>PVBE010138639.1_pt1 | contig 41398 bp, 29 predicted proteins | sample 1631181 | NCBI WGS metagenome assembly PVBE01 (sample SAMN08397723, study PRJNA350692) | Marine metagenome, whole genome shotgun sequencing project. | isolation source: water | place: Pacific Ocean | collected 2012-04 | reverse complement strand
CAAGGCGCTAAACCGAGTCAATACCTTGAATCCTTAGCGGACAGCTCACTTGGCAGAGTGCGCACTTACACCATTCGGCGACCTGGACTAATTTCCATTCCAGGACTTCCTAATCCCATTTCAGCTGTCGGAATGTCCCCTATTGAACTCCAGCGTATTATCAACGGTGCGATGGCCTCTGAATTTGGGCCTATCGAAGTAAATCTCAGATTAACTCATGATGAAATTGACAATTATTCCATCGCCGGCCAAGTAAGGCAGCCTGGGGTTTACCCCATCAAAGGTGAAGTCACCTTGGTCGAAGCTCTCTCCACAGCAGGCTGGGTGGACGACTCTGCCGATCTTCAAAAAATTGTCCTCATTAGCAAAGGGCCAGATTCTGAACTCACGAACGGTGGTGGAGAAATGATAGGAACTGCCTCCTCCGCAGACGGAGGGACCAGCACTGTCGTGCTGTACGACGTGGACTCTGCTCTTCACCGCGGATATGGCCTTCCTGATGTCCTCGTTCGCCCTGAAGACATCATCATGGTTCCACGCACAGGAGCAGGCGACGTCATGCACTGGATTGACCAACACCTGCCAAGCAGCATTCTCCTTCCTCTCTCGAACGTCTACAAAGTCGCGGGCACATAAACCAGTCCATCAAAATGAACTCCCCCGCCAATCTCCCCGGCCGCAGGACCGACACCGCTCGAAGAGTAGTTCGCGCCCTTTTCCAATGGCGTTACTCGGCCTTGATATTTTTCGTTTGCTTCTTCTCTTTTTTGATGACCTTGGCCTACATCTTGCCAGAGTCATTCACCGCGAAAGCAAATGTGTTTGTAAAGGCTGGTCGAGAAAACGCCCCCGAGGGCAGCTTGGCATCGAACGAATCTATTCGACTGACTCTAACTCCCGAAGATGTGATCAGCGAGAGCATGATTATGTTGAGTCGACCCTCCCTCGAATACGCAGTAGATATCTTAGAGAAAGAAATGAGACCCGTCCCCAAAGATGGGATATCTAAATCCTACTTAAACTTTCAGAACTGGTGCCGTTCCCGGCGCCTTCTTCCTGGACCTCTTTACACAAATGGAAAAATTCCCGAAAAGTTTGGTGATGAAGTTTATTCTGACGAGAAATTCCGATACGACTCAAATTGGTGGAAGGAGTGGTTGCTTGAGCGAGAAATGCCTCTTCCTCAAGCTCAAATCCTTATCGCCGACTTAGAGGGGAATGGGTTAAAGGAGAACCAAACAAAAATAGAGGACCTAAAGGAAAAGGTTAGTCAGCTTTTGGACAAAGAGCGCCTTTTCCGCCACGAGCAGCTGATACAGAAGCTGGGAAATAAACTTACAGCTGAGATTGAGCCCGCGACAAGAGTGATTAATCTCGCCTACGAGCATCCGAGCCCAAAGTGGGCCAAGCGAACTCTTGAGCTAGTTCTGGAAGGATATATAGAGCATCACTCAAATATGCACTCTTTGGGAAAGTGGGACAAGAAGATTGTGAAGGATGTGAATGGGAAAGAAACCACTATTCGAACATACGTGAATTCCGCAAATACGTTTTTCCAAGAAGAGGCGGATAAGCACTCAAAGGCGCTAGACGACGTGCAAAAAGAAATCACAAAATTCCACCTCTCTCACAAGGGAGGAGATCTTGACTCACAGCGGAGCATTTTGACTCAGGAGCTCATTCAAAATGAACAAGCTCTTCGCTCCTTGCAAGGCCTCAAAGATGGCTCCGAACAGCTTGCCCTCGAAAGCCCAGAAATTGCCGTTCACCAACAAAAATTATTGAATCTCAAGCTGGAATTGATTGAAAAGGACGCCATATACGCAAACAAAGATCATCCGGAAATAGCCAAGTTAGAAAAACAAATCAAGAACACTGAGGAAGCCCTTAAAGAGCAAATCGAACAAAAAAGAACGGTTCTTCAGAATCGGGTCGACTCTCTCGACATCGAACTTAGAAATGTCGAAGTTGACCGAACAACTCTTGAGAATCTTGTCCGGACTCATGATTCTCACTTAGCGTCCTTTAAAAGGTACCTCGCAAAAGTTGAAGAAGAGACAATCAAGTCTGCAATGAACGAGGCGCAGATAACTAGCGCAAAAGTCCTTGAGTGGCCAGCTGTACCGAACAAGCCATCCTTTCCAAATCGATTCGTGATGGTACTTCTTGGAATCCTTCTGGGTATACCTGGCGCAATTTCCGTAGCCCTAATGCGCGCTTACATGCACAGTCGAATTGCCACGGTTGAGGATGTTGAAGAGGTCCTTGGAGTTTCCGTCCTATCCTCCATCCCAAGATTCAAACGGATCCCTTTCCGCAACCCATTCAAGAATGGTGCGCCTCCCGTGGTTCTTAATGCTGCGCGCCTGGCCTTGGCCGCTCTCGACAATGAGGGTCGTCGCTCAATTCACATTGCGGCTTCGACTCGCGGAGAAGGCTCTGGAACTCTTGCTGCTGCCCTCAGCCTAGAAGCTTCCAATGACGGACGAAGCGTCGTGTTCGCAACCCTAGATGGCTTTCCTTCCATTTTGGGTAATGCTGAAAACATCGAGATTTTGCAACTTGCAGGCGTTCCGATGGATGCTCAGCGAGAAGCGATTAAAGCCGCTGCTGAAGAAAATGACTTACTCGTTCTCTCCGGCCCTGGACTCGCAGGTGGTGGCGCCTCTTATGCATCGCTCGCCGAAGTTTCTCTCTTCGTTGTAAGCGGAACTGGCGTTCACTTCGATGTGGCGCGACGCGGCCTCGACCAACTCCACCGCTACGGCAAGGTCGTTCTCGGCGCAGTTCTTACTCAGAGACGCAATCCGATTCCTAGATTCCTGTACAGGTTCATCTAAATAGCCGTGTTTGGAACCCGTTTCGACGACTACGACCCAGACGGGCTTGCTTACGGGAAATCCGTCCCATTCGTCGGTAATACCCTTCTCGTCATTTTAGGTGCATTTGCAACTTCCACCCTGGCTGCCGCATCCCATTGGGGTGGATCAAAGTGGCAAACCGTTCTCTTCTTTGCGCTTATTTTGTGGGTTGCACTTCTTGGCATAATTTACATCAAACGCCAATTCGTTGCATTCCTTACCTTTATCCTCACATTCACGATGCCGATGACTCTGAATTTTGGCATCTTTGACATCGTCGGCGAACCACACCCTGCGGGAAGCGCAGCAAATTTCGAATTCTGGGACAAAGATCTCTACCTAATCATCTTAGGCCTTGACCTTTTAGTTGATATGGCTCTTCGGCGCGGAACGCCTTCATTTAAGCTAGGAAGGACTTCGGTCTGGGTTGCTGCATTTTTCATTACCAGTCTAGGCTTCCCGGTCCACTCCGTTTGCCCAACCAGAAGCTTCGCCCGCTGCTTCTTGCTTGGGCGATTTTTGTTAATTTTCGTTTACCTTGCCAAGCGAATTGGGACAAAAGATTTTTTAAAATTAATTGTCATAGGGATTTGCGTTCAAGTTTGGCTTGAGTCGGCAGTCGCCATCCTTCAAAGTATGGCTGGAGGTAAACTCGGCCTGGACTTTCTAGGCGAACAGCGAGTCAAAGAAATGACTATGCCTGGCGGCGCCTTTATTCGCTCAGGAGCTCTTTTAGGGCACCCTAACGCTTTTGGATTATGGCTTGTTCTCGTAAATCCATTAATCCTTGCACTGACCTTAAACCCGCGAGAAAGTTGGAAAATGCGAGTTTTCTATGGGTCAACATGGATCGTTGCCATCTCCACCCTAATCCTCACATTCTCCCGTGCAGGATGGTTGGTGTGCGGAATGACCTTCTTTATCACCTGGTTTATGACCTTAAGAAGGTTTGGTCGGCCATTGATGATTACGGTCGTCCTCCCGATACTGAGCTCTTCATTTATTGTAATTCTCATACTTGCCTTGTTCGCTCAAGTTCGCTACCGACTCTTCGGTGAAGGTGGTGATTCATCAGCGCATGCGCGGATCCCGCAAATAAAGACTGCGATAAACATTATTTACCACATGCCTTTATTTGGAACTGGTATAGGGTCTTACACCCCTAACATCATGAGAAACGCCAACATCGATGGCCGCTACGTGACCGCCCTCTACTTCCGCGTACACAATGGCTTCCTTCTTTGGACCGCGGAAACAGGTATTCCTGGTGGAATCGCCTACACTGGCCTTTGGTGTAGTATCTTTAAAAAGGGTTGGAATAGCTGGAAAATCGAAGACGATTTCATTGCCCTAGTTGGGCTAGGAACCATGATTGGCCTTTTTGGATGGGCTTTTAAAGCGATGGGCAACATTCATACAATCATTTCGGACCCAACAGTTCTGCTCAGTTTTGCCATGATATTTATAGTTTGGAATTGTGTTAATGATCAGGAGTATGCAAAATTAAAGGGTACCCGATGAATCGCAAAGAACCCCTTGCTCGCTTCTTCCAGAAACTAAAGAATGAGGGCTTTCGTGGAATTCTAGTGGCCCTTAAATGGAAGTTTTTTCGCTACAAAAACATGATTGTTGCGGTTAGAGATGTCTCCATTCCCATGAAAGATGTGCCCCGCCATCGGTGCGAGGGAATCTACTTCAGGCTTGCATCTCTCAATGATCTTGACATCATGTGTGCCAACTTTCCTGACAAGCGAAGCTGGTACCGCAAACGCTTGGAAACTCCCGGCTACTTTTGCGACTTAGCTTTGTTTGACGAAGAAGTCGTTGCCCATAATTGGTTTTGCACTTGCCCACACCAAGACCCGGAAATGAGGGCCTGGATCCGACCTGGAGAAGGGCAAGCCTACTGGTTCGAAGGATGGTGCCGAGAGGACTGGCGAAATCGTGGCGTCAGTAACTTTGGAATCAAGCATTCCTTTGAAGAACTTTTTCCCAGCATGAACATCCATTCCGTGATGACCCTCCTGGAAGAAGACAATCTACCCACTCGTCGCCTCCATAAGCGCTATCACTTCGCCGATATCGCCCGCCAGCGTCACTTTCGCTTAGGCCGACTTTATTTCAACACAAAGCCTAAGCCGGTTAAGGTCGAGGAAGGTTAGAATCTGCCCACATGAAGCAACTCCTTCGCGGTTGTATTTACGGGGCGGCCGCTGGTTGGTCCGTAGGTGCGGCTGAATCCGCACTTGTCGCAACCATTACGGATCTCGCCTTTGCCTCCCCCATCTCGGAATCTGTTGGGGTCGCCCTTCATTACTCTTTGGTTGGCGGTTTCCTTGGGGCCCTACTCGCATTACTCTCAAAGTTGACTCATCCGGCACATTTCGCTGGTGCCGTCGGAGGTCTAATGTTCCTCGCCACTGGCCTTAGTTGGATTCATCAAGATTTCTATGCAGGCATTCCCCTCTTTGCTCTGGAACCTCTTATTGCTTCCGCCGTTTGGACCGTGGCTTGGTCCATGGCAGGCTTCTCGATGGCCCAGGCGCCGCACCCAATACTGCCACTTTTCTTGACTGCATTGGCGGGACACCTTTGCACTGCCCTAACTTCTGCACCTATAACACCACGCCCCCAAGAGGTTGCCAAAGAGGTTGTGGCGAAAGATGGCGCCCCAAATATCTTGTTCATTTTAGTTGACACCCTTCGCGCCGACCACATGTCCAGCTATGGGTACCCAATCCAAACTTCTCCAGAAATGGACAAACTTGCGAGCCAAGGTATTCGGTTTGATTCTGCTTGGGCACAAGCGACTTGGACTCGCCCATCAGTTGCCTCTCTTATGACATCCCTTTACCCGGCAAGTCATCAAACCAACTTTTTGGACACTCGAATTTCCGAATCCTTTACCACCTTAGCCGAGACGATTCATTCTGCTGGATACCAAACGGCTGGATTCTCCGCAAATCGAAATGTCGAAAGCTTTTTTGGATTTGGGCAGGGATTCGACAGTTTTTGGCCATCTGACCTTGGCAGTGTTCGCGCTAACGCAATGCTTCGTTTCACCACTTGGGAGCGCGCCAAAGATATTCTAGCCAAGGGCTTCGGAGTCAAAATCAAGACTATGAACGATTTCGAAAACCATGCGGCTGCATTAAATAATGAAGTTTTCGCTTGGTTTGACGACAAAAACTCGAACAAACCTTGGTTTCTTTATATCCAATACATTGACCCTCATTTCCCCTATCGGCCGCCTTCTGATTTCCTTGAAGGAACTGATATTGAGCCTATCTCTGTTGAGCTCCAAAACCAAGTCGCCGGCGCCATTGGAAGTGTCAGCAAAGTAGCCCCTTACCCCTTCGCTAGCCAGGATGCCCTTCCCGAGGACATTAAGGCACAAGTTATTCGACTCTATGATGCTGAAATTCAATATTGCGATCGAGAAATTGGAAGGCTTCTCGAAACTCTCAGGAAACGTGGCGTAATGGAAAACACCTTTGTGGTGATCACCTCGGATCACGGCGAGGAATTTTGGGAACATCAACAATATAATCATGGGCATAGCACATTTAGCGAAGTTGCCCGGGTACCACTCATAATCACTGGCCCAGGAATTGAACCCGGCGTGCGCGCTCAGTCCGTAGAGCTCATTGACCTTTACCCAACTCTGGCAACTTGGGCTTCCTCACCCTTACCACAAAACATACACGGCTCCGACCTTTCTCCAGTTTTGGCAGGAAATGATGGCCTTGGCCGCGCATTTACCCAAAACATGAAAAGTGATATTCTGACGAGCTTAACCTTGGGCAAGGAAAAGCTAGTGCAGGTTGAATATCGCGGAGAAGAAGTTTGGATGCTCTTCGATTTGTCCATCGACCCAGGTGAAACCAATAACCTTGCAGAGTCCAGGCCCGAACGAGTTGCTGAATTAAGAGAACTCCTCGAGCAACGGCGAGTTGAATCGGCGAGCTTCCAGCCCGCTCAAGCAGAGCGCGTTCAGCTTGATGGCCAACGGAAGGCTGAACTTGAGAACCTCGGCTACGGTGGAGAAGAGGACGAGGAATGAGTGAGCGTGTCATTGTTCACGAAGGCCTAAATGTCTTTGCTGAACATGCCGAGAAGTGGAACTCCCTTCTGGAGCGTGCAGGAAACCCATCATTCTTTTTGCGAGCGGATTGGCTGAACTGTTGGGCAAAGCACTGGGCAGAAAACCGTAAAACCATGCTTGTCGTTGTAGAGCGCAACGGCGAATGGATTGGCGGACTCCCCTTGATTCTTGGCAAAGGACGAATTGGAGCCCGCTGGAAAGTTCAAAAACTGGAATTTGCCGGGGTTCCTTTTTATGACCGCATGGAACTTCCAGCTGCGACTGCCAAAGATTGCGAACGGTCCCTTGAGTTGATTCTCCAATGGATGCAAAGGGATCTAAAGAGCTGGACCGCCCTCGGCCTCCATGAAGTTCCGAACGGAAGCCACACTCTTAATGCCTTTAAATCTATCTCGAGAAAGAGAGGCTTTGAGCTTCACACCGTTTTAGCCTCAAAGGCTCCCCTACTCGACCTCCACGGTGGCGGAAAAACCTCAAGCAAGTATCGGCGCCAACTCAGGCAATCCATGGAGCGCCTCATGGAACGAGGAAAAGTGGAAACTGATTTCTTTTCCGTGAACTCACAGGATATTGAAAGCTTGATTCAAGAATGCTCAGCCGTGGAGTCGGTAAGCTGGAAGGGGAAGCAGGGGGTAGGAATCTTCAGAAATGAGGGATTCCGAAAATTCATGTTGGATGTCTGGAAAATACTTGCCCCTGAAAAAGGAATCGCCTTGGCAACGATTCGGCTTGATGGAAACCTCATTATTTACCATTGGGGCTTTCGCCATGGCGACCGTTTTCTTTCCTACAACATGGCTCAAACACCAGAAACAAATAATATTCGAGGCGGTTCCTTAATCCTGAATCTGATGGTGGACAAGGGGCTTGAATTAGGCTTTTCTCGGATTGACGCTTCCCGTGGCTCTCTTACCAGCCCAAATGTCATTGGAAGATATCATGGGCCCATTCGAGACCATGGAAATTTGGTCGTCTACGGACCAGGCTTAAAGAGTCGCGGACTTTCCTTTCTCCGGCATAGAGCTCTCCCTATTATTCGAAAACTAAGAAAACTACCACGCCCACCAGTTCTTGAAGAAAAATCTGAGATTACCGACCTTCCGTGCACGAACGAGTCTGCCTAAATAAGGTCCCCGTCATGACCTTTCATAGCGTGCGCAAACGGCGCACGGAGGAGCTCGGCCTCAATGGTGAGCTCACATTGCCAAGCGATGTCTTTGAGGCTCTTCTTCAAAAACTAAAAAGCCAAAACTGGAACTCGATTTCCTGTACGGAATTGGTGGATCACCTTGAACACGACGCGCCACTTCCCGAGAATCCGGTTTTACTGAGCTTTGACGATGGGTATTTAGATAACTTCACCATTGCCGCCCCTATCATGAAGAGATATGGCTTCAAGGGTACGATTTTCGTGGCAACCGACTTTATTCACCCCAAGGATGTTGTCCGGCCTACCTTGGAAACAACAGACCATCCACCGGAGCGAGGCTGGTTATCGCCCGCGGAAATACGCAAACTTGAACATGATGGAATTTTTGAGATCCAGTCCCACACATCTCGGCACAGTCGACTTCCTGTCAGCCTTGAAATCTTAAACTTTCACCGACCAGATTCTCGCTGTTGGTGGATGGAGCGTAACGCCGCGTCCCCCGCTCAACTCTCGGAAGAACACCACGGAGGAACTACTGATTTAGTACCTTGGGGCGCCCCTGTTTTTCAATCGGAATGGTCTTCCCCAGCTCACGCCATCATTCCACCCGAGGCCTTTATTCATTCTCTTCAAGACTATGTATGCGAAAATGGAGGAAGTCATTTTTTTGAATCTAGTGACTGGGAAGAAAAGCTCAGAAATTTTTCGGCACGCATCAACGTAATAGCAGACCCAGAGAAACCGGAAGATAGGCGTGGACGTATTTTAAAAGACCTAAAAGACTCCAAAGAGACTCTTGAGAACATCCTCAATCATTCAATCCCATTCCTTGCTTGGCCCGGAGGCGGATGTAGCTCCGAATCGGTAGAGCTCGCCCTTTCCTCCGCAGGATATCGAGCCACTTTTGGAACCAATCGCGCTTGCGAGGGGGTAGCTCGAGACCTTCGCGCAATCCCTCGTGCTTACTTTCGCCAAAACTATCGTGGACGATTCCACAAGACTCTTCGCGTGAACTTATGTGCCAGCATTCTTGAGTGGGAAGCGGGCCAAATTTCTGGGTACTGGAAAGGATTCTGGACTCGGCGGTTAATGGCCCTATTCGCAAACCCAAACTTTAAGAATAACCCTTCCTAACCCTCTTCCTGAGGCCCGAGGCGCAGACTACTCTTCTTCGGAATCAAAATATCCAAGGTCAGCCAAGTTCGCTTCGTCACTGGCATTCTGCTGGTCAATCCCTTCGTTGGTTTGAATCTTCTCCAGAAATTGGTCTAACTCACGCCCGAGCTGATTCATGATGTCCTGATTTTCTGGACCGAGATTCACGTCGCTCCAAGAATCCGCTCGGTAAAGAGACTCTATGCCGCCCAGCGTCCGGACAAACTTCCAATCGCCATGCAACCAGCCCTGCAAGCGCTTGTCGCCCAAATTCCGCTGAAAGCCTTCCATGTAAATTCCACGGTCAGAGGCTGCTCCGCCCTTTGCCCAGGCAGAAAGGTCTTCCCCATGCAAGCCTTTCGGTGAACGAATACCAGCCAAGGAAAGGAAAGTGGGCATCACATCGACTTGGGAAGACGGCCCACTCAAACGAAGGGGCTCTGCTCCACCGGCCGGCCTCAGAACACAAAAGATTTTTTGCGTGGCATTAAACAATGAGTAATGATGGTTTAGCAAATAGCCACCCTCTCCAAAACATTCGCCATGATCCGACAAAATCATCACAATTGTATTCTGCAGACCTGGGTCTTTGGCCTCAAGTGTTTCACGTAATTGTCCAAGCAGATCGTCCAGGCGTTCGATTTCTCCCCGCTGAAGAACCCACTCTTCCTCAACCGAAGGGTCCGGGGCGCGATGACCCTCAGAAGACCTCTCCTGCACCCGAATGCGATAAGGCAAGGGCGGACTATAAGGATGGTGGGCGTCGTAGAAGTGGGCCCAAAGGAAAGCCGGGGTATCCCCTGTACTCTGATACCACTGCTGGGCTCTCTGTAGGGTGACTTCACCAGGCACATAGGAGCTGTCAGGAAGAAAGTTCCTTGGAAGCACGCGCTCTGCGAGTTTGCTGGAGAACGTTACGCCTGCGAGTAGAGCCGTAAGGGCAGAGGCAACTGGACGGTCATCATAAATATGGAAATCGCGACTAAAGCCAAAAGAGCCACGAAGAGAATAGCCGGAAACAAAGCCCCCAACTGCATAACCGTTCTCTTGAAGAAGTCTGGGAAGACGCGGGAGGCTCAGCACCGGTCCAGTTAACCCATTGCTCCTTAGGCCATGTGTTGGCGGATAAAGTCCGGATAACATCGTGGCATGCGATGGCGCAGTAATGTTTGATACGGCCTGCATGTTGTCAAGCACCCATCCCTCGGATGCGAAACGATTTAGCTCTGGCGTGTCCAAACCTTCGCCCCCGTATAGGGGAAGAGTGTCCGAGCGAACGGTATCCCAAGTCACCAAAACAATGTTGGGGGAATTCTGGGCTGCTATTCCACTTAATGGGCTTGCCGAAAGATTAGAGTCGCTTCCCTGTAAGAACATCAACACCCAACAAATGGGAAAGGTAAGACAAGTCGCAACAACGCTCTTACCTAAAGGGAGCTCACCTGTGCGCCCATCCAAAAACATCTTGGCTCTGAAGAAGCAAAGCGCGGAAACCAGAAAGCCGGGAAGGGCCCAAAGCCAATTCACTCCATCGGCACTGCCCACCCAGCTCCAATTAGAGGGAGTGAGGCCTCCAAACAAACGAAGCAAAGAGAGAACAATGAGGCCCAAAAAGAAAATGGACCTAAAAGGAAAGTTGAGACTGAGCTTTCCAAAAATTAGGCCAAGGAGCAAACCTGCAAGGCCATTAACCGTAATCGGGGCGAGAGAGCCCAATAAAACAAAATTGGGGTCGGCCACCACCTCATATTTGAGGGCAAAGACAATGCCAGCTTCAAAGGCCCCAAGTGCCCATCCGGTCAACAGACCAAGAACAACACCTTGTTGTTTTCTCATCGCCACATTCTAGCCCCGCTCTCCGAATTGCGGGAGGCTACCCACCTTCCTCAAAATAGCCAAGGCTTTGCATCGCCGCTTCTTCAGAACTTGAAAGTGCGCTGGCTTCCCCTGTTCGAATGGTGATGGACTGAAGAAAACTTTCCAACTTTCTGCGCATCTCCTTAAGCTTTTCGGGTTGAGAAGATGCGCGATTCCTTCCCTCTCCGAGGCTCCGCTGATACAAGATCTCCTCACCATTCAGCCTTCTGACAAACTTCCAATCGCCTTCAATCCAGGCTTCCATCCGCTTCTCACCGAGTCTTTCTTGATATGCCTCCATGTAAAGTCCCCTTGGGCTTCGGCTCTCAGGTGAGGAGAAAAGACTTTTTCCTTGGCAGTCATCGAAAAGATCCAAATCGGCGAACTCCAAAACAGTCGGGGCAATGTCAACATGACTTGCAATGCTAAAAGTAGAATTGTACTGAATTCCTGGAAAACGAAATACTGCTGGGACATGTTGCGTTGCTGAGAACAAGCTAGTTTCATGCTCGAGATGTATCCCTCCCTCACCGAAGCATTCGCCGTGGTCGGCGACAACTAAAACAGCAGTATTTCTCAACTCTGGATCTTTTTCGGAGAGGGAATCCAGCAATTCGCCCAACAACTCATCTAGTTGTTCAATTTCTCCTCGTTGAAGGACGAGAGATTCTTCGTCTTGAGGAGCAATCGCGTGAGGGCCTTCGTCCCGGCGGGCAAGGGCTCGTTCCCTAAACTCTTTTGGTGGGTCATAGGGACCATGGGCGTCAAATAGATGGACCCACATAAAGGCGGGACCTACTTGCTTTAGGTACCATTCGGTAGCACGCGAAACGGTTGTCGTGCCGCGAACAGAAAGGGTACCCCTTAAGCTCTCGGGCAGGAACAATCGTGCAACGGATGAGGAGAAGCGTAAAACTTGAGCGAGCTGTTGCCCTGCGGAAGATTCTGGTCGCTGATCAAAGTATTCAAAGCCACGGTCAAAACCAAACTTGGCGTGGACAGGTAAGGCGGAAACAAAGGCTCCGGTATGCCAACCTGCGTTGTGCAATCTCTGAGGTAAGTTTTGAAAGCCAGTCTCGGGCGCAGTCAGGCCATTACTTCTAAGGCCATGAGTGGGAGGGTATAAGCCCGTCAACATACTCATATGAGAAGGTCCTGTAATGGAGGCCACTGCTTGAAAATCTGAAATCATCTTTCCTCCCCGGGCAAGACGGTCAAGGTTGGGCGTGTTTAGCCCCGACCCTCCATAAAGGGGAAGCGTGTCTGCCCGAACAGTATCCCAGGTCACAAGAACAACATTTTTTTTGCTCTGGGATTCTTGAGTCGGCCCTTCGCTCACTCGAGGTTTTTCCAAGGCAACGTGCAAGCCAAACCACATCAAAAAAGGAGCGAGCGCATTAAGTTTTCCAATCCAAACTAGCGCCTTGGGAAGCTCGGGGCGAATTGAAAGAAACCACAAGGCTAGGGAGGTGGCTCCTCCAATGGCAACAAAAGAATAGTGAGAACCTTCGGGAAGGCCGCGGCGGCGAAGGAGAAAGAGGAGCCCGGCAAGTCCCAAAAAGTAAATCCACTTCCAGGGCAAAACTTTGCCCTGAGATCCCAGAATGGCCGCAATAACCCAAGCGAGGAGACCGTAAAAACAGAGGGCCGAAAGGGGAACTAAAAAGAAAAGGGAAGGGCTACCTAGGTGCCCAGTATCCGTAAGCACGCAACCCGCTTCAAAGGCTCCTAAAGCCCAACCTGTTAGGACGGCCCGTCTTTCCTCGACTATTCTTTCCACAAGCGAAGTTTAGCAAAGCTCAGCCAGAGACCACTCTTTGGGGGTGCCGCCGAAGCAATCTTGCATCATCTCCATGCGCCAACCCTTTGCTTCCCTAGGCCCGAGTTGCAGCGTCCAAAACTTCTGCGACACAAGCCGTTAGTTTTTTGGCTGTAGGCAAATGGATGAACTCATTAGGCCCATGGGCATTGGAATGCGGCCCCAAAACACCTGTGATCAAGAACTGGGCATCTGGGAATTTGTCCCCCAACATCCCCATAAATGGAATTGTTCCACCTTCCCCCATCCAAGCTGGGGGTGCCCCGAAATGGCGAATTGAACTTTCGGTCAAAGCCGTTTCCAGCCAGGACACGAGCGGTGAAGCATTCCAGCCGTTGGCCCCTTTCTCTGGAGTGAAGCTCACCTCAGCAGAGTAGGGAGCACTTTCGCGAATGACTTCTTGGAGCTTCTGAGTGCACTCACTCCAGTCTGCGGTTGGAGGCAAGCGGAAAGAAAGTTTAACCGAAGTTGAAGGACGAAGAACATTTCCCGCTGTGGACAATGGCGGGAGGCCATCTACGCCCGTGATGGAAAGGGTTGGAGCCCAAGTTCGAGCTAAAACTTGGTTGGGACCACCAACGGTCATGGGCTCCGCATTTTCAACAAAGGGGTATTGCGACCAAGTCGATTCCCCCATCACCTGTGCGACGCTCTCAGCTTGGCGAGTGCGCTCTTCGGGCACCTCAACATGAAAACAATCCAGAAGAAGGCGACCGGTTTGAGGGTCCTCAATTCGGTCCAAAATCATACGAAGGATGCGGAAGCTAGAAGGGACAATTCCGCTTGCGTCTCCGCTGTGAACACCTTCTCTTAGGATCTTAACTTTCAAATCTCCGGCAACCATTCCGCGTAAGGAGGTTGTGCTCCAAAGCCGGTCGTAATCTCCAGCCCCGGAATCTAAACAGACCACTAAGCCAACCTGACCAATGCGGCCCGATAAATGTTCGATGTAGGCAGGCAAATCCGGGGAACCACTTTCCTCGCTGGCCTCAATAAGAACCACGCAACGTGGGTGTTTTCCGCCATGTTTCTGTACCGCTTCAATTGCAGCCAAAGAAGCAAAAGGGGCATAACCATCGTCGGCTCCTCCGCGCCCATAAAGCTTGTCCCCTTCAAGAACGGGCTTCCATGGGCCTAAGTCCTCGCGCCAGCCCTTCATTTCAGGTTGTTTGTCAATGTGGCCATACATGAGGACACTATCTCCCGGTTCTCCAGGAATCTCCATCATGATTAAGGGAGTTCTTCCCGGAAGGCGGACCACTTCAACTTCAAGCCCCGCAATTGGTCGAGCCTGGGACCAGGCCTCGACTTGCTGGACGGCCGCCTCAAGATGCCCCGACTCTTCCCACTCTGAATCAAAAAGGGGGGACAGTGCCGGAATTCGGATGTAATCCGTCAATTGGGGGACAATTTCATCTTCCCAGATAGAGTCCACCCAAGCCGAAAGAGATTGGGTATCAAGGTTTGAGGGGTTGCTCATTTCATATAAGCATAACGAGGTGCATGAAAGCCGATTTAGAATGCTCCCATGAGTGAGAACATTCCACCCGTTCCGGGCTCTCAAAATCCACCGCCCCGACGCGGTTGCTTGTTTTGGTCTGCTTCGGGCTGTTTAGTTTTTGCAATCATTGCTGTAGCCCTGATTTGGTGGTTTAAATCCTTCATGGGGGACCACCTCGTAACAAACTCTGAGCAAGCTTCCTTGATCGCTGAGGAAATCATCCCTTTGCGCTTGCCTGATGGAATGAGTTTTGAACAAGCTTTTTCTTGGAAGGAAACGCGTGCTGCCTGGGGCGTCAACCCAGAACTCCCAAGCAACCCCCTTGTTATTTTTCTTTTCCGCACCGAAGGAGAAGAGGCTGACGAGGACTCATTCTTAAAGGGATTTGAACAATCCCGAAAGCGTGGAGATGATGGCGCCTTCATTCGGTCAGAAGACTTTGTTCTCCGTGGAAAACCCATTCGGGCGGCGTTCTCCGAATATTCCGATGGAGACCTCGAATACTCTTTCTTAATTCCAGGAGACTCCTTTACCACAGGCATGGTATTCATGGGACAGCCCGACATCTTGAACCACGAGTGGGTTCAAGGGATTCTGGACACTGTCACTCCTTAGCCCCGAAGAAGGTTCAAAATCCGAGCATCAGGCTCAATTTCAAGCCGGGCACGGATGGAGTCGCCAAAGAGGCTGTGGTGTCAGCCAGCAATTCCAGCGCTAATCCTGCGGAGATGCTTACTTGGAGGCAGACTTGGAGGCAGACTTGGAGGCAGACTTGGAGGCAGACTTGGTGCCCTTCTTCTCTTCCTTTCCCGTAGCGCTTTGGTCCTCTCCCGTAGGACCTTCCTCGTCAACAGACTGAGCAGGCTCCAAAACCCCCTCCCACCAACTACGGAGAACACCACCATCATCGGAACCAATAATGACGGTTCCCTTTCCACAATCTGGATGCTTTTCGGTGAAGTCGTCCACCATCTGTCTCAAGTCTTGGCGAGCAGACTGGTGAACCAAAGCAGCAAACACCGAACAGCCTCCGGCGAGAGCCATTCGCATACCAAACATTCCCCCTTTCCGGCCAGACTCATTGAAAATCTTGAAAAATTCGCTGACGGGAGACAAGTCCAGGCCGCACTTCTCTTTGAAAGAACGTTGAGATGAGCCCAAACAACGACCGGCTTCGGCGAGATAAGTTTCTCGCATGGTTCGAGAGTAATCGTTCAAATTCGCAACAAGGCGGCGAGACCGGCCTGATTCGCGGCACTCATGCTCGGCGTTTGCGCGCAGACGATAAGTAAAGCTCGAATCAACCATGGGAGATAATTCTTTCGTGTCTGCCTTCCGCTTGAATTTCTTCAGCCAGGTCTCGCCTTTTTCGCTGGCGGGAACATGGGCTCGCAACCCTCCCTCAAAAGCGGTAGGCGCAACTTGTCCCCAACCTCCATACTCCTGCGACTTTTGCGCTTGCATCTCAGCGTTTAAATGAGACATCGCCATGGAAGCACCAATTTGGTGACGCATTCGAACCTCTTCAGGAATCGTTTCCTCGAATCCTAAATCGACGGCGGCAAAGGAGCATTGTTGAGGAACGGGGATCCACTGCATGGAGGGGTCGGCGCCGTGTTCAATTTGAAGGGCACAGTCCACGCGACCCAATGCGCTGGTCAATACATCGGTCATTGGAATAGGGTCATCCAAAACTTCGGCAAAGCCCTGAGCCACTGCGCGGGCAACCAAAATGCCATCCACTCGTTTCTTGGAAAGCCCCGTGGACCCTTTCAAAGCAAGCGCAAGAGAAACTCCAAACGCTGCCCGCTCCCCGTAACCGGTTCCTTCGGGTACACGACTCCAAATCAAAATGTCGAAACCTTTCTTTGGAGTATTGAGTTGGCGAGTTCGGCGTAAGCCCAACATGACTGCTAAAACTCGCATCATCCAAAGGTCTTCCGGCTCAGAGAATATCTGGCGCAAAACTGCCATACTCCGTGGCGGCCCTTTCCGAGTGTAAAGAGTGTCAATATCCCCTTCCCAAACACGATCACCGCCCCAAGAATCCGGAAGCAAGCTCCGAATCCGAATTTTTCGATCTTCTCGGTTTTGGATAGCGGTATAAACCGACCGCGAAATCGGCATGGACAAGGTGACGGTGCCTGGGGCCTCAGTTGGGCCGCCAAGCACTTTCAGCCGGCCAGGCGCACGAGAAAGCCAAAGGGGTTTGTCAAGTTCCAGCCAACCATCCGCCTCGCTAGCTAGGAGGGCAGAAAAGGGGAGGAGAGAGGCGGGGAGGGCGGGCTCAGGCACGAAATTAGCACAGATTTTAGCCCCGCCTTTCGAAGAGGCAATGGGGTAGCAAAGGGGTAGCCAAAGTGTTCGTAAGGCTTTGTTTTATAGTAGGTTACCGGGTCCTGACTGCTCTGTTCAAGCCGCTTTCTTCTAAAAGACCCCGATTGACCCTAAATCAGGCCGCCCAGAGAGTAAATCATCGGGTATCCTTCTGCTGGTCAGCCCCTAGAATGGACACTGACAATTTCCCAATGCGCATCCTCACCGCCCTTCGCTTCCTTTTGGCCATTTTGGTCGCTTTACCTTCCTGTTTTGGCTCGGATGCCCTTTCCGGTTCCTCAGGATCTGGCGCCAGCTCTGGGGGTCATATCGGCCCCGGCTTTGATGGCATCACCCTTGCCAGCGCCATTAGTACCTCCTCGGTAAGCCTTGCGTGGCCTATGGCCGTCGGCGCAACTCCCGCCGCTTCTTCGAATGTGAAGTACCACATCTACAGCGGCGCCACTCCTGAAGAGGCTCGTTCGAACACCTCACTCATCGCAAGCACCTTTCCTGGCGTGACATCTTTTGTAGACTCGGGCCTAGATGGCATGGAATTTTCTACCATCTATTACCGAGTAACCGCCGAAGATGCTGAAGGCAGCATTACGGATAGCTCCAAAATCGCTTCTGCTCGCCTTCCTTCTAAGTACATTGCAGGAACAAGTGTTTACAGCCCGAATGTGGAGAGCCTTTGGCTAACCCAAGACTCGAGTGGCAATAGCTGCATCACTTGCCACAGTAGCGCAGTGGAGCCAGACTTTTCCTCTTTCTCAAGTTTTCTAAATTCCGCCTCCTTTGTTATCCCCTACGATGGCGAGGCGACTTGGAATGAGTTTGTTTTGGATTTTGTAAACAACCCTATTCCCCATTTTGGATACTGGTCTGTTCCAGATCGAATTAGCGACATGAAAGCTCCATTGTCTACTTGGATTGCTGAGGGTGCACTAGAGGTTGGCGATGACGTTCCTCCAATTTTCCAGTTCGATGCCATTGCCAATGCAGGAAAGTACTTTGGTGAAACCGGTCCAGCGTTTAACGAGATGACCGTGCACTGGTTTGAGGCTTCTGACCCAGAGTCCTTGCCGCTTAATGGCTCGACAACCGGACAACTTGAGTACCACATTTATGTTGGAGCTTCGAGCGACACCATTGATTGGCTCAACCCAATCAACCTCCAAAATGAGGGGACAAACCCTTACTATCAGGAACTATTTTCCACTGGGCTCGACGAAATGTCTTACACATTTGAGTGGACTGATCGTCGTTGCGTCGCAGTTGTTCGCGCCTTGGATGCTTCCGGTCGCTCCGAGACCTTTGTGGATCCGCTTAACCCCACAATGGAAGAACTTGCCCTTCGCTGGCGAAACATGTCCACAAACGAACGGGAAATCGTTATTAGCCGCTAAGGGCTTTTACTCCTCGTCTTCAAAATACCCCAAGGCTTCCAGCTCCTTGAGCAAGTTTGCATCAGGTTTGATTTCTACTTTTTCTACGGAACGAAAGCCAAGTTCTTGAAACGCTTTAAGATCCTCAAGTAGACGTATAAAAATTTCTGGCTCTTTTTGAGAAAGATCCAACGTCTCGGCAAAATCTTCGATGTGATTGAATAACTTCGGGCCACTTTCAGTGAAAAGCAGTTTCCACGGTCCGCGGATAGCCGCCCACAAGTGCGCCGGTTTGGGGACTAAGCGAAGACGGTGGGCGAATAGAGTACGGTTTGCAAACGCCTGAGGAGCATCTTTGTGACCCTGAATTAAAGGAAGCAGGCTTTGGCCATCAAGACCAGGTGGAACCACTAGCCCAGCAGTCGCAAGAGTCGTTGGGAGAATGTCCACAATGCTTACATTCGTATGTATGTCTCGCCCTTCAATGCCACCCGGAGGGCGAAAGGTGAAAAGGACTCGATTCAACTCAGAGTGAAGCTGGAACTCATGCCCGGTTCCACCATGATCCCCAAACTCTTCGCCATGGTCGCTAGACATAACCAAAAGCCCCTCTTTGTCCCAACCAAATTGGGTGAATATCTTTTTTAGCTCTTGGTCCAAAAATCGGATCTCGCTGTCATACCGAGCGGCAGAGTCCTCCATTTCCCCACTCTGCTTTTCGTACCACGGTGCCCGTTTGTTGTAGGGCATGTGGGGGTCCATGAAATGAAGATAGAAAAAGGACGGTTTGTCCTTGTCCAGTTTTTCCCTCCATTCTTCAAGTTGTTCACCGACTTTCGCTGCGTCATCTTTTCGGAAAAGTTTCCATTCGTCAAAAGCTCGGTTAAACCCAATTTCGGACCCAATATTCAAATTCGTGGCGATGCCAAAAGTTTGATAGCCAGCCTTCTTAAAGAAATCCGCCATCACGCCGACGTCCTCTGGAAGTTTATTCAATGGAAGTACTTCCGCAGCAATTCCCCGCTGATTCCTCCGCTTAAAGGCCATAAAGCCCTCAACAATGCCATGTTTGGTGGGATAAAGGCCGGTAAAGAGGGAAGCAACTGCAGGAGCAGTCCAAGAGCTTGTGGAGTAAGCTCGATGGAAAACCGCTGATTGCTTGGCCATTTCCGCCAAAAAGGGAGCGGTTTCGGTTTCGTGCCCATAAAAGCCCAAGTGGTCGGGGCGAAGGGTGTCGATTAAAACCACAACAACATCCGGAGCCTTCCATTCTTCCGCCTCCTGGGAGGGAGAGCAGACCGGGAGGGCTAGAGCCATTAGGCTGACAAGAAAAGCTCGGGTACCAAACATGCTTTTATATCCTACCCTTGAGGAAGGGGATTTTGAGCGGGGTGGAAGTTATGATTTCCATAATGGTCAGAGAAGGAGCAACCACGCCAATACTCACCCGGATTCTTTGGGGAGGGGTCATCGGTGGATTCCTGGGTCTGGCAATTGGCGCGATTGAGGGCACTCTACTTATTTCTCAAACTGGTATTGGGGCCGACTCCCCCATCTCGAGCCTGCTTGAGCTTCAGCTCCATTACTCATTGCTCTTGGGGTTCTTGGGTGCTGCCTGTTTTGCCTTCATTTTCAAACAAAGTCCGAAGAAAGTCTGTTCGAGCATAATAGCCATTGGTTTTACATTGGTCCTAGTAATGTGGCTTCGAGAAGGTTTTTTTATTGGACAAGACGTCTCCTTGGCAACTTTCTGGACTGCTTGCGCTCTCACATTCGCCATTGGGGTTTTATTGGGTCACCTTATCAGCCGCACACGACTGGCTTCAAGACGAGGTGCCTTAGTTTGCGTAACCCTTTCCGTCCTCGGAGGTGGAGTTTCTTTAGTCTCAAGTGACTCGGGAGCGTCTCTGGACTTAGAGATTCAACCTTGGTCGGGGAAAAGGCCACCTAATTTCTTAATTGTTCTCATTGACACTTTAAGAGCGGATCGGCTCGGGGCATATGGATACAAAAGAAACACCTCCCCGGTAATTGACCAATTGAGTGCCAAAGGAGTTCGCTTTGACGCTGCCTATTCTCATGCGCCCTGGACTCGACCCTCGGTCGCCTCACTCATGACTAGCTTATACCCAAAAAGCCATGACATTATTGGAGATGAAGATGCCCTTCCTTCCGGGCTTCCCACTTTGGCCCAAGTCTTAAAATCTCGCGGCTACTCCACTGCCGCATTTTCCGCAAACCCACAAGTAATGCCCGTTTATGGCTTTGGTAGAGGCTTTGATGTATTTGGAAATTCTCACGCCTCTATGCTTCGTCGGACATCTATTGGGAGAGTGGAACATTTGATGATGTACGGCATCAAAAATTTCGTACTGCCAAGTTTGAAGATTAAAAAAGAAGGAACTTCACCTGGGGACGAGCATGACTCCCTCCGAAATTCTCAAGCAGGCGGACTCAACAAGCTGGCCTTTGACTGGATTAACTCTTATCAAAACGAGCAACCCTTCATGTTGTATATGCAATACCTGGACCCGCATTCTCCTTATTCGCCACCTGTGGATTACCTGAACGCCGATGCCCAGGAACCAGTCGTACTCCCTATTGAGTTTGTTCAAAAGAATGCGCCACCATGGCCGTTCATGGATTCAAAAAAGGCAACGCCTGAAGTGCTTCGAGGGCTCAACCGACTTTACGACGCAGAAATTGCCTATGTGGATCACGAGTTGGGTGTCTTACTGGATCGTCTTCAAGCTCGCGGAATGATGGAGGACACAATTGTTGTCGTAACGTCTGACCATGGAGAAGAATTTTATGACCACAATCAATGGCTCCATGGACAATCCTTATTTGATGAGTTGGTTCGGGTTCCCTTAGTTTTTTCTGGTTCAGGCATTCAAGCTGGTGTCATCAAGGAGCCCGTTGGATTAGTGGATGTGCTTCCAACGGTCGCTACGCTTGCAGGGGTGGAGACCCTTAACTTCCCTATCCATGGTCAAAATCTAAGCAAAACGCTCTTTCATGGAGAACCCGCTAAACCAAGGTTGGTGTACTCCGAGAGGAACGGCGCATGGAGCATCAACGCCATACGACGTGGTCACGAAAAACTCATTCGCATTACCGACCCAAAAGGGAACTCCCATTGGAGAAAGTACAACCTCGACCAAGACCCAATGGAAAAAAATAATTTATTCTCGGCTGATACCGACTCCGAATTCCAAGCCCTTTTAATCCAAGCTGTTGAAAGCGCTGATGATTTGTTACGAGAGCGGGCAGGGCGAGTTGAGGCGGATGCTGATAACGCAGCCGCACTAAAGGCTCTGGGCTACACGGGAGAAGACGACGAAGACTAATCTTGGGGCTGCCTTTCCTTAAAAAGAGCAATCTCTTCCAACAGGGCGTCCACCATTTGGTCTTCGGGAACCACGCGAACTTGTTCGCCATTGCGATAAAGGATGCCCTTCCCGCCGCCGCCGGCAATTCCAATATCCGCTTCCTGAGCCTCGCCAGGTCCATTCACGACACAGCCAAGCACGGCGATTTTGATGGGCACCTTCTCGCCCTCCAGCCTCTCTTCAAGCTCACTCAAAAGCGCGTCCAAGTCAATATCAATGCGTCCGCAGGTCGGACATGCGATGAGTTCGGGACTGGTAACTCGAGCACCTGTTGCTTTCAGAATGTCAAAGGCAACTGGGATTTCTTGAGCGGGCTCTCCAGTGAGTGACACCCGAACGGTGTCACCAATTCCATCAAGCAAAAGAGCTCCAAGGCCGACTGCAGATTTCAAAGAACCATAGCCTTGGCGGCCGGCTTCCGTTACTCCAAGGTGAAGCGGAATGTCTGTCTTCGCCGCAAACAACCGGTTAGCCTCCAACACAGTTTTCGTATCAGTTGACTTCAAAGAAACAACAAAGTTTGAAAAACCCATTTCTTCTACGGTCTCGCAGTGCCGAAGAGCCGATTCCACCATGGCATCGGCCGATGGGTAGCCGTGCTTTTCAAGAAGATCTTTTTCAACTGAACCAGAGTTGACCCCTATACGAAGAGCAATCCTAGCGGAGGCTGCGGCTTGGACCACTTCACGGACCCTATCTAAGGAACCGATGTTCCCAGGGTTTAGGCGAACTTTGTCCACCCCGGCGTCAATCGACCGGAGGGCTAGGCGGTGGGTGAAGTGGATGTCTGCGATTAATGGGACGGGACAATTCGCCCTAATTTCAGGAAGGGCGTCCGCAGCAGAATCTGTGTCCACGGTAACCCGGACTAATTCACATCCTGCCTCAACTAAAGATTCAATTTGAGAACAGGTGGCGGGAATATCGGCCGTGCTTGACGAAGTCATGGACTGAACCCAAATCGGGTGTCCAGAACCGATTTCCAAGTCGCCTACTCGAACGGTGCGTGTCGCTCTGCGTGCCATGCTTCGGGTATTCTATTCCACCGATGCCTATCCCCCTTCAAGACGGCTGGCTTTACGGCCCTGTGGACTCTCGCCGATACGGCCGGAGTCTTGGCGTCAACCCCTTGCCCGTGGACCGAAAGCTTTGCTCTCTGGATTGTCTTTATTGTCAGTATGGCTTCACAAAGGCTCAGGAGGCTGCCGGGCGGGCAGAGCTTCCCGGGTTGGATGAGCTGAAGGCCGCCTTTGAGCAAGAATTTTCCCGATTGGCCGCAGCGAATGACCTTCCAGACCGAATTACAGTGGCAGGAAATGGTGAGCCAAGTTTGCATCCTGATTTCCTGGAAATGAGTCGAGCACTTTGCGCAAGCCGCGACCGCCATTTTCCGGGTGCTTCTATCGGCTTGCTCTGCAATTCGATGCACTTGAATCGCCAAGATGTTGTCGAGGCAATCAATGGATTCTATGACGAGCCGGCCATGAAGTTGGAGTGGGGAACCGCAGAGTGCTTTGCTGCAATGAACCGCGTACCTGCTTCGCGGTTCAAAGCTTTATTAAGTGGTTTAGAAAAAATTAATCGATTTGTGGTGCAGTCCCTTTTCATGCATTCCCCTCATGGGGACAACTCGACCAATCAAGAAGTTTCCCTTTGGATTGAACACCTAAATCATTTCCGAGAACACATTGTTCGAGTTGAGCTTTACTCCTTGGACCGCCCTCCCGCCGACGCCGCTGAGGCCACTCGCTTATCAGTTGAGGAGCTAGCCTCGATTGCCGACCGCGTTTCTGCGAACGGATTTGAAGTCGAAATTTACTGAACGGGAACTGGGCGTCGGTTTTCGTCAACTGCAACGTAGACCACTTCTGCTTCCGTTACTTTGACTTCTTCACGAGTAGGGTCAGACCGTCGGCGCACCATCACTTCTACCTTTGCGGTTACAGAAGTATTCCCAATCTTCACGAGCTCGGTGTAAAAAGAAACCTGATCGCCCACAAAAACGGGTTCATAAAAAACAACCTTGTCCATCGCAACGGTCACATAACGCCGCGCAGCATTCACCTTATGAGCTTCCATAACGGCAGCAAGGTCAATGTGGGACAAAATAACACCACCAAAAATCGTGCCCGAGGCATTGGTGTCCTTGGGCATCAATATTGTCCGAATAGCTGGTTCTCGGGGGCATGTTTCGCTCATGGCCTTATTATGCTCGGGTGCTCTACTCCGGACTGCAACAAAATGACCAAAGATGGGCGGAATCGCACAGTATCTCCAATATTAAGCGCCGAGAAGCGCGCAAATAGCTTTAGAGCTCTGGCACGGCGCTTGCATTAAGGGGGAGTGTCTACAAAAACCTGACGAAGGTCCTGGCCCAGCTCGGCTAGGAGAATGTGGACAAGTAGGGGGTTGGCCTAGGGGGCATTTTGGCGCTCTCGGGCCATTTTATTTCCGACCTAGTAGGCGGGCAGTTGCGGCCCGCACCTTGGCGATGTCTCCACGAAAGAAGTGATCTGCGCCTTCGATTATTTCAAGGGTTCCGCCATTCTCCTGGATAGGTTTCATTTTTGAGAGATCCACAAATTCGTCCTGATCCCCAGCAAGCACATGGATGCTTTGTGGCCAGTTTTTGATTGAGGGCCAAGAATAGAAATTTGTGGGCCATGCAATAGCTATGTAGTGCTCGCAGGATTCATGGACACGGTCCGCCAATTCTAATCCCACAACTGAACCAAAACTAAAGCCCCAAATAGCGCGAGGTACATTCGGGAACCTCTCAGATATCCAGCGATAAGCACAATCTGCATCCTCCACTTCTCCCACTCCATTGTCGTACTCGCCTTCCGAGTCGCCAGCCCCCCGAAAATCTAAACGTAAAGCCGCCCAACCGACTTCGAGGGCTCCAAGGGCCCCCCACCGTACGACATTGTTTTTCCGGGTGCCGCCATGCTGTGGGTGCGGGTGCAGTAACAACAATACTCCCTTTGGATTCCCATGTGGGACTTCCAGGGTTGCCGCAAGCCGGCCCGCAGGGCCGTCTAAAAAAATCCGCTCGGGCGGAGGAGTGTCAAGGTCGCGTGGAGCCATCGCATCCGCTATTGTCGGAAACCGTGCGCCTCCTTGCCACGCTTCTTACAGACCTCCCCCTTGACGAACAACGCCTCAGGGGCGTGCTACTAAATATCAGCCATACTTCTTTGGCGGGTTCCATTCAGCAATATGGGTTGGATGCCACTCATTCTTTTGGAAACGCCGCAAAAGATTTTGATGTGCGAGATGTCACAGTGCGGTGTCGGCCAGCGAACACAAGTCACAAATCCGCTCTTGTGGAGCTAAGAAAACATGGATTTCAACCCGCAACGGCCCTGGAGTTTGAGACAGCTGGCGATTCAGAATCGGACCTTGATGCTTGGTCTCTTGTTCGGGTTTATGCCGAAGAGCTCAAGGGTTGGGTCGTGACGGCTTTTCTAGACTTTGAAGAAGCTCGCAGTCGAACGGGTTCTGATGAAGGCCTTCTTCAGGCACCTGTGGGCGGAAAAAAGCGCGGCGTTCTTATCGCTTCAAATGCACTAGAGCTTCTAGCTTGATTCTTTGTCGTTGAAGGAGGCCTTGCCATGGAGCATGTCGGGCCAAAGGGGCGCTTCAAAAACAACACGCTTCCCTGTCATGGGGTGCTCCACGTCAAGTTTCCAAGCGTGAAGCGCCTGGCGTCCCATGCCTAATAAAGCGTAATCCTCTTGAGTGAGCTCTTCGCTCACATGACGGATAAAAACATCATCACCGCCCAAGTAAAGCTTGTCTCCCACGATGGGATAGCCCATCGCGGCCAAATGAACACGAAGCTGGTGCTGACGACCCGTTTTGGGACGGAGCTCGACAAGGGTTCGAGGTCCGACCTCTTCCGAGGCAGGGTATCGTTGAATAACAGACCATTCTGTTTGGGAGGCTTGGCCTTCACCATCCATTCGAACCCCCATCTTCAGTCTAACTGCACTGTCGTTTAGCTTCCCTAAGGGTTGATCCATGACTCCGTTGTCTCCTGGAATCTCGCCAACGACAAGCGCAAGATAAGTTTTTTGAACTGTTCGAGCCTCGAATTGTCGCCCAATCCGCGTTCGAGAGAGTTGGTCTTTTGCACACAACATGACCCCGCTGGTTTCACGATCCAAGCGGTGACACAAAGTGGGGACTTCTTCTGCATTTGGGAAATGGCGGCGGTGCCGCTCGTGAACCAAGTGAATCAAAGATCCAGTAAGGTGCCCCTTGGATGGGTGCACGCTGATGTTTGGGGGCTTATTGACTGCAACAAGCCAATCATCTTCAAAAACACACTCTAAAGAGTCTTCGCCCGGATTGGTTGCAGGAATGTTTGCATCAGGTTTTGGTGCGGGTGTGCGCAGCACTACTTCTTGACCCATCCTCAATTTCAACCCTCGACGAATAGAACCAATTTCTGCTTTCTGTGGATCCTTTCCAGAAAGGACTTCCACCCAACCTTGCTCTATGAACTTTCGGACACCTTCACGAGAGCGCCAACTCACCCTGGTCGCCAAAAAAGAATCTAAACGGCTCCCATGTTCAGGCTCACCCACATCAAAAACTTGTTCGACGAAGGGGAGTGAAAGGTCACGTTGGCCGCGACGTTTTTTTCTCGGGGGGCGGGGTTTTGCCATGGAAAAAGAAAAGGCCTCGGCACACAAAGCACCGAGGCTAATTTCGGAAATTTAGGAAATCATTTCCGAATCAAGAGGCGACCAGCTTAGAAACGGGCGCGGCGACGCATCCGTTCGGCGCGGCGAATGGTGCGGATTCGCTCGAGCTTGGCTAAGCGGCGAGTCGTCTTTGGCTTCTCGTAGAAAGAGTTGGCCTTGGCAATTTTGAAAATGCCAGAATAGTTGCATTGGCGCTTAAAGCGGCGGATGGCAGCTTCAAGTGATTCGTTCGGACGGACTTGGACCTTAATCATTCTGTAGAAGGTTCTTAGGATGTCGGCCCAGCAAGACCAAAGATTCGGCGCTGGGACCGTTTTAGGGCCGAGTAGTGTACTCGCCGACAGGACAGCCGTCCACCCTCCTCCCTATGCCTTCTCACTCTGATTCCGCACCAAAAAAGAACCATGAAGCCCTTGAAGGCCTGGTGGATGCGATTATTTTTGCTGCAGAAGACACCGGATTTGCCGTAATTGCTCTCTCCACGGAAGAAGGGCTCCTAACTGCAGCTGGGGATCTTCAACCCGTCCACGAAGGAGCCCATTTGCGGCTTCACGGGAAATGGCAAAACCACCCTCGATTTGGAAAACAATTCCGAGCTGAATGGTCGGAACACTCCACTCCGACCACGGAAGTAGGTCTGGAGCGTTATCTCGGGTCTGGTGCCTTTTTCGGCATCGGCCCTGAAATGGCTCGCCGGCTAGTCGCCCACTTTGGGGACAAGACTCTGGATGCTCTCGAAAAAGGAGCCAGAGAACTTCGTAAGGTAAAAGGAGTGGGCCCCAAACGGGCGGAAGCCCTTGCGGAAAACTTCCAAGAAGGTCGGGACCAACACCGGGTTCTTGCGGAGTTAAGAGGTTTGGGTTTGAGTGGAGCCCAAGCCAAGAAGGCTTATGACCAATGGGCGGCGGGCACAGTGGAGCGGATTAGGAAAGATCCTTGGGGGCTCATCGGAGTTCTGGAACGAGTTGGGTTTCATACTGCAGAAAAGATGGCCGAACAAATTGGCTTGCCAAAAGATTGTCCGGAACGAGCACGAGGAGTAATCCTTCATTTTCTTCGAGAAGCTGCACGCGAAGGACATGTTTGTTTACCACAAGATTCTATTTGGAACCAATTGGAGGACTTGGGCCTCGCCACGGAGACTGTTGCCGGGGCGGTTGCAGAATTGAAAACTCAGGGTCGGTTGGTTTTGGAAGAAGGCCCAGTCCCTCCTCCCGATTCCGGGACGGGAACCTGGTGGTACTTGTCGGGCTTATGGCAAGACGAGGTCGGTTTGGCGGAAAACCTGCAACGAATTCGAAGTGGTGGGCGCGGCCCTCTTGCAACTCCACAGCAAATCGAATCCGCCCTTCAAAGGGCGGCCTTCCCCCCCGACGAAAGCCAACTCAGAGCCGTGCGAATGGCGTTAGAGGAGCCCGTCTCTGTGCTCACGGGTGGCCCAGGCACAGGCAAAACCACAACCCTGCACCTACTCTTAGAAATCTTGGAGTCCGCTGGGTGTTCCAAGGTTCGCCTGGCAAGCCCAACAGGACGTGCAGCGAAGCGTCTCCAAGAAGCCACTGGGCGGGACGCTTCCACCCTTCACCGCCTCCTCGGTTTTGACCCCCATGAGGGTGGTTTCCGTCATGACGAGGATGAACCGATTGAAGCTTCCTTCGTGGTAGTGGACGAAGTCTCCATGATGGACGTCAACTTAGCCCACTCCTTGACGCGTGCCCTCCCCACCCACTGCCGACTTCTTTTGGTTGGTGACGCTGACCAGCTCCCTTCCGTTGGGCCTGGCTCTGTTCTCCGAGACTTGGTGGCTTCCGATTCCATACCTGCCACACGCCTGGAGCTTGTCCATCGTCAAGCGGCTGGCTCGGGAATCACAACTGCCGCCCATGACATTTTGGAGGGCAACACACCAGAAACCATGACGGGCACTGGGGGAGACTTCTTCACAACTTACCGAGAAGACCCTGAAGAAGCGGCTGCAATGGTGGAGCGCGTGGTTTGCGAACGGATTCCTGAAAAATATGGCCTTGACCCGCGACAAGACATCTTGGTGCTTTCCCCTATGTACAAAGGTCCCCTTGGGGTGGACGCCTTGAATGAACGGTTAGGGGCGCGCCTTAACCCCTCCCAAGATTCTGAAGACTCTGTTGCCGCCAATGGGCTTCGGGTTGGCGACAAGGTCATGGTTGTTCGCAACGACTATGACCGAGAAGTTTTCAATGGGGACACCGGAAAAGTAGTTCGCACGCGGGACGGTGGCGTAGTAGTCGAAATGGAGGGAAAGTTATTGGAGTATGAAGTCGAAGACCTTCCCAACCTCATTCGCTCTTGGTGTGTGACCGTCCACCGCTCTCAAGGAAGCGAGGCCCTCGCTGTGGTCGTTGTCTTAGGAAACTCTCACTGGATTATGCTTCGCCGAAATTTGCTCTACACAGGAATCACTCGGGGGAAAAAATTAGTGACCGTAATTGCCTCGAAACAAGCTTTGCGTCGAGCGATTGGAAACGCCGAAGAAAATTCCCGTTACGGATTGCTTCAAAACCGCTTGTAATATTTAGCGGTAGGAATCCAATAGCTTTCGGATTTGACCGGAAGCCTTGTCTTCTTTTTGCTCCATAGCAATAAATATTGCGCGCTTTGCAAGCTCTCGAGCCTTTTCTTTATTCCCAGCCGAAGCGTAAGCTGCGGCAGCGGCATTGAGAACTTTCCACGAGGCGCCACCGCCGCCTTCAATCAAACCCTTGGCAAGTTGAACCGCTCGAGAAGGATTTCGAACCGCAGGGTTTTTGTGCGTGGCGTGAAGCCAAATAAGAGCTAAGCTTGCAGAAATTCTCGACCCTCTCCCTGAACGCGCGCGCTCGAATTCGCTCACAGCCTGCTCTTCCTGACCGAGGCCGGCCAGCAAACGCCCAATCGTGAGACTCACAAAAGGGATCGGGCCAGCCTCATTGAGTTTGTTGGCTTTTTGGTAATACTCCAGCGCCTTTCTTGCATGAGGGCCACTCTTCTCAATCTCCCCGCGAATCCGCCAATAGTCTCCCAGATTTACGTGAGGCTTAACGTAAACTGGGGTTGCTTGAATTGCTTGCTCTAAATATCCTCTCGCCTCCTCCATGGCCGCGTCGCGCTCATAAGGTTTTTTCTCTCCTGCGCCTTGAAGCAAAAGTTGGCCCAAGTTGTTCAAGGCTTGCGAGTTTGAGGTCTTCGTTTCAATTGCCTGACGGAAACGCCCCATTGCTTTTTGGACATCGCCTTCCTTGTGAGCGATAAGTCCAAGGTTGTTATAGGCAATAGATGCTGACGGATTCTTTTCAATGACATCAAGCCAAAGCACTTTTTCGTTTTGATAGACCCTCCCCTGCGAAAAGGAGGAGTAAGCCAAGAAAAATAGAAGGGCTCCCCAACAGAAAAGAGTCCGGCTTGGGTGTTTGCCTGCAATGGGGCCATCAAGAGGGGCTTCGGAAGAAGGGCGGAACCACTTTTTCCCGGCGAGAAAAGAACCAATCAGAATTAGCAGTGCTGGGGCAGCGTGGTGCTGGAAATGATCGGCCACAAAGGAGTATTGATGAGGATAAACGTTCAGGTATCCCAAAGCAGGAAACAAAACGCCGCCAAAAATAAGGAGAGCTGCCAGAGGGCCTCGGCCTTGTTTTCGAACTGCTTTGCCAGCGTAAACCAAGGTCAAAAGAGCGCCTATTGGCCAAAGATATTGCCACCAAAGACTCGCATCGATTTCCCATCGGGGGTAGATGAAGGTCAGCTTGAAAGGGAAGCACAAAGTTGCGGCATAGGACCAAAGGATGCGACCAGCAATCAAAGTTCTTTCGACAAAATCATAATCCCACGCCGTGCCCTTTGCGCCCACATGCTGCATTTCGTCTACGGCGGTTTGCCAACCAAGCCAGCCGCCCACAAGGAGCATACCCAGCAAAGGCGACCAAACTCGAAAATCCATCGGCTTCTTCTTCCACCAGAGCAAAAGAATCAAGACTGCCGGAAGAGATGCGACAACTGTTTTGCTTAAAAGTGCGCCGCCAAAGAGGAAGATAGACAAAAGCAAGGACGGGGCCTTTCGCTTGTCCGCCCAACTCCAATAGGCGTTGGCGGATCCTAAGGCCAACAACAATGAAAGCACATTCTTTCTCTCAGTAACCCATGCGACGGATTCAACCGTAACTGGATGCAACATAAAAAGAGCGGCCAAAAACCATGCGCCTTTAAGCCTAAGGCGACGCAACAAACGCCACAAAACTACTCCGGTCAAAGCATGTAGCAAGACGTTGTCAAAATGGAAGCCAAAGGGGTTTGGCCCCCCATCCTTCGTGGAACCCCAAAGTCGGCGCTCCAACCAGAAAGTCGTGTGCACCAAGGGGTACCATTGTGGAATGGACTGGCGATCTGTCCAAATCTTCTGAAGCCCGCCTTCCTGGGTAAGAACTTGGTTTTCAATTACATAGTCATTGTCATCCCAAATCCATTCATTCGGAAGGGCCGAAGAGAATGCCAAAAAACAAAGGAGGACTAGAAGGAGTGCATCCTTCCAATTTTTCTTAGCGTGACCTTCAGTTTGGATTTCTGCTGCTTTTTTCATTCCTCTTCTTCTTCTTTATAGCCCATACCCTCCAACATTCGTTGTTCGCGCCAAGTTAATTCGCGCACTCCAAGCTCGGGAAAAATGTCTTTCTTAAGTCTCTCTTTGAGGGCCGCCGTGAGCGACTCCACCACTTCTGGGTTTTCATTTGCCACATTGTGAGCCTCACTTGGATCTGACTTCAAATCGAACAAAGTAACCGAAATAATTTCTGAAGGAACGATTTCCTGGTTCAACTTAAAAACTGCTTTCCATGTTCCCTGCTTCATCGAACAAGCTCCCTGCATAAAGGAAAGCAGAGGGGGGCGGACGCCAACTTGGGCGTCCCGAACATTTCGGCCGTCTAGCGAAGATGTGTCCAAACCCGCAAGCTCACAGAGCGTTCGCGTGCCATCAATAAGACTAATGTCACCATGCAAAGATTCACCTTTCGGAATGTTCTGTCCATAGAAAATAAATGGGACTTGGAGCTCTCCCTCCAACAAAGAAGACGAGTGTTCAACAAAACCATGCTGTCCAAAAAGCTCACCATGGTCTCCAGTGAGAAACAAAATAAATGGACGCCCTGTAGACTCTAGCTCGTTGACAATTCTTCCGATATGACGGTCTAGCTCTTCTAACTCAAGAAGATAAAGTCTTTGGAGTTCCGCAGATATTTCCAAATTCTCTTCGCCGGACTCACCAATCTTTCGTAAAGAGTCCCGCAGGTCAAATTCCCGAACAGGATTCATTTCTCCCGGCGGCAAGTAAGGGGCGTGAACATCCATGAAATTGGCAAACAGGAAAAAGGGTCGATCTTCTTTAACCAATTGCTGATGCAATGCAAGTAAGCGCATCGTAGTTTCGGGTCCATCATTGAGATGGGCCCTTCCAAACCGAAGCTGAGAGGGGAGAAGAAAGAAGTGACATAACAAATTGGCTGTTTGGGTCACGACTCCCGGCGGAGTGAGCCACCCAAACCAAGTGCGGGCTTCTTTCCAACCCAAAAAGGGCATCCATGAATCCTCGCGCTTAATCCCGTCCCAGACTTCAAAGCCGTCATCAGGCCGCAGTCCCCCTTCCGCAGGTTTTGACAAAAGACTGTTGGCAACGACAGCCGCGGTGCGCCAGCCAGCGTTTTGAAACCGACTAGCCAACGAAACCATTCCCCATTCTTTTTCCAACAATTCCTTGGATGGCCATCCAGACAAATTGCTCCGCATCCCAATCTTTTCCGGCGTCAGGCCTGTAAGCAAAGATAAGTGACTTGGAATGGTTTGATTACATGGAGCAACGGCATGATTTGCCCACATTCCATTAGTGCGCAATTGGTCCAAGCTAGGCGTATTGACTTCTCGGCTCAATATCGCATCTGCTCTAAGTGTGTCGGCCACGACAAGGACAATGTCTGGCCCCTCTGGAGATGGCAAGTTGCCCGAATAAGAAGGGAGGGCCGGACCGGGAAAGGTAGGAAGAGGGGTGTAGGGGACCGGAGACAGAACGGAAAGAATCGGGGTTGCCAATGCAGAAGTGCCTAAGACCCAATAATGCCAATCTGACAATATGGTTTCTTTTCCAACTTTAATTGCGAGCATAAGAAAGCAAAGAAGGACGGGAACGCCAAGCCATGGCGTAAAGCAAGCGCCCGAAATGCCCACTGCAGCTCCCGCAAAAAAGGATGTTGAAACAGAGTGTTTTCTCAACATACACCAAAGCCCAAAAAGGGAACTAAGGAACAGATTCCCAATAAAGACCGCAAAAATTCGGTCACGCAACATGGGTTCTATCGCATCCCAACCCCAACCCATGCCGGCATGGATGAGTCCAGGAACCAGGCACCCTCCGAAGGCTGCGATCAAATACTTCATCATGTCTTACTTACCTAGGGCTCGTGCTCGAAGGGCTTCAACTTCGTCTAGTTTTCTTGGAATTCCAGCAGTTAGAAGTTCATAGCCGTCTTCGGTAATCAAAACAACGTCTTCGAGGCGAACGCCAATTTCTTCGTCATTTAAATAAACCCCTGGCTCAACAGTAAAAGCAGCACCGGGTTCAAACTTGGCGAAGGGGGCACCTACATCGTGGGTTGCCATTCCCAACCAGTGGCTCGTACCGTGAGGAAAGGCTTTCGCAAATCCCCGTTCCTTGAGAACCGCATACGCAGCACGATGGACTTCGCGGAGACTACTGCCTGGCTTGCACTGCTTAAAGGCAGCCTCTTGAGCATCATAAACAGCCTGGTAAATTTCGGCCTGACGCTCGGTAAACTTTGGGCCCGCTGGCCAAGTTCGTGACACATCAGCGACAAAATGATTGAACTCAGCACCATAATCAATCATGACGATATCGCCATCAGTCAGTTTGCGGCTATTTGCATTGTAATGAAGAATGCAGGAATTCGGCCCCGTGCCCACGATAGGTGCATAACCAGGGCCCATAGCGCCTTCAGCCAAGAAGTCTCCCGTCATCTGAGCAGCCATTTCCCACTCAAAGGCACCAAGTTGTGTGTCCTGCATGGCGTTCACATGAGCAATACCGCTAATAGCACAGGCGCGTCGCATTGCCTCAGCCTCTTCAGGAGTTTTAATAATCCGCATGGCGTCAAGCAGCTCAGTGAGATCTTTTACTTTTACATCTTCAATAACCTCTTTCAATTTTTCTTTGAACTGGCGACCACGAGTATTACGACCATCCCATGGGTCGCGCGCCTGAGAGCGAGCAGCGGACATTAGGTTGTCCCGACTCATCATCCAATTCTCGGCTGGTTGTTCTTGAATATAAATCAACCTTTCGCTTGAGAGCTGGAGAGCTTTGCGAATCGCTTTTTCAAGACCGTCCCAATTTCCAGACCGTGACAATTTCCCGATAGGCATACACCGCTTGATTCCAGTAATTTCTTGGGCTTCAGAAGGATCAATCAAATCTCCACTCCATACTTCCATGCGAGGATCCACTGGTGGAACAAGCAGGAAAGTTTCCTTAGCTTCTGGCACCATAATCAGGGCAGCATTGGGAGTTGTAATCCCGGTCAAATACCAAAAATTGTTGTCCTGTCGAAACTCTCGATAGTCGTTCAGGGTGGGTGCGCCCCGAAGAACAATGACTCCTTTCCCAACTTTCTCCATCAGAAGTTCCCGGCGCGCTGTGTGCCATTCTTTATTGAACAGGCCCTGACCGCGACCACCCTCGGGGGTTGAAGCCTTGAGACTCGTATTTCCGCCATCGGAAACTTGGGCCTCTTCACCACCACAAGCAAAAAGGAGAAATGCGAGGACGGAAAGAAGAGGGCGGAGGCGCAAGGAAGTGAACATGTCTTCGCGATTCTACGAGGACGAGGGCAGAATATGAGGGAATGAGTTCCCCTCTCTACCTGGACCATGCCGCAACCGCCCCACCCCTGCCGGAGGCCGTTGCCGCTTTTGCAGATTCATCTACGAAAGATTTTGCGAATCCAGGCTCCCTGCATGAGCCAGGCGCCCAGGCAGGGCGGGCTTTACGGCAATCAAAAAATGCGCTCCTGCAAGCCTTTGGTGCAAATCAATACTCTCTCGTTTTGACCGGAACTGGCACGGAGGCCGATCACCTTGGGGTCCAAGGGCTTGCTCGCTGCCAAAAAACTGATGGCCCGGCAAAAGTGCTCTTTGGGGAAGCGGAGCACCCAGCCGTCCGGGAATCCGCCCTTGCTCTTCGCCAGGAGGGCTTCCAGGTCGAGGCTATTCCAGTGGACTCGTCCGGAATCATTCGGCCCGATGCGATGGAACCCTTGCTGGATGAGGATGTCGTTGTAGTCGCCGTCCAATGGGCTAATAACGAACTTGGAGGGCTCAACCCCATCCCACAACTCGTCCAGCTCGTTCGCCAAGCTTGCCCACGTGCCCTCTTTCATGTGGACGCTGTGCAGGCTGCTGGAAAGCGGCCAGAGAGCTTTGACGAACTCGATGCCGACTCCATTGCGGTCGCCGCCCACAAAATTGGCGGGGTTCGCGGTTGCGCAGGTCTGTTCTTGCGAGAAGGCTCCCCTAGGCCCTTCCCCTTTTTCCTCGGTGGCGGACATGAAGGCGGCCTTCGTTCTGGAACTGAAAATGTTGCCGGCGCAGCCGCCTTTGCTGTTGCTGCCCAATACCGCAACCGACTGCTCCAAGCGGACCCCAGAGCTTATTTTGACCGCCGGCAGAGGCTACTTACTTCCATCCAGGGGGTGCGACCTGATGTGGTTGTGCTTGGGCCAAGCGAAGAGGCCGAAATCCAAGGCTCAATTCTGACTCTTGCCTTTCCGAATCAACCCGCTGAACCACTCCTACACCAGTTGGAAGCTCTGGGAATCTTATGTGGAAGCGGCTCGGCTTGCTCGGCTCATGGAAGTGAAGAATCTCCGGTTCTGGAAGCGATTTCCCTGGATTCAAGTCTTCGCAATTCGGTCCTCCGCTTTTCTTTGGATGGCACTGAAAGCGAAGAGAGCCTGCACCGTGTGGCACAAGCTCTTTCCTCTTAAACAGGAGTGCTGATTTCTATCAGCACTGGCTATAGCCACAGCCATAACACTTACAGCAACCTTCCTCGAAGGCCAAGACACCTTCACAAGCAGGGCATTTCACCTTAAAGGCTCCGCCGGTACCCGTTCCGATTCGATTTCCGTTTGGGGCCGGAACGGGTTGGCCATTTACCAGAGGAGTGCTGGCTGGGTCCACCTCGCCGAGCAGGATAGACTTCAAACCGTGCGTTTCCTTGGTAGAAAGGAATTTGTGAAGTGCTTTAGCAAGGCCATCAGCAAGCGACATGATGCGACCGTCTTTGCTCGGAACTGTCAGCGAGGAACCGATGCCTTCAAGTTGGGACAGTGCCATACTCATGCGCCCTCCGCAACGTAGGAACAAGGAAAGCATGCGACAAATAGCCTCGAGGTCGGAGTTCGCAACATCGCCACCTTTCCCGAGCTGGGCGAAAACCTCCATTTCGCGGTCCTCGTGGGGATCTACCGAAATCTTGACATGCATGTTTCCGAAAGGTGTCATTTGGCGAACCCGAACACAGGGCATGATTTCTGGGAGAGAGCTTGGGACTAAATCTGCGCTTTGTGCGGGTGCGGCAGCTTGGGCCTTCTCCTTTTCCTTCAGAGCCATGGGCTGCATTTCTCGACAACCATCGCGGTAAACCGTGACCCCTTTGCACCCTTCGCGCCAAGCGAGGAGGTACGCAGTTCGGACATCATTCTCATTGCTTTCATTCGGCAGGTTGATTGTCTTGGAGACCGCATTGTCAATACTGGACTGCCAGGCACCTTGCATTTGAATGTGCTCCGCAGGCTGAACATCGTGAGCGGTCACAAAGGTATTGGTCAGGTCCTCGCTGAGGCCCGCATGAGCGACAGTTCCTTCGGAAAGGGCAACATCAATGGCAGCGTCAATTTCTTCGGGCGCATAGTCCTCTTTTTCCATCGCTTTGCGGAAGGCAGGGTTGACCTCTTTCATCACGACGGGTGTGCCATCGGCGTCTTTCATTACTTGGCGTTGGAAAGCCAGAGAGAAAAGAGGCTCAATGCCGCCGGAACAACCTGCAATGATGGAAATGGTGCCCGTTGGCGCAACCGTGGTGAGGTGGGAGTTTCGGCGCTGAGCCCTTCCTTCTGTTTGGGGCGTAGACCCTTCCCACGCCAGATAGACCTCTCGACCTTCTTGACTCACTAACTGCTCGGAAGCGAATGCGGACTGGTCGAAAAGGCGTGAGGAGAGCTTGCGGCCCACCTCAAAACTTTTCTCCGAGCCATAACGTACTCCCATTTTGTAGAGCAAGTCGGCAAAACCCATCACTCCCAAGCCAATGCGGCGCTCTTGATTCGCCTGATCGCGGATTTCATCAATTGGGAATTTATTGATACTGACAACGTCGTCCAGAAAACGAATGGAATCGCTCACCACGGAGTCAAAAGCATCCCAGTCGAACTTATCTTCCCAGTCAGAGCTTTCCGCTCCATCCTTGTTGTAAAAACGACCTAGGTTGATGGAGCCCAAGTTACATGAGGAATAAGGCAGCAACCATTGTTCGCCACAGGGGTTGGTGGACTCCAGCTCACCCAGATTGGGAACCATGTTGTCTTCGTTTGCACGGTCCAGGAACAAAAGCCCCGGCTCGCCATTCTTCCATGCGAAATGGATGAGACGGTCCATGACCTCTCCGTAAGTCCAATAATCAGACTCGGCTTTGGGCTCTCCAGCCGCAAAGGCTTCGTAATCGGGGGTCGCTGCGCGGCGCCCAGTTGTTTTTTGCAACCAGGCCTTTTGGCCCTTGCGCGGGTTCGCCACAACCATGGGGGCCTCGGGGTTATCCACAACGCTTTGCATCCACTCGTTCGTGACGGCAATCGAGACGTTGTAGTTGGTCCAACGGTTAAGGTCATCCTTGGCCTGAATGAACTCCACCACATCGGGGTGATCGCAACGAAGGACTCCCATATTGGCTCCGCGGCGGAAGGCACCCTGTTGAATGGCATCCGTGCCGGCGGAATAGGCGTCAATGAAAGAGAGGGGGCCGCTTGTTTGGCCGCCGGAACTAGCCACAATGTCTCCATCTGGGCGGAGGCGAGAGAAGCTAAAGCCCGTGCCGCCACCAGACTTTTGGATTAGGGCGACGTGCTTGAGGGTTGTAAAAATGGAATCAATGCTGTCTTCCACGGGCAAAACAAAGCATGCCGAAAGCATGCCCATTTCCCGTCCAGCGTTCATAAGGGTTGGGCTGTTGGGCATGAAAACCCCATTCGCCATCAACTCGTAGAAGCGACGGGACCAACGTTCGCCCTGTTCAGGAGCAATCTCAAATTCCGGAGCAGCAACCGAAGTTGCCACGCGCCAAAACATGTCCTTGGGCTCCTCAATAACCTCTCCGGTAATCTTGTCCTTCTTCAAATAACGGTTTTGAAGAACTTTGGCTGCGTTTTCCGTGAGTTTCGGCTCGGGAAGTTCCGTTGGGGTGGTGATTTCTACCGGCATACGATCTGCCGACTCAACTTTCTTGCCTCTGGTTTCCAATGCTTTGCTGACCTCGCCGTGTGGCTCCATCTTGTTATTTCCTTTTTCCTAGTTTTAATTGTGAGACTTTCGGCGCGTCTCTCTGGCCCGAGGTGAAGCGTTTGGGGGGTCACCAAAAAAGGGCAGGGGGACGCGCGGGAACTAAACTTATCCGTCAAGGGGGCCGCCTGCAAACTCTTCTCGGGATTTCTTTGAAATTCCATCTATTGTGGAGTAAATGAGACTGGCCACAAGATGTAGTGGTAGTAAAGCCCGCTACCCCTTTTTCTCCTAGAGGGGCTCTGTGGAGAAATGCCGGCTCAGAAGCTCTGCCAAAACGACTTCCGGCGCAAGCTCCTTTCCACATCGGAAGTTGCGTTCGGGGCACACTTTGTAACCGTGAATTCTGCAGGGTCGGCAAGAAAGATTGGAAACTTCCAAAACCACATCACGAGAACCTTGTGGAGGCTCGGAGTTCATTCGTTGCCGACCCTCTAACTTCTTACTCTTCCTCGAAGCCTGTGTAGCCAAGCTCGGAGAGCTCCGCCTGGAGTTGCTTATCAATGGCGCCCTCAATCTGAGAAGGGGCAAGTTTTTCGTCTAACTGACGATTGTCCTCGCGCCAAGATTTCCATTCCGCGAGTAAATCGTCGAGAACTTCACGATAGATCTTGGCTTCCTGGGGGTCGTTGAGGAGATTCCGGCTCTCTCTAGGGTCACGCGACAAGTCGTAAAGCTTTGCTTTTGCCTGTCCGTCCTCCATCTGCCTCACAATAACCTTCCATTGATTGTCCAAACGAAAACTCATTTGGTCCAGGTGCATCGCCATACGGAATCGTTTGTCTCCAAAGCTGGCAGTTCCACGAGCCAAATCCATGAGACTTGTCCCCTGCACCCCCTCCGGCGCCGGAAGCTCTAGAGCATCCAACAAAGTGGGCAGAACATCCACCAGCATGACAGGATCTCCAATGCGGGTGCCTCCCCACTTTCCACCGGGGAATCGAATCATGAGTGGGACGTGGAGTTGCTCCTCCCACATTTGGTTGTGGCCGATGTACCTGTGTTCGCCAAGGGTCTCTCCGTGGTCAGAGGTAATCACCAAAATAGACTTGTCTAACACGCCATCTTTTTTGAGCATTGCCAAAAAACGGCCGGTTAGCTCATCGGTCATCGCCACGCCGGCGTCATACATTGCGTTGAGGTAGTTGATGTCCTCTTTTTCTGCGCCACTGGAAAGAAAGGCTTGGAAATCCTCCTGGCCACACATGTTTTGAAGATCGGCGGCCCCTTTGTACCAACCACCGTATCGATTCCGATAGCCCTCCCCCGGCCAGTATGGGCAATGAATGTCGTAGGTATGTAAAAAGAGAAGGAATGGGTCGCCAGTGGCAGAGCCAGACCACTTAGAAGACTCATTGCGCCACCAAGCCGCGGCTTGGGGGAGGATAGAAGTCAGGCCTCGCCGATACTGCATGCTTTCTTCATAGCCTTCATCTTTGTCCACATAAATATCAAAGCCATCGGCAAAACCAAGTTTTCCAGCAAGAAATCCCCCACCTGTGAAAGCGACCGTTTTGTAACCCACATCCTTGAGGAGGCTGCTCATCATGAATGGGGACTGCACATAACTTCCCATCGCATGCTTATGCCGAGTAGGGTACATACCTGTGAAAAGGCTTCGGTGGCTGGGCCCCGTATTGCTGGACTGAGAAATACAGTTTGTAAATACGACGGACTCGCTGGCGAGTTTATCGAGGGCTGGACTATTGGGGTTTCGCGCGCCCATAAATCCCAAACGGTCTGCCCGACAAGTGTCCAGGCTCACCAAGATAATCGGTGGCATACCGGCAGCCTTTGCTGTCGAAGAGCTCGCCTCCGAGTCCGCACCACCGCATGCAGGAAGAAGCAGACCTAAAACCGCGAGAAGGGGAAAGCAGAAGCGACAATCCATATATCTATCTTATCTTGGCGTACAAAAGGATTGGAAATGCAGACAGGCTTCTCCTAAAACGGAAACATGGGGCCTGAAAAAAAACCGCGAAATAGTCATCCCTTTGTCCAAAAAGCCAAACCGGGTCGTTATGCCTGGTGCACATGTAGTTTTTCGGAAAAGCTCCCGTTCTGTGATGGCAATCACCGTGGTACTGAATTTTCTCCGCTTAAAGTAGAGATTGAAGAAGAGAAGACTGTCGCCTGGTGTGACTGCGATAAAACTTGTAACGCTCCTTGGTGTGATGGCGCCCACTCAAAGGACTAAAGGGTGACCGTGCCCGAATGAGGCCTCCGCACAGCGATGCTGTTCGGCAGGCATCACGAAACGAACTCTTGCCCCCTCTCTCGCGCACCCCATTGAGGACAGGATGCAAATGGAGTTTGGACTAGCTTTAAGTTAATTCTAACCTTTAATCCCAGTCCTTTGCAGAAACCCTTTCAGCAGGAAGGCGACCCAGCGGATTCGGTCAGAGTCCGGAGGAAGAGGGCTGTGGATTCAGCAGTCCGCCTCCAGCTGTACTCCAGAGCCTTCTTTCGGCCAAAAGAAATCGCCTGCTCCCGCTCCATTCCCTCAAGGGCTATTGTGTCAATGGCGGCGGCAAAACTCTCCGGGTCATCGGGAGGCGCCGAGGGCCAGATTCCTCCCGCTATTTCAGGAAGACAGGAAGCCTCTGCCACCACGCCAGGGGTTCCTGTTGCCATGGCTTCCAATATCGGAAGGCCAAAACCCTCGTAAAACGATGGCTGAAGCAAAGCTGAGGCCGCAGAAAAGAGTCCAGGAAGTTGTTTATCGGGGACATTTTCAATCCAATCAATGCTCTCGCTGACTCCCTCGGTAGCAGCCAGTTCCCGGAGCATCTTCTCGTAGGAGGGGGGGGCATTGCCTCCCACGAAAACCAGCCGAAACCCTCGAGTCCGGGCATCGGATTTGGCAAAAGCTCGAATGGACAACTCGAGGTTCTTGTGAGGGAACCACGCCCCAACCTGAAGCAGAAAAGGTGGGCTCAAACCGAAGCGAACTGCGGCTGCACTGCTTTCTTCAGAGTCTCTTGGAGCAAAGCGATCCAAGTCTACTCCCAATGGAACAGCCGCGGCTTTTTCCGGAGGAAAACTAGGGAAATGATGGAGCAAGCGAGATTTCCCATACTCCGAGTCCAGCACGATGCCAGATGCACGGTGGACATTCCTGTGGGTTCTTCGGCTTGGAAACCACCGGTTCCCTCCGGAGTCCAAAATTCGAAGATCGTGCAGGGTGAAGGAACGAGGAATCGGTGACCGCCATGGAAGATGATTGCCCATGGAATGGAAAAGGTCGAGATCTCTGCCTGGGGAATCCAGAGGGCCAATCAGGGGGCGTATTTCAGCCCCCGGGATTAGGTCTTCCAGTAGCTCGCGCTTCCACCAGCGCTGATCTCGCAAAAAGAGGACGGGCTCCAGTTCAGGCATTGCCTTCATCAGCTCTGGGAGGAGAGCCCGAATGTAGTGGGCAATACCGCGGCCACCTTGTTTAGCCGCTTGTGTGACGTCGAACCCTATTTTCATCCAATCCAGATTAGCGCCTGGGTAGGAAAAAGATGAGCACCTT
>PVBE012643789.1_pt1 | contig 41405 bp, 41 predicted proteins | sample 1631181 | NCBI WGS metagenome assembly PVBE01 (sample SAMN08397723, study PRJNA350692) | Marine metagenome, whole genome shotgun sequencing project. | isolation source: water | place: Pacific Ocean | collected 2012-04 | reverse complement strand
CTGAGCTATCCCAGCGGAGAGGTGAACTTTGTTCACCTCTTTAAATCCGGCTGCGGCAATCATGTGCAACAATTCAGTCTCTTGCGGGAGGTATGCCACAGAACGAGGGAGGTAGCGGTAGGCGGCTCTGTCAGAGAGCAGGCCGCCTAGTAGTGGAACGATTTTTCCGAAGTAGAGACTGTGACCGGCGCGGAAGATCAAGTTATTCGGACTGTCAACCTCGAGTAGGGCCATACGACCACCGGGCCTGATTAACCGTGCCGCTTCGGAGAGAAACGGTCTCAGCGTGCTGAAGTTCCGGAGGGCGAAACCGCAAGTGAGACCATCGAGAGAAGCGGACCTGGCTGGCTGGGTTAGGGCATCGGCTTGGAGAAGGGGAGCGGTGGTACGGGCAGCGTCGAGCATTCCCCACGACACGTCGAGGCCGATTGCCCGATGGCCTGCGCCCTGGAGTTCCCGGCAGAGGTCGCCGGTTCCACAGGCCACATCCATGACAGTCGAATCACCAGGTAGTCCCAGCGCTGAAACTGTCCGCCTCCTCCAGCCAACATCCAAGCGGAAGGTCATGATCCGGTTAACTAGGTCGTAGCGGGGTGCGATGCTGTCGAACATCCGCCGCACCTCTGCTGACTTGACTTGCCCTCGGGGAAGTGGTGTGTCTTTGGCACCCGGTGAAGAGGCTCCTGTTGTGGGCATGTTCAAGAAAACCAGAGTCGTTGGTGTTCCCTGCTGGAGGGATGAACTAGCAAGGCGAAGAGTGCCACAGGGAATACCAGAATCAACAGGACAGTTGGCGTTAGACCATATGAGGCAATAAATGCCAGCCGGAGCAGAACGGCGATTGCCGCGGTTGCGACCCCGAGTCTCCAGCCCCACTTCTTGTCGTTTGCTATCGCGTAGGCAGCCGGAAACATTGCCAGGCCTATGAACATCAACTCAGTTCCTCGAACGAGATTGAACAGGCCCTCGATGTAGAGCAGCATGGTTCCGGTGACGAGCGTTTGTGGTTGGTAACGGTTCAACCAGCGACGCGGTTCCATCAGATCATTCTGGCAGGGAGGGTGGTGCTTCACTCCGTGCTGTCCCTATATCAACCGTGGACAAACTGGCCCGCAGTTGCCCACATGCAGCATCGATTTCCAGTCCGCGGGTGAGTCGAACGGTGGCGTTGATACCCCGATTAACGAGTTCGGCTGCGAATTCTCTGACGCGGTTTGGAGAAGAGCCGCGGGTGGGCCAGCCAGGGGTCGGATTGAGCGGAATCAGGTTCACGTGAGCCGCCAGAGGCCTAGCGTAGTCAGCCAATTCCGCAGCATCCCTGAGTGTGTCGTTCACATCGTGCATCAGGGCCCATTCAAAGGAGAGCCGCCGGCCTGTAGTGGCTGCATGATGGGCACAGGCACGGGCAAGCGTTGCCAGTGGCCACCGTCGGTTTGCAGGAACTAGATCATCTCGGAGTCGGTCATTTGCTGCATGGAGCGATACGGCCAGATTCACGGGCAGGCTTTCCTCAGACAACCGCTTGATTCCCGGTGCCAAACCAACGGTGGAGATAGTTAGGTGTCTTGCTGAAAGGCCGAGTGCACCGTGGATCCGCTCCACAGCGGCCCACGTTCGAGCGTAGTTGGCTAGAGGCTCACCCATACCCATGAAGACCACGTTTGAGACCCGCCTGTTCCCAGAGGCGCGCTGAGCGCGAACGACTTGTTCGACCATCTCGCCCGTGGAGAGGTGGCGGTCAAAGCCCATTTGTCCCGTGGCACAGAAGCCACATGCCATAGCGCAACCGGCCTGAGAACTGACACAGACTGTGGAGCGGTCCTCATAGTGCATGAGCACTGTCTCTATTAGTGATCCGTCAGCGAGACGCCAAACCCACTTGATGGTCTCTCCACAGTCACTTGTCGACCGGTGCTCCTCTGATAACGCCTCTGGTAGTTGCTCAGCGAGTTTTCCCCTAAGTGCTGCAGGGAGGGTGGTTATGTCGCAGGGATCGGCCAGATCTCCGTAGAGGCCTTGCCACAATTGGTCGATCCTGTAAGACGGCTCATTATTCAGAAGGAACTGCAAGTCAGAGCGGGCGTGGTCGTAGCGGGAGGTGGTGATGCCACGCACTTGGCAGTCGGCGTTTCTGGAGGCCTGAGAGTTGGCAGTCATCGCAGAACGCGTTGGTAGGCCCGGTTGGTGGCCTCACGCTCAAATCCGAGTTCCTTGTAGATGTGGTTGGCGGGGTGGTTGTCAGACTCCACGTAGAGGATCGCTCGGCGGAGGCCCAGGCCGGCCAACCAGTCCAAGCCGGCAAGGGTCAACTCGCGACCGAAGCCGCGACCACGAATGTCGGGATCTATGGCTATCGCGTAAATCTCACCTACTGGTGGGTCAACGTCATTGTGAACTTTCGTCCAACAGAAACCAGCAAGTTTGCCGCCATCTTCCCAGATCCGGAAGCCGTTGGCGTCGTACCACGACTTTTCCTGTTGCAAAGCCAGGTCAGCTTCTGTCATACCGCCTTGTTCGGGGTGCCATTCGAAGGCTCGGTTGTTGACGTTCAAAAAGGCAGAAGAATCCTCTTTCATAAATGGTCTCGTCGTGAGAGTCCCCGGGAGGGCGGGAAGTGGCCGCCCCAGCTTCCAGAGGTCTCGAAACGGCATGAAACCCGCCGCTGCTGACACGTGGTCGGCTGCATCATCCACATCGGTCACCCAGAACACGATCCGCCCACCACCATCGGCGCTGAGGGCTTGAGCGGATGCTTCCATTAACCGTTGTCGGCGCTCCGTGTCACTAGGTTGGACATCGATTGTCAGGGTCCAATGGTCTCCTGTGGGGACAAGGGTGGCGGTATCAATGCCGTCCGATATGACAAGCCGCTCCATTGGCCAGAAGGTTACCGCCGCTCGGAGGCTGAGCCCGATACGGTCCGACGACATGGGAACACCTAGAACGCCCCGGGGACGCGCCAAGGAAGCACACAGCCGCCTAGGCGGGGAGTACCCCAATGCCCAATGTGAGCTTCAACACTCGAATCCTTTCCAACTGCTTGTCGCGACAATCCTGTCGGCCCAGTGCACTGACAAAAGGGTCAACATGGTTACACCATCCGTTTTTGCCACCTATCCGGATGCCGACGCTCTTGCAGATGCTGCTCCTGGCGACCTTGAAGCCCTCGTTCATTCCACCGGCTTCTACGTAGCCAAGTCAAGAAACCTGATGGGAATGGCCCGACGGCTCGCTGACAACTACGACGGTGTGGTTCCTGGAGGTATGGAAGATCTAGTTTCGCTTCCCGGTGTCGGACGTAAGACCGCAAACGTGGTGCGAAGCGTTGCTCTGGGTCTTCCTGGGCTCCCTGTGGACACTCACGTTGGTCGTCTGGCACGTCGCCTGGACTTGACCCAAGAGAGCGACCCGGTCAAGGTTGAGACAGATCTTAACCCTATGGTCCCCGCAGCCGAGAGAGGCCTCTTCAGCCTGCTCCTGATACTTCACGGGCGACGCGTTTGTCCTAGCCGCTCACCACGTTGCGAGGATTGTGTACTGAATGACTATTGCCCTTCATCGATCGTTTAGCGGATCAGTCGGTCCAGCTCCCGATGCGCACTCAACAGGTGGCGCTCCACCTCCAGGAGAGGCGACTGTCCGTCTACCCGGTTGCAGTCGCTGAGGTTTTCCAAGAGGGCACCCACACGTCCGGCCAAGTCGTCGATCTGACTGGCGATTGACGAGAGTTCTGTGTCAGGGCCCGGCTCCACACCTTCAGTCTGGTCGATTGTGACGTCAACTGCCAAAGGCCAAACTATTGCTACCGTCCGTTCAGTCGTCGCCCGGTAGCGTGGCAGGATGCTAACCCGACTCGACCTTCGCGAGTTTGACGGTGTTCTCGGCGAGATGCTGCCGCGCCCTGAATCTGTTGCTGAAGGTATTCGCGAGACGGTACGTTCGATAATCGCTGAGGTTCGACAGGGCGGCGATGAGGCCCTGCTTACCCTTGGCCAGAAGTTTGACGGTGTGTCTCCTGAGCGTCTCGTGGTGGAGAGTGACGAGATGTCTAAGGCCCTCGACAGGGTAAGTATTGAGGTCCGAGGAGCCCTACGGGCGTCAGCCCATGCGATTCGTGACTATCACGAAGGCCAACGCCGAGCTGAGCGCATGCATGAGTCGGATGGCCTAGTGGTGCAGTCAATTTCCAGGCCGGTACGCCGCGCCGGTTGTTACGTGCCTGGCGGTAGGGCCACTTACCCATCAACTTTGTTGATGACAGCTGTTCCAGCCAGAGTGGCCGGGGTTGAGGAGGTTGTTGTCTGTGTACCCCCAGGACCCGATGGTTGTATCCCGATCGTCACTCTTGCGGCTGCAGCGGTTGCTGGGATTGATGCAATACACCCCATCGGGGGTGCACAGGCCATTGCAGCCCTCGCCTATGGCACTGAGTCCGTTGCTCCAGTTGACGTAATCGTCGGACCCGGCAACGTCTATGTGGCTGTTGCAAAGCAGGAGGTCGCCTGTTCGGTCGGAATCCCGGTCGGGTTTACTGGCCCGTCTGAGGTGATCGTTGTTGCCGACGTCAGCGCCCCTGCCGAGTTGGTAGCGATCGATGTTATTACGCAGGCCGAGCATGGACCTGGTGGTCTGGCTTGGCTAGTCACCTGGGACGAGGGTTTCGCCGACCAGGTAGAAGCAGCCATTGGTGATGCTGTAGCTGGCTCGCCGCGTAGTTCCGACATAGAGGCAACCCTTGAGGTATCCGGCTATTGCGTGTTGGTGAACAGCCCTGGAGAGGCACTGGCAGTCGTCGAAGAGATAGCACCAGAACACCTGCAGTTGATGTGCGAGGACGCTGGAGAACTGGCACTGAAGGTAAGGAATGTCGGCGCGGTGTTCTGTGGAGTGTGGTCGCCAGCCTCACTTGGTGACTACATGGCCGGTCCCAGCCACGTTCTGCCGACTGCTGGAACTGCCAGGTTCGCTGGTGCTTTGACCGTCTCAGACTTCACTAAGGATGTTCACATCGTTTCGGCTGACCGGGTGGCACTCGAACGCGTGGGTCCACACATCGTGACCTTGGCTGAAGTTGAAGGACTTGCGGCACACGCCGAGTCAGTGAGGATGCGTCTGAACCGTGGGTAAGTTAGAGAAGCAAACAGAACACAGGGCACGTGCACGTTCAGACGTTGCATCTTTGGTTAGATACCACTCTCCTCAGGTCGATATCGATGTCCGGTTGAACACCAATGAGGCCGCAGAGCCCCCACCGGCTGCGTTTATGTCCGACCTGCAACGGGCTCTGGACAGAGTCGACCTGAACCGGTATCCCGACCGGGAGGCGCGCGAATTGCGCGTTGGTCTGGGTGAACGCTACGGACTCAGTCCCGACTGGGTCTTTTGCGCCAACGGCTCAAATGAGGTGCTGCAAACCCTCCTGCTGGCTTACGGAGGCGAGGGTAGGTGTGCCGCTGTGTTCGAGCCCACATACGCAATGCACTCTCAGATTGTCCGCATTACTGGCACCCGTTTAGTGGGTACCGCCCGCCGCTCCGACTTCTCTCTTGACCAGGCACTACTGGCAGGAGTTGTGGAGGCTGAAAAACCAGATGTCTTGTTTCTCTGCTCACCTAACAATCCGACAGGCCAGGTCGACTCGGATGATCTGATCCAGGTTGCATTAGAATTGCTGGCTCCACACGGTGGTCTACTAATTGTGGATGAGGCCTACGGGCAGTTCACTACTACCAGCGCAGCGAACCTCCTTCGTGAAGATAGGTCGCTAGTGGTGAGCCGGACGTTTTCGAAAACATGGGCTATGGCAGGTTTACGCTTGGGCTACCTACTGGGCCCACCTTGGTGTCTCAGCGAGTTAGAAAAGGTCGTCTTGCCCTACCACTTGGACTCCATCAAACAGGAAGCCGGACTGCTCGCACTTGCCTATGGCAGCCACATGGAAGCACGAGTAGAAGCGGTTGTCGCTGAGCGCCAACGTCTCACTCAAGCTCTTCGGGAACTTCCAGTAACTGTCTGGCCATCACAGGCCAACTTCGTGTTGTTCCGCCCAGAATCGATGTCAGGGACACAGGTATGGCGGGGTCTTCTTGGAAGGTCCGTCCTCGTGCGCGACTTTTCCACTGCAGAGGGTCTTGATGATTGCTTGCGTGTAACGATTGGTACCCAGAGTGAAGACGACCGCTTCTTGGTCGCTATGAGAGAGGTGTTGTTGTGACAAGTCGGACCGGCATGTGTGAACGTACGACCAAAGAGACGACCGTTAGGGTCAACATCGACCTCGAAGGTGGGTTCGTGTCAGCATCGACTGGAATCCCCTTCTTTGACCACATGCTTGACCAGTTGGGTAGACACGGCGGCCTTGGTTTGGATATCGAGTGTCGCGGCGATCTCGAGATCGATGCACACCACACCGTTGAGGATGTCGGGATAGCTCTTGGTGTGGCACTAGGTGATGCCTTGGGAGACAAAGCCGGGATCAGGCGGTTCGCATCCAACAGGGTTCCTCTTGATGAAGCCCTTGTCGATGTCTCCGTGGACCTTTCCGGTCGGCCTTACCTGCACTACGAGGTCGATTTCCCAGGCCAGAAGATTCTCGGTGATCCGCCGTTTGACCCCCAGCTAATTGAGGAGTTTTGGCGGGCTTTCAGTGCCTCTGCAGCACTAACCCTGCACATTGAAACCATTCGCGGAGCGAACACACACCACATAATCGAAGCAGGATTCAAAGCCGTTGCCCGCTCCATTCGCGATGCCGTCGCGGTTGAGGGAGAAGGCGTGCCGTCCACCAAGGGGCGTTTGTGATCCAAAGGCCACTCGTTGCCGTCCTGGACTATGGCATTGGCAATCTGAGGTCGGCTCAAAAGGCACTCCAGCGCATGGGTGCTGACGCAAGACTGACTGCTGATCGTCACTTGGTGGATGATGCGGCAGCAGTTGTCCTGCCAGGAGTGGGCGCCTTTGGGCGCTGTCTTGAGGCACTTGAAGAATCAGGCCTGAGAGACGTTTCAATAACGGCTGCAGGTCAAGCTGTTGCCGGTGACAAGCCATTCCTAGGAATTTGTGTAGGTATGCAGATGTTGTTCGAAGAGAGTGATGAATCTCCCGGTAGTCACGGTCTTGGCATCCTCAAGGGTCGGGTCAAGCGGATCAGTGGTGATGTGAAGTGTCCACAAATGCAGTGGAACCGACTGAAGATTTACGATGGTGGACTGCTATTTGAGGACCTGCCCGATGAAGCCTGGATGTACTTTGTCCACGGTTACGCCACACCGCTCGGGCCCCATACGGTGGCTACCTGCGAATACGGCGAGTCCCTATGTGCGGCGGTTCAAAGAGGCAACCTCTGGGGACTTCAGTTCCATCCTGAAAAATCCGGAAATACCGGATTGAAGGTTCTTGCCAATTTCGTCAACTCACTCCTAGGTCACTCCTAATGGGACCAGTGCTCTTTCCAGCAATCGACCTCAGAGGGGGTCAGTGCGTCCGACTAAGCAAGGGTGATTTCGCTCAGGAGACGATTTATGGAGATGATCCGGTCGACCAGGCCCTTCGTTTCCAAGCCGCGGGCGCTCCCTGGCTGCACATAGTCGACCTAGATGCGGCCCGTACTGGCGTGCCCGCCAATCGTGAAACGATCAAGGACGTGGCGAATGCCTTGGATATACCTGTTCAGGCCGGCGGCGGTGTTCGCACCACCGAGGATGCAAGGGCATTGTTCACTGCTGGTGTAAGGCGTGTCGTCATGGGAACTGCCGCCTTGGAGAACCCAGCCCTTGTTGGACGGGTCGCTGAGATGGGCGCTGTCGCTGTCGGCCTCGATGTCAAAGATAGAGAAGTGGCTCTAAGAGGTTGGACGCAGGGCAGTGGCCTCAGCCTCGATGAGGCCATCAACCTCTTCGATCCAGCCGTTGTCGATGCATTCATCGTGACCCAGATTCATCGGGATGGAACCCTCGAGGGTCCTGACATCGACCTTCTGGGTGAAGCCCTCAGAGCCACAGGCGTGGATGTAGTCGCGTCCGGTGGGGTTGGTCGATCCCAGGATCTGCTTATGCTCTCCAGCCTCTGTGAAGGTGGGCGGGGGGTCGGAGGGATAATCTTGGGCAGGGCCCTTTATGAAGGAACCGTGGACCTGGAAGAGGCTCTCGGGGCAATGGTCCAGCCATGAGAACCGTGAGGGTTGTTCCCTGCCTCGATGTTGATGCAGGAAGGGTGGTCAAGGGGGTCAACTTTTTAGACCTACGCGATGCAGGAGACCCGGTTGAGTTGGCTCGGCGTTATGACAATGATGGTGCCGACGAGTTGGTATTCCTCGATATCACTGCATCGTCTGACTCGCGACAGACCACCGTCGACATGGTTCGCCGCACGGCTGAAGAGGTATTCATACCGTTCACAGTCGGGGGCGGTATCCGCAGTGTCGAAGATGCCCGAGCCATCTTGCGAGCGGGAGCAGACAAGGTCTCAGTGAATACAGCTGCTGTTGAGAGACCTGATCTCATTGCAGAACTGGCAGATGAGTTCGGAGAGCAGTGTGTCGTGGTGGCCCTGGATGCCCGAAGAAGCAAGGAGGTTGAAGGCGATTTCGAAGTGGTAATCCACGGTGGTAGAACAGCGACAGGTCTTGATGCCCTGGCATGGGCTGCAACAGCCGACCAGATGGGAGCAGGTGAGATTCTCCTGACCTCGATGGACAGTGATGGTACGTGCAATGGCTTTGACATCCCGATGCTCCTTTCCATTGGTGGAGTAGTTCGAGTGCCCTTGATTGCCAGTGGAGGTGTGGGTTGTCTCGAACACCTGGTCGAGGGGGCAGTTGCCGGTCTGGCTGACGCCGTGCTGGCTGCTTCCATATTTCATTTTGGTGAATACACGATCGGTGAGGCAAAGGCACATATGGAAGCGGCGGGAGTACCGGTGAGACCTGTTGTTCCCTGAAACCATCGCGCAATGACCGTGCAACTCGGTACCGTTCCCAAGGTGGACAAACCAGCGATAGCAGCAGTTCCGGGTCCGTCTGACGTTGATGGACTACCCATCAAGATGCTTAACGACCGGATACTGGTCGGCATCGACGGAGCAGAGGGCGAAAGGCGCTCTTCAGGCGGGATACTAATTCCAGCCACGGCGCAGATGGGCAAACGCCTGGCATGGGCTGAGGTGATAGCAACCGGCCCCAACGTCAGGGCAATGGAGGTCGGTGATCAGGTGTTGTTCAACCCCGAAGACCGTTATGAGGTTGAGGTGCGGGGAATGGACTACATCATCGTCCGCGAACGAGATATCCACGCAGTCGCAGCCCAGCGTCTTGAAGAGGGAAGTACCGGGCTCTACCTCTGAGCGATGTTCACCGGGCCAAGACAAACAAACTCTGCTTCGTCAGGGACTGGGCCGGTCCTAGGCTGAAGTCATGAATGAACCCACCCCCATTCCTGCTGGTACCCGGATCTGCGCCTCTGACGAACAACTGGCTGCCATCACATACAACGAAGACGGCCTCATTCCTGCAATAGTCCAAGAGACTGGCACTGGTCGGGTTCTGATGTTGGCGTGGATGAATTCTGATTCACTGCTCCAGACGCTTGAAACCGGGAGAACCTGGTTTTGGAGTCGTAGCCGACAGGAATACTGGTGCAAGGGAGAGACGTCGGGCGACCGCCAGTATGTGCGCGAGGCATATTTCGACTGTGATGGTGACACCCTCCTGTTCCTAGTTGACCAAGAGGGAAGTGGCGCCTGTCATACCGGCGACTACAGCTGTTTTTTCCGTTCGTTCGGCGACATCGAGAACTGAGCACGTGGACGGCCCCAATAGGGAACAGTTTGGGCAACTGGCTTGTTCCCACAGCATTGTGCCGGTTTGGCGGGAACTCCTCGCTGACCTGACCACACCAGTCGCTCTGTTCGCTCGCTGCGTCGGAGACGGGAATGGCTTTTTGTTGGAGAGCGTTGACAGAGGTGAAACATGGGGTCGTTGGTCCTTCATCGGTCTCAACCCTTCTTTGACCCTCACCCTGTCACATGGTTCGCTCGTTTCAGAAGGAGACCTTCCGGAGGGCATTAACACTGGAGATGGCCTACTCGCATCGCTTCAGGGGTTGCTTGAACACTTCAAGTCACCTGAACTTGAGGGTCTTCCTCCTCTCCATGGTGGCTTGGTGGGCTTCCTTGGTTACGACGTTGTACGCGAGGTGGAGGACCTTCCAGAGATTCCCCACGATGACCGTGGGTTTCCTGACGGGGCAATGTCTGTCATTGGAGACATGGTCGCAATCGACCATTGGAAGCAGAGGGCAGTCCTCATCGCCAACGTGGTGGTCCCAGAGGCCGCAGACAAAGCGGATCTGGACTCGCTGTACGCCGAGGCTCAGGGGCGCCTAGACCGCCTTGCCGCAGCAGGTGCCATCCCACTGGACGAACCCCTTATGGCGCCACCCGACAAGGACGATGAGGCTCCTGACACCACTTCTACGATGAGTCGTGAGGATTATTGTCTAGCCGTCGAGGTAGCCAGAGAACACATCTTGGCTGGCGACATTTTCCAAGTTGTGATTTCGCAACGCTTTGACGTGGAGTTGGATGCCGAGCCTTTCGACGTCTACAGAGTGCTTCGACAGATCAACCCGAGCCCCTACATGTACTTTCTCAGGTACCCGGAGATGAGCGTTGTCGGCTCTTCTCCAGAGCCAATGGTCCAACTTCTTGACGGACGCGTCACGTCAAGGCCAATTGCTGGGACCAGGCGACGCGGACTTTCCGAGATTGACGATCGGAGGTTGGCTGCCGAGTTGGCCGAGGATCCCAAGGAGCGAGCAGAACACGTGATGCTTGTAGACCTTGCTCGAAACGATGTCGGTCGTGTGGTGCAGTTTGGCTCCGAGGAGGTTGAAGAGATGATGACCCTGGAGCGCTACAGCCATGTGATGCATCTAACTAGTCAGGTTGCTGGCGACCTCGCGGAGGGCTGTAGTCCGATAGACGTCCTGAGGGCGACCCTGCCAGCCGGTACGGTTTCGGGAGCGCCCAAGGTGAGGGCAATGGAGCTAATTGACACGCTGGAACCCGTGAAGCGTGGCCCATATGCGGGCGTTATCGGCTACTTCGACTTTTCGGGAAACATCGATACGGCTATCGCTATCCGCACGATGCTGATAAAGGATGGGATTGCTTCGGTACAGGCCGGTGCCGGAATTGTTGCTGACAGCCAACCCGACTCCGAGTACGAGGAATGCTGCAGCAAGGCACGTGCGTTGCTCTTGGCAATTCCAGCGGCTCGCAGAATGACCTCTGAGCGCTCAAGGGCCAGTTGAATCGTGAAGCCTGTGCAAAGGTCATGACAAGGCCGGAACGGTGATCGTCAGTCTGGTGGGTTCGCCTACGATGGACTCTGCTGACACGGTGCCACCCATCGCCTGAACCAACTCCCTGACGATGGCTAGACCCAGTCCGGAACCCGACTCTTGGCTAGCGGGCTTCCCTTTGGACACATAGAGGCGTTCAAACACGTGTGGGAGGTCTTCGGCCGCAATTCCGGGACCATCATCGGAAACGCTCATGTGGACATGGCCAGGGGTTTTTGCAACCTCGATGTCGACGTGCCCTGACGCATGACGCAAGGCGTTTTCAATCAGGTTTCCAACAATCTGCCCCCACCGGTCCGAGTCAATTCGTGCCAGTGCAGTGCCCGGCAGAATGGACACCCGCAGATCCACTTCTGCGTCTGAGGCAACTGTTCGGAATGCGTTAACAGCTCGTTCCGTTGCCACCCCGACATCAGCTGGATGCAGGTCCAACTTGAAGCGCCTCGAGTCCAGGCGGGCCAGGTCCAGGAGGTCATGGATGAGGCGGTCCAGGCGACGGGCTTCACCCAAGATAACGTCACCCGCCCACTGGGCATCATCGATGGTGCCATCGCTGAGGGCCTCGGCGTAGCCCTGGATTGAAGTCATTGGAGTTCGGAGGTCATGGGACACGGAGAGGAGGAACTGGCGTTCAAGACCCCTTGACCGCTCAAGATTCTCAGCCATGACATTGACGGCCCTAGCCAGTTCGGCGATTTCGTCAGGGGTATCCTGTGAAGCTGCTGGTAGGCGGGTTTGCAGGTCGCCGTCTGCAATGCGATGGGTCGCCTCAGCGACTTCAACAAGCGGTTTGGCTAAATTGCGGCTTAGGCGAATTGCCACGACTACAGCACCGGCGATGGTCACTACTGCAGCGACCAAGAACCATTGGCCAGAAGGGCCGATATGGGCGGATAGAGCGCTACTTACGACCACGATGACGGTTACGGAGGGGCCTCGCACATCCGTGTTCACGGCGGCAGCGGCCCAAGCATTGTTGTCTCCGACGCTACCGCTGCTCGTGCCCGTGGAAATCAGGAGCTCAGGGCTGAGGTCTGCGAAAGTCAGACCTTCCGGCAGGGCAGCTAGAACTCCAGGCGGAATAGTGCGTTGAGGCCATACCACTAGCACACCGATGTTTTCGACATCCAGTGCACGCCTAAGTGTCTGAATATTTTCACGCCTAAGCGTCTGAACAATATGGTCAGGGAGCGTTCTTTGGGGATCTGTGGTGATGGTTTCTCCGAAGACCGCAGCAAGGGTCGTGGCACTCTTTTCGAGGTGCTCGACAGTGGCATCAAAGGCAGCCAGCCTGACGAGGACCACCGTAAAGATGCCGACCACCAACAGAGCTACTGAAACTACGCCAACTAGAGCCGTGAGAAGACGCCTTCTCATCAGATTGTCCTCATCCCAGACGGTAACCGGTACCGAAAACTGTGCAGAGCGGAAGGTCAGATCCCAATTTGCGTCGGAGTTGCCGCACATGGACGTCAACAGTGCGTTCGTCTCCAACCCAGTCGGCCTCCCAAGCTCCGTCAAGGATCTGCCGTCGGCTTAGTGCGAGCCCAAAGTTCTCGATGAGGAACAAGAGAAGGGAGAACTCTTGGGCTGTAAGGGGAGTCGGCTCACCGCCGACGAGGGCCTCACGGCGACTCGTGTCAATCACAACATTTCCAAACTCATGGACTGAACTGGTGGAACCATGAGAAGTTCGTGATCGCCTCAGGACGGCCTTAACCCGTGCGGCCAGTTCTCTTGGGCTGAATGGTTTCGTGACATAGTCGTCGGCACCTAACTCAAAGCCAACAACCCGATCGATTTCGTCATCGCGAGCGGTCAACATGATCACTGGTACATCAGAACTGGCCCGGATCCTGCGACAGCACTCGAACCCGTCAATGTGTCCTGGAAGGCCAATGTCCAAGATGACGAGGTCCGGGGAGCGTTGCCCGATTATGTCAAGTGCTCTTTCGCCAGTGGAAGCATGGTAAACGCGATGATCGTCACCTCGCAAATACATGTCCACGAGGTCGGCAATATTCGGATCATCTTCAACAACTACGATCACTGTCTTTTCGGACATAACTTCTCCCTGTTGCCATCTTGACGATATGTGACCCTGTGCAGATGATGTCGGGCCGATGTGATGAAAAGGTTAGAGATCCGTGTCCAGTACGAAATGGCCGGTGCCCACCTTCGAGCGCTGGTTAGCCTCAGTGGTGTGGCTAACTATTTGGAGCGGATTCTCGAACACCATCGCGTTACGGCCGCTGATGACAGGCGGTCTTTGGATCTCTTAATCGAAAAGGCAATGGCCGTTTCTGAACCACGTGGCTTTCGTGCAGCAATCGAATCGGCTAAAGAGGGCCGAGTGGCAGTGATCGCAGAGGTCAAGCGGAGGTCACCATCAAGGGGCGATCTGGCGGTCGATCTTGATCCTATTGAAACCGCGATCGACTACGTGGCCGGTGGTGCCACGTGTCTCTCGGTACTAACAGACAACGAGTACTTTGGTGGCAGCCCCGCCGATCTTGGTATGGCACGCAAGTCGGTCACGGTTCCGGTGCTTCGTAAGGATTTCACGGTGGACGCGCGGGATATATGTGATGCAGCCCTCATGGGAGCCGATGCAGTGCTTCTCATTGCGGCAGCCCTCGATGACGCCGAGTTGGCAGACTTCTTGGTGTTGGCATCTGAGCTTGGGCTGGATGCTCTAGCCGAAGTGCACGACGAGGCAGAACTTGAGCGCGTACTCGTTTCAGGAGCTGATTTGGTTGGCGTCAACCAGCGCGACCTGTTCACCTTCGAGGTCGACCCGGACCGGGCGCGCCGAGTGGGAACATCCATCCCTACCGGTGTGGTGCGCGTTGCAGAGTCGGGTATCAGAGGACCTGAAGACGCAGGAGCCCTATACGAGGCTGGATTTCGGGCTGTTCTGGTGGGGGAGTCACTCGTAACCTCCGGAGACAGAAGAATGGCTGTGGCAGCCCTGGCGGCCGCAGGGTCAGCTGAGACCAGAGCGGGGTAACGTCATCCGATGTTTGTGAAGATCTGTGGTGTCACCCGCGAAGAAGATGCACTCCTAGCAACCGCGCTTGGTGCCGATGCCGTTGGATTCGTATTTGCCCCCTCAAGTCGACAGGTAGCGGTACCGATCGTGCGGGACATAGTCCGACAACTGCCTGCCGACATCATGACAGTCGGGGTGTTTCGCGATGAGAGTGCCAAACGGGTGGTGGAGGTAGTCAACGGAATTGGCCTTCGTGCTGCACAGATGCATGGTCATGAGACTCCCGAGGACTGTCAGTGGGTATCTGAAAGGGTGCCTGTGACAATCCGTGCACTGGCGGCCGGCTCCTCGGACCTCGACCACTTCGATGAGTTCAATGCAGATTTCCTGCTGTTGGACTCCCCAAACCCGGGTTCTGGAGAGGTATTCGATTGGTCTCTTGCCGAGGGCACCCCCAGTACCCGACAGATGCTCCTCTCTGGCGGGCTGGACCCGACAAACGTGATCTCTGCAATCGAGCGTGTGGCGCCCTATGGCGTTGACGTTTCCAGCGGCGTGGAGAGCAGGCCTGGCCGCAAGGATCCGCGGCTGTTGCGGGCGTTCATTGAAGCCGCTCGTTCGGCCGACTCAACGGCTGAGCCACAGGAGGCTCGGCGGCCGAAACCGTTCGACTGGGAGGCTGAAGAGTGACACTAGCGAATCCGGGACCCGGGGGACGTTTTGGTGAGTTTGGTGGACGGTTTGTACCCGAAACCCTAGTCCCTGCCTGCGTGGAGCTTGAAGAGGCATTCACCCAGGCGTGGGTGGATCCAGTGTTTCAGACTGAACTCGGAACACTCCTCTCAGAATACGCAGGTCGCCCCTCTCCCGTGACGGAGTGCCCGACTCTGTCTGAGGAACTCGGCTTGAGACTTCTCCTAAAGCGGGAGGATCTGAATCACACCGGTTCCCACAAGATCAACAACGTTCTCGGACAAGGCCTTCTGGCTCGGAGGATGGGCAGAAAGCGTCTCTTGGCAGAGACAGGTGCTGGTCAGCACGGGGTTGCTACCGCTACGGCCGCAGCCCTCCTCGGCATGGACTGCTGTGTGTACATGGGCGAAGTCGATGTCCGACGACAGGAGCTAAACGTGTTTCGGATGCGCCTCCTCGGTGCGGAGGTAAGAACCGCTACATCTGGTAGTCGTACCCTAAAAGATGCCATCAACGAGGCGATGCGCGACTGGGTGGCGACTGTTGAATCGTCCTATTACTGCCTAGGATCCGTCATGGGCCCACACCCGTACCCGTTGATGGTTCGAACCTTTCAGGAGGTGATCGGTACAGAGGCACGCCAACAGTGTCAAGATTTACTAGGTGGTGTTCCCGACGTCGTTTGTGCCAGCGTTGGCGGTGGTTCCAATGCAATAGGAATCTTTTCGGGTTTCGCTGACTCTGATTCCGAGTTGGTCGGTGTCGAGCCTGCTGGTGGTGCTGCAGTCGGACGAGGCGTGCCGGGTGTCGTCCACGGCTCAACTTCTTACCTGATGCAGGACGAGTTTGGGCAGGTCCTTGAGGCCGAGTCCATCAGTGCAGGGCTCGACTATCCGGGGGTTGGTCCGGAGCACAGTTATCTTGCCGCAACCGGCCGAGCTCGGTACGAGTCAGTAACGGACACTGAGGTTGTTGAGGCCTTTCAGTTGCTGAGCAGAACCGAGGGCATCATCCCCGCACTCGAGCCTGCACATGCCCTGGCCTGGGTTTCTCGTGAGAGGAATGCTCTATCGGGACGTTCGGTCCTATTGAACCTTTCAGGGCGAGGAGACAAAGATGTCGGGCAGATGATGGAGATTCTCGCTTGAGTGGCCCGGGAGCAGTAGAGACGACCTTACGTGAACGCCGGGACAGTGGCGGAAGGGGTTTGGTTCCATATGTAACCGGTGGACTGGGTGGAGACTGGACTGCCACCGTCCAGGCAGCCGCAGCCGCTGGAGCTGACGCGATCGAAATCGGAATACCATTCTCAGATCCGGTCATGGACGGGCCCACGATCCAGGAGGCAAACGACAGGGCCCTCAGCACTGGAGCGACACCTTCGGGCATTCTGGACAGGTTGAGGGGACTTGATGTGGGTGTACCGCTAGTTGTAATGACCTACTACAACATTGCCTTCCGAGCGGGCCTCAAAAGGTTTGCAGCGGCTCTTGCAGGGTCAGGGGTGTCTGGATGCATTCTCCCCGATCTGCCATTAGAGGAGGTGGGACCGTGGGCTGACGCAGCAGATGCTACTGGGGTGGAGACCATCCTTTTAGCAGCACCAACCACTCCTGACGAGAGGCTGCCACTCATTTGTGAAAGATCCAGGGGCTTTGTCTACGGGGTAGGTCTTCTTGGGGTGACAGGGGTTCGTGACGAGTTGGCCTCTAGCGCATGTACGATCGCCGACCGCCTGAAGGCCGTAACCGACCGACCAGTGTTAGTGGGCGTGGGGGTTGGAACCCCTGAGCAGGCGGTGGAAGTTAGTGACCATGCTGATGGAGTCGTGGTGGGGTCAGCCATTGTCCAGCGGATGCTGGATGGGGCGGGGCCGGAGGGTGTCGGTGCCCTAGTGTCGGAATTTAGGGAAGCTCTTGACTATGCGTTTTGATCAATAATTGACGAACTAAAGGTCCCACATAGGTAGTTCCGAGACCAACAATCCTGGGTTTGTAGTTTGTGGCCCTGCTGCAGTGAGCAGTGAGATCCTTGAAAAATGGGGTCACATCGGGCACCCGAGAGTCGGAAATGCTTGACATAGCGTCAAAAACCGTTAAACGTGTCATTTGACCAAGGACGGGGTTCGCCCATCCGATAGCCAATAGAGGAGATGGTCGATGAACAAGAGCGATCTAATCGCTGCAATGGCAGAGCGTGCTGGGGTGTCCAACAAGGACGCAGGCGATTGCCTCGACGCCTTCTTGGACGTCGTTGCTGATGTTGTAGCTGCGGGGGAGGACAAGCTCTCCATAACGGGCTGGCTCGCTTTTGAGCAGGTCACGCGCAGTGCCCGGATGGGCCGCAACCCGCAGACCGGCGAGGCACTTCACGTGCCAGCCACCAAGGCCTGCAAGGTATCGGTGGGCTCCAAGTTGAAGGCTGCTGCCAAGAGTGGAGGTTCTCAGGTAACAGAGGCACCCGCCTCTTCCTGGTAACCGAGAATGGGTGGACCCCCGGGATGGCATGTGCTGGCATCCCGGAGGGATCGCTCCTGAATCTACTTCTGGTACCGACAGATGGCCGTTGAGAGTTTGCCAACTCCGTCTGACGTAATTCCCCACAGGGATCCGTTTCTCTTTTTGAGTGGGGTGGATGCAGTTGTGCCCGGAGTGGCAGCAACGGGTTTCTGGGATGTAGATGCTGATGCACCTTTCTTTGCTGGTCACTTTCCAGGTCGGCCAACTCTTCCGGGTGTGCTGATGTGTGAGTCCATCGCCCAATTGGGGGCCTATGCCCTGCTTAGCGCGCCTGAGTTCGCTGGGAGGCTCGCCCTTTTTGGAGGAATTGAAAAAGTCCGTTTTCGCAAACAGGTGCTTCCCGGGGACCGTCTAGATTTGGAGGTCAAGCTTGGCCGATTGTCCAGGCTTGCCGGCAGGGGAAGCGGAAAGGCGTCGGTCTCAGGCGAGATTACCTGTGAGTGCGAGTTGTTGTTCGTGTTCGCGTCAGTCTGAATGCCGGCCCGTATTTAGTTGGCAGAGGCTTGGAATCAGGCCGGGCTCAGAACCAGGCTGCCGTTATGACCACCGAAACCAAACGAGTTTGAAAGAGAAGGCCCTGGGCTCCATGGCGCAGGTTGTCCCACTACCAGGTTGACTTGGGGCATTTCGGGATCAGGAGTTTTGAAGCCAGCGGTTGGTGGTATAAGCCGCTTCTGCATCGCCAACACAACGGCAACGGCTTCAAGAGCTCCGGCTGCTCCGAGTGCGTGGCCAGTGATTCCCTTGGTTGAGGTCATGAGGGGCCCGCAAGAGCCGAAGAGTTTGTTGACTGCCTCGGCCTCGGCCATGTCGTTGAGGGGTGTCGAGGTTCCGTGGGCATTGATGTGAGTGACAGCCTCGGGAGAGACACCGGCCTCCTCTAGTGCCAATTCCATGCAGGCGATGGCACCCACTCCTCCTGGCGAGGGGGCGGTGATGTGGTGTGCATCGGCAGTGCTGGCCCCACCGAGAACCTCAGCGAGGATCGTGGCACCTCTCCGCTCGGCCATGCCCCACTCTTCAAGGAGTAAGACACCTGCACCTTCACCCATGACAAAGCCGTCTCGATCGATGTCAAAGGGTCGTGACACTCCTGAGGCTGACAACGCCGTCATGTTCGTGAAACCGGCAATAGCAGTCCGCACGAACGGGGCTTCGCTCCCACCGGCAAGCACCACATCGCACCGGTCGTAGGCAATCATGCGAGCAGCGTTCGATATTGCATGTGTTCCCGCTGCACAGGCTGTGCAAGTGTTCTCAGCGGGTCCTTGGAAATCGTGATGCATGGAGACTGCAGCGGGGGCAGCGTTGGGCATCATCATCGGTACGAGGAAGGGAGACACTCGCCGCTCACCCCTGTCGATCATGACCTTGATCTGTGTCTCAAGGGTTTCGATTCCACCGATCCCGGTACCGATCAGGACGCCCTTGCGGAGTGGATCTGCGGTCAGGTCACCTGCCTGGGAGAGAGCCATGTCACTTGCGGCAATGGCGAACTGGGTGCAGCGGTCAGCACGCCTCACCTCTTTTGAGTTGTTGAAGTAGGGCGCTGGGTCAAAGTCGGAAACGCGCCGCTCTCCAACAGGTGGAGAGCCACAGAGGCCGTTCCAGAACGAGTCACTGCCTATTCCACAGGAAGAGACGACTCCCAGGCCAGTAACGGCGACCCGGCGTCGGGACATCAGAGCTTGGCAGTGATGAGAGAGTAGGCAGCCCCTATGGTGCTGATTCCCTCAAGTTCCTCTTCTTCGACGGTGACATCGAACTCCTCTTCGAGGGCCATAACCAGCTCAACAAGGTCGAGACTGTCGGCGTCAAGGTCATCAGCGAAGTTAGCCTCAAGAGTTATCTGACCTTCGTCAACTGAGAGCACATCGACTGCGCACTTCTTGAATCGTTCAAAATTGTCATCACTCATATCGAACTCCATTCCTGATCACTGCTGGGGACCGCACCACCCTAGAGGCGGAGAGGCAGCGTGACGACTGATTGTGACTAGTCAGCATGAGGTGTGTTCATCAGCCCATGAAGATGCCACCGTCGACGGGGACCACAGCACCGGTGACGTAGGCGGCACTGTCAGAAGCCAGGAAGCTGACCACGTCAGCCACCTCTTCGGGCCGACCGAGGCGCCCTAAAGGTACGGCCTCGGCGTAGGCAGCCTGCTGCTCTTCGGGCAGAGATGCCAACATGTCAGTCAGGATCGGTCCTGGCGCGACGATGTTCACCGTTACACCGCGACTGGCGAACTCCTTTGCAAGGGAACGCCCCAGGCCGACCAAGCCTGCTTTAGACGCTGAGTAGTTGGCCTGACCTGTCTGGCCAATTCGCCCTGCGATCGACGATATGAAAATGATCCGACCCCAGCGGGCACGCATCATGCTTTTTACAGCGCGCCGAGCAACTCTGAAGGATCCGATCAGGTTGGTGTCGATCACGTCGGTGAAATCCTCGTCGCTCATTCGGAGAATCAGGCCGTCACGAGTGATCCCGGCGTTGGCAATTAGAACTTCAACCGGGCCCAGACTCTCTTCAATCTCCAAGAAGGCAGCCTCCACCTCACCAGCATCGGTGACGTCGCAGGAGACAGGCAACAGCCCAGCTGCAGTGACGTCTTCTGGCACCTGTCCACGACAGGTAACAGCCACCTTGTGGCCGTCCTCGGCAAAGGAAGTGGCGCAGGCCAGTCCGATGCCACGGTTGCCACCGGTCACGAGAACCACCCTGTTCATCTTTTCCTCCTGTGCTGGATCGAGGTCACTTTGGCCGCCTCACCCAGAGCGCAACCAAACGATTGGCTGGCTAGGAGTGACGCGTTCAGTGTCGACTGCCAACCATGCCATGAGTTCACCAGAGAAGGAGGATCTCACCTCTGTATCGCCAATGTGGCCAAGAAGGGTTCCGGTACTGATCTCGGAACCGACCGCAAGCGTTGACAATGGCGTGAAGATACCGGCCCCAGGGCTAACGACCAGTCGGTCAGTAGCGAACAGGTGCTCCCCTTCGTGGGAATCTGCTACTTCGTCGCTACTGATAGAGGGAGAAGCAAGGACGTCTAGTAGGCGATCAAGGTGTTCGGGCTTGTTGACAGCGATGCGTTTTGCATCGGGGAGAGTTCGCTTGACCAAGTTGGTCAGGACGTTGGCGGGTCCCAGTTCTACAAAAGTAGTGAAACCCTCTTCGGCAAAGGTGAGAAGGGTTTGGCGCCACCTCACGGGACTACAGAGCTGGGCGTTCATTAGTGCTCGCCATGTTTCCGGATTCTCGTGGGCGGTGGAGTCAACGTTTGCTACCACCATGCCCTCAGGCCGACGAAGGTCAATCGCTGCGATTGCGGCACTTAGTCGCTCGCGGGCAGGGGCCATCAGTGGCGTATGGAAGGCCCCTGAGACTTCTAGGGGGGCGATCTTCTTTGCGCCAAGGGTGCGAGCAGCGTCACATGCAGCCAAAACGCCCCCCTGCGATCCCGCGATGACCACCTGTCCGGGAGCGTTGTAATTGGCGACCCACACGTCGTTGGATACTGAGGAACAGGCCTCCTCTACGGAACCGTCGTCCAGGCCGAGCACAGCAGCCATAGTTCCGATGGATGCCTCCGTTGCCACCTTCATTGCAGCACCCCGCTCGGAAACGAGGGCAACGGCATCGCTGAAGTCAATTGTCCCGGAGGCAGTTAGGGCGCTGTACTCACCAAGACTGTGCCCTGCATGGCCAGCGGCATCAATCCCAACGCGTTCGACTGCATCCAAAATGACCATGCTGAGAAGAAATGTCGAGATCTGGGCGTTTTGGGTGTCTCGCAGTTCAGCAGCATCGGCCTCAAGCAGTAGCGAGGCCAGGTCTCGCCCGGAATTGTCGGATGCCTCCTGAACCAGTTCCCAAGAGGGATGGTTTGACCAGGCGGAACCCATGGCCGGCTTCTGGGACCCCTGTCCAGAGTAGGTGAACACAATCATAAGAAGCCGTTCTCCACACGATGCACTGTCATAGTGTGGCGCGTTCAGCGGCATATCGGAAGCACGGCCCACCGTTCCCTGCAAGAAGTCCGGTGTGTGAGGGCTGGAAGGGGCTACCGGTAGGCTTTCATGTTGCGCCCGGGTGGCGGAATTGGCAGACGCGGAGGACTCAAAATCCTCTGGCCGCAAGGCCGTGCGGGTTCAAGTCCCGCCCCGGGCACAATCAGACGACAAGGTCAAGACAAAGTGTTTGTTTGTAGGGTTGCGGCATGCAGGTGAGAGATGGCAAGACCAGTCACTGAGAGACGCCTCTCCGAGATAGTTGAACGCCTCAAACGTTTGCGCTCCGACCTAGCCATAGCAGAGGAGCAGATGTCACACTTTGCTGAGGAGGCCGACGATGCACGTGTCCGAGCCATGGTATCTGAGACTGCTATCGCTGAGTCAGAACACAGGAGCGCTGAGCGCCACGTAATGGCCATGGAGCGTCACAGGGGCGATCTTGTGGCGGAAATCGAACGTCTGGAGTCAAATCAGGACGACCTGCTGGACAGGTTGAGAGAAGGTCACTGAGGTGCGAGACAAGGTGAGTGTTGTTATCGCTGAGGATGAGGCGATCATCAGACTCGACCTGAAAGAGACCCTGCTTGAGGAGGGCTACGAGGTCGTAGGTGACACGGCACGGGGTGACCAGGCACTGGAACTGGTGGCCCAACACGAACCTGACGTCGTGATCCTCGACATCAAGATGCCGGGGCTGGACGGAATCGAAACCGCACGCCGTGTCGCCGCATCTCACGATGCAGCGGTCGTGATCCTGACGGCATTTAGCCAGCGAAACTTGATCGACCGAGCAATAGATGCTGGGGCATTGGCTTACTTGGTAAAGCCATTTCAGCGGTGCGACCTGGTGCCGGCGATTGAGGTCGCACGGGCGCGACACCGTGAGATGCGTGCACTCACCGATCAGGCGGCAACCCTTGCCGATCGCCTTGAAGCACGGAAAACTATTGATAGAGCAAAGGGAGTCTTGACCGCTGAAGCCGGCTTAAAAGAGCCCGAGGCATTCCGCTTTATCCAGCAGACGGCGATGTCCGGACGGGTGAGCATGGCTGATGTGGCGAGACAGGTGCTTGAAGATGGCTTGAGGCCTTGAATGACTTGTGTAACCCCGGCTGATACTCCGTTGTCGGCGGAGGTAGGGTCACCGGATGTCTGGCCTGCTGCTGCTTGACGGCAACTCCCTGACCTACCGTGCATTCTTCGCTCTGCCAACAGACCTAACAACAGCATCAGGTCAGGTAACGAATGCCGTAGTTGGCTTCACCTCAATGTTGGCCACCCTGATCCGTGAACATCAACCCGACGGGATCGCAGTTGCCTTCGACAGGCCGGAACCAACATTTCGGCACAAGCGGATTTCTACATACAAAGCGAATCGAGACAAGCAACCCGACATTCTCTACGAGCAGCTGGAGCTAGTGCGTGAACTGGTCGACGTCCTGGGCTTGATTGGCATAGATGCAGAAGGGTTTGAGGCAGATGATGTCTTAGCGACCCTGGCAACTGTTGCTCGCGACGCTGGTCACGACGCAATGATCGTGACCGGAGACCGAGATAGCTTCCAACTGGTACAGGATCCGCACATCAAAGTTCTTTACAACAAACGAGGTGTCTCCGATTACGTGCTTTACGACGAGAAGGGCATCTTGGAGCGGACAGGAGTCTTGCCAGATGCCTATGTTGCCTACTCAGCCCTGCGCGGAGACAAGTCCGACAATTTGCCTGGGGTGCCGGGGATTGGTGAGAAGACGGCTGCGCGCCTGATAAGCGCTTACGGTGGACTCGACGGAGTGTTTGCAGCGGCAGATGATCAGACGCCAAAGCTCCGTCAGAATCTCCACGACAACGAAGACAAGGCCCGGTTGAACGAGGAGGTTATGGAGCTTGTTCGAGACGTTCCCCTCGGACTGGCTGTTGAGGACCTGATGATGGGCTCAGTAGACACCGAAAGGGCAGAGGAACTCTTTGAATGCCTAGAATTAGAGGGGGCTCGAACCAGACTGGCACCACTTCTAGGAATGGATCTCGCTACTCGTAAGGGCTCCGTTGACGCGCCTGGAATAGATAGTGGTGCCATAGAGGTTGAAGTCCGATTGGTAAACGATGTCGCTTCAGTGCGCGAAGCGACCGAGGCTCTGATGTTGGCAGCAAAACCCGTTGCCGTCTCTTCTGTAGGCGATTTAGCTGAAGGCATTGGGAGCGGCTTGGCTCTCTGCGCAACAGACTCCGTGTCGGCCACTTGGATTCCTACCGAATTGTTAGATACCCAGGAGGCCCGCTCTTCATTAGGAAGGCTCCTAGGTGGCGTCGGGCCTGGTGTTTTGGCACATGACTGCAAGCCCCTGGTTCGTGCACTCCAAGCCATTGGGATCGATGTTGTGAACCTGGTCCTGGACACGGCACTAGCTGCGTATCTTTTGGATCCAACGGATACTAGCTACGACCTTGATGCACTCCTAGGCAGGCACCTCCACTTGAGTCTTCCCGAGACGGTTATACCCATCGGGCAACTGGACCTCGGTACCGGGACCGGAGATTTGTCCAGCGAGGCAGCCCATCGTGCGGCCGCAATTTCTCAACTAGATCGGACCCTCTCCGAGGCTCTTGTTGCACAGGGCCTGGCGTCACTCAATGCCAAAGTAGAGGTGCCCCTCATCCGTGTTCTAGCCAGGATGGAAGAGATTGGGGTGGGTGTGGACGTGGCGGAGTTAACCCGTCTACGGGATGACCTGACAGTTGAATGCACCAGTCTCCGGACACAGATCCACGAGGCGGCAGGCGAGGAATTCAACGTGAACTCGACGAAGCAACTCCGTGTGATCCTGTTCGAAAAGCTTGGCCTTCCGCCAGGCAAGAAGACCAAGACCGGCTATTCCACAGATGCAGCAACCCTCGAGAGGTTGCGGGGAGAGCATGTCATCGTAGAAATGCTTCTCTCCTACCGTGAAAGCGAGAAACTCCGCTCCACGTACGGCGAGGGGCTTCTTGCTGAGGTCGGTGAGGGTGACAGGATCCGCGCGACCTTCAACCAGATGGTTACGAGAACCGGCCGCCTCAGTTCCGATGCACCCAACCTGCACAACATTCCCGTTAGGAGCGAAGCGGGAAGAGCGTTTCGACGTGCTTTCGTGCCTTCTGCCGGGAGCACCCTTCTGGTCGCCGATTACAACCAGATCGAACTCCGTTGCATAGCCCACCTCTCTAACGATCCCGGGCTGATAGCAGCATTTGAAGCAGGTGTCGACATCCACACGACGGTTGCATCGAGTACCTGGGGTGTGCCACTTGACGAGGTCACACCAGAACTTCGCAACAAGGCCAAGATGGTCGCTTACGGCCTAGCGTACGGGATGGAGGCTTATGGGCTCGCCCAACGCCTAGGGGTTCCGACTGAAGAAGCGGCAGATATCCTCGGCTCCTATTTCGCGGCCTTTCCAGCTGTTCGTTCCTACATGGATGCCACCATTGAGGAGGCTCGCGACAAGGGCTACACGGAGACCCTGTTTGGCAGGAGGCGACGCATACCTGAACTCACCTCTCCCAACTTCAACATCAGGCAGGCCGCTGAGCGCCAGGCCATGAACGCCGGAATCCAAGGTCTTGCAGCCGACATTTTCAAGGTCGCTCTGGTACGGATCGACCACCTGTTGGAGGACGCAGAAATGGCCAGTCGCCTAATCCTCCAAGTGCATGACGAGGTAATCCTTGAGGTGCCTGTGAACGAGTGTGATGAGGTGACCGAACTAGTTCGCGAGACCATGACCAGTGCCTTCGATTTGAGGGTTGCACTTGATGTTCATATGGCAGCTGGGAACACCTGGGCAGACGCCAAAGCCTGAGACAGCAACGTTTGAAGGTGTTCGGAGCCGCCACCGGTAGGCTCTCTTGGCCCGGTGGTTTCAACACCGGTACCCATGTCCGACTATTTCCCTATCCGACGAGAAGAACCGTGTCCGAGCAGACCCTGACCACACCCGCCTCCCAGCCGATGGGGACCTTTGATGACAGCGGGGAGTACACCCCACGCCAGATCGTGGAGAATGACCTCGGAACCCTCAGCCTCGAAGAGGCCTACTCGGCCACGATGCTGGACCTTCAAAATGGACAATTAGTGGAGGGAACGGTCGTTCGGGTCGATAAGGACGAGGTCCTTATCGATATTGGCTACAAGTCGGAAGGCGTGATTCCGCCCCGCGAGCTATCCATTCGAAGTGGTGTCAATCCAACCGAAGTGGTGTCACTCGGAGAGAAGATTGAGGCAGTTGTCCTTCAGCGTGAAGATAAGGAGGGCCGGCTCGTACTCTCCAAGAAGCGGGCGCAGTATGAGCGGGCATGGAGCAAAATTGAGGAAGTTAAGGAGGCTGATGGCGTAGTAACCGGCTCAGTGATCGAGGTTGTCAAGGGTGGCCTGATCGTCGATATCGGACTCCGTGGATTTCTACCGGCATCGCTTGTAGAGCTTCGCCGAGTTCGGGACCTCCAGCCTTATATTGGCACCAACGTCGAAACCAAGATCATCGAACTGGATAAGAACCGTAACAACGTTGTTCTGTCCCGTAGAGCGTGGCTTGAGGAGAACCAGAAGGAACAGCGTGAGGAGTTTCTCCATGACCTGCGCCCCGGCGAGGTCCGGAAGGGCATCGTGTCAAGTGTTGTTAACTTTGGTGCATTTGTTGACCTCGGGGGCATGGATGGATTGATCCACGTCTCTGAACTCTCCTGGAAGCACGTAGACCATCCTGGTTCTGTTGTCACAGTGGGTGATGAGATCGACGTTCAGGTCCTTGAGATTGACATGAGCCGTGAGCGAATCAGCCTCTCTCTAAAGGCAACACAACAGGATCCGTGGCAGGAGTTCGCCACAGCGCACCAGGTTGGCGAACTCGTTTACGGCCGGGTAACCAAGTTGGTTCCCTTCGGAGCGTTTGTCCAGGTCGGCGAAGGAATTGAGGGGCTAGTGCACATCTCGGAGATGTCGGCCCACCACGTGGAGCTGCCCGAGCAGGTAGTAACTCCTGCTGAAGAACTTTGGGTGAAGATCATTGATCTGGACCTTGAGAGACGGCGAATCAGTCTCTCTATCAAGCAGGCGGCAGAGGGTGGAGTCGTAGCTGCCGAATACCAGGAGCACTTTGGTGAACATGCCTATGACGATGAGGGTAAATACATCGGCGGAGACGGGTCCGAAGGGCAAGAAGCCTGGACCGAACTCTACGGGTCCGGAGAAGTAGAAAGTACTGCTGCTGACGTTGTTGAATCCTCCGAGTCGGAGCAGGACTCAGAGGTGATTTTGTCTGACGGTGAGCTTGCGGACCCTGAGATTGAAGCACTCGCTGTCGATGCTGAAGTTGTCCTTGAGGCTCAGGAGGCCCCTGAGGAAGAACCAGAGGTTGCGGAAGCCACTGAGGATGCAACTGAAGGAGCAGCGGAGGAACAAGCGACCTGAGACCTTTGTCAGCCACCTCGCTTCGGGGTTATCGGAAATGATCGAGATTGGGCTAACCGGTGGAATAGGTTCCGGGAAGTCCACTGTGGCGGCGATGTTTGCTGACCGTGGGGCGGTGGTTCTTGACTCTGACTCGGTAGTCAGAGAGTTGCAGGCACCTGGGACGCCGGTCTTTGCAGAAATGGTTTCCCACTGGGGTGATCGGATTGTCCAGAACGATGGCACCCTTGACCGTCAGGAGTTGGCGTCAATTGTGTTCGAGGATCCAGTTGAGTTGCAGATCCTTAACGACATCGTTCACCCGGCACATGCCATCGAAATGGAGAAACGTCGTGCCATTTACGTGGACACCGACACGATCCTCGTGTTTGATATTCCGCTTCTCGTAGAGGTGGGACGTGGTGGTTTCGACGGCGTTGTTGTTGTCGATCTTGAACCGGAAAAGGCAGTTGAGCGGTTGGTCAGCGATCGTGGTATTGAAGAGGGCGACGCACGGCGTCGGATGGCCAACCAGGCAACCCGTGAGGAACGTATTGAGAAGGCCGACTTCGTAGTTGAAAACGGCGGCACCAGGGCTGACCTGGCTAATGAGGTAGAACGTTGCTGGGAGTGGATCGAATCGCTGCCGGAGAGGTGAGCGGCTCAGAGCAGACCCCTACCACTGGGTACCATGCCCCTGTGGCCAACCGGTTCCGGGTCGAAGCACCGTTCTCGCCAGCCGGCGATCAGCCAGCGGCAATTGAAGAACTGAGTGAAGCCATTCGTGGTGGTGAACGATTCACCACCCTGCTCGGTATTACCGGCAGCGGGAAGAGTGCCACGATTGCCTGGACGATCGAGAACCTACAAAGGCCGACACTGGTCATCGCCCCGAACAAGTCACTTGCAGCTCAGTTGGCGAATGAACTGCGTTCTTTCTTCCCCGACAACCGGGTCGAGTACTTCGTGTCTTATTACGACTACTACCAGCCAGAGGCCTATGTGCCCTCAAGCGACACGTTCATAGAGAAAGACTCCTCTGTTAACGACGAGATTGATCGACTTCGGCACTCTGCTACTGCTGCCCTCCTTACACGACGAGACACGATTGTCGTCGCATCGGTGTCATGCATCTACGGCCTCGGATCCCCAGACCAGTACGAGGGGAAACTATTGGTTCTAGAGAGGGGAAAGCGCGTCGAACAGAGGGCGGTGTTGCGCCAACTAGTTGAAATGCAGTACGAGCGAAATGATATGGCCCTCTCTCGAGGAAAATTCCGCGTTAGGGGCGACACCATCGAGATCCATCCCGCATACGAGGAGTGTGTAATCCGAGTTTCGCTCTTCGGCGACGAGGTCGAGCAGATCAGTGAAGTCGATTCTTTGACTGGCGACCAATTGCGCCAGTTGGATGACCTCGTGGTTTTTCCGGCTACCCACTATATGGCTGATAGGGAGATCATTTCGCATGCAATTTCGCGTATTGAGACTGAGTTGACAGAGCGCTTGGCTGTCTTTCAAGATGAAGAGAAGTTGCTTGAGGCCCAGCGCCTGCGGATGCGGACAGAGCATGACTTGGAGATGTTGGGAGAGTTGGGCTTTTGCAACGGAGTTGAGAATTACAGCGCACATATCGATGGGCGCTCGCCAGGAGAGCAGCCCTACACCCTGTTGGACTACTTCCCCGATGACTTCGTCGTCGTGTTGGATGAATCGCATGTGGCGGTGCCGCAACTCCATGGTCAATATCAAGGTGATCGGAGTCGCAAGGAGACTCTTATAGAACACGGATTTCGCCTACCGTCCGCCGCTGACAACAGACCGCTGCAGTTCGAGGAATTCATTAACCGGGTGGGACAAGTTGTCTTTCTGTCAGCGACCCCCGGTCCTTGGGAGAGGGAGAACTCGGGAACAGTGGTGGAACAGATAGTTAGGCCCACGGGTCTCATCGATCCAGAGGTGATTGTGCGGCCCACAAAGGGTCAGATTGATGACCTTTTGGTAATGATCGGTCAGCGTGTGGAAGCAGGCCAGCGAATCCTAGTGACAACGCTCACCAAGAAGATGGCCGAGGACCTGACCGACTACCTACTAGAGAGCGGGGTTCGCGTCCGTTATCTGCATTCTGATGTCGACACGGTTCAGCGGATTGAAATACTGAGAGATCTGCGCCTTGGCGAGTTCGACGTTCTCGTTGGCATCAATCTTCTTCGGGAGGGCCTTGATCTGCCCGAGGTTTCCTTGGTGGCGATCCTTGATGCTGACAAAGAAGGCTTTCTTCGGAGCGAGACATCGCTGGTGCAGACCATCGGCCGCGCTGCTCGGAATGTTGATGGTCAAGTCATCATGTACGCCGACGAAGTGACAAATTCGATGCAGCGTGCGATTTCTGAGACGATGCGGAGGCGAGAGCTCCAACAGGCTTATAACGAGGAACACGGGATTGACCCACAGACAATTCGAAAGGCAGTCAGCGACATCTTGCAACTGATCCGCCCAGACTCCTCGGTCCCGACACCTAAGGGAAGAAGTCGGCGCGATGGTCGCAAAGTCCGAGAATTGTCTGACATGCCTCGTGATGACCTTCTCCGTCTAATCCGGACCCTTGAAGCTGAGATGTCTGACGCATCGGGTGACCTTCGCTTCGAGTACGCGGCAAGCCTGCGTGATGAGATTCGGGAATTGGAACGCGAGGTTCGTGACATGTCGGAGTTGTCCTGACTGACCTTTCGAGCAGACCGCAGTGCCAGGGGATAGGTCGGCATAGGCTCGCCGCCGTGTCCGATCGGTTGGTGATTCAGGGAGCGCGGGAACACAACCTGCGAAACGTAAACCTCGACCTTCCGCGCGACCGCCTGATCGTCTTTACGGGTATTTCTGGCTCAGGCAAGTCTTCCTTGGCTTTTGACACCATTTATGCCGAAGGGCAGCGGCGCTACGTGGAATCGCTCTCCTCCTACGCCCGCCAGTTCCTCGGACAGATGGACAAGCCTGATGTGGACTTCATAGAAGGACTCTCACCAGCTATATCTATTGATCAGAAGAGTGCCTCTCGTAACCCTAGGTCGACTGTCGGCACGATTACCGAGATCTACGACTACCTGCGTCTCCTCTTTGCCCGGATAGGAGTGCCACACGATCCTGAGACTGGTGAGCGACTCGTACGCCAGACACCGCAACAGATTGTCGACCGAGTGCTCGAATTGGATGAAGGCACCAGATTTCAAGTACTTGCACCTGTTGTTAGGGGACGTAAGGGAACGTACGACACCTTGCTGGCAGACCTAGCGGCCCAAGGGTTCAGTAGAGCAATTGTCGATGGGGAGCTCCACGAGCTTGGAGAAGACGTTGAGCTAGCAAGGTACGAACAGCACAGTATTTCAGTGGTTGTCGATCGTCTGGTGCTACGTGCCGACATCGTCCGTCGTCTGACTGAATCAATGGAGACAGCTCTCTCCTTGGCTGACGGAGTAGCTGAGATCCAGATTGTGTCCCAGCCCCAGGATCCGCCATCAAGGGACTCGGAGAACCTTGAGGAAATTCGGACGATTACTTTCAGCCAGCACCTCAGTCGCCCCAGTGACGGGAAATCGTTTGAGGATTTGGCGCCGCGGAACTTCTCTTTCAACAGTCCATACGGGGCGTGTCAGTATTGCGCCGGCCTTGGCACTGTTTTCGAAGTCGATCCCGATCTAGTGGTGCCCAATCCTGACCTGAGCCTCTCAGAGGGAGCCATTGCGCCTTGGGCGAGTGGTCGAAGTCGTTACTTCCCTCGCCTCGTTGAGGCTGTGGCTGCAGACCAGGACATTGACATGGAAAAACCGTGGCGCCGCCTTTCAGCAGGCCATCGCGGGATCCTCCTGGAGAAGGGCCTTACTGGAAAGGTGAAGGTGCGTTACACGAACCGATTTGGTCGTAGCCGTGTCTATTCCGCCCGTTTCGAGGGGCTCCTTCCATATCTACGCCGCCGCCATACCGAAGCTGAGAGTGACACCCAGCGAGAACAGATCGAGGGCTACATGAGGCAAGTTCCTTGTCCAACTTGTGGTGGCGCACGCCTCAATGACCTGTCATTGGCGGTCTTGGTGGATGGCCATTCGATTAGGGACCTGTGCGCTCTTTCTATTGGCGAGGCAGCGAAAGTGCTACAGGGTCTCGAGCTAAGCGAACGCGAGACAATGATTGCCGAACAGATTCAGAAGGAAATTAATGCTCGCCTCGGGTTCTTGCTTGATGTTGGCCTGGACTACCTGTCACTCTCACGCTCCGCAGCCACACTCGCAGGTGGTGAGGCCCAGCGGATCCGCCTAGCTTCCCAGATCGGCAGCGGACTGGTAGGAGTTCTCTATGTTCTGGATGAACCGTCCATCGGCCTCCACCAGCGCGATAACCAGCGCCTGATCGAGACACTCTTGCGCCTCAGAGATCTGGGTAACACAGTGATCGTCGTAGAACACGATGAAGAGACGATCAGGTCAGCAGATCACATAGTGGACATCGGGCCAGGAGCTGGTGAACACGGTGGTGACATCATCCATAGCGGAGCTCTAAAAGGATTGCTGTCTCATAAGAATTCGCTCACCGGTCAGTATCTCGACGGAAGACGTCAGATACCACTTCCCCAACTGCGCAGACCCTCCAATGGAGAACGCCTACTCATCAGAGGTGCTAGGGAAAACAACCTTGACGACATCGACGTCGAGATCCCCCTCGGATGCTTTGTGGCCGTTACGGGAGTATCGGGTTCAGGAAAGTCCACCCTTGTCAACGAGATCCTCCACAAGGCCCTCATGGCCGGCGTGTATGGATCAAAAGTCCCACCTGGACTACACACTGCTCTCGAGGGCGTGGAGGCAGTCGACAAGGTGATCAACATCGACCAGACCCCTATTGGGCGTACGCCAAGGTCGAATGCAGCAACCTACACGGGGGTGTTTGATCATATTCGCAAGCTCTTCGCTCAGACAGAGGAGGCCAGAGTCCGCGGATACAAACCCGGTCGTTTCAGTTTCAATGTCAAAGGTGGGCGCTGTGACGCTTGCAATGGTGACGGCACAATACGAATCGAGATGCACTTTCTGCCTGATGTCTACGTCCCCTGCGAGATCTGCCGAGGTCGTCGCTACAACCGCGACACCCTCGACATTACATTCAAGGGCCGCAATGTCGCCGACGTGCTGGACATGCCCTGTGAGGAAGCCCTCGGTTTCTTCGACAGGCAGCCCTCCATAACTAGGCATATGCAGACCCTTGTTGATGTTGGGCTTGGTTACATAAGGCTCGGGCAGTCAGCACCGACACTGTCTGGGGGCGAAGCTCAGCGGGTAAAGCTTGCGAGCGAACTTGCGAAGCGGCCAACTGGCCACACCGTCTACATTCTCGATGAGCCAACTACAGGCCTTCACTTTGAGGACGTGCGCAAGTTATTGGGAGTACTGAACAGGCTCGTGGATCAGGGCAACTCGGTCATCGTGATCGAACACAACCTAGATGTAGTCAAGACTGCTGACTGGCTGATCGACTTAGGCCCGGAGGGAGGAAGCGGTGGCGGCAGGGTTGTGGCCACAGGTTCACCGGAAATGGTAGCTAGCGCGGCAGAGAGCCACACAGGCCGCTACCTCGGGAACCTCCTAGGCAACTGAGGTGCTGACAGGCGTGGGAGGTGCTGGGCACAGGAGGCCTACGCTCGTGTGATGGTGAAGAGGCCGCCACCCGGGACGATTCCTGATGCCCCTGGTTCGTACCAGTTCCGTGATGCCGAGGGACGCGTACTGTATGTGGGCAAAGCCAAGAGCCTCCGCCAACGGCTAGGCAGTTACTTCGGTAATCGTGAACGCATGGTGCCCCGCACAGCTCAGATGCTTGATGAGGCGAAAGAGGTCGAGTGGATCCAGGTATCCAACGAACTCGAGGCACTCATGTTGGAGTTCAATCTGATCCGGGAACATAAACCACGATTCAACGTCGACATGAAGGATGACAAGAGTTATCCGTTCCTAGCAGTCACCATTGATGACGAATGGCCCCGACCGATGGTGACTAGGGCGAGGCGACGGAAAGGGGTTCGATACTTCGGACCCTATGGGCATGCCGGTGCCATCCGGGACACGCTGGAACTTCTGTTGAGGACATTTCCCCTGCGGACTTGTCCAGATACGAAATTCAGGATTCATGAGAACTCCGAACGTCCCTGCCTCTTGTTCCACATCCAGAAATGCTCCGGGCCATGTGTGGGTGAGATCGACCATGAGGGCTACGGTCAGATAGTCGCCGAGTTGATCAAATTTCTCGACGGGGACTCAGACGGGGTTGTATTGCGCCTGAGAGCGGAGATGGATGCCTCGGCGGAAGCTCTTGACTTTGAATCGGCGGCGCGTCAGAGGGATCGTCTGGCGAGTGTGAAGCGGGTCCTTGAGCGTCAGGAGATGGTCGGGCATGCAGACGAGGAGTTGGACATCTTCGGTGTCTCCGGGGACGATCTTGAGGCGGCGATTCAAGTGTTCTACGTCAGACACGGACGTGTAGTTGGTCGGAAGGGTTTCGTAATAGATCGCGTTGAGGACCTGCTGCCAGCCGAATTGATTGACGAGGTTGTGTCAGCTCACTACAGGTCTGATCCGCCGCGCGGTGTTCCTAGAACGGTATTGGTTCCGGACTTGCCGATCGAGGCAACGCTCCTAGCCGAGTGGTTGTCCGCGGAGCGTGGAACGCGTGTGGAGATACGAGTACCGAAACGTGGCGGCAAGCGCAGACTATTGGAGACTGTGACTAGGAATGCGAATGAGGAATTTCTCAGACATCGCCTGAAGCGTGCTACCGATCACAATACGAGGGCCAGAGCATTGAACGAATTGCAGCTCGGTCTGGCTCTACCCGAATCACCATTACGAATCGAGTGCTACGACATGAGTCACCTTCAGGGAACCGATTACGTGGGGTCAATGGTCGTCTTCGAGGATGGAATTGCCAAGAAGTCTGACTACCGACGCTTTCGGATCAGGCACGTTGCGGGCAACGATGACTATGCGGCGATGGAGGAAGTGCTTACACGGCGTTTGAACGCCTATCAAGAGGAGCGTCAAATGCCAGTGGCTGAGAGACCAGGTCGTTTCGCGTACCCACCGAACCTTCTGCTTGTTGACGGTGGATTGGGACAATTGCGGGTAGCGGAGCGTGTGGTAGCTGAGCTGGGACTGTCTGATGAGATCCCAGTAGCGGCACTCGCCAAGCGATTCGAGCAGGTCTATAGGCCTGGTAGCGATAAGCCGATTGATCTCCAGAGGGGATCAGAGGCTCTCTACATGTTGCAGAGATTGAGAGACGAGTCCCACCGTTTTGCAGTGGCCTACCACCGTCAACTTCGCTCCAAGCGAATGACCGGGTCAGTGCTTGATGGTATTCCCGGTCTCGGGCCCAACCGGAAGAAGCGCCTTACTTCAGCACTTGGAGGTGTGAAGGCAGTTCAGCGGGCCTCCCTAGGGGAGCTAATGGCTCAGAACTGGCTTCCGGACGCTGTGGCCGAGGCCATCTTCCAACGGACCCACGGTCAGAGTTGATGTACAACTCACCCGAGAGCTATCAGAGCTACCGACCCGACTGCACCGGCCATGCCGAGTATCTGTGATCGGCTCATCCTCTCTTGCAGTACTACACGTGCAAGGATCACAGTGGTAGCTGGATAGAGAGCCGCCAGCACTGATACCAGGCTGAGTAAACCGATGTTGACCGCAAACAAGAAGGCCATGTTGGCACCCATGTCGAATACACCTGTTGCCACGACCAGACCTCCCACTCGGTCCAGTTTTGTTGGGAGAACAGGTGCGCCTTGCGCAAACAGTACCGCCAAAGCGAGGAGCATCGAAGCGATTCGTGCTCCTACCAATGGCCAGGGTGCGGTTGCGTCCTGAGCGGCATCGATCACGATAAAGAACCCTGCAAAGCCAGCTCCAGCCAGAGTTGCCTCAGCGATGAGACCTCTGGGTCGATCCATGGTTATATCCGGAGAGCGCGACACCAACACGATGGCCAGGAGACCTAACAGGATTCCCAACACGTGTAGCGAGGAAAGGGTTTCGCCAAAGGTCAGCCCCCAGACCACGGGTATGGCTGCTGAGTTGACGGCTGTGATTGGTGCTACCACCGTCATGGGGCCCCTGCCAAGGCCCCTGTAGAGCAGCCCGACACCGATCATGCCTAAGACACCAGCAAGTGCTCCCAAGGTTAGGGATTGAGTGGTGAAAGAGTTGGCCATGAAGGGGGCTACCGCCACAACCAGAATCAATCCGATGACACTTGTGTAGGCCACCACGCGTAGGGGTTCGATGCGTCGTGATGCCAGACCACCACAGAAGTCCCCAAGGCCGAAGAGGCAAGCCGCCAAGAGTGCGAGGAAAGCTGCCACGAAGGCAGCCTAGAAGCGTGGTCGCGCGCTGCTCACGACAATGTGGGACCCTCTTTGCATGTGGAGTGACAAGGAAGCATGGGAGCGCCACGCTGCTTGGTGGCAAACGGGCTTCACTGAGGGAGCTGACCCTGAGTACGAGGAACAAATTCTCCCACTCGCTGCAGAACTTTTGGCTGGATATGAAACCGTGCTCGATATCGGTGCTGGTGAAGGGCAAGTAAGTCGTGTTGCCAGACTTGGGGGTTCGGCGTGTGTAATTGGTATCGAACCATCTTTGGCACAGGCAGCCGAGGCAAGGAAGCGGGGGGGCGGGCCAGAGTATGCGCGAGCCGAAGCCTCGCACCTTCCCTTCCCTGCCGAGGCCTTTGATGCTGCGGTGGCGTGCCTAGTCTTTGAACATCTTCATGACCTAGACGGCGCGGTAGCCGAGGTTGCACGTGTTCTCAGACCCAGGGGCCGGTTCGCATTGTTCTTGAACCATCCGCTTCTGCAGACTCCGAATAGTGGATGGATAGACGACCAGGTTCTTGACCCGCCTGAGCAGTACTGGCGCATTGGTTCCTACCTGGTGGAATCATCCGAATTTGAGGAAGTTGAAAAGGGAATCTTTTTACCCTTCGTGCACCGCCCACTGGGGCGGTACGTGAATGCTCTTGTCGAAAACGGCCTTTCCATCCGGCAAATGTACGAACCGTCACCCCCTGAGGGCTTCCTCTCAAAGGCAGCCGAGTACAGAGAGGCCTCTAATATCCCCAGGCTGCTGGTTCTCGTCTGCGAGCGCTTGTAGACCCAGTGAGCGGGTGTCGAGAGCAGCAGTAGAATCGTTCTATGAGCGATCTCCTGGTAATCACCGGCCTGTCTGGTGCCGGCCGTTCGGAGTTCTCCAGCGACCTTGAAGATTTGGGCTGGTTCGTGATAGACGGCCTTCCGTCGGACATCCTCACCAAGGTGGCTGACTTGGCTGTTGGCCCGGACTCCCCATGGGACCGTGTGGCATTTTCTCTAAGGGCGGACACTGTCGAGGGAGAGTGTCTGTCAGCGCTTGAGGACCTGCGGGAAGTTTCAAACCGTATGCGCGTGGTATTCCTCGATTGTTCAACAGATGAACTTGTCCGCCGATACAAGGACAGCCGTCGCCCGCATCCTTTCCCGGAGGCCTCAGGCATTGAAGCTGGTGTCGAAGCAGAACGACTCATGATGCAGCCCGTTCGCGAAGTGGCTGATCTTGTCATCGACACCTCCGACATCAACGTCCATGACCTCCGGGACAAGGTGACCGAGCTTTATGGGGGTGAAGATGACAGACAGATGCGGACTTCGATCACTTCATTTGGCTTCAAGCACGGAGTACCGCGGGATGTCGACATATTGTTGGATTGTCGGTTCATCCCCAATCCGCATTGGGTTGATGAGCTTCGACCTCTTTGTGGAATAGATGAACCAGTGCAGGGCTTTGTACTTGGTCAGGAAATAACTTCAACTTTTGTAAACCAACTTGAGGAGATGCTTAGCCACCTGCTACCCGCATACGTCGCCCAGGGAAAGGCGTACGTTTCAGTCGCTTTCGGTTGCACTGGTGGTAGGCACCGCTCAGTAGCAGTCGCGGAGGCTGTGGCCTCTCGACTGAGAGACCGTGGAGTTGAGCCAACTGTTCGACATCGCGATCTGGATCGCTAACTGGAACGGGTTGTGGCCGGTGTGACAAGCGACCGTCATAGGTGGCGCGCCAAGGGCTCTCCAATCGGCTAACAATGCAGGTAACCATTGAATTTGTGGTCCGAATGCCCAGGGAGGCAACATCGTCATGACTGTGCGCGTAGGTATTAACGGCTTTGGCCGAATCGGAAGAAACTTTTTGCGGGCAGCCCTTGGTGCTGGAGCACCAATTGAGTTTGTAGCGGTAAACGACTTGGGTGCCATCGATACGATGGCCTTTCTTTTGGCTAACGACTCGGTACACGGTCGCCTTGATGCCAAGGTAAGAGCTACTCGTAAGGGAATCACCGTCGCGGGTCGCAAGATTTCGGTCCTGTCAGAAAGGAATCCCGCTGACCTGCCGTGGGGTGACCTAGGAGTGGATGTGGTAATCGAGTCCACAGGAATCTTCACGACTAGGGAGAAAGCAGGACTGCACCTCGAGGGTGGAGCGAAGAAGGTCATCATCTCTGCTCCCTCGGCTGATGCAGATGCGACATTCGTCGTTGGTGTGAATGACGACTCGTACGACCCTATGAAGCACCACGTCGTCTCGAACGCGTCCTGTACTACCAACTGCTTTGTGCCAATGATCAAAGTCCTTGACGACACCTTTGGAGTTGAGCAGGGCTTCATGACCACCACACACGCTTACACAGGAGACCAGAGCTTGGTGGATGGTCCGCACAGTGACCTGCGCAGGGCAAGAGCCGCTGCAGTCAATATCGTTCCAACGTCAACGGGTGCCGCCCGTGCGACGAGTCTCGTAATGCCAAAGATGAAAGGTCGCCTAGACGGGATATCTCTCAGGGTGCCCATCCCCGACGGCTCGATTACCGACTTCGTCGGTACCATCAAGAAGAAGGCGACCATTGAGCAGATCAACGCCGCGTACGCTGCAGCTGCCAACAAGGGTCCGCTTGCAAGAGTCCTCGACTACAGCGAAGAGCCACTCGTATCAGCAGACATAGTCGGTCGCCCTGCCTCCTGCATCATCGATGCAGGCCTAACCATGGCCAATGGCACAATGGTGAAAGTCTGTGGTTGGTACGACAACGAAATGGGTTACTCAACCCGGCTTGTCGACCTGACCAGGCTGATCGGGACTCGTCGCACGAAGAAGACCAGCAAGAGTGGGCGCAAGTAGCCCTGATGCAGTTGCCCGAACTGGAGAGCCTGGGTGACCTGACCAACTGTCGCGTGCTGGTGCGCTGTGACTTCAACGTCCCTATAGCTGCCGGCGAGATTCAGGACGACTTTCGGGTTAGAGCAGCACTGCCGACACTCACCTACCTGATGGAAGCTGGAGCGTCAGTGACAACCTGCTCCCATTTGGGCCGCCCGGGCGGAGTCGTAGATCCAACATTCTCAATGGATCCCGTTCGTAGCCTTCTAGCAGAGTTGGCACCCGGGATCGGAGTACTCGAGAACCTCAGATTCGACCCGGGTGAGACGGGTAACGATCCCGCCTTCATTCAGGCACTAGTGGAGGACCAGGACGTATACGTCAACGATGCCTTTGGTGCATGTCACAGGAACCATGCCTCCGTCGTTGGCCCACCTGTGCACTTGCCATCGGCAGCCGGGCGCCTATTGGCCAACGAAGTACGGGTGTTGGATGCACTCAGGACTCAGCCGCGGCGTCCCTTCTTGGTGATCCTCGGTGGAGCCAAGGTAAGTGACAAACTTGGAGTGATCGATGCTCTCCTTGAGGTGGCCGACGACCTCATTATCGGCGGGGGCATGTGTTTTTCCTTTCTTGCGGCCAAGGGTGCCAGAGTCGGATCGTCGCTACTTGAGGAGGAAATGATTGAGACCTGTGCCCGTTTACTGGACTCTGGTGCACCCATACGTCTGCCAATCGACATTACTGCACTCGGACCTGGTGGCGTCATCGGCGAACCGTCCAAAGGTGGAGAGGTGCGACAGGTAGGAACTTCGATGCCCGAAGGCTGGATGGGGCTTGACATCGGCCCTGGTTCCGCCGTTGAGTTCTGCAATCTGATTGCTGAAGCACGAACCATCTTGTGGAATGGTCCTATGGGCGTGTTCGAAGATGCTCGCTTTGCTGCCGGAACCCGTACGGTGGCAGAGGCTGTAGCTGATTGCTCGGGATTCACCGTCGTCGGTGGTGGCGACAGTGCCGCTGCGGCACGGATGTTCGGGGTAGATAACAGGATCGACCACGTGTCCACAGGTGGAGGCGCTGCATTGGAGTTGATTGAAAAGGGTGACCTGCCTGGTCTCGCTGCCCTGCGGGTCGGAGTGGAGAGGAGTTGAGAATGGACGGAAAACGTAAACCGCTAATCAGTGGTAACTGGAAGATGAACCACAACCATTTTGAGGCGATCCAGGCCGTCCAGAAGTTGTCCTATCTACTGTCAGCTGCCGACCACGAAGCAGTGGACGTATCGGTGCACCCACCATTTACAGATCTAAGGTCCGTCCAGACGGTCCTCCAGTCAGATGAGATCCCGGTCTTACTTGGTGCTCAGGATTGCCACTGGGAGGCCTCAGGCGCTTTCACTGGAGAGGTGTCTCCTGCCATGCTCGCCAAGTTGGATGTCTCACACGTGATTGTCGGTCACTCCGAGAGGCGCCAATTGTTTGGTGAGGTCGATCAGGTCGTCAATGTGAAGGTAAAGGCCGTTATAGCGGAGGGTATGACACCGATCATGTGTTGTGGTGAGAGCCTCGAAGAGCGTGAGGCTGGAACGACGGATTCGAGAGTTGCCAGCCAGGTACGTGCCGGACTGGCGGGCCTGACGCCTGAACAGATCTCCTCAATGGTTATTGCTTATGAGCCCATTTGGGCTATCGGCACTGGCAAGGTTGCGACTCCTGAAGATGCCCAGAGTGTGTGCGCGACGATCAGGCGGGTTGTGCGGGAGGATTCTGGTACCGCTGCCGCCGATGCGGTGCGAATCCAGTATGGCGGTTCCGTGAAACCGGTAAGTGCTCCTGACCTAATGCGCCAACCCGACATTGATGGAGCGCTAGTTGGTGGAGCATCCCTGGACCCTGAGGAGTTTGCCCGCATCATCGCCTATCGTCTGGTCGGCTGAAGCCACCTCTAGCGATAGCCTGCTGTCATCATGTTCGTTCTTGTAGCAATTATTCAGGCAGCCTCTGGTGTAGGAATCATCTTCTTGGTCCTTCTCCACAGCGGAAAGGGCGGTGGTCTCTCCGACATGTTTGGTGGAGGCGTCGGAGCCCAGACTGCGGGATCTACAGTGGTTGAACAGAATCTCGACCGCATCACCATCGTGACGGCCCTAGTGTTTGCCTTTACCACAATCGCATTGGGCTTGATGTTCTGATCTCGGGTCATTGGCCGGGTACGGGGTGATAGCCGCATCGCAGACTGGGCCTTTAGGGCTGGTCAGGTGGGCCCCCCTTTGCGACCGCTAGCCTGACCGACGGCCCGGATCGTCGGGAGGCTACGTCGGAGTGGCGGAATTGGCAGACGCGCCAGCTTGAGGGGCTGGTGCCCGCAAGGGCGTGGGGGTTCAAGTCCCCCCTCCGACACTTGTGTAACCGCCCATTAGCCGTTCCGGCTGCGCGTATCTGAGGTTCGTGCCTAGAGGCTCCGGTGTCGCCCCACCCCCCTCAGGTGAGGTGACATACTGAGGCTGTGAGATGGCTTGTTGGGGTGCTGTTGGCTTGTGTGCTGCTGGCCGGGTGCGGTGGTGGGAGTGAGGACAGCAAGATCGCCTTTCATAGCGACCGGGACGGCGATGACGAGATCTTTGTGATGAACGCTGATGGGACCGGGGTCACCCAACTCACCGACAACGACGACCGGGACCGGTGTCCGGCGTGGTCGCCGAACGGCAAACAGATCGCCTTTCATAGCGACCGGGACGGCGACGAAGAGATCTTTGTGATGAACGCTGATGGGACCGGGGTCACCCAACTCACCGACAACGACGGCCGGGACGGGTTTCCGGTGTGGTCGCCGAACGGAAAACAGATCGCCTTTGAGAGTTTGCGGGACGGCGACAACGACTTCGAGGTTTTTGTGATGAACGTTGATGGGACCGGGGTCACCCAACTCACCGACAACTACGACTATGAGGGGTCGCCGGCGTGGTCGCCGAACGGCGAGAAGATCGCCTTTCATAGCGACCGGGACGGCGGCTTAGAGATCTTTGTGATGAACGTTGATGGGACCGGGGTCACCCAACTCACCGACAACGACGACTGGGACTGGCATCCGGCGTGGTCGCCGAACGGCAAACAGATCGCCTTCATGGGCAACCGGGACGGCGACAGCGAGGTTCTTGTGATGAACGCTG
>PVBE012860980.1_pt1 | contig 41453 bp, 38 predicted proteins | sample 1631181 | NCBI WGS metagenome assembly PVBE01 (sample SAMN08397723, study PRJNA350692) | Marine metagenome, whole genome shotgun sequencing project. | isolation source: water | place: Pacific Ocean | collected 2012-04 | reverse complement strand
TTGAGTTGAGTGATACTGGAAACGGTGAGTTACTAAAAACTCTTAAATTAAAATTATCTGTCCGTTGATGTATCGGCACTGTGAATACATTCTCCTCTGATAGGGGTACATCATCTGCTAAATATTGTCCTGCTTCTTGTACTGGTTGTACGTCGTACCAAGTGTTAGTGGTTATCTCTATAGCTTGAGGTAAAGCGTCAATCAAGAATGTAGCATCTATATCGGACACGCCATTCCCACTGATAGTTATTACTTCATTTGGTTTATAACCAGTACCTTGACTTTTTACTGTTACAGTAGCAATGACTCCACCGGATACAGCTGTATTCACTGTTAAGCCTGTACCACTACCACTAGAAGTCGTAGCTGCACCTGCAGTAGATGAGTCAGCTGTGTAACCAGTACCTCCAAATAACTGCTTTACAGTATGACCATCAGGAGCAGTATCAAAAGTAACAGTATCTGAAGTATCAACAGTCACACCATTTGCTACTGTTCTTGTCACCTCATAGTCATCAGGATCCTGCCTAGTACCGTTTAAAGTAACAAGTAAATTCTATATTTTTGCCCGCTGAGTCTTTACTTAAAAATTTATCATTTAATTTTACGTACGCAATGTATTCTTTATTGTTTGAATCACTTACAACATTTACACTTTTTGCTAAAAATTTTAATGCAATATAATCTTCTAAAGATTCAGTATCTCTTTCATGAATTATGCTTTCTTTTCCATTTTTCCAAAGTCCATTTAGATAGAATCTATTATGTTTATAATCTTGTTCATCCAAATAATTTACTGTTTGATTAATATCTTCATAATATTCCTCTTGGCCACTATACATTCCTCTGGAAGAAAAATTTCTTTCGTATCCCATATATAATTCTCTAGTCATTCGAAAATATGGTTTTTCGGAACCTTTATTTGATTCATTAATCCCAGATTTATCTGAGAAAAACCCTTTGGTTGTTTTTACTGAATATTCTTGATTATTTATTTCTCCTATAGGAATACTTGAAATATCTTGATTTATGGTTGTCAGAGCTTTTCTAATTGCCATTTCAGTTTCTATATAATCTCCTTCGCCAAAATGTTGATAGATGATTTCGCCGCTTTTATCGAATAAATATTTTGCTGGCCAATAACGATTTTCAAAGTCATCCCAAATTTCATAATCATTATCAATTACAATAGGGTAAGAAAGATTTAATGTGTCCACAAAATCTTCAATATTTTTTTTCTTTTTTTCAAATTCAAATTCAGGTGTATGTACTCCAATTATTACTAAGCCTTTCGATTTATATTTCTGATCCCACTCTTTTAAAAAAGGTAAAGTTCTTAAACAGTTGACGCATGTGTATGTCCAAAAATCTATTAATACTATTTTATTTTCTCCTAGAAGTTGGTTTACTTTAAGAGGCTTAGAGTTAATCCATTTTTGAGGATTAGAAATTTTTATATCTTTGTTGGTTATTATTTGCTCTGAGGCAATTTGTGCTATTTCTTCAGAATTATTACAGGAAATTAAAAATAGAGTAAATAAACTTATATATATAAAAAATCTTTTCATAGAAATTAAATTTTTATTGAAGGATATTTTTTTATCCAAGAAAGACCTTCTAAGGTAGTGGTTTTTGGATGATATTCAGCACCTATAAATCCTTGATAATTTAATTTATCAATTATCGAGAACATATGATTGAAGTTGATTTCTCCTGAACCAGGCTCGTTTCTTCCAGGGTTATCTGCGATTTGAAAATGCCATATTTTTTCAATGTTATTCTCTATGGTTCTAGTAAGATTTCCTTCCATTATTTGCATGTGGTACAAATCATATTGAAGGCCTAAATTTTTATGATTTACATCACTGATTAATTTTAAAGCTTGATCAGATTTATTGATAAAAAATCTAGGTTGATCAATTGTATTAATGGGTTCTATGAGTAACTTCACTCCTATGCTTTCAAAAAGTGGAGAGGCAAATTCTAGATTAGAAATTAATGTTTCATACATTTCTGAGAAGTTTAAATTTTCATTTGAAGGACCCGGTGTGCAGTTGACCACGTTTACGTCTAATTTTTCAGCATATTCTAAAGTTTTTTCTATTCTTTGTTTAAATAAATCTGTTTTTTCAGGTAATATTGCTAAATTCATTTTACCTGTATCTTCATCCATTACTGGTACATTAATTAAAATCATTTTTAAGTTAAAATCATCCAGAATATTTTTTATATAAGCAGGATCAAATTTATAAGGACTTTGAAGTTCTACTGCATTAAAGCCAAAATTTGATGCTTCCTCAAATCTGGATAAAACATCATGCTCGTTGAATAAAAATTGTATATTTGCATTTAATTTTGGCAACTTTTTCTCCTAATATAATTTTACATGATTTTTTTTGAATGGCGCGCTTGGCGGGAATCGAACCCACAACCTCAGCCTTCGCAGGGCTGCGCTCTATCCGTTGAGCTACAAGCGCATTGTGCCGAGAGAGTGAGACTCTTTTACATACTCTTAGAGTACTACTTCTTGAAGGTAGTGCGTCTACCATTTCACCACCTCGGCTTATAATTATAACTAATTAATCTCAAAAGTTTTATTATCTTAAACTTATGATTTTTTGGTAATTAAAGGGCAAAACAGACTATAATTCCATTAATTAAAACACAAGAATTATAATTTTTACTCTAATGACAAAACTTTGTGGAGAAATAAGAGATTTAATTTCTGGAGAAAAAGTACCTGCAAGAGTACAAATATTATCTCCTACTGGTGAGTTAGTATCTTCAGAAGATTCAATAAATAAAATTGGATCGGGAGAACCTTTTTTTTATTCAGATGGATATTTTGAGGTTGAAGTAGGAAATGGCTACCATCAAATTCTTATTGAAAAAGGAACAGAGTATGAACCATGGAAAAAAACAGTACAAATTGATTCTTCTTCTTTGGAAAAATTAGAAGTTAAGCTTAATAAATGGAATCTTCTTTCTAATGAAGGGTGGCATCCTGGAAATACACATTTACATTATGATGAGAAAGAAGAAAACCCTGATGAAAGACTTTTACTAGATCCGAGAATTGAAGATTTAAGAATGACAGCCGTGTCTATTCTTAAAAGGTGGGATTTAGAATATGCTTCGAACAAATACACTCCGGGATTTCTCTCAGAATTTTCTGATTTAAATCACCATGTTGAATGTGGCGAAGAAAGTAGGCATAACAAAAAATCTGAATTTGGCTCAGATAGCATAGGGTATGGGCATGTTATGTTGTTAAATATCAATAACGTGGTTGATCCTGTGAGTACAGGAGTACTTGTTGATAAATTTGAACCTGATTATCCACCATTGACTTATGTTTGTGATCAAGCGAAATCTCAAAATGGATTAGTGATCTGGTGTCACAACGGACAGGGAATGGAAGCTCCAGTAGCTGGAGTTTTAGGAAAATTAGATGCAATCAACTTGTTTGATCCATTTTGGACAGATGTTGAATATACTATTTGGTACCATATGTTAAATTGTGGATTAAAAATTCCTGCATCTACAGGTTCTGATTGGTTTCTTTCATCAGCTAACAGAATTTATTCTTTTACAGGCGGAAATTTTAATTATGAAAATTGGATTAACTCTTTGAAAGAAGGAAACTGTTTTATATCTAATGGTCCTTCATTATTTTTGGAAATAAATGAAAAAAGTATGGGGAGTGATGTTGATATTTCTTTCCAAAAAAATAAAAAAGTTAATGCAAAGATTACATGGAACTCTTACTATAATATTGATCAAATCGAATTAATTTTTAATGGAAATATAATAGAAAAATTTTTAATTAATGATCAACAGAAGAAAGGAATCATTGATAAAGATATTATTGTTCCAAATGATGGCTGGATTGCTGCTAGAATAAAATCTGAAACCAGAGATTCATTTTTTCAACCTGTCTGGGCTCACACTTCTCCAATATATATTTCTGTCGGAAATGACAAAATTTTGGAAAGAGTCTCTTCGGCAAATCATTTTATAAAAAAAATTGATGAAAGCTTAGAGTGGATTGATAAAAAGGGTAAATTTTACTCAAATAAACAACGTAAAGAAATTTTAGATTTACATAGAGAAGCTAAATCTCTTTATAAGAAATTGGTTAATGATTAGAAAAAGAAAATATTATGGCTAGAAAAAGAAAATCTATAATGTTTCTTCCCGGTAATTCTTTCGTTACTAGAAATTATCTAAGCACCCCTTTCTTTGAGCAACTTGTGAAAATGAAAGAATCTTATAATTTAGATGTTTATTTTGCTGGAATAGAATCAAATCCTGTTTCAAGAGAAATTATGGAAAAAGTTTCATTGTTCTTATCTAATCATGATATTTCATTGATTTCTTTAGTTTCTGAAAAAGGATATTTTAGAGAGCGATTTTTTTGGAAAATAAGGCAAGACTACCTTCATAAAAGTAGTATATATAGATTTAATGATTTCAATTCATTTGTCACTCATAATAGATATAAGGATATTACCTCTAATTTTAAAGATTTTAATAATAAGCTTTTATGGAGTACTGATGTATGGCCTAGTTATTTAGGTTTTCCTTTTCCAAAGTCGAAGAAAATTTTAGAAATAATGAAAAAATGTTAACTTCTAAAATAATTTCAGGTCATCATTCAGTAAAAAAAATCATGAATGAAATTTCTCCCGACATTTTGTTTATTGGTGATAGTCAAACTCCTATATCTTTTACATATGCTGTTTATGCATTAATGAATAAATCATATGTTATTGGTAACGTTAGAACTTGGGATCATTTAACCAAAAACGGTCCTTTAATTCCTGATCTTTCAGAATATTGGGTTTGGAATGACACCATGAAAGATGAAATGACGAAATTTCACAATGTTAAATCAGATTTAATAGAAATTGTTGGTTCCCCTCAATTTGATAACTATTTCAATGTAAAAAATTTGAATACAGATTCCATTTTGGCAGAAAAAAATATTTCTTCAGATGAGAATATTATCTTATTTGGTGCCAATAGATTTCATAGAGGCATAGGAGAACCCTCTATTGCTAAACATATTGCTGAAAAAATCAAATCTTCTTCTTACTCTAAATCAAATTTTCAGTTGATAATAAGATCTCATCCAATGGATCAGGAATTTGAAGAAAGGTTTAAGAGTTTAAAAGAGTATTCATTTGTAAAATTACTTAAAACTCCTAACATTGATGATTTTGACCCAGTCCAATACAAAGAAGATGGCTATTTAATGGCTTCTTTATTAGGAAAATCAAAAATGTTGATTTGTGGTCAAAGTACTCTTGCAATAGATGCTAGTTGTACTAACACTCCAATAATCAATTTGGCATTTGAAGGTCAAGAAGATGTTCCTGATTTATTGTCTGTAAGTAACAGATATAATGTAAATCATTATCAAGATCTTTTAAAAACTGAAGGGACAAGATTAGTATCAAATTTTGAAGAACTTGATAATCAAATTTTAAAATATCTTGAAAATCCTAGTCAATGTTTTGAAGGAAGAAAGAAAATTAAAGATAAATTTGCTGGCGATAACAAATTATTATCTTCAGAAAGAATTATTAATCGTTTGACAACTATTTTGGAAAAGTTAAATAGTTAAAAACAAGGGTTTCTATACTATTATTTCATTGAAGTTTAATCTTTTTTATCTCTTCTTCGTACTTTGCATCAGGAAGAGGAACGTATCCAACTTCTGCTACCAAAGGCCTTCCTTCGTTTAAGTAAAAGTCTATAAGTGCAGCTACTTCTGACCTATTTACTAGGTGATCTTTATTTACGTAAATGAATATAGGCCTAGAAAGAGGTGCGTAAGTACCTGTGCTAATTGTGTCTATTGATGGAGTAGTACAACCTGTCCCACCGTCAATAGCTACTATCTTTAATTTGTCTTTGTTTTCAACGTAGTAAGCATAACCGAAGTAACCTAGTGAATTTTTGTCACCTGAAATCCCCATGACTAGAACATTATCATCTTCACTTGCTACGAAGTCAGCTCGGCTAATACCCTCGTCACCATTTATTTCATCAGTGAAGTAATCAAAAGTGCCAGAATCGGTACCTGGTCCGTAAAGGTTGATAGTTTTGTCTGGCCAAGATGGATCTAGTTCGTTCCATTTGTTAACAGGGTTGTCTGGTCTCCAAAGCATGTTTAATTGTTCGATTGTAAGACAATCAACCCAAGTGTTTTTAAGGTTAACCATTATTGACAATCCGTCGTAAGCTACAGTTACTTCAACAAAATCAATTCCGTTTTTTTTAGCAGCGCTAGTTTCTTTGTCTTTTATAGGTCTAGAAGCATTAGTGATGCTTGTTTCTCCTACAGTAAACCGCTTCATTCCTCCACCTGTCCCTGAAACTCCTACTGGAATTTGAACATCTTGATGAATTTTATTGAATTCTTCAGCTACAGCTTGAGTAATTGGGAACACAGTACTTGAACCGTCAATCTCAATTAATCCAGAAAGAGCTTTTGATTCTGACTGTGAAGATTTATTAGATTCAGTTAATGTATCAGTTCCTGATTCATCTGAACCACCACAAGCTACAACAAAAAATATCGCTACAGTTAATAAAGCTGTGGACACAAATGAAACAAAATTGACACGTGATGCTAGATTAGTGTACATTTCTTTGTTTACTCCATGTTTTTGTTATTCGGTGTCTGTAATATTATACCGAATGTATGTTTTTATCAGACATCGAATACAAAAACATAATAAGAATTTCCTGTCAACCAGACATCATGCTATATTTTTTCTTTCTAATTAATTCTATTAGTAGTAAATAATTATGAATTCGTAAAAAAATAATATTTAATCAAGGTTTTCATGAAAAACACTGCAAATTTTGACTTAATCGTTTTTCAAATTGATTGTTAATTAGTTGTAACAAAAATTTTATATCTTTGAAAATGGGTTGTTTTTATTGAATTTTAGAAATTTTTTTTATTGAATTTTTTGCATCTATATTTTTGCTGTTAAATTCTAGAGCTTTTTGGAAATCACTTAATGCCTGATTATAATTTTTCAGAGAGGCAAAAGTGTCTCCTCTTAGATAATACAAATCAGAAATTTGAATTTTTTCATTTTCTATATTTTGAAATTCTTCTAATTTAATTTCTAAAGCTTTAGAGAAATCTTTAGCTGCGTAATTAAAATTTTGTAAATATGTATAAGTTATTCCTCTAAATTTAAATAATTCCCAATTATCTTTTGTTAACTCTATTGCTTTAGAATAATCTAAACTAGCTTTCTCAATATCTTTGAGCTCGAATAAGACTTTTGCCCTGTAAATATAGGCAAGAGTTGCCTCTGGCATTAAATTAATTGTTTTGTCAAAATCATTTTTAGCATTTTTTAGTTGGTTAGATTCCAAAAATAATTCTCCTCTCTGAAAATAAAAATTTGGATTTTCAGGTGATTTTGCTATAGCTTCTGATAAAGCTTTGATCAAGTCGGAGTTGTCGACCACAACAGGTTTATTTTCAGTCTTATGGTTTGTATCACAAGAAATAATACTTAGAGTTAATGTAATTATTAGAATAGGTAGAAATTTCTTTAACATGTTTTCTGAATATTATTAAATTAAATTAAATTTCAACACAATATTAATATTTAATTATTTTTTTGAGTTAAACTTTATATATATGATATTTACACGAAAAATCAATTTTTTAGTATTAATTTTATTTATGAGTATAGGTTGTTCAAATTCTAATGATATGAATTTGGAGGCCACAATTGATGCTAGAGTAGATAAGGTAATTTCTAGAATAGCTACAGCTACACCTCAGGTTTTTGTAGTTCCTACTCCTCAGCCTACAGCTACACCTCAGGTTTTTGTAGTTCCTACTCCTCAGCCCACAGCTACACCTCAGATTATTTCTCAAATTATCAAACCTAATGATTTATATAATCAATGGCGATTTTCTGTTCCTAGAATTTCTTCTAGTGGAGGGACGGGTACAGGTTGGGCTATAGAAGATGGGTGGATAATTACTAATGAACATGTTGTTAGAGATGAGACTACTGTGATAGTTACTGTTCCTCAGGCTAATGGAACAACAAAAGATATTTATGGAATAGTTTATGGAGTTGATAAAAAAAGGGATTTAGCAGCAGTTAAAATTAATTCTAATCTTAATCGACTTGACCCTTTCAAAATTTTTAACAGAAAATATCTTACTTCACTGGATGCTGGAACTGAAGTTGTTCAGATCGGATATTCTACTGGTACTGCAGGATTTCCAGTAATTAAATCTGGGTTAGTGACAAATGTCATTTTGCAAATGGGAAAAGCTTTAGATTATGGAATTAAGGCAACATTTAAAGTGCTCCCTGGATCTACTTACACTAAAGATGGTGTAATGTTAATAGTGTTTAATACTGGAGCAGATCCTGGAGACAGCGGTGGGCCAATTATTGATTATGAAGGAAATGTTGTTGGAGTTGTATTTGCCCAAGTACAAAGTACTGGAGGCTCAAGAGTGATTGGCACTCAACTAGCTATTAGTATGAGAGAAGTTGAAGTTGTCTGGGATGATTTGAAAAAAGGTTTTGATACTACTGATAAATAATTATTTGTTTTTCGATAATATTGCTACTAGATTAGCTCCTGTTTTTTCTTCAGCATTTAAAACAAATTTTTCATAAATTTTTCTTAATAAACGATTTAAAGGTTTCCAGTTTAATATAAAAAAACGATTTATCATTAAACGTCTAATTAATTTTTGAAGGAATCCTATTTTGATTATGTATTTTGCTTCATCTATTTTAAAAGATGGTGATACATGATCATTAAGAATATCTAAGTTGTAATGTCGGTAATGTTTTTCAGGTATAGGTTTTTTATTAAGAGTAGGTACAGTAATTAAAAATTTTCCATTCTCTTTTAGTATTTTTGAAAGATTATTAATTATTTTAGGTAGTTGGTTTTCTTCAATATGCTCCAAAACTTCCATTGCTACTATAAGGTCAAATTTCATGTCTTCTATTTCATGAAAATCAGAAACTAGGTTTACATTTTCATTTGAACTTTGATTAAATATTTTTGCATAATTTAAGGCTTGTTCAGATATATCTAATCCTGTAATTTTAGGAACTCCGGTTTTTTTCATTTCAAGAGTTAATCTTCCATCACCACAACCAAAATCTAGTACATTTTTAGGGTTTAGATCGTTAATAATATTTTTTACGTAAGTTAGAACGCCTAAATACTCTAATCCATTGAACCACCATTTACCGAGATGCCAATTTTGTTCATCGTTTACTGGAAGATGATGATATGGGAATTCATATTCTTTTTCTTGAATTTTTTCACGATCAATCATATTTTTGGTGGCAACGGTAGGATTTGAACCTACGGCCTAGGCCTTATGAAGACCCCGCTCTAACCCCTGAGCTACGTTGCCAATTGTAATTTATTTTGGATAGGTTATGTTTAGAGCAAATCTATGTCAATGATACTACGAAATATTGATAAAAAATTGAAAAATTAAAAATTCATTTTTAAGAGAACTTTAAAATATTATTAACAAAGAATTTTTATAATATAGAAGATCAAAATTTCATTAAGTATTTATTTAGATAAGTACTCTCCGCTAGCACCACCTGTTTTATGTACTAGACGAATCTCTTCGACTTTTATACTTTTATCTAATGATTTGCACATATCATAAATTGTTAGACATGTTATAGAAACAGCAGTGAAAGCTTCCATTTCTACTCCAGTATTCCAATTTGCTTTTACTGTTGAAGTAATTTCTAATCCGGGCAAATCATGATTAGGAACAATATCTATTACAACATTAGTTAATGGTACAGGGTGACACATTGGTATTAGCAGATGGGTCCATTTTGCAGCATTGATTCCAGATGTTTTTGCTACTGAAAACAGGTCACCTTTTTTAAGATTTCCTTCTAAAGCAATATTAAGTGTCTCTTTTTTCATTATTATTTTTCCATTGACTACTGCGACTCTTTCTGTGGCACCCTTTGATGAAGTGTCGACCATTAGAGCATCCCCTTCTTTATTAATATGTGTCAGTTTTTTTTTATTAATTATTTCTCTTGCTTCTTGATTAGCTAAAAGATCGGCTTCTTCATTAAATTTATTTCCTGAATGTCCCTTTACCCAATTCCATTCGATTTTCCTATTCACTATTAAAGAGTCTAATTGATTCCATAAGTCGATATTAGTATTTCGTTTCCAATTTTTAGTCATAGTGTTTATAACATATGTACTATCTGTAAAAATTTTTACAGAAGATTTTTCTGGAAAACATTCTAAACCTTTTATCACCGCAGTGATTTCCATCTTGTTGTTAGTTGTTTCTTTTTCCCCACCAGAAAGATCTGTTTTTTTACTCCCGTCAATTATTATTATTGCAGCCCAACCGCCTGGACCAGGATTCCCTATGCAAGAGCCATCAGTGTAAAGAATATTTTCAGTTTCCATAAGATTTATTTAAAACCTTTAAATTATTTTTTATATAAATCCATAATTTCATTTAATAATTTAATTCCCTCAGCTTTTGGTCTCTGAAATGAATTTCTTCCAACAATTGATCCGAAAGATCCACCTTTTGCAACTTGTTGAATTTCTTCTAGAACAGCATCTCTACCTTTTGCAGGTCCACCTGAAAAAATAACTATCCTTTTTCCATTAAAAGTAGATTTAACGCAATGTTGTACCCGTTCTGCAAGAGAATCTAGTTTTAATCTTGATTTTTCAATTACTTTTTTAGCTTCTTGATCAAATATGTGGTTATCAGGAGGTTTAATTTTTATGATATTTGCACCCATTTGTGCTGCAATATGAGCTGCATAAGCAACAACATCTATTGCAGTTTCATCTGCTTTTGCTAGAGTACCACCTCTAGGGTAACTCCATACTACAACTGCTAGCCCCTTACTTTTCGCTTCAAGGGTTAATTCTTTTAATTCGTAATACATTTTTCCTGATAAGTTTGAACCCGGATAAATAGTAAATCCTACTGCAACACACCCAAGCCTTAGTGCATCACTTACTGAAGAAGTAATTGTTTGACAAGGTTCTCCAGTAGAAAGTGAGTCTGCATTATTAACTTTAAGAATCAGAGGTATTTGACCAGCATATTTAGTAGCTCCAGATTCTAAAAATCCTAAAGGCGCAGCATAAGCATTGCACTCTGCATCTATAGCTAATTGAAAATGATAATCAGGATCATATCCTGAAGGGTTATTCGTAAAAGATCTTATTGGACCATGCTCAAAACCTTGGTCTACTGGTAAAATTACTAATTTTCCTGTTCCAGCTAATTTTCCTGACATGAGTAATTTACTTATGTTTCCTAAAGTTCCAGGGTTTTCAGAAGAGTACCACGATAATATTTCTGATACTTTTTTGGTTAGTGCCATATTCATACTCCTATCATTATTTGCATTAATATCATAAATTAGAAAACAATTTCAAAAAATAATATTTTCATTTATTAAAAACATGTCTCTTGAAAAATCAAATTTAAAAACATTCTTAAAAGATAATTTTAATTTTTCAAGCCATGAAGGTAAAGCCCTTGCGAGATTAATTTTATCAATATCTGATGCTTCTATAGAAATTTCTCAAAAAACAAGAAGATCTGGATTAACCAATATACTTGGATCCACAAAGCAAACAAATATACAAGGTGAAGAAGTACAAAAACTTGATTTAATAGCTAATGATATTTTATTAAAATTCTTAAAAGATGATCCTGGTTGTGGTGGATACGCTAGTGAAGAAATTGAGAAACCAGTTTTTTTCAATAATGAAGAATCTAGTTTTTTGGTAGTTGCTGATCCATTAGATGGTTCAAGTAATATTGATGTGAATATGCCAATAGGTACAATTTTTGGAGTAATAAGGAAAACCGATCCAGAAAAATCAGGTTTTATAAGAAGTGGAAGGTATTTTGTGGCTTCTGGATACATTTTATATGGTCCCTCAACTATATTAGTTATAGCTTGTAACAATATAGTTACTGAATTCACTTTAGAGCCGAGTGAAAATATTTTTTATATCTCTGAAGAAAATATTAATGTTCCAATATCTGGTGACATCTACTCTATTAATGAAGGAAATTATGAATCTTGGGATTCTTCTGTAAAGGAGTGGTCACAGTCTAGAAAAAGTTTTGAAAATGAATTAAATAAACCTAGTTCTTTAAGGTATGTTGGTTCATTGGTAGCTGATGCTCATAGGACATTGAAGAAAGGAGGAATATTTGTGTACCCAGCTGATAATAAGAATCGTAATGGAAAATTACGACTAATGTATGAAGCAAACCCATATTCTTTAATTTTCGAGTCTGCTAATGGTTCTTCTAGCAATGGGAAAATTAGTGTCCTAGATATTGAACCAGAGAATTTTCATCAAAGAACTCCTTTAATTTTAGGTTCTAAAGAGAATGTTCAAAAATTTATAGACACTAAATCATCGAGAAAAAAAATTTCTACAACCAATAAACTACTTTTTCCATGGGATAAACTTTCTATTTCTAAAATGAGATTTGAATCAAAAAAAACAGTAAATGAATTCTCAAAAGAATTAGATGTTGAACAATCAACGATTAGAAAGTGGGAATCAGGAGTAATTAAACCTAACAAGAAAAATAGAGAAAAATTAGATGGATATTTAGTTGATAATTTTGGAGAAATTATTAAGAATCCATTTGAATAATAATAATTATCCTCCTAATTGATACATTTCTATTTTTTTATTTTTAGAAGTTTTTTGAGATCTTAACTCAGAGTATCTATCTGTTCTTTTCTCCCAGTAATTGGTGATGATCTCTTTAATGTATTTGTCATTTTTCCCTGCTCTGATTTCTTTTTCAAGATCAAGCCCAGAGTTTGAAAAGAGACATGTAACTAATTTTCCATCTGTAGTTAAACGTGCTCTTGTACAACTTGAACAGAAGGGATTCGTAACTGATGAAATTATTCCTATTTCTCCTTTTATTCCATCATCAGATAAATAAGAATATCTAGTTGCTACTTCTCCTTTAAATGATGCGTCTAAAGGTTGGACAGAGAAATCTTTTTTGATAATTTCTAGAATTTCTTTAGAGGATACCACTTCTGATAAATCCCACTTATTTAAATTCCCGACATCCATATATTCTATGAATCTGATTATATGTTGTGTGTTTTTGAAATAATTTATCAAACCTAAAATAGATTTTTCATTAACGTTTCTTTTTACTACACAATTGATTTTTATGGGGGTTAAACCTTTACTCGAAGCTGATTCGATCCCTGTAAGAATTTTATTTATATCAAGATTTCTTCCACTCATTTGTTTGAATACTTCTTGATCTAATGTGTCTAAGCTTACTGTAACTCTATTCAAACCTGAATCAACTAATTCTTGGGACAATCTTTCTAGCAAATAACCATTTGTTGTAAGGGATAAATCCGAAATGTTATTTATAGAAGCAATTTGATTTATTAAGACTGGCAAGTCTTTTCTTAATAGTGGTTCTCCTCCTGTAATTCTTATTCTTGAAACACCTAAATCAACAAATATTTTAGTTAACCTAGTAATTTCTTCAAAAGTTAAAATTTTGTTTTTAGGTAAAAATTGATATGATTCACCGTATATTTCAGCTGGCATGCAATAAGGACACCTAAAATTACATCTATCTGTTACTGAAATTCTTAGGTCTTTAATTGGTCTTTTAAATTTATCAATAAGTGCCATTTTTAAATCAACATTTTTTCTAGTAATGGAGTTATTTTTTTTATTGCAAGTCCTCTGTGGCTAATACTATCTTTTTCTTCATCTTTTAGTTGGGCATTGGTTTTTTGGAATATGGAACTGATGAAAATTGGATCATATCCAAAACCATTATCTCCTTTTTCTTCTAAAGATATAATACCTGAAACTTCAGCTCTAAAAATTTTAGGTGTTTCAAAGGGAATTCCAGGCCCTGCGATAGCAATAACACATACAAATTGTGCTTTTCTTTTATCAAAAGGTATTTTTACCATTTTTTTTAATAAATATTTATTTCTATCTCTATCACTCAATTTTTCTCCTCCATATCTAGCTGATTTAATTCCAGGTTGACGATTGAGTGAGAAAACTTCTAATCCTGAGTCCTCTGATATTAAAATATTTTTATTAAAATCAAACTTATTCTTTAATAATTCAAAATAAGACGATAATTTTTGTTTAGCATTTTCTTCAAATGTGAAACCAGATTCATCAGCAACATTAGTTATTCCTAAGGTTTTCAGGTCTGCTAGATTTAAATTTTTAAGTTGAATTAAATTCCTTTTAAATTCTTTTATTTTCCCTGAATTGTGTGTAGCAAGAATAATCATTTATTTATTAGAGTCTATTTTTTAATCATATTAATTGATTTTATGATAAAAATTGCTATTAATTATTGATAACAAATAAAGTTAGTGTTATACATATTTACTTGTATAATTAAAATTATAAATCAATCGTACAATAAGCTGGTAGATTTCTAATAGGGTAATGATTTAATCCTATGAAACACAAAATATTTTCTAAAAGTATAATAAAGAATTTCCTAGGATTAACTTTCCTTTGTTCAATTCTTTTGAGTGCTTGTTATCCTCATCACCCTCAGTCTACATTCAATGCTCAAGGGCCAGTTGGTGTTCAGCAAGAGGAATTATTTGTTTTAATGTTTTGGTTAGCAATAGCAGTATTAGTTATTGTTCAATCAATTCTAATTTATGCTTTAATAAATTTCAAAAGAAGAGAATATCCTATTCCTGGAACAGATGTTAGAGTTCCAGATGTTCCTCCGAAACAAGTACATGGAAACACCAAGCTGGAAATAATTTGGACAATTATTCCAGTAATTTTAGTTCTAGCTATTGGAGTTCCAACTGTGCAAGCAATTTACTCGACATATAAGCCTCCTGTTTCTGAAAATGTTTATGAACAACCTCTAGAAATAGAAGTGGTAGGTCATCAATGGTGGTTTGAATTTAGATATGTAGATGAAGGTATAGTCACTGCAAATGAATTACACATTCCAACGGGAAGACCTGTAAATATTCAACTTAGATCTCAGGATGTTATACATAGTTTTTGGATACCAAAGTTAGCAGGAAAAGTTGATTTAGTACCTAATAATGAAAATAGTATGTGGATACAAGCTGATGCTTCTGGAGACTATTCAGGTCAATGTGCTGAATTCTGTGGAATAGCACATGGAAGAATGAGGTTTAGGGTTCATGCTGAGACCCCGGAGAATTTTGAAAAATGGTTAGAAGATATGAGGACTCCGCCTATGCCATTTACTGGAGAAGGTTATGGTTTGTTTTTAGCTAACTGTAGTATGTGCCATACTGTTGATAGTTACACTTCTGGATCTTATGAGAGAGAATTAATAGTTCAAGAACAAAGATGGAATGACTGGTATTCTGATCCTGAAGGTGCGGTAAGAGTATCCGCTCCTAATCTTACTCATTTAGCAATGAGAACTACTATTGCATCTGGTGAACAGCAATTAAATCGAGAAAACCTGATCAAATGGATCGATGATCCTTCTTATTTTAAAGAAGGAACTCGGATGCAAGAAGTAGCTCAGTTGTATGAAGGAAAGAATGCGAAATTAACTAAAAATGAAATTGAATCTATAGCTGATTATTTATTATCTTTATCTCCGCCTCAGAGAGAAAATGTTTCTGGTGAGACAGGATCTACTGAAGTTGTTTCTAAAGAATGGGATTCCCCAGAAGAGCATGGAGAGTATTTATACACATCTTATGGATGTAGCAGTTGTCATTCTATTGATGAAGAACAAACAAAGATAATTGGACCAGGTATGTGGGATATTTATGAAAGATCTGCTATACAAATTGAAGGATTATCACCTGAAGAGTATATTGAACAATCTATAAGATATCCTAATGAATATATTATTGAAGATTATCCAGAAGGTGTTATGCCTTTGATTTTTGAAAACTTGCCAGCAGAAGAGATAGACTCTCTAATTGCTTATCTAAAAACTTTAAGTAAGAATTGATAATGATGAGGAGATAAATAATTGACGACTTTATTAAAGTATCCAACTTTTATACCAAGACCTAAAGAGGAATATTCTGGTTTATTTGGAACCATTTGGTCTTGGGTGACTACAGTTGACCATAAAAAAATAGGAACCTTATATGGAGTCACAGCTTTTATTTGGTTTCTTGCAGGAGGCATAGAGGCTTTTATAATTCGACTACAGTTGGCTACTCCAGAAGCAAAAGTATTGTCTCCTGAAGTTTATAATCAGATGTTTACAATGCATGGAACAACGATGGTATTTCTAGTTGTAATGCCATTGAGTGCTGCTTTTTTCAATTGGATAATTCCTCTACAATTAGGAGCAAGAGATGTTGCTTTTCCTAGATTGAATGCTTTTAGTTATTGGACTTTTTTATTTGGTGGAATATTATTGAATTTGAGTTGGTTTTTTGGGGGAGCTCCTAATGCAGGATGGTTTGCATATGCCCCAAACAGTAATTTTCCTTATAATCCAGGTTTCGGAGTCACATTTTGGATAATAGGATTACAAGCTTTGGGTGTAGCTAGTCTAGCTGCTGGGTTTAATTTTTTGGCTACAATAATTAATTTGAGAGCCCCTGGTATGAGTTTTTTCAAATTACCTGTATTTATTTGGATGTCTGCGGTAGTAAACGTATTAATAGTATTGGCTTTCCCTATTATCACTGTTGCGCTTCTTCAATTAATGTTTGATAGACAGTTTGGAACTAACTTTTTTAATGCTGCTCAAGGTGGGGATCCAGTAATGTGGCAACATCTTTTCTGGTTATTTGGTCATCCTGAAGTATATATATTAATTTTACCTGCTATGGGAATTGTCTCTGAAGTTCTTCCCACATTTTCTAAGAAACCTTTGTTCGGATATTCTTTTGTAGTATTTTCTGGTATCGCAATTGGTTTTTTGGGTTGGTTTGTTTGGAGTCATCATATGTTTACAGTTGGTTTGGGTCCTGCAGCAAATGCAGCTTTTACTATTTCCACAATGTTTATTGCCGTGCCTACTGGGGTGAAAATTTTTAATTGGATTGCTACTCTTTGGGGAGGTTCCATCAGAATAAATACATCTTTATTATTCTCTGTAGGTTTTATTGCAATGTTTGTTATTGGTGGTTTAAGTGGAGTTACTCATGCTTCATCACCATCTGATGCGCAGCAGCATGAAACTTATTATGTTGTTGCTCATTTTCACTATGTTTTGTTTGGAGGATCAATTTTAGGACTTTTTTCTGGAATATATTATTGGTGGCCTAAAATGACTGGAAGATTTTTGAACGAAAAGTTAGGTGTTGCTCATTTTCTTGTTACTTTAATAGGTTTTAATATTGCTTTTTTCCCTATGCATTGGTTAGGAATGGATGGGATGCCAAGAAGAATTTTTACATATCCTGAAGGAATGGGATGGGATCTGGGTAATTTAATTTCGACTATAGGAGCTTTTTCAATCGGATTAGGAACTTTGATATTTATATTTAATGTGTTTTTTTCTAATCGAGGACCTAAGAATGCTGAAAATGATCCTTGGGATGGAAGAACTTTGGAATGGACTATTCCTTCTCCTCCTCCTCACTATAATTTTGCTAAAATTCCAGAAGTAAAATATAGAGATGATTTCTGGTTCCAAAAATATCCGGAATTTACTCATGGAGAAATTTCAGAGGCTTCTGTTTCTGAAGAAGATAACGATGACGATCATCATATACAAATGCCAGATTTGTCTTACTATCCATTTTTCTTATCATTAGGCATAATTTTAATTCTTGGAAGCTTGTTAGAACTATCTTGGATTGGAAGTTGGGTAATAGCGGGAATAGGTATTCTTATTTTTGTTTGGTCATTGCTAGGATGGAGCTTTGAGCCTGTTAATGAAGAAACTAGTAATCAAAAAGGATAAGTAAATGTCAGAAGCAATAGCGGTACATGAAGGAGAACATCACAATTCTACTGGAATAAATACACGTAAATTACTTATGTGGCTCTTCTTAGGGTCAGATTGTTTATTCTTTGGATCATTTATAGCGTCCTATTTAGTTTATAGAAACAGGAGTTTAGTGGGCCCTTATCCGAATGAAATTTTAGATATACCCATTACTACAATTAGTACTTTTGTTCTTCTTATGAGTTCGTTAGCTATGGTATTAGCTTTAAATTATACTCAGAGAGGTAAACCTGTCGCAGCACGTTATTGGACTCTTGCTACTGCAGGTCTGGGAGCAATTTTTTTAGGATTTCAGGTTTATGAGTTTAATCATTTTGTGAACTTAGGTTTGACTCCTCGGACTAATATGTTTGGTACTACATTCTTTGTTCTTACAGGATTTCATGGTGCTCATGTTACTTTTGGTGTTTTATGGTTATTGACTTTTGCATTTAGTAGTTTGACCATTTCTTTGAAAGAGAGGGCAATATTAATTTTATCTATAATAGGATTTCTAATGATTTTTTTCGCTACTCTAATGAGTGATTGGTTACATGTTATTCCTCACATCCCCTTAACTACTACAATTGCAATAGGTGCTTCTGGAGCATTGATTTTAATAATTTCTATGATTCTCTTACGTAAAAATTCTATTTCTAAGGGAATTGCAGAATCACAATCTATGAATTTGGAACTTTCTGGATTATATTGGCACTTTGTAGATATAGTTTGGATAGTAATTTTTACAATAATATATTTAGTATCAGCGAAAGATGTAGCTCCAATAATAGGAATGTGAGTTTTTAGTATGGGTCTTATAAAAAAAATCAAACAGATTTGGATAAACACCATGTTTCATGGAACTGAAACTTATTTTGATCTCCCTAAAAATGAATTTGATTTATCAGAACCTAAGAACGAAGGGCCATTTGGAAGTTCTTTAAATAAGTCTATTTTGCTTTTCAAAAAACTTGCTAAAGCTGATGGTCATGCTTCTCCTTTGTTCTATTGTATTATTGGAATAATTTTATCAATTCTTACATATTTAGAATTTCAAATATATTATCTTGAATCATTAGGAGTACTAATGGTTCCTTTATTAATTTTTCTTTCTTTAGGAAAATTTATCCTTGTAGTAGCCTTTTTTATGCATCTTAGATTTGATAATAAGATATTAACCTATATTTTTTTTACAGGATTTGTATTGGCGATTTTAATTTTCTTAATAGTAATGATTCTTCAAGCGATTTAATTAGTTGAAATTTCATTTATGCAGTACTGATTCTCTGAGCCTAGCCAATTAAGTAATATTTCGTCCGATAAATTTTTAAGATGAAGTACATCAACCCAAGCATCTGTTAAATTTGACTGTAGCTGTCTTAAGGTAAGCGGTTTATTTTTATTTAATAGTAAAATTTTAAAAATTGCTTCACCTATAGTATTTCCAGGCATAATAAAAAGTTCAGATTCCTTTTTAATATTAGAGCAAATATTTAGCAACTCTGATAATTTCAGAGCCATTATTTCTTTCTCAGTCACTTTTCCTATTTCATTAAGTCTAGATGCAATCATATATGTAAAAGAAAGTCCTCTTTCTTCTAGAAGATGTTGATTTATTTGATATTTAGGTTCTTGATTCTTTATTTTTGATTTACTTTTCTTTACTTTAGGCATTTTCTCCTCCTATCTTATTAAAATTTCATTTATAATATTTCAGAATTTAGCATTAAAACTTTTACTTGATCTCCTTTTTTTAATAATTTTATATTTTCGGGACATATGGCAAGTCCATTAGCTTTGCTCATAGAACTCAATATATGTGAATTTTGATCTCCAGTAATATTTGCAGAGTATCCTTGGTTAGGGTTCCCTTTTACTATAACTCTGGCAAAAACTTTTCTTTTATCATAATTGAAAATCGGATCATTTAAAGTCGCTGTCACTTGTTTTCTAAATATTTCTTTTACTCCAATCATAGATTTTATTACAGGACTAACAAAGATCTCAAAACCCACAATTGCGCTCACTGGATTTCCAGGCAGGCCTATATGAGGTACTTGTCTTTTATTATAATTTAGTAATCCAAAAGTTAAAGGTTTTCCTGGGCGCATTCTTACTGACCAAAAATTTATTTTACCCATTTTTTTAATTGTATCTTTTATATAATCAAAATCTCCTTTAGAAACTCCAGCTGTAGTTATGACGAGATCACTTTTTGAACAATCTAGAAATGCAGCCTCTAAGGAATCTTTATTATCAGGAACTATTTTTCTTATATGAGGTATCCCTCCATTTTGAATTACCTGAGAATAGATTGAATAACTATTGGAATCATATATTTGACCTAATTTTTTATTTTCTCCAGGAGAGACTAATTCATCTCCTGTGGATAGTATTGAAATCATAGGTTTTCTATATACTTTTATGGACTCGAGTCCTAAAGATGCTATGAGACCAATATTAGCAGAGTTGATTATAGATCCTTTTTCTAAAACCAGGTTATTTTTTTTAATATCTTCACCTATATATCTGATGTTTTCTCCATAATCTGCATTTTTATATATTTCAACTTTTTTTTCGTGAGTTTTAGGTAAGTTAGTGAATTCAAAAGGCACAACAGCATCACATCCTTTTGGTATAGCAGATCCTGTCATTATTCTTACTGAATTTCCATTTAAAAGTTTATTTTTTGGAATTTTGCCTGCCGGAATAGTTTCTTGAATATTGAGAATCGCAGGATTTTCCTGAGTTGCATTGGATGTATCTGTTGAAAGAACCCCAAAACCATCCATAGCAGAATTATTAAATTCTGGGATGTTTGTATTAGCTATAATATTTTCTGCTAAAACATAATCAGTGCTATCAATTAGTGGAATTTTTCTTTCTTCTAAAACTTTGATTTTAGAAAGGATTTCTTTTTGAGCTTCTTCTACGCTTAACATATCTGGATCATCTGGGTGAACATGATGACCCTTATGGCTTTTTGGATGATTCAAACTAACCTCTTAACTCAGCTCCAAATCTTTTATTTAATTTCTTCAGTGCTTTTTTTTCTAAATTTTGAATTTCTTCACTTGTAAGAGTGTGGCTATCTGAGGAAATTATCAATCTGATTCCTAATGATTTTTTATTGTTAGGGAGATTTTTAGCTTGGAAAACATCAAATATTTCTACATTTTTTATTAGTTTGATCGTTTTTATTTCATCAAGTATTTCTTGTGACAGTACTGATTTATTAATTATTAAATCAAGATCTCTTGTAGATTCCTGATACTTACTGAATAAGTTATATGAAACTGGTTTTGTAATATGTTCAGAATGTTCAATAAATTTATCTAATCCCAATTCAAATAAAATAACTTCTTCATTTTTTATATCAAATTTATTTAGAAGATTTGAATGAATTTCACCAATTATGCCCATACGTATTCCATTTGAAGTGATATTGAAACATTTTCCATGAATAAAATTTTCCTCAGTAGTTAATTCAAGATTAAAAGGTAATTGGAATTTTTCAAATAGATATTGGACTGTACCTTTGACGTCAAAAAAATCTAATTTTCTTGGTGTAGCCCAAATGTTTTCTTGCATATTGCCTACAAAAGCACCACATATCATTTCTTTTATATTTGGAAGATCATTACTTTTTTTCTCAAAAATATTTCCTAACTCGAAAATTCTAAGCGGTTCTCTCCATATCCTTATATTCTTACTAACTGTTTTCAAAATCCCTGATCTTAAAGTTAATCTTAGATATTCAAAATCACGAGACATGGGATTTAGTATTTTTAGAAATTTTTCTGAATTTTTTGTTCCAATTGCTAAAAGTTGAGATTCTTTTGAATCTGCAGCATAAGTAATTACTTCTTGCACTCCCGATTCAACCAAAATGTCCCTAAGATTTTCTCTGATATTTAAATACTCATCCGGTTCCCATTCTGGTATTTTGCCTGATAGTGTAGAGGCAGGAATTTTTTCATAACCTATTATTCTAACTAATTCTTCACATAAATCTTCGGGAATGGAAATATCTTGTCTCCAAAAGGGAACAGTCACATTCCAATTACCTTTTGAATTTTCGTCCACTGAGAAACCTAATTTAAGAAATGTTTTGTTTATAATATCTGAGTTAAAATCTACACCTAGAACGTTATTAATTTTTTCCTGAGAAATATTGATCTTATTAGACTTATTTTTATCTTTTATCCATAAATCTTCGACAGAACCTTCTAAATTTCCACCAGCAATTTCAATAATCAAATCTAAAGATCTTTTAATTCCAAATTCACATAACTTTGGATTCAGTCCTTTCTCAAATCTTAAGGTTGCTTCCGTCTTCATTCCTAGGTTTTTTGCACTCTCTCTATTATGCACACTGTCGAAACAAGCTGATTCAAGAAAAACATCTTGGGTATCAACAGTTATTTCAGATTCTTTTCCACCCATAACTCCGGCTACAGCAATAGGTTTTCTGATATCTGAAATTACAACTACTTCTTCAAGTTTTCTAGATTCGTTATCAATTGTGATGATTTTTTCATCTTTGGAAGATTTTCTTACGGTAATATTTTTTCCTTCTATAAATTTAAAATCAAAAGCATGAAGAGGTTGGCCTAATTCAAACATTACGTAATTGGTTATATCAACGATATTATTAACTGGTTTTTCTCCTATTTTGATTAATCTTTCTTTTAGCCAAGCTGGAGACTCTTCTATAGTAACGCCTTTAATTAATGCACCCATGTATCGAGAACATATATTTGGGTCTTCTATTTTAAGCGAAAACTCTTTTTGTTTATGATTTGAAATAGGTAATTTGACATCATAAGGATTGATTTTTAACTTTTCTCCAGTGATAGCACTAATTTCTCTCGCGATTCCATACATTGATAAGCAATCAGATCTATTTGGAGTGATGTCCAAATCAAAAATAGTATCGTTTAGGATGTCTTTTAAGAGGGTTCCAATAGGAATTGCATCGTTTACCTCATAAATACCCTGATGATCATCTCCTATGCCTAATTCCAATGAGGAGCATATCATTCCATTAGATTCTACATTCCTTATTTTTGCTTTTTCTAATTTCTCTTCTTTTCCTGTTTTAGGGTTAAACAACATTGAACCTGTAGGCGCAAAGGCTATTTTTTGCCCCAAAAAGAGATTATTTGCACCGCAAACAACTCTCATTGATAAAGTCCCAGTGTCTACAGTTACTAATTTTAATTTATCTGCATTGGGATGAGGTTCAATTTTTGTGATTTTACTTACAATTACCTTGCTCCATTCCCCTATGGTTTTTATTCCTGATACTTCAGTTCCAGCAAGAGTTAAAAGATGTGCTAATTCATTTGCAGGTAATTCTATGTTTATGTATTCATTTATCCAAGATAAAGGTAATTTCAATTTTTCGTCCTAATTTATTTGTTAGTAATTAAAATTGAGATAAAAATCTCATATCATTTCCATAAAAATGTCTAATATTGTCTATTCCATGACGAATCATAGCAATTCTTTCTACTCCAACCCCAAATGCAAATCCCGAGTATTTATTTGAGTCGTAGCCTACACTTTCTAAAACTTTTGGATGAACCATGCCTGCTCCTAAAATTTCAATCCAATTACCTTGCCAGTCAATAGACATATCTACGCCTGGTTCAACAAAAGGAAAATAATCACATCTGAATCTAATTTTTCTTTTAGGACCGAAAAGTTTTCTTGCAAAATCATATAAAGTCCCTTTCAAATCAGTAAAATTCAGGTTTGAATCTATAGCTAATCCTTCTATTTGATTAAAATGCCATTCATGTGTTGAGTCAGTTGCTTCATATCGATAACATTTTCCAGGTACAATTACCCTGATAGGAGGATCACTTTTTTCCATTATTCTAGCTTGCATAGGAGAAGTGTGAGTTCTAAGTAACATTCTTTTCCCATCGATTTCATCATTGTCAATCCATAAAGTGTCCCACATATCTCTTGCAGGATGATCTTTTGGAATATTCAGAAGATCAAAGTTGTATAAATCCCATTCTACTTCTGGGCCTTCTTTTATTTGAAAACCCAGAGAAGAAAATGCTGAGCATACTTCCCTTATAGTTTGAGTTACAGGATGAAGTCTTCCTCTATTGGGAATTCTTCCAGATAAAGAATAGTCAAAAATATGAGATTCTTTTTTTTCATCTTGTTTTAATTCTTTATTTTTATTTTCAAATGAATTCTCTAATGATTTTCGAATATTATTTGCTTCTGAGCCAATAATTGGTCTTTCTTTTGGATCATAGTTCTTTATATCTCTTAGAATATTGGTAAGAAAAGATTTTCTACCTAAATATTTAACTTTCCATTCTTCTAAAGATTTTAATTCAGTAATTTTTGCAAGATCAATTTCAGCAGTTTTTTTAGAATCACCTAATTCTTGGAAAATGAGTTTGGATTTTGAGTTTTTCGAGCTCATAGTCTCCTGACAATATAAGTTTTTGCTTATCAAATATAATTTTAGTTTAACAAAACCCACAAATAATAATTAATATTTAATTAGAATTGATACTATTATAAAAATAGGTAAAAGATAATTTTTATAATTTAGTATTTGCTTATCTAATTACCTAGTTTGATTTTTAAAAATCATTTGAACTAGAATCAAATAGAGATTAAGTTGAAAAAAGTAAGATTAATTAGTAATATTAAATTAAGTTGAAATAAGTTTGATTTTTTCAACTATTTGCCGGTGCAAAAAAGTAGCTATAGGAGGTCAGGCATGAAACTCACTGCTTACAGTGTGAAATTGAAGAAGGTTGTAGAAATTGCAAACCCTAAAATTGTAACTATGAAGAACGGTAGAAAAGCTGTTCAAGGCGTCGCTTCAGAAGATCCTACATCAAAAGTGTTTAGGATTTTAAGTGACAAAGATGTTGCAGAGGTAGAAAAACAGATAGGTTAATTTGTTTTAAACTTTGTCTATTAATATTTCTCAAAGAAAGCGACTTGCTTTATAGTAAGTCGCTTATTTTTTAATAATCAATTATTTCAAATGCAAACTCAAGTTCTTGGAAAAACGGGATTATCTGTTAGCAGACTTGGAGTTGGATTATCAGAAATTCGCTCAAGTTCTAAAGATAACGTATATAAAATTTTATCATCTGCACTTGATGCAGGTATAAATTTTTTTGACACTGCATCATGCTATGGAAACAGTGAAGAATTACTTGGTGAAGCTATGTCTCATTTAAGAAATAAATTTGTGTTAGCTTCAAAATGTGGACATTCTTTTGATTCTAATCTTGAAGATTGGTCATATGATTTAGTTAAAAAAAGTGTTGATAGAAGTTTGAAACTTCTAAAAACAGATCGTATAGATATTATGCAAATCCATTCTTGTGAATTAGATATCCTGAAGAGAGGTGAAGCTATCAATGCTCTTCAGGATGCTAAGAAAGAAGGGAAAATATTGCATCTAGGTTATAGTGGAGATAATGATGCAGCAGTTTGGGCTGCTGAAAGTAATATTTTTTCTACTATCCAGACGAGTTTTAATCTTGTAGAACAAAAAGCTAGGTACAAATTATTTGAGGTTACTAAGAGAAATAATTTGGGTGTAATAGCAAAAAGGCCTATTGCAAATGGCGCTTGGAGATCTTCTAAAAGTCCTTCTTTATATGCAGATGAATATTTCAGAAGATCAAAAATTCTTGAAAATGAAGGATTATTGAGTGATGAACCTGAGGATAGGATTTTAACTTCTATGGGATTTATATTTAGTTTTGAAGAAATTGATTCAGCTATAATTGGCACTCAAAATCCTGACCATATGTTAGGAAATATTGAAATGTTTTTGAAATCTTTACCTATTTCTGTAAAAACGGTTAATGATTTATGTCAGAGGTATGATAATCTTGGCGTAAATTGGGATCAAAGGACCTGAAATGGAACCTAAAAAAAGAATTTTGACAGGAATTAGGCCTACTGGTGCTCTTCACTTAGGTCATTATGTAGGAGCTCTTGAAACTTGGTTGGAATTTCAAGAAGAGTATGATTGTTTTTTCCTGATAGCAGATTATCAAGCTCTTGGTGATCATTTTTCAGAAATTGACCTGATCACTGATTCTGTAAAACAGGTAACGTTGGATTGGTTATCAGTAGGACTAGATCCTGAAAAATCTACATTTGTTATTCAAAGTTATGTCCCAGAACACGCAGAACTTACTGCACTATTAAGTTTTATTACTCCTCTTGGGATGCTTGAAAGAAATCCAACATTAAAAGGTGAATTGGATCAATTATCTATAGAAAAAAGGACAGTTGGGTTTTTTAATTATCCTATGAGTCAAGTTGCAGATATTTTATTGCCTAGAGCAGATCTTGTTCCTGTAGGAGAAGATCAGGCTCCCCATATTGAGATGACTCGAGAAGTGGCGCGAAAATTTAATAGAATGTTTTCAGATATTTTCCCTGAACCCTCTACTAAAATAGGCAGAGTTCCTAGATTAAAAGGAATAGATGGACAAAATAAAATGAGTAAAAGTAAGGGTAATGTAATTGAATTAAGATTTACAGAAGAACAAGTTAATAAATCTGTAATGTCTATGTACACTGATCCAACTAGATTAAGGGCTACAGATCCAGGTCACGTAGAAGGGAATCCAGTTTTTCAATATCATGATGCTTTTAATACTAACAAAGGACAAGTAGAAGATTTCAAAGAAAGGTATAGGAAAGGAAAAATTGGGGATGTGGAAGTAAAAAAAGTTTTAGCAAAATCAATTAATGATTTCTTAGATCCTATTCGGGAAAAACGTTTATATTTTGAATCGCATCCCAATATAGTTGAAGAAGCTATTATGAATGGAACAAATAGAGCTAGAGATGTAGCTAAAGAAACTATGAAAATGGTTAGATCCGCGATGAAAATTGATTCTTATACATCTACTTGGACATAGATGATGGAAAATTACTTTCCTAGTAAAGATCAATTCTTGGAATTATCAAAAAACTATAATTATATTCCTGTTTATACTGAGTTAGATTCCAATAGTGAAACTCCACTTTCTATTTACAGAAAAATTCTTAAGAATCCATACTCATTTCTTTTGGAATCAGTAGAAGGCGATGAGAGCGTAGCACGATATAGTTTTATAGGTATAAATCCCAAAGAAATCATTAAAACAGGTTCTGAAGAACAAAATGGCGAAGTAGATCCATTAGAGTTATTAGAAAAAGCTATGGAAAACATTAAATTTGCTTCATTAAAAGGTCTTCCTAAATTTCATGGTGGAGCAGTTGGATTCCTTTCTTATGAAACTGTTACTTATATCGAACCTTCAGTTGAAAAAAGTGCTCAATCTTTAACATATACTCCTGAGAGTGTATTTATGATAGGTAGTTCATTAGTAATTTTTGATCATGTAAAACAATCAATAATTATTGTAGTACATGCTGATTTAAGAAATAGTAAGGATTTTGAAGATACTTATAGAAAAACTCTTGAATCAATCTCTGAAATAACAACTGACTTGAAAGAAGATGTGTTTTCAGAAAAGGCACATGATAATTTAGATTTTGAAGATTTTTCTGTAGTTCATATTACTGAAAAAGAGAGATATCAAAAAATGGTTCAAAAAACTAAAGAATTAATTAACCAAGGAGAAATGATTCAAGCGGTATTATCTCAGAAATTAACAAGGAAAGTTAAAGTATCTGCCGTTAATATTTTTCAATCCCTTAGGATTATTAATCCATCTCCGTATATGTTTTTATTAGATCTAGAAGATTTTCATATTATTGGTTCTTCTCCAGAATTATTAGTACAAGTAGTGGATGGCGTAGTTGCAGCTCATCCCATAGCTGGAACTAGACCTAGGGGCAAGAATGAAAAAGAAGATCAAGATTTAGAAAAAGAATTATTAAATGATGAGAAAGAATTAGCTGAACATTTGATGCTTTTAGATTTAGGTCGAAATGATGTGGGAAAAGTTTCATCTCCTGGATCTGTAAAGGTAACTCAACAGATGGAAATAGAAAGATATTCTCATGTAATGCATATTGTTTCTCATGTTACAGGAGACTTGTCTGAAAACTTTAATCCATTTGATGTTTTAAAATCAGCATTTCCAGCAGGAACAGTATCTGGAGCCCCCAAAGTTAGGGCAATGCAATTGATTTCTGAGGGAGAGCAATATCAAAGGGGTCCTTACTCTGGAGCAGTTGGTTATTTTAGTTTTAACGGAAATATGGATACTGCTATAGCTATTAGGACGATAATTTTAAAAGATGGTGTTGCTTACCTGCAAGCTGGAGCAGGAATTGTGTCAGATTCAGTACCTGAAAGGGAATATCAGGAATGTTTACATAAGATGGGTGCATTGATAAAAGCTATAGAACATGCAGAAGAAAATTATTAAACCCAATATCCATAAAGTTTCTATTTCATTAAATGAAATTAGAAAATTAACTAAGAAATATAATTTTGTAGAAATTTCTATTGAATTAGAAAATATAACTTCTAACCCTATTTCTATATATGAAAATATAGCCAATAAGGAAGATCCAGGTTTTATTCTTGATTTTATTAACCCAGGAGAAAAAACTCCTTATGTGAGTTATCTAAGTCATGAAATAATGGAAATCATTGATGTAAATGATGAAGATCCTACTCAAAAGCTCAGGAATTATTTTGATAATATATCAATTTATTTGTCTGATGAAACTAGAGATTTTTCTTTTGGTGCAGTTGGGTATTTTGGATATGAAACATTTAAGTATTTTGAACCATCAGTCGGATTATTAAAAAAAGATCCTAATAATTGCCCTGAAGCTTCATTTATGATTCCTCAATCAATGATTTCGTTTTTCCATAATGAGCAAAAAGTTATTGTCTCAACGATATTGAAGCTAGATGGAAAAGATTTAGAAAAAAATTATTTTAAAGCAACAGATAAATTAAATTCTTTAAGTTTTTTGATCTTGAACAATACAACTTTCAAAGAAGAAGAAAAAATTTTCCAAAATCAAAAGACCACTGATTTTAAACCAAATATTATGAGAAATGATTATATTTCTATGGTTAAGCAAGCTAAAGATCATATACTCAAGGGTGAGCTGATTCAATGTGTTTTATCTCAAAGATTCTTATTGGAAAAAAAATTTCAAGACATAAATGAAGAATTTAAGTTTAATGATTTGAAATTCATAAAATTGTATTCGTATCTAGTAGAAAAAAACCCTTCTGATTATATGTATTATTTTAATTTTGGTAATAATTTTCAAATAATTGGTTCTTCTCCGGAGATGTTCTTAAAAGTTAGAGGAAATAAAGTGATTATTCGTCCTGTAGCTGGAACTACAAGTATTGATAAGAATAAAGATTTTTCAGAAAAATTATTTCATCTCAAAAACAGTGAAAAAGATAATGCAGAACACATTATGTTAGTTGATCTTGCTAGAAATGATTTAGGAAGGGTATGCAAAACTGGCTCGGTTAAGGTGTCCAAATTAATGAATATTGAAACCTATTCTCATGTGGCTCATATAGTTTCTGAAATTGAAGGCATTATCAGACCAGAATTTGATTGTTTTGATGCATTTATTGCATCATTTCCTACTGGAACACTTGTTGGAGCTCCAAAGATTAGAGCAGCACAGTTGATTTCCGAATTAGAACCTGAAGGCAGAGGTCCTTATTGTGGAGCTATAGGATGGTTTGATATAAGAGGAAATATTGATACTGGGACAATAATACGTTCAGTTATAATAAAAGATGAAAAAATCTCCTATAATGGAGGCGGAGGAATAGTATTTGACTCTGACCCTGAGTTAGAATATCAAGAAACCTTAGATAAAACCAAAATTTTTAATGAGTATATTGAATGATATTACTTTTAGATAATTATGATAGTTTTACATATAATCTTTTTCAGTATATTACTGAGTTGGGAGAAGACGTAAAAGTAATTAGGAATGATGAATTAGATATTAAACAATTAAAATCATTAAATCCTGAAAAATTAGTTATATCTCCTGGCCCATCTAAACCTGATAATGCTGGAATTTCGAACAAAGCAATTAGAGAATTTTCGGATAAAATCCCTATATTAGGTGTATGTTTAGGCCATCAATGTATTGGTCAAACTTTTGGTGCAAAAGTTCAATATGCGGGTGAAGTAAAACATGGAAAGACTTCTTTGATTAAACATGATGGATTGGGTATATTTAAAGATATTGAAAATCCAGTTGAAGTTGTAAGATATCACTCTTTAGCGATTCTGCCTGAATCAATTCCTGAAGACTTAAAAGTTTCAGCAATAACAGAAAATGGAGTGATAATGGGTATTAGACATAAGAAATATCCTATAGAAGGAATCCAGTTTCACCCTGAATCAATTTTTACTAAACATGGAAAGAAGTTTTTAAAGAATTTTTTGGAATACTAATTTGTTAATTTTATGAAGATATTAGAATCAATAAAACTTTTATTAAATAATTCAGATCTGTCATTTGATTTATCTAAAGAAGTTATGAATGAAATTATGGAAGGAAAAGTCACTCCTTCTCAATTTGGATCATTTGTTACTGCTTTAAAAATTAAAGGTGAAACACCTGAAGAAATTGCAGGAATGGCTACAGTTATGAGAACTAAATCACTCTCCATATCTACTTCTTCTAGGCTATTGGATACTTGTGGAACAGGAGGAGATAATAAGGGAACATTCAACATTTCAACTGCATCTGCGATAGTATCGTCTTCCTCTGGAGCAAAAGTTGCCAAACATGGTAATCGAGCTATGTCAGGATCAACAGGAAGTGCAGATGTGTTAGAACAATTGGGTGTAAAGATTACTCTTTCTCCTGATTCTGTGAAAACTTGTATTGAGCAAATTGGAATAGGTTTTATTTTTGCTCAATCTTTTCATCCTGCTATGAAATTTGCTGCTCCACTTAGAAAAGAAATAGGTATTCCTACAGTTTTTAATGTATTAGGTCCATTAACTAATCCTGCAAATGCGCAAACTCAGTTAATTGGAGTATCTAACCCTGAATTGGCTCCTAAGGTAGCTGAAGCATTAAAAATTTTAAAAATTAAAAAAGCTTTAGTGGTTCATGGTTACGAAGGAATGGATGAAATAAGTGTTCAAGGAGATACTATTATTTGGGAAGTTACAGTTGATATGGTTAAAAGACGTAAAACTAGGCCTTCTGATTTTAGCCTTTCAGAAGGTAAAAATTCTGATTTAATTGTTTCTTCTACTGAGGAAAGTGCCGAAATAATTAAAAATGTTTTAAAAGGTGAAGGTGCAAAACCAAATGATCGTTCTATTATTTCATCATGTAGAAAAGCTGTGATTATAAATTCTGCAGCTTCTTTAATTGCTTATGGAATTGTAGATAATTTTCAGGAAGCTTCTAATTTAGCTTCAGAGGCCATAGACTCTGGAGCATCTTTGGACAAATTAAATCAGTTGATCAAAATTTCTAATGAATTGGAATAAATTTGAATTAGGCGAAGTACTAATAGATATTTTAAATTCTAAGAAAGATCTTATTGATTTTAAAAAACAGAAACTTCCTTTAAAGAATTTAATAAAAAATATTTCTGAAGAAATCAATTTTGATTTTTCTAAAGCAATTTCAGAAAAACCTAATATTCAAATTATTGCAGAATTAAAAAGATCTTCCGCTTCTGCTGGGAATTTACAATCAAATTTATCAATAGAAGAAATGGCAAAAATTTATTTAAACAATGATTGTGCTGCAATATCTGTACTTACTGAAAAAACTAAATTTTCAGGAGATATTAAAGATTTAAGATCTATAGTTAATTTATCAAAAAAATTTGAAACCCCTATTCTTCAAAAAGATTTTATTTTTGATGAATATCAAGTATATGAAGGAAAAGCGAATGGTGCTTCAGCAATTTTACTTATTTTATCTATTTTAGAGCCTTCTCAATTTAAGAAACTATTTAAATTAATAGAATCTTTAAACATGACTCCTTTGGTAGAAATATTTTCAGAACATGAACTAGATTTGGCTCTAAGTCAAGGTGCGAAAGTGATTGGTATAAACAATAGAGATTTAAAAAAGTTAGAAACTTCATTAAAAGTTTTTGAGAATTTAGCCCCCTTGGTTCCTAAAGATTTAACTTTAATTGCAGAGAGTGGAATTAAGACGGTTGAAGATGTTAAATTGATGGCAGATTTAGGAGCTGACGCTATTTTAATAGGAGAAACTTTACTAAAAGCTGGTGATAAATCAGATCAAATAATAAAAGAAATGTCATCAATTAGAAAAAATGAAAATTAAAATTTGTGGTATTAAAACTGAAAAAGCAGCACTGTACGCTTCTAAAGAAAAAGCTGATTTTATTGGACTTGTATTTGTAAAAGGTGTCAGAAGAGAAATTTCTGTTGATCAAGGAATAAAAATTGTAAATTCTGTTAATAATAATTTAAATGACCCTCCTTCTGTAGTGGGTCTTTTCCAAAATCAATCTCCTTCTTATGTTGAGAACATCGCAAGGAAAAGTAAACTAGATTTTGTTCAGCTTTGTGGAGATAATGATGATTTTTCTAACTTATCTGTTCCTTCTATAAGACAGATAAGAATAAAGCCAGAGTATTCTAAAAAACAAATTCAAGATAAAGTCTTTTCTGCTCTAGATATTCATTCTTTCGTAATTTTGGATTCATATGATAAAGAAAAACCTGGTGGTACAGGAAAAACATTTAATTGGGATAGAATTTTAGAATTTAAGTCTTATGAAAACATTTTTATAGCTGGAGGCTTGAATTCAGAGAATATTTATTCTCTTTTATCTCAATTAAATCTCTGGGGAGTTGATATTTCATCAGGTGTTGAAACTAACGGAGAAAAAGATTTAAAGAAAATATCAACTTTTATTAAAAAAGTCAGAGCTTATAATCAAAGTTAATTCTAGAGATAGTTGATTATTTATCTTTATCAGGCGCTGCAGAAGTTTCTAAATATTTAAAGAAAGGACTTTGAGAAGAAAGAACTAGTGTGTCTTTTCCGGTTAAACTCTTTCTGTAAGCCTCTAAAGATCTTTGAAAATCATATAATTCAGGATTCTTTCCTAAAGCATTAGCAAGAATATCAATTGCTTGTAATTCAGCTTCTCCGACTAATTGGCTTGCAGTTCCTTGAGCATTTTGAAGTATTACAGTAACTTGCTTATCAACTTCTGCTCTAATTTCTGCATCTCTTTGAGAACCTTCAGCTCTCAGACCAGATGCAATTCTTTGTCTCTCAGCCTGCATTCTAGCAAAAACAGAATTTTCTATTGCGTCAGGAAAATCAGTTCTTTTCATTCTCACATCAATAATATCTGTACCAAAAACAGAATTTAATGGGACTCTATATCTTATCTCATAATTTTCGTCTAATGCATTTGGGTTTGCTTGAAGAGCTGAAATTTCTTCTTGAGTTGCATTTCTAGATCTTTCTCCACCAGATTTACTAATTAATGAAATAGAAACAGAAGAATTAAGTATTCCATTGTTTAATTTTGATACATCAGTAAAAGGAATATCATATAAGTTGCTTTGCTTTGTGACTCTATTCATTATTTCTTCTCTAACTTCAGAAATAACTTCTGATTGATCGTCTTGAGCAACTTCTTCTCTAAGCCTAGAATTAACAATATCTCCCAACTTAGTTTCTGCTTGCAATTCACTTCCTATTGCTTGGAAGAATAATAAAGGATCTACAATACGATATCTAGCATATGCATCAATGACTAGATTTCTTTTGTCCTTGGTTAAAATAGAAGTGGGTGGTGCATCAATTCTTAAGAGTCTTTTATCAAACTTAGTTACAGTATCTATAAATGGAGTTTTAATTCTTATTCCAGGTGTTTTATATGCTACTCTAAACTCTCCAAATCTTGTAATAATAACTGACTCAGTTTCATCAACAATAAATGCAACTTGAGGTACTAAGATAAATGATGCTATAGCTATAATGACAATTGTAAAAATAAGACGTCTCATTATTCTGTAACTCCTTGTTGGTTAGTGCTTGATCCTTCATTTAATGGTAAGAATGGAAGGATTCCTTCAGGATTTGTGATTACAAATTTCTTCATTTTTGAGAATACTTCTTCAATTGTTTCTAAATATAGTCTGGTTCTAGTTACCTCAGGAGATCTATTATAACCTTCTAGTACAGCTTCGAATCCTAAAGCTTCTCCTTGAGCTTTTGCTAATCTTCCTTGTTTAAATGCTTCTGCGGCTTGAATAATTTTTGCAGATTCACCTTCAGCTTTGGGGATTTGTTCTGCCTGGTAAGCCTCAGCTAGGTTAACAATTCTATCTCTATCTTCTCTAGCCCTTACCACATCTTCGAATGCATCTTGAACTTCTGCAGGTGGATTAACATTTTGCAACAAAACCTGTTGAACATCTATTCCAGATTCATAATCGGAAAGAACTCTTCTAACAATTGAAAGAATCTCTTGCTGAACTACTTCTTTTTCTGTAGTTAAAACGTCATCAATTTTTCTAGCACCTACAATTTGTCTAAGAGCAGATTCAATAACATCTCTCAAAGTTTTTCCATCTGGTTGTCCTTCGAGTACTTGTCTTTCTGGTTCTCCAGGATCTCCAACATTAAATAGATAAGCTCTAGGATCACTTATTCTGTATTGAACAACAGCTTGAACTTCAACAATATTTTCATCTCCAGTTATCATTTTAGATTCTACAGGCACTGATTGTATTCCGCCTCCCTGAACACCACTTGATCTAAATCCTAATTCGACTCTTCTTGTTTTAGTTACTGAAATTATATCTCTCCGTCCAATTGGAGAAGGCCAATGCCATCTAAGCCCTTGCTCTCTAATTCCATCAAATTTACCAAAGGTTCTTACTACTGATTGTTCATCTGGATCAACCGTGTATACACCAGATCCAATCCAAAAAAGCGCAATGATTAGAAGTACAAAGAATATGAGTAAAGGAGAGCCTCCTTTGAAACCGGGCAATTTAGGGAATGAACTTTTAATTTTACCAAGAAGTTCATCGATATTTACTTCATTTTCATCCCTTTCAGGAGGACGATAGACTTTATCGTCTCTTAAAGGCACATTTTCTTGTTTTGATGGCATAATTAATAATATATTTTTATTTCTTTTTCTAAGTATAGTTGTTTTTTTTATTATTTGTAGTCATTTATAGTTAAAAATTGCTGATAGCTATCTATATTTTTTAAAATATCAATAAATTCTTTCATGTTTTCAGTATCTTCTTGGATTTTTTTAAGAATTGAAAATACTGGACTTACTGAGGTAGGGCTATCTGTATATGTACCATGAAAAGCAAACCAAGCTTGATTAATTTTCCTAATTAAAATACCTTCATTTTCTAAATTTTTTCTTCTCTCTTCCATATATTTTTCAGCTTTTGATATATTATTGTTTTTAAGTAAAAGATCTACGGTTTTTCTTGTTTCTTTCATGAAGAAGTCATAATCAAAATTTTTATTTGTAGTAGTTGTTAATTCACTATTTTCACAGTAAATTTCATATAATTCGTTAGCACATATTTTTTTAGATATTTCTTTTCCAAAAATATTTGCTAATGTTTCATTTATTTCATTCATTTCATTATTTTTGAATATAGATCTTCCTAGAGGGTAAAAAATTAAATACTGATGCAACCATTCATGAGCTGTTAATTCAAACAATCTTTCAAAATTTGTATTTGGTTTTATCATACTTGGATAACTTGCTAGACCTCCTATTTCCAAGATCACCGCAGAAAGATTTTCTTCATCTAGAATTTTTTGTTCGATGATATTTTTTCTAGAATTTTTCATACTTGAATCTAACAAAATTTCTTTTTCGCGTGAAATTAAATTTCTAGGAGAAGTAACTAATAATAAAGGAGGGTCGAATATTTTTATTGATACTGGTGGAAAAACGAATCCTTTGGTATCTATTCCTTCAGCTTTAATTTGATTTCTTACGATTTTTTGAATGTCTTTTTCTATTTTTAAAAGAATTGAATTTCTTTTTTTTCTTAAAGTAGTTAACTCTTTTTCTAATTGTTCTATATTTTTCTGTTTTGATCTAACAGTAGAAGTAGGTTCTTTTTCAAGAGCGTAGATTTTTTTTGTTAGGCTTTTGAATTGAATAAGTGAGTTTTTTGCATATTCTTTATTGTCTTTAGAAAAAATACTTTTGAACGAATAAAAATACTTACTTCCAATTGTTGTAATTTCATATTTTAGTATGCTGAAAACTTCTTTTTCTTTTAGACTTTTATCAAAAATATCATTTTTACAACCGGACAGTACGAAAATTATCGAGATTAAAATAATTAAGTTTAAATATTTTTTTTTCATATTTATGTCTTTGGGAAGATTTTTTAAGTATTAAATTAAACCTTTTAGGTTAAGGTAAAAATTAATGCGTGCATTTTTTTTATTTATCAATAATAATGTTTCAAAGTATTTTTTAATAACAAATGTAGAAAAATAAGAATTTATTGGAGATGTCATTGAAAGTTTTCGACACAAAAAATATTAGAAATATTGTGCTAACTGGTCATTCTGGTTCTGGAAAAACTTCGCTTGCAGAGTCTATGTTTTTTAAAACTGAGGGTACGAGCAGATTAGGTAGTGTAGATAATGGGACTAGTAATTCTGATTTCGAGCCTGAAGAACAAAAAAGAAAATCTAGTATCCAAAATGCTATTCTTCCATGTGTCTTTCAAGATACTAAAATTAATGTTATAGATTCACCAGGATACTTCGACTTTAGGTCTGAAATGATTTCAGCAGTTTCAGTAGCGGATTTAGCAATCATTGTAATTTCAGCTACCTCGGGAATTGAAGTAGGCACAAATCAAGCTTGGGACATTTGTGAAAAAGCTTCTATCCCTAGGATTATCGTAGTCAACAAACTTGATAGAGAGAATACTAATTATGTCGATATAGTTAATGAGATACAGTCAAATTGGGGAAGAAAATGTTTACCTATTCAAACTATAGATGGAAATGATTCTTCTTTCTCTAAAACAATTTCTTTAATTTCTCCTGATTCAACTGATGTTCCTGATAAATGGAAGGAAAATTTTGATGAGAGTTTAGCTGAATCTGATGATTCATTGATAGAAAAATATTTAGAAGGTGAAGAATTACTTGCAGATGAATTGAAAGCTGCTATTTCTAATAGTGTAGGAAATTCTTCTATTTTTCCTATAGTTTTTTGTTCAGCTCAAAATGAAATTGGTGTAATTGATTTATTAAATATTATTAGAGATGCAGTTCCTGACCCATTATTTAATAATGATAAAATTGAAGGCCAATCTAATTTTGTTTTTAAAACAAGCGCAGATCCATTTGTTGGAAAACTTACTTATGTAAAAGTTAATGGTGATTCTATGAAATCTGATAATCAGGTTTGGAACATTAATAAAAATTCTGGAGAAAGATTTGGTCAATTATTTGTCCCTTCTGGAAAAGAACAACTCCCTATAGATTCACTTTCTACAGGAGATATTGGTGTAATTAGTAAACTTTCTGAAACTCAAACATATGATACCTTAGGGGACAAAGAAAAAACTGAAGCAATAAAATCTCCCGAATTACCTGAACCTAGTTTTAGTTTAGCAGTTTCACCTAAAAATCAAGCTGACACAGATAAAATGTCTATGGCTCTTTCTAGATTGGAAGAAGAAGATCCTACTATGGAAATAGAGAGAGTATCTGAAACATCAGAAACTCTTTTAAAAGGACTAGGGGATCTTCATGTAGAGATGGCAATAGAGAGAACGGCAAGAAAATTTGGCGTTTCTTTAACTACAGCTTTACCTAAAATTCCATATAAAGAGACTATCACTTCAAAATCTACAGCTGATTACAAACATAAAAAACAGAGTGGTGGGGCTGGTCAATATGGTCATGTAATTTTAGAAATCAAGCCTCTTGAAAGAAGTGGTGGAATTAATTTTTCTAGTAGTGTAACTGGTGGAAATGTTCCTAAAGAATATATTCCTGCAGTAGAAAAAGGTGTAGTAAAAGCTGCGAGCAAGGGAATAATTGCTGGATTTCCAGTAGTAGATGTTGAAATTAATTTACTAGATGGAAGTTCTCATTCAGTAGATTCTTCGGGTATGGCATTTGAAATTGCTGGTTCAATGGGTTTTAGAGACGCATTGAAAAAAGCTAATTCGATATTATTAGAACCTGTGATGAATTTTTCTATTTTAGTTCCTGATAAATTTACAGGTGATTTGATAAGTGACTTAAATACTAAGAGAGGTAAAATCCAAGGGATGATTCCTCAAGGTAATTCAGGTAACACTTTAATTGAAGCTGATATTCCTATGGGAACTACACAGAGTTTCGCTTCAGATTTGAAGTCAATTACTCAATCTATGGGTACTTTCTCTTCTAAATTTAGTTATTATGATCAAGTGCCTTTTCAGGAAGCTGAGAAGATCTCTTCAAGTTTATCAGAAGAGTGATTATTTTATATATTTCTTACTACCCTAAAACCCATATTTGCTGTGCTTGAGTCAGTTGTATTTGAGGATCTGGCTGCGACTCTATATCTATTACAATAAGATTCATGGCATAAAAAGGAACCACCTTTAATAACTTTAGTATCTCCTTTTATAGGTGGGCCTGAATTATTTTCATTATGATATCTTGTGAACCAATCTGCAGTCCATTCCCATACATTACCTATAACATTATAAATGCCAAAATCATTAGGTTTAAATGATTTTGCAGGTGCTGTGGTAAAGTATCCATCACTACATTCATTTTTTGATGGAAATGTGCCTTGCCAAATGTTGCACATATGTTCTCCATCAACCACTAATTCATTTCCCCATGGATACAAGGCTTGTTCTAACCCACCTCTTGCTGCAAATTCCCATTCTATTTCAGATGGTAATCTGGTTCCAGACCATCGACAATAAGCATTTGCATCGTTCCAGGAAATATGAACTACAGGATGACTCATTTTTTTTTCTATATTTGATTTAGGACCTTCTGGATAATTCCAAGATGCTCCATCAACTCGACACCACCATTCAGAACCTTGAATCCAATAATTAACTTTTATTTTATTTTCATCACTTAAAGCTGGAAAAAAGCAAAATGACCATCCAAATTTCTCAGCATCTGTAACGTATCCAGTATCCTGAATGAATTTTGAAAAATCTTCATTAGTAACTGATGTTTCCGAAATTGAGAATTTTTTAAATTTCACTTTTCTTACAGGACCTTCTCCATCAGCAGCAAAACTCTTAATGTAATCAGTTCCCATTAAAAAATGACCACCATTTAAGTCAATCATCTTTCCATTTAAGTTTATTTTTGGAAGAGTGGTTTTAAAATTAACAGATCTATTAATATTACCTTTTACTGATTTTTTGGGTGAACAACATGTAGAATTTTCTTGAGACATGAAAAAACCTTAATTAAATTAAAAATATTTTCTTTTATTATAATCAAATATTAATCATGAATGATACAGAGTATTAATGAAAAAACTCGAACTTGCAATTAAAAGAATAGGTGCTCAATTAACCTCAGAAAAGTTAGAAAAGCTAAGAAAGTTTGGTGATTTGATTGAAAAAAATAATCAATCTCAGAATTTAACTGGTCACAAGTCTTGGAATGAAATCAGAGATAATCTTTTTATTAGATCATTTTCAATTTATGAAATTTTAGGAAAATTGAAATTAAAGAACTCTAAAATTATTGATGTGGGCACTGGTTCAGGAATTCCTGGCCTTTTGATAAAAATTTTAAATCCTGAAACCAATATTCATCTTTTGGATTCGAATAAAAAGAAAGTAGATTTTTTAAGAAAAGTTGTATCTGAATTAGATATTACTGATATTCAGATATTGCATTCTAGAGCTGAAAAAGAAGGTAGGAATCCTGTTTTTAGAGAAGTATTTGATGTTGTTGTTTCAAGGGGAGTCGCAAAACTAAATCAATTAGCAGAATTGACTATACCTTTTTGTAAATTACAAGGTCTAGTTATTTGTTTGAAAGGTAATAATATAGACCAAGAATTAAAATCTTCAGAGTTTGCATCTAAAATCTTGGGTGCTGAAAATGTAGATGTTATTTCAGCAGAATATCAAGAAAATCAATTACCAGATAAATTGATAGTATGGAAAAAAAACAAAAACACTCCTCTAAAATTTCCTAGGAGAGATGGCATGCCCAAAAAATCTCCTTTAATAAAAAAATCAATATGATATGAATTTAAAAAATTTTAATCTTTCATCAAATAAAAAATTTCTAATTTCATCTTTTATTATAGGTGTAATTATAATTTTTCTAGTTATTCGTTTGTCTAATGTTGATTTTGAAGAATTTGTGAGTCAAATAACAAAGAGTGATTTCAAGTTATTGGGTTTGGCGATAATTATTTATTATTTAGGGTTTTTACCTAGAGGATTCAGGTTTTTACTAATGACTGATCTTCATTTCAAGAATAAAAATCTATCAAGAAATTTCTTGAAATCTTCTATTTTTTTGCTTATAGGGTGGTTTGTAAATTCTGTAACACTTCTAAGGGCAGGTGATTTATATAGAATTTGGCTGTTTGCTAAAGAATTCAAATTAAAATTTGTAGATTTATTTGGTTTTCTTCTAGCAGAACGTTTTCAGGACTTAATTATCATTAATCTAATATTGTTTTCGGTATTTATCCTTGCTTTTTCAGAACCTCAATTTCCTTTTTGGGTTGCTTTGACATGTTTTGGCATATCTTTGATTTTGATGATCACATTAATTATAGGAGTCACAACATCTAGATTAATTAAATATCTTCCTTTAGAAAAAAAGCTAGATTCTTCATCTTTTAGAAATAGTTTTTACAAACCTTTAAAGTCTAAGAATTTAATCTTTCAATTAATATGTGGATTATTGGCTTGGAGTACAGAAATATTAAGATTATCTCTTGTATTAATGGCTTTGAATATTGAATTATCTTTTCCTTTAGTAATTCTAATTACTATTTTGGGTACTATACTGACAATTGTTCCACTTCCAGGGGGATTAGGAATAGTAGAAGGAGGATTAATTGGAGTATTCATTCTGTTGGGCTTTGATTCTACAACTGCCCTGACAATTACTATAGTTGACAGAAGTATTACTTGGCTTAGTATTTTATTTACTGGCTCTATTGCTTTTATTTTTTGGAATAGTATTCAAAAAACTACAATAAATAGTTTTTCCCCTTATCTAAAAAGCGATAAAGAATTTGAAAACTAAAAAAAGGGGCTGTAGCTCAGTTGGGAGAGCGCCTGAATGGCATAAAGATTTTAGGTGTCAGTAATGAAAGCAATTAAATCAGGTTATATTAATATTAAAATTGAGTATGTTTTTTGTGATCGTGAAATTGGAGATTCGGAAAATATAGATTTATTTATCCGATCAGTAAAAAGTTACAATATCCCTTTAATATTAT
>PVBE010981004.1_pt1 | contig 41477 bp, 35 predicted proteins | sample 1631181 | NCBI WGS metagenome assembly PVBE01 (sample SAMN08397723, study PRJNA350692) | Marine metagenome, whole genome shotgun sequencing project. | isolation source: water | place: Pacific Ocean | collected 2012-04 | reverse complement strand
TTTGCGAACGAATTGAGGGCGCCAAGCTCTGCGTTGAGGGTGTGAGGGTGTGAGGAAGTAAGGCTTTGGGTTTGCCGCTCCCTCACCCCCTCACCACTTCACTTCCTCACCGGGCGATCTACCCATTTGCATTTCGCTCTAACGTCAGCGGCGGCGCCGGCCGAGCACGGCCAGCACGCCGAGCAGCAGCAGCAGGCCGAGGCCCGCGCGTCCGGATCCATCCACGCTGCAGGCGCAGCCCTCGCCGTCGATGAAGCCCTCACCGTTGTTGCCGTTGCCCGTGCCGCTGCCCGCGCCGTCGCCGCCGGAGCTCGTGCCGCCGTCACCCGTGGGGTTGGGGCCCTTCTTCGGCAGGCACTTGCCGTACTGGCAGTAGAAGCCGTTGGGGCACTTGACCCCGGTGCAGGTGTTGACGCAGTTTTTGGTCTTGTCCGGGCCGCAGGGATCGGGGCAGTCCGCGTCGTCCACGGAGCTGAGGCCCGTGGGGCAGCAGCCGTCCTTGGACTTGGGGTTGGGCTTGACCTTGGTGTTGAGGCACTTGACGAAGCAGGCGCTGCCGGTGAGCGAGTCGATGGTGCACTTGTCCTTGTCGTCACAGTCCGCCTTGGTCTTGCACTTGCCGGCGCCGGTCTTGATCCCGGGGTCGCAGCCCTCGCCCTTCTCCAGCACGCCGTTGCCGCAGCTCGCCTTGCAGTCGTTGTCGTTGGCCGCGTTGGCCCCGGGAGGACAGCAGCCGTCGCCGTGCTTCGGCTTGGTCACCGGCGTGTACTTGCAGGCGACCGCGCACTCGCTGCCGGCGGGCGCGTCGGTGGTGCAGGGGTTCTTGTCGTTGCAGACCAGCTTGCAGGTGCCGGGCTTGCCCGCGGGGATGGCCTTGTCGCACTTTTCGCCGGCGTCGAGCTTGCCGTTGCCGCAGCAGCTGACCAGGCTGCCGATGGCCTGCAGGGCCTTGGTCAAAGACGACGGGCTGTCGGCCTTGTAGTACTTGGTGCCCCCCGACTGTGGCGTGCCGCCGGCCATGGCGAGGTTGTTCAGCTCCGTGGAGTTGACGCCGCTGCCGAAGCCGACGACGTACGTCTTGATCTTGGCCCCGTGCGCCGCCTTGACCCAGTCGATGGCCTTGCCGCTGCAGGTCTCGGTGCCATCGGTGATGAACATGATGTACTTGGCTTTCTTCGGGTTGAGCCCCTTGAGGTAGTTGGTGGCGTTCTTCATGGTGGCGCCCATGGGGGTCAGGCCTGTGGTGCTGGTCTTGCTGAGGAAGCTGATGATCTTGTTCTTGGAGGTGTTGCTGATCGGCACGTCCACCTGGCCCGGGGAGCAGCTCCCCGAGGGGCCGGGGAAGACCATCAGGCCGAAGTTGATCTGGATGTCGAACTTGGTCACGAGGTTGGTCACGGCGGACTTGGCGCTGGACCACTTGGAGCCGGACATGCTGCCGGAGCGGTCCAGGACCACGAGCATGAAGGGCGGATCGCCGCAGTTGGGCCCGGTGGCGTGAGCCGAGGATGCGCCGAGCAGCAGGATCGAGCAGAGGACAACGACGGTAAAACCACGAGACATGAGACAAAACCTCCAGGATTACAAAGAAGGCAATGATCATGCCAGCGGCGAAGTCCGGTGGAGCCGCCAAACCGCTTCAATTCCAGCGCCTTTCCTGCGCTGTTAATCATGACACGGGCCCGGGGTGGGGGTCCAGGCCCCAACGGGTGGCTGCCATGGTGGCCAGTAGACCACATTGTTATGGCACCACGGGCTTTCGTGTTAGAATCGCGGCCGTATCGACGCCGAGAAAACTTGCTGTGAGGCCGCTTCTGCTGTTTGCTCTCGATCAGGGACGACGCACCGATGAATCCAGGACAGATCACCTGCACCAGCTGTAAGGCCGTCTTCTCCGTGGCCGCGGACGCCACGTCCGCCACCTGCCCCGGCTGCGGTGAAATGCTTCAGATCGGCGCGCCGGCTCAGGCCGGCCAGCGCAACCCCAGCAAGACGCTGCCCCTGACCTCCGGGCCCGGGGCGCTCAAGCCGGTGCCGGACGCCCCGCTGGCCTCGCCCGATCCCCTGGGCGATGACCTGCCGGGCATGGTGGAGGGCGAAGAGATCGACATGGACTTTTTCGAGTCCGCCGGTCCGTCCAGCCCGCCTCCTGCCGACGACATCCCCGAGATCCAGCAGATGCCGGCCCCGAGCAAGCCGCCGCCGTCGCCCCTCGGCCTGCCAGCGCCCGCGTCGCTCCCCCCGCCCATCCCGCCGCCGCAGGAGCCGCCCAGGGACGATGGGGACGACGGCGTGCTGGGCAAGATCGCCCTGTCCAAGGCCAAGTCGGACGGCAGCAAGCCCCTGCCGCCGCTGTTGCCGGCCGACGACGTCCCGGAGGCGGGCGCCATGCCGGTGGAAGAGAGGGAGCCGGTCCAGGCCACGCGGGAAGAGTCCAAGCCGCCGCCCAACATCCTCGCCGGCCCCGCCACGCCGCCGATCAAGCTGCCGGACCAAGGCATCGACGTGACCATCCCCCTGGCCCCCGTGGAGGAGGTCTCGCGCCGGGACTCCGGGGCCGTGCCCACCATGAAGGCCCCCGGGCAGAGTGGCGAGAGCGGAGAGAGCGCGAAGCCGGCGGCCGCGGCCCCTGCGGCCTACAAGCAGACCGGCACCCAGGCGCCCGCGTCGGCGAGCGGCTCACGCCGCGTGCTGGTCATCGTCGGCGTGGCCGTGGTGCTGCTGGCGGCGGCGGCGGCGGCGTACTTTCTTCTGGGCAACTGACACGGCGCTGCTGTACCTTTCCCGGACGCGACAAACCCAAAGACAGGAGGTCCATCATGGCCAAGGTAGCTGTTGTTCTGTCAGGCTGCGGCGTGTTCGACGGAGCGGAGATCCACGAGTCTGTGATTACCCTGCTGGCCCTCGACCGTGCGGGCGCCGAGGTGGTCATCGCCGCGCCCGACGTCGATCAGGGACACGTGGTCAATCACCTGGAGGGTGCGCCCGCCGAGGGTGAAACGCGCAACGTGCTGGTGGAGTCGGCCCGCATCGCCCGCGGGGCGGTGATCGACCTGGCCGATCTCAATGTCGACGACGTGGACGCCGTGATCTTCCCCGGCGGCTTCGGCGCGGCCAAGAACCTGTGCACCTACGCCTTCGACGGCCCGGAGCTGAAGATCAACCCCGAGGCGGCGCGGGTCACTCTGGAGACGGTGCGCGCGGCCAAGCCCCTGGGCACCATCTGCATCACCCCCGTGCTGACGGCCAAGGTGCTGGCCGACTCCGGCTTCGGCGTCACCGTCACCGTCGGCAACGACGCCGACACGGCAGGCCACATCGAGAGCTTCGGCGCCACTCACCAGGCGTGCCCCGTGGACGATATCGTGGTGGACGCCAAGACCAAGGTGGTCTCCACGCCCGCCTACATGCTGGCCGGCTCCATCAAGGAGGCCGCCGCGGGCATCGACAAGCTGGTGGCCAAGGTGCTGGAGCTCTGTGAGTAGGGAGCTGACTGGTCTTTGGACGACCGCTGGTGCGAAAACGTTGTGTTGAAAGTGGCTTCAGACTACGGGCTTCGGGCTACAAGGCCACTCGGCGCAGGTTAAACCGTCCCGCACAGGTCTGTCTCCGTGGTGGCTATCACGTTGCTGAGTGTTGCGGTTTGCCGCCAAGTATTCAGCCGGCTGTTTGTAGCCTCGTAGCCTGGAGCCGGCAGCCCGGAGCCCAATGAACGAGAGCGAATGAGTAGTTGCTTTGTGCCCCCGGCTGTTAACCTCCGAGGCTGGAATTGAGAGCCTGGCGGCTGGCGCTTCCCCTGCTGGCCGTGGGCGCGTCATCTCTGATCTGGCAGGTGGCGTCGGCCCGGTCCATCATGGCCGGCCTGTACGGCAACGAGCTGGTGCTCGGGCTGGTGCTCGGCGCCTGGTTGGCCCTCACCGGGGGCGCCACCGCCGCCGCCGCTCGCTTGTCCCGCGGCCTGTCCGCCGCCCGGCGCCGGACCCTGACATCGTCGACGCTGCTGCTCTGCCCGGCGGCCCTGCTGGCCAGCGCCGGCCTGCAGCAGGCCACCCTCCCCGGCGTCACCACGGTGGGGCACGTGGTGGGCCCCGGGCTGGCCCTGGCCTACGCCGTTGCCTGCCTGGCCCCCGGCTGTCTGGCCCTGGGGGCCAGCTTCGGGCTGTTGGCTGCCCTGGCCCCCGACGGCGCCTCCCACCGCCGCTGGGCGGCCTGGATCTACGCCGTGGAGAGCCTCGGCACAGTGGCCGCGGGCCTGCTCTTCCACCTCTGGCTGGCCCGGGTCTCATTGCTCAGCGCCGGGCTGGCCGCGGCCCTGGGCCCCTGGCTGGCCGGGCTGCTCCTGGGGCGCCGGCGGCTGACCGCCCTGGCGCCGGCGCTTTTGGGGCTGGCCGCCCTGCTCTATCTGGCCCCGCTGCCCTGGCTGCCGGGCAGGGACGCGCTGAGGGCCAGCGTGCCCGGGTTCCAGGTGCTGGAGCGGCGCAGCTCCCGCCACGGCGCCCTGGCCGCGCTGCGGCGGGAGGATCAGCTGCTCTTCTGCGCCAGCGGACACGTGGCCTTCACCAACCAGGACCACCGCGGCCTGGCCGCCGGGGTCCACCTGACGCTGCTGGCCCACCCGCGCCCGGCCCGGGTGCTGCTTTTGGGCGGCGGCCCCGGGGGCCTGCGCGAGGTGCTGCGCCACCCGGTCGAGCGGGTGGACTACGTGGAGCTGGACAGCGAGCTGCTCGCCCTGGCCCGCCGCTGGGACGCCGAGGTGCGCGCCGACCTGACCCGCCTGGAACGCGGTGGGCGCGTGCGGCTGCTGGTGGACGACGGCCGCCGGGTCATGGCACGCAGCCCCGGGGCTTACGACGTGATCCTCGTGACGCTGCCCGGCCCGTCGTCGGCCCTCAACAACCGCTTCTATACCGACGAGGCGCTGGAGGTGGCGCGCGGCGCCTTGCGGCCCGGCGGACTGCTGCGACTCTCCCTGGAGGGCAGCGAGACCTACCTGTCCGACGAGCTGGCCCTGGTCCACGCCACGGTGGGCGCCGCGCTTGAGCGCGTCTTCGGGAACGCGGCCGCCCTGCCCGGCAGCAGCACCCTGCTGATGGCCGGCCGGGGGGCGGCCCCGGCGCTGACCGACGCGGTGCTTTCAGCCAGATACCGCGCCCGCCGCATCGCCACGGACCACTTCGGCCCGGGCGAGATCATGTCCCGCACCCTGTCGTTTGGCCGGGACGGCTACCGCCAGCGCCTGGCCAGCGTGGCCCCGCTGCGCAACACCGACCTGCGCCCGGCGGCCTACTTCCACGCCTCACTGCAGTGGCTCAGCGTCAGCGCTCCGGGGCTCTCCCGGCGGCTCACCGCCCTGTCAGCGGTCGCGGCCGACGCGACCTGGCTGTTTTTGCTCGGTCCGCTGCTGGTGGCGGCCCTGGCCACCTGGCTCGCCCGGCGGCGCCCGCTGGCCGCCTGCGTCGCCATCTTCGCCGCGGGGTTCTGCGGCATGGTTGCGGAGCTGAGCCTGCTGCTGGCCTGCCAGCAGCTGCGAGGGGTGGTCTACCACGAGCTGGCCGCCATGCTCACCGCGTTCATGGCCGGCCTCTCGGGCGGCGCCTGGGCCGGCCGCCGCCTGGTCAGCGGCGACACTGGCCGAGCCCGGGTGCGGGCGGTGCGCCTGGCCCTGGGGATCTGTGTGCTCGGGGCCCTGGCCGCCCTGGCCGCCATGCTGCTGGCCCGCGCGCTGCCCGGCGCGTCGCTGCCGCTGCTCCTCGGCGGCATGGCGCTGGTGGGCCTGGCCGTGGGCACCTGCTTCGCCCCGGCTGCCGAGGCCATGGTCGGGGCCCGCCCGGGGGACGCGGCGGCCCGGGCCTACGCCTGGGATCTGGCCGGCGCCGCCGCCGGCGCCCTGCTCGCCTCTACCTTCGCCCTGCCCGTGCTCGGCCTGCCGGCCAGCTGCCTGCTCTGCGCCGCGGTCTGCCTCGGCTGCCTGCTGACGTACTGATTGAGTAGGGCGGGGGCTCGTCCCCCGCCTGCGGATGAACCTATCGCGCTCCCCGATCAGGTTGTTCGATTTCGACCATCGGGCGTCCCGGTGCATTGGCGACAAGCGGTCAGCGGTCAGCGGTCAGCGGTCAGCTTGCTGGTCGCTCGTTCGCCGGCCTGTAGCAGATCATCGATGCTGTGGCTTTGCGGCATCCCACGCCTGCAGGGGCTCTGGAGGCAGGCTGTCGCAAAGAGCGTCAAGCGGCCGCCAAGAGAGCTGACTGCTGAAAGCTGAAAGCTGAAAGCTGAAAGCTGAAAGCCAGCGCGCGAGCCCTGGAGAGAAAGGTTGACCAACCTCAGTGGAGGGCGCGCTAGATCCAGATGCCGGGGATGGCGGTCTTGCAGTGGGGGCACTTGCCGCCCTTGACCGCGTTGTGGCGCACGGAGAAGCCGCGGCGCTGGATCACGGTCTTTTTGCATTTGGGGCAGCGGGTGTCCTCGCCGCCCTTGCCGCGGATGTTGCCCACGTAGGGGTAGCGCAGCCCCTCGGCCGTGGCGATGTCGTAGCACCGCTTGAGCGTGGAGTAGGGCGTGGGCGGCAGGTGCTTGAGCTGGTAGTCGGGGTGGAACCGCGTGAAGTGCACCGGCACGTCGCGCCCCAGGGTGCCCTTGACCCAGCGGCACATCTTCTTCACCTCGGCGGCCGAGTCGTTCTGGGTCGGGATGACGAGGTAGACGATCTCCAGCCAGCGGCCCTGCTTGCGCACCGTCTCCAGGGTGCGCAGGATCGGCTTGAGCCGGCCCTTACACATCTTGATATAGGTACTGTCGGAGAAGGACTTGAGGTCCACCTTCACCGCGTCGATGACCTTCAGCGCCTCCTTGAGCGGGGTCGGCTCGACGTTGCCGCCGGTGATCATGCAGTTCTTCAGGCCGAGCCGCCGGCCGGCCCTCGCCGAGTCGATGACGTACTCCAAAAAGACCACCGGCTCGGTGTAGGTGTAGGAGATGACGCTGGAGCCCTTGGCCTTGGCCAGGGCCACCAGGCGCCTGGGCGGCAGGTGGTAGGCGCGCACCTGCTCGGGCCGCGACTGGGAGATCTGCCAGTTCTGGCAGGCCTTGCAGTCCATGTTGCAGCCCACGGTGGCCAGGGAGAAGGTGTACGCTCCCGGGGTGACGTGGAACAGCGGCTTCTTCTCGATGGGGTCCATGTTCAGCGAGCAGGGGCGCCCGTAGACCAGGGTGCGGTAGCTGCCGCCGTGGTTTTCGCGCACGCCGCAGAAGCCGCGCTCGGTGTCGTCCACGCGGCAGTGCTTGGGGCAGAGCTGGCACTCCACCCGCTTGAGCGGCAGCTTCTTGTACCAGCGCGCGGCGTGCCCGGGCAGCGCAGCCTGGGACACTGCGGGGAGGGCCAGGCCGGCGGCGCCCGCGGCCGCCGCGCCACAGGCGCAGCGCAAAAACCCCCGCCGATCGTGTCCGTGGCCGTCCCTGCTCACACCTTCACCTCCACCAGATCGATGCGCTTCAGATCGCCCACGCCGAGCCCCTGGTTGGCCGCGGTGAAGAGGTACTTCGGCTTGCGCTTGGCGTCGGGCAGCGAGGGGAGCTTCTGCTTTTTGCGCAGCTGCTCCAAAAGGCCCCAGGCCATCATGTCCAGGGCCACCGGGTCGGTGGCCAGCATCACGCCGCCGTAGGTCACAGCGTGGGCCGGGTGGTAGGCCGGGCCGCCCTCCACCTGCACGCGCAGGGCGTCGCAGACGATGAGCTTTTGCTTTTTGCGCAGAAAGGGCCGCGCGTTGATCTCGGCCACGTGGGGATCGCAGCCGTTGAGGTGAAACTTGTTCGGGTTGTGCACCAGCCCGTAGTTGTTCTTCATGGCGCCGGTGACGCCCGCGAGGCCGTGGTCCTTGAGCACCGGCATGTTGATCAGCACGGTGGTGCGGCGGGTGGCCAGGTTGCAGAAGCGCGACGCGCCGTTGGGCATCACCTCCAGGTTCTTTTCGTAGCCCGTGGTGTTGTTGCCCTGGCAGAGGTAGTCGTCGCCCGAGGAGCGCACGGGGTAGCCGCCGTTGCGCAGGTCGAAGTCGCTGCGGTCGAAGACCACGGCGCGGTTGCGCGGCAGCCCGGCCTCGGCCAGCAGCACCACGAGCTGCTCGGTGAGCTCCACCCGGGTGGACATGTGGCGGCCGCCCAGGCAGTTGACCTTCAGGCCCACGATGTCGCGGGGCGAGACCCACTGCTTGAGGGCCGCGGAGGCGTCGCTCGTGCCGGCCAGGGTGGTCAGCCCCTTCTCCAGCATGGCCCGCACCACCTTGCGGTCCGGCTTGTTGCCCGGGCCCACGGCCCGGGGTGAGGTGACCAGCACCACCTTCGCCCTCCCCTTTTTGGTCAGCGTGGGGGTGGCGGTGCCGGGCTGGCGCTGGCCGCCCACCTTGTCGGTCGGCTTCTTCTTGCGCGCGCAGCCGGTGGAGGGGAGCAGCGCGACGGCCGAGCCGGCCACGCCGAGCTGGGTCAGAAACTCTCTTCTATTCTTCATACCTGCCTCTCTGCCACCTATAATCGTAGTGCCGCCGCGCCTCCGTTGCAACGCGCGTCCCAACGCGCCGCTTGCCGCCGGGGACAGAATCCAGAATAATCGTTGCGGGGAGAGGTGACACCGTGTCCGGACCGACCGTCATAAGCCTCAAGGAGGGCATCTATCTGGAGGACCGCTACCTGTTGATCTGTCCCCTGGGCGCCGGCTCCATGGCCGAGGTCTGGGAGGCCCAGGATGAACAGACCGGCCAGCGGGTGGCGATCAAGGTGGTGGCCGAGCTGCTGGCGCCCAGCGAGCAGGCGCGCAAGCGCTTCCAGCGGGAGATGCTGGCCATCGGCCGCATCAACCACCCCAACGTGGTGGGCCTGCTGGGTCACGGCGAGGTGGCCGACGGGCGGCCCTTCCTCGTCATGGAGCACGTCTCGGGCCAGACCCTCGGGCAGTACCTCAAGCAGCACCCGGTGCTCGGCGCCCGCAGCGTGCTGATCCTCACCGAGCAGATCCTCAAGGGGCTGGAGGAGGCCCACAACCAGCAGATCGTGCACCGGGACATCAAGCCGGCCAACATCCTGCTGGCCCGGCTGCCCACGGGAAAGCTGCAGGTCAAGGTGCTGGACTTCGGCGTGGCGCGGGTGCTGGACTTCACCGACGTCGACGCCAAGCTCACGCGCACCGGCACCATGCTCGGCAGCCCGCGCTACATGGCCTTCGAGCTGGCCCGCGACGCCTCCTCCATCGATCCGCGCTCGGACATCTTCAGCGTGGGCGCCGTGATGTACCACGCCCTCACCGGCGCGCCGCCGATCCAGGGCCAGGGCCTGGGCCAGCTGATGATGAAGATCCTCAACCACGACATCCCGCCGCTGGCGCCCCAGCGGCCGGACCTCGACGATCGCACGGTGGCCTGCGTGGAGTACGCCCTGGGCAAGATGCCCGAGGACCGCTTCGCCAGCGCCGCCCACATGCGCCAGGAGCTGCTGGCCATCCTGCAGACCATGTGAGCCGCCGGGCCGATCTAAACGGGCGCACCGCGATTCGAAATCACCGAGCCATCGCCTCCGCGGCAGCGGGCTACGGGCTTCAGGCTGCTGGCTACGAGGCTACTTTTCGCTAGCTTCCTGGCCTCGGAACGGAATAGTTCTGTCGACAGTCCGATCGGCCCAGTTTCAAGGTGGCGCGCCAGCAAGAGTTGCGTCAAGTACGTAGCCCATGCAGATGCAGGGCTTGCCTTGTAGCCCGGAGCCCGGAGCCTGGAGCCCTGATCACAGGGCCTCCGCGGCCCGGGGCGATTACGAATCATGAACTGTGGTTCAGCGGCGCGGGCGCGCCCGGCGGCGCAGCGCACAGAGCAGCAGCAGGGCCAGGCCCCACCACGGCCCGCTCATCTCCCCGGCGGCGCAGCTGCCCTCCATGCTGCCCGCGCCGGGCTGACCCACCGGCGGCAGGTCGGTGCCCGCGGGGGCCGCGTCCTGGGCGCCGCCGCGATCCGACTCCTTGCCGCCGCCGTCCTTGCCCGAGGGGCATGGGCTCCAGGTCCCCCAGGTGCAGCCCGTGCCGCAGGTGCGCTTGCGCCCGCCGCCGTCGGGGCAGGACTGGGTCTGGGTCTTGCCGGGGGTGCACTCGCCCTGGCCGCAGGCGCCCCAGGCCCCCCACTTGCACTTGGTGCTGCAGGTGCGCTTGCGCGTGCCGCAGTTGCCGCAGGTCTGGGACTCCACCTTGCCCGAGGCGCAGGCGCCCTGTTTGGCGCAGGAGCTCCAGCCGCCCCACTGGCACTTGGAGCTGCAGGTGCGCTTGCGCCCGCCGCAGTTGCCGCAGGGCTGGTGGTCCACCTTGCCCGGTGTGCAGGCGCCGCCGCCGCTGCAGGAGCCCCAGGACCCCCACTGGCAGTTGCTGCCGCAGGTGCGCTTTTGTTTGCCGCAGCCGCCGCAGGACTGGGTCTGAGTCGCGCCCTTGGTGCAGGCGCAGGTGCCCCCCTTGCGCACGATGAAGCCGCCGTCGAAGTAGCTGGCCGAGTAGGTCTTGGTGCGCACGCCGTAGTTACAGCCGGTGCAGCAGTTCTGCTCGGTGACCGTGATCTTGGAGCCGCTCACCGACTTGACCCACGCCACGTGGCCATAGTAGCCGGAGAGCCGCACGGCGATGCTGCCGGCCACCGGCGTCTTGCGCAGGTCGTAGGAGCCGTGGGCCTTGGCGTTGCCCGCCCACTGCTTGGCGTTGCCCCAGCCTGGCAGGGCGACCTTCCAGTTGCAGCAGGCAGCCTCCCAGGCCCACCAGGTGCAGTTGCCGCCGTTTTTGCAGCAGGGGTACGGGTTGTTCTTGCCGCACTTGCAGTCGTCCTTCTGCCCGCCGCAGGAGTAGACGGCGCGGGCCGGCGCGGCCCACAGCAGCGCCGCGGCCCACAGCGCCAGGCAGACCGCCAGGCGCCTCATCGGGGCCTCCCCACGCGGATGGACGAGACCACCTGCCGGAAGGCGGCCAGCGCGGCGGCGTCGTCCTCGTCCTGGCAGATCACGCGCACCACCCGGCCGCCGCGGGCGAAGATGACCATGCGCTGACCCAGGGCCTGGGGCGACCGCGGCCGCCGCAGCACCATGCCTCGCACCCGGTGCGCGGAGACGCTGCGCCAGCTCACCCGCTCCAGGCCGTCGCGCACGAAGGAGAGGTGCTCGGCGAACCACTGGCCCACCGGCAGGCTCGCCGGATCGTGCCACATCTCAATGGCCAGGCGCTCCGTGCGCCGGCTGGAGAGGACCAGGCGGTGCCGCATCTGCCCGGCAGGGCCGGGCTCGAAGTGCTCCACCTCGAGGTCGAGGCCCGCGGGCGCGCGGAAGCTGACGCCGGCGCGGGTGTCAGAGATCAGGGGCGTGGCGGTGGCCGGCGCCTCGAGCGCCGATGCTCTGGTGCTGCTCCGGGGCTCCTTGGGCTCCACGCAGCCGACCCAGGCCAGGGTCGCCAGGAGCAGGCACCATGCTCGAGGGCTGCCGAACATGATGTCATGGTATCACGCGCGCTCTACCAGTCCCAACCTCTCAGCCCGCGGCCCGGTGGACGACAAACCGGCGCAGGCCGGCCCCCACCAGAAACAGGGCGCCGTAGAAGGCCAGCTCCACGGCCATGACCTTCAGCAGGTGCAGGTCCGGCCGCCACAGCGGCCCGTGGGCGGTGGAGAACCAGGGCAGGGGCAGGGCCAGGCGGCCGGCGCTCAGGGGCCAGAAGATGGCCACCCCCTTGCCGTGGTTGTACATCGAGTCGAGCAGCAGGTGGCTGCACCAGGCCGCGGCCCCGAGCAGGGTCACCCGCAGCCTCAGGCCGCGCCAGCGCCAGAGCGCCAGGGCGAGCACCAGCGCCAGGGGCAGGTTGACGAAGACGCTGTGGCTGATGTCGTAGCGGCTGTGTCCCCAGCCGGGCAGGGGCAGGTCCGGGATGTTCGCCAGGGCGGCGAAGGCCACCAGCGTGGCGAGCAGGCGGCCGCGGCCGGCCCCCGCCGGCGTGGCCAGCAGGCCCAGGGCGGCGCCGGTGAGGCCGTGGCCCATGACGGTCAAGGAGCCGCCCCGCGCACCTCGTCCATCAAGCGGCCCAGCTTGGCGTCGTCCAGGGCGCCGGCCGTGCGGACCCCCGAGCAGAGGTCCAGGCCGAAGGGGCGCACCTGCGCCAGGGCCTGGCCCACGTTGTCCGGGGTCAGCCCGCCGGCCAAAAAGACCGGCACCGACGAGGCTTGCACGATGCTCGCGCTCAGCGACCAGTCGTGGACGCGGCCGGTGCCGCCCAGCTCGGGCACGCGGGCGCCGGGGCGGCCCGAGTCCAGCAGCAGCGCGTCGGCGTGGGTGGACGCCTCCTGGGCCAGGGTCAGCGACACCTCGTCCTCCACGTGGATCACCTGCACGATCTTCACCGCCGGGCAGTGCTTGCGCAGGGCGACGTAGGTCCCCGGCGGCACCGTGTCCACCAGCTGCACCACGCTGGTGCGACAGCGGCGCACGTGCTCCACCACCGCCCGCGGGGCGGTGCGGCTTGTGAGCAGGAAGCTGGCCACGGCCGGCGGGGTGTTGGCCGCGATCTCGGCGATGTCCTCGTCGGGGATCGGGCCCGGCCCGCTGGGCATGGCCGACACCAGGCCCAGGGCGTCGGCGCCCAGGGCCACGGCCAGGCGCGCCTCCTCCAAAGAACCGATACAGCACACCTTGACTCGGGTCCTCATGTTCCCTCCGATTTCTGGCAAACAAACACGAAGTGCTCCCCCGTGGGCAGGTCCGTGTGCTCGAAGAGCTTCATCTCCCCACGGACGAACCCGGCCTCGGCCATCAACCGCAACCAGACCTCGCTGGCGAACAGCCCCTCGACGTGGCGCTCCCCCAGCGACCGCGGCGGGCCCTCCCCCTCTCGCAGCAGGTAGGCGAAGTCGGTGACGTAGGTGCAATCGTCGGGGTCCGGATCCCAGCTCCACTCAAGGTAGCGCAGGCTGCGGCCGTCTCCGTCGTGCCCGCCACAGCTCGTGGAGGGACGGAACGTCTCCCTGGTGTGGTCCGGCACGAACAGCGCAGCGCCCCCCGGTCGGCAGTGGGCGTGGGCCGTCTCCATGGCCCGCAGCAGATCTGGCTCCGAGGTCATGTAGCAGATGGCGTCGTGGATCATCACGCAGTCGAAGGAGCGGCCCAGCCGTACCGAGCGCATGTCGCCCACCTGGTGCTCGCACTCCGGGTTGAGTCCCCGGCTCAGGTCGAGCATCGGCGCGGACAGGTCCACGAGCGTCATGCGGAAGCGCTCCTTGAGGTAGCTGGCGTTGTTGCCGCCGCCGCTGCCCAGCTCCAGCAGCGTCCGCGGCTGCCGGGCGCAGGCCTCGCGCAGGACCTCGCCGAAGAAGGCGGCCTCCTCGGCGTACTCCTCGGGGGCCGTCAGCAGGTGAAACCAGGGTGCCAGGTCGGTGTACATCTCCAGGGCGTGGCCCGGGACCACCGGCGTCTCCGTGTTGTTCAGATCGTTGGCCAGAGTCATGACGTAATCATTTCATCGATGGATTCTCGTTTCTTGTTTTTTCTTCGCGCGCCCTTTTGGGTAGACTGCCCGGACAGCGTCCATGAAAAAGAAGATCAAGAACAGCTCCCGTCGCCTGCGTCGCGCCCTGATCATCTCCGGCTCCATCCTGCTGGCCGTGATCACGGTGGTGGTGCTGATGGAGGTCGGCCTGCGCATGGCGGCGTGGGTCATCCTCAGCGGACGGGACGACGGCCGCGCCGCGGGCTCGGCGTCGGTCCTCTGCGTGGGCGACTCCTGGACCTACGGCGTGGAGAGCGAGGACCCGGCCCGGTTCAGCTACCCGGCCCAGCTGCAGCGTCTGGTGGACGAGCGCCTGGGTCGCTTCCGCTACCGGGTGATCAACCGCGGCCGGCCAGGGCTCAACTCACGCGTGTTGCGCTCCCGGATGCTGGAGCAGCTGGAGCGGTTCAAGCCCTCGGTGGTGGTGCTGCTCGTGGGCGGCACCAACTTCTACAACGCGGGACAGGACCTCAGCAGCAACGTGGAGCAGGAGCTGTCGCCCTGGCGGCGGCTGCGGGTCGTTCGCCTGTTGGCGCTGCTGAGGGCGCGCCGCGACGGACCGCGTCAGCCCATGGCCCAGGTGCTCAAGGCGGGGGCCGTGCGCGCCGCCCTGGTCACGGCGGTGAGCCGGCCCAGGGTCGTCGGGAGCTTTCGCGACGACGCCCAGGGGATCCCCATGACCCGGGACACGGGCTGCCCCAAGAACACCGAGCAGCTGATGGCGGGCGTCGACGGCGCGGTGGTCGGAGGGGCCGAGCGCGTGGCCCAGGTGCTCAAGAAGGCGCCCCGCTGCGCGAAGCTGCTGGTGCACGTCGCCGACATCTGCTTCGGCAAGCGCAAGTTCGAGTGCGCCAGGCGGTTCGCCCAGGAGGCCACCGTACTGGAGCCCGGCGAGCCCCGGGCGGTGGTGGTGCAGGCCGCGGTACGCCACCACCTCAAGCAGCCGCTGGCCCGCAAGACCCTCAACAGCCTCGAGTCGGTCACGGTCACCCACCCCGGGTTCATGCGCGCCCGCCGGCTCAAGGCCCTGGCCCTGCTGCTGGGCAAGGTGACCCTCTGCGAGCTCAAGCGAGAGCTGACGGCGGCAGCCCGGGCTTGCCCCCGCTGCGGCTGGGTCAAGGATGCGATGAAGGTCTTCCGGCGAGACGTCCAGATGCCCGGGGCCAAGACCCTGCGCGACGACCTGGTCGGCATCCAGGAGCTCTGTCAGTCCCAAAACGCCCACCTGCTGCTGCTCAACTATCCTCAGTCCGGCCGGGACGTCTGCGGCCACATGGCCCAGGAGGTCAACGCGCAGTTCGCCGTGCAGCGCAAGTTGCCGATCATCGAGATCGGCGAGGTGCTGGGGCCCCTGTCTGCGACCAAGGAGTCGAAGTTCTACGGCACCGGGGACCACCCCAACGCCGAGGGGTACAGCCGCCTGGCCCGGGCGGTGCTGGATCGCCTGATCAAGCTGGACTGGGTCAGCAAGGATCAGAAGAAGGCGCGCAGGTCTTCCCCTTAGAAGATGGCGTAGAGGAAGTCCATGCTCTTGAAGCGGGCGAGGTAGATCACCAGGCCCACGGCCAGCAAAAGGAAGACCAGCAGCGCGGTGATGTACCACCCCCTGGCTTCCTTGAGGATGCCGACGATCCCCTCGCCCTCCCCCTCGGCGCCCTCGTCCCCCTCGGGCACTGGCTCGGGCTCGGGCTCAGCCTCGTCTTTCGGCTCCGGAGCCTTCGCCTCCTGCTCCAGCTCCTCGTCCTTTTCCTTGTCTTTCAAGACAGCACCCCAAAAAGCCTAGAGTCTAAGACAACACCTCGAGCACCCGCAGCGCCGACTCCACGCGGCCGAAGGGCGGCATGATGTAGACGCCCTCCACCTTGTCCCTTGTGGCTTCGAGGGCCTCCTGGGCGATGGCCACACCCTCGGCCCGGGCGGCCTCGCCCTTGCCCGCCTCGCGCATTCGCGCCCGGATGTGCTCGGGGATCTGCATGCCCGGCACCTCGTTGTGCAGGAACTCGGCGTTGCGCGACGAGGCCAGAGGCAGGATGCCCACCAACACCGGGATGCGGCAGCCCTCGATCTTTTCCAAAAACGACTCCAACAGCCCGGCCTCGTACACCGGCTGGGTCATGCAGAAGTTGGCGCCGGCCTCCACCTTGTAGCGGAAGCGGCGCAGCTCACGCTCCATGTCCCTGGCCCCGGGGTTGACCCCCACGCCGATGAGGAACTGGGTCGGATCGCCGATGGAGGCGGCCCCGAGGTCCACGCCCCGGTTGAGGCGGTCCAGCACCCTGACCAGGCCGATGCTCTCCACGTCGTAGACCGCGGTGACGTGGGGGTAGTCGCCCAGCTTGGGGGGGTCGCCGGTGATGGCGAGGATGTTGCGCAGCCCGTGGGCGTGAGCCCCGAGCAGCGAGGCCTGCATGCCGAGCAAGTTCTGATCGCGGCAGGTGACGTGGAGCAGCGTCTCCATGCCGACCCACTGCTGGATCAGCGTGGCGATGTGCATGGCGCTCATGCGCGCGCTGGCCCGGGGGCCGTCGGGGATGTTCACCACGTCCACGCCGTGAAAGCGCAGCTTCTCCGCCGCGGACAGCACCCGCTTGGCGTCATGCCCCCGGGGCGGGTTCATCTCCACCGAGACGACGAACTTGCGCCCCAGCACCGACTGGCGCGCCAGCTTGGCCCCCAGGGGTGAGCGCTTCTGCAGCGGCACCGGGTCCACCATCTTGGCCTTCTCCAGGGGCGTGGCGGAGATGGTCACGGGCCGGCTCGGCTTGAGCATCTTGACCATGGCGGCGATGGCGCGGACGTGATCCGGCGTGGTGCCGCAGCAGCCCCCCACCAGGGTCGCCCCGGCCTCGATGAAGCGGCGGGCGTACTCGGCCATGTACTCCGGCGAGCTGAGGTAGAGCACGCGGTCGTCGTGGTATCGCGGGTTGCCGGCGTTGGGCATGGCCGCGATGGGCTTGTCCTGGTTGGCCAGGCGCAGGCGCTCGATGGTGCCGAGCATGTCGTGGGGACCCTCGGAGCAGTTGGCGCCCACCACGTCCACGCCCATGCGCGTGAGCGAGGTCATCACCTCCACCGGCGTGAAGCCCATGAGGGTGCGCCCCTCGGCGGGGAAGGTGGCCATGGCCACGATGGGCAGGTCGCACTCCTTGTGCACCGCCTGAATCGCTGCGCCCATCTCCTGCAGGTCGCTGATGGTCTCCACCACCAGCAGGTCCACGCCGCCGGCCACCAGCCCCCGCACCTGCACGCGGTAGAATTCGATGGCCTCCTTGACCGAGATCTTGCCGATGGGGCTCAGCGGCTTGCCCAGAGGGCCGATGGAGCCGCCGACCCACGCCTCGCGGTTGCCCACCGCTTCGCGGGCCAGCTCGGCGCCGCGGCGGTTGATCTCCTCGGTGCGCTCGGCCAGGCCGTGGTCCTGGAGCTTCACCGGGTTGGCGCCGAAAGTATTGGTCTCGATCAGCGTGGCGCCGGCCTGGACGTACTCGTCGTGGATCGACGTGATGGTCTCGGCGTCGGTGAGGTTCAGCTCGTCATAGCAGCGGTTGATGAACATTCCCCTGCTGTAGAGCATGGTGCCCATGGCGCCGTCGGCGACGATGATGTTCTCTTTGATCTCCTCGACGAATTTGGTCGTCACGTTTCTACCCTCTCACCACGATGTTCACCAGGTTGGCCCGCTGGACAAAGATCTCCTTGACCACCTGCTTGCCCTCCACATACTTGCCCGCCACCTCTCGCGCCGCGGCCAGGGCGCTGTCCTGGTCCACGCCCGCGGGCACCTCGCAGGTGCCGCGCTTCTTGCCGTTGACCTGCACCACCAGGATCACCGTGTCGTCCACGGTGAGCGCCTCGTCGTATACAGGCCAGGACGCGCGGAACACGCTCTGCTCGTGGCCCAGGCCGCGCCAGACCTCCTCGGCGAAGTGCGGCGCGAACGGCGCCAGCAGCCGGGCCAGCGCGCCCAGGTCCTCGGCGTGGCAGGCGCCGTGCTCGTTGTGCACCTTGGTCAGCTCGTTGACGTAGGTCATCAGCTGAGCGATGGCGGTGTTGAAGCCCATGGTCTCCACGTCGGAGGTGACCTTCTTGATCACCTTGTGGCGCAGCCGCTCCAGGGTGTCGGGCACCTCCCCGGGCTCGCCGGCCTCGAAGACCCGCCAGGCCCGGTGCATGAAGCGGTTGACGCCCGGGATGTCCCGGGTGTTCCAGGGGCAGGACGCCTCGAAGGGACCCATGAACATCTCGTAGATCCGGAACACGTCGGCGCCGTACCGCACGAGGATGTCGTCGGGGTTGACCACGTTGCCCAGCGACTTGGACATCTTGGTCGAAAACTCGTCCAGCTCCAGCTCGTGATCCGGGTGCATCGGCTTTTCGCCGACCCAGCGCACGTCCTTGATCTGCACCAGCTTCTCCATCACCTCGACGCCGCCGTCCTTCAGCTGCCAGCGGTCCTCCACCGGCCGGCCGGCAGACAGAGGGTAGACCGCCCCCGCCTCGTCCTGCAGGTAGCGGTACGAGAAGCCGAGGATCATCCCCTGGTTGCGCAGGGCGGCGAAGGGCTCCGGCGTGGACACCGCGCCCACGTCATGGAGCACCATGTGCCAGAAGCGCGAGTAGAGCAGGTGCAGCACCGCGTGCTCGGCGCCCCCGACGTAGAGGTCCACCGGCATCCAGTACTCCTCCCGCTCGGGGTCGACCATGACGCCTTCGTTGCGCGGATCGATGTAGCGCAGGTAGTACCAACAGCTGCCCGCCCACTGGGGCATGGTGTTGGTCTCGCGCCTGCCCGGGCCGTCACAGGCCGGGCACTCGGTCCTGACCCACTCCTCCACGCCGGCCAGGGGCGACTCCCCCGTGCCGGTGGGCTCGTATTTTTCCACCTCGGGCAGCAGCAGCGGCAGCTGGTCCTCGCGCAGGGGCACCACGCCACAGTCCGGGCAGTGCACCACCGGGATCGGCTCGCCCCAGTAGCGCTGCCGGGAAAAGACCCAGTCGCGCAGCTTGTAGCGCACCGTCCCCTCGCCGCGGCCCTTGGCCTCCAGCTCGGCGGTGATCTTGGCCTTGAACTCGGGCGTCTTCAGCCCGTCATAGGGTCCGGAGTTGACCGCCACGCCGTCGCCGGTGAAGCCTTCCCAGGGCTGGTCGCCGGGGGGTTGCACCACCTGGATGATCGGCAGGTCGAAGGTCTGGGCGAACTCCAGGTCGCGGGTGTCGTGGGCCGGCACGGCCATGATGGCGCCGGTGCCATAGCTCAGCAGCACGTAGTCCGCGATCCAGATCGGCACCCGCTCGTCGTTGACCGGGTTGATGGCGTGGGCCCCGGTGAACACACCGGTCTTCTCCTTGGCCAGCTCGGTGCGCTGCAGGTCGCTCTTGAGCGCCGCGGCCTCGACGTAGCGCTCCACCTCCTCGCGCTGGGCGTCGCTGGTGATCTGCGACACCAGGGGGTGCTCCGGCGACAGCACCATGTAGGTGGCGCCGAAGAGGGTGTCGGGCCGGGTGGTGTAGACCCGCAGCATTTTGTCCACGCCCTCGGGCGGGTCCGCCAGCTCGAAGTCCACGTCGGCCCCCTCGGAGCGGCCGATCCAGTCCTGCTGCATCTTCTTGATCGGCTCGGGCCAATCCAGGTCCTCGAGCCCTGCCAGCAGCCGCTCGGCGTACTCGGTGATGCGCAGCATCCACTGGCGCAGGCCCTTGCGCACGACCTCGCGGCTGCAGCGATCGCAGCGCCCGCTCTTGACCTCCTCGTTGGCCAGGCCGGTCTTGCACGACGGGCACCAGTTGATCGGCACCTCGTCCTCGTAGGCCAGCCCCTTGTTGAACAGCTGCAGAAAAATCCACTGGGTCCAGCGGTAGTACTCGACGTCGGTGGTGGCCAGCTCGCGGCCCCAGTCGTAGGCGAAGCCGAGGGACTTGATCTGCTTGCGGATGTTGTTGATGTTCTCCGCGGTGGTCTTGGCCGGGTGGATGCCGGTCTTGATGGCGTAGTTTTCGGCCGGCAGGCCGAAGGAGTCGAAGCCCATGGGGTGCAGCACGTTGAACCCCTGCATCCACTTGTAGCGGGTGAGGATGTCGGTGGCCGTGTAGCCCTCGGGGTGGCCCACGTGCAGCCCCGCCCCGCTGGGGTAGGGGAACATGTCCAGGATGTAGTACTTGGGCTTGTCGGGCTGGTCGTCGCGGGCGGCGAACAGCCGCTCCTCCTCCCAGTACTGCTGCCACTTCGGTTCGATGGTCTTGGGATCGTATTTCATGGGCGCACCTGCCGGCGGTTATGTGAAACCCCGCCTGAGCCAGGCGGGGCCAAGTCATTGTAGCCACTTCGATTAGTGGAGCAACTGTTGTTTCGAGGGCCCAGGCCCTCGAAAAGGTGGGGGACGAGCCCCCGCCCTACTCGGGTTTCGCCCCCCAGATCAGGACGTTTCCCCTGTGTACAGACGAGCTGGCCGCCGCCTCCTGACAGGTCAACCCCGCCCCGCGGAGCTCACGGCGCAGCTCGGCCGCGGTGCGGTAGCACAGGCCCGGGCCGCGGTTCATCTTCACCCGCACGGCCACCCACTCCAGCAGCCGGGTCAGGGCCGAGCGGGAGGCGCGGTCGGTCTCCCTGATCACCAGCCTGCCGCCCGGCGCCAGGGCGTCGGCCGCCCGGCCGATGAGCCGGCGCTGCTCCTCCTCGGGGTAGTAGTGCAGCACGTCCATCAGCACCACCGCGTCAGCCTCGGCCAGGGCGTGCTCGCGCGCGTCGCCCTCAAGCAGGCGCACGCCGTCGAGCTCCCCGGCCGCCAGCCGGCCAGCCGCCACCTTGGCCTCGTCCCACTCCACGCCGACGAGCTGCCCCTCTCGCCCTGATTCCCCCTCCTTGCCGCGCGCCCCGAGGGCCAGCAGGACGATCAATATGCCCTGCCCGCACCCGAGGTCGATCACCCGTCGCGCGTCGGCCAGCAGCTCGCAGACCAGCCGGTACGCCGGGTCCATGCGGACCTTGAAGTAGACGTAGTGGCGGTGCCGCGGGGGCGCAGCCGAAAAGCGCAGCGCCAGCTCGTCGAGCAGCGCTTCCCAGGCAACGTCGGCCACGACCTCTGGATCCGCGGGCGCCTCCTGGCCCCGAGCTCGGCGGCGGCGGACCCACAGCGCGCAGAGCAGGCCGATGGGCGCGGCCAGGGCCGTCCCCACCACGGGCCAGCCGGCCAGCCAGTCCACAAAAAAGGTCTGGGCCAGCTCCACGAAGCCCATGCCCGAGAGGTCGTCCAGCGTGATGGTCAGCGGCTCTCCCCGGAGGAACAGCGAGCCGAGCTGTACGCAGGCGTAGACGATGAGCGGCGCCAGGGGCGGGATGGAGATCTGCGCGCCGAGGAAGATGGCCACCTTGTTCATGCGCAGGGCAAAGGCGGCGACGAGACCTATCCAAAAGTGCAGGCCGTAGAAGGGAGAGCAGCCGATGACCACGCCCACGCCCACGGCCAGACCGAGGCGGGCGGGCGTGGTGTGCTCCATCCAGAGGCGGGTCAGCAGCCGCTTCAGTCGCTTCCACATGACCCCAACAGTAAGCGGTTTCTGCTACCGAGGGTAGTGCTTCTCCAGGCACTCGGGGCAGAGGCTGTGCGTGAACTCCAGGCCGCCGCGCTGGACCAGATAGTGATCTACCCGCTCCCAGATCTCCTCGTCGTTGCGGATCTTGTGGCAGTGCATGCAGATCGGGATCAGCTGCTTCACGTGGTCCAGGGCCTCCTGCAGCTCGGTGATGCGCCGGGCCAGACTGTCCTGCAGCTCCACCACGCGGCGCCCCACGGCCAGCCGCGCCTTGAGCTCCTCGGCGACGAAGGGCTTGACCACGTAGTCGTTGGCCCCGGCATCCAGCCCCTGGACGACGTCATTCATGCCGCTGCGAGCGGTGAGCAGCAGCAGGTAGCGGCTGTGGCCGCCCTCCAGCGCCCGCACCCTGCGGCACACCTCGGGCCCGTCGAGCCCGGGCATCATCCAGTCCAGCACGGCCATGCTGGGGGAGCCCTCCTCCGACAGGAGCGCGAGCGCCTGGTCGCCGTCCTCTGCGCTGGTCACCTCGTAGTCCCAGTTCGTCAGGGCGCTGGTCAGCAGCAGCCTGGTCGACTCGTCGTCGTCGGCGATGAGGATCTTCATCAACTCCACTTCTTTTGTACCTCGCGGTAAAAAATGCCACCCGTTCCGAGGCTGGCAACCTTTTTGTGGTTACCCTTCTTCGTCCAGCGCCGCCATCAACTCGGCGTGCCGGGTCGTGACCTCCTGCACCAGCTCCTGCGCCTCCCCCGCGTTCTCTTCGGCTGCCTGTTCCAACCGGGCCGCGGCGGCCGCCAGGGCGTCGGCGCCCACGTTGAGCGCCGAGCCCTTGAGCTGGTGGGCCGCGCGGCTCAGCTCCAGCTGCTGCCCTTCCTGTGCCAGCTGCTGGAGGTTGGCCAGCTGCTCGGCGCTGTCCGTTTTGAACAGGACGATGAGCTGCTCCATGAGCTCAACCTCGCCCATGGTACGCTCCCGCAACCCGTCCCTGTCGAAGATCTTTTCCTCACCCATCACTAACCGTCCCAGTGCACGTTTGGTGGCATGACCACCTCAAAAGATAGCAGCACCTGGCGCTCATCGCCCGGCGCCATCTTCAGGTCCCAGGTGAAGAGCCCCTGGTCGTCCCGGGTGAAGCCCGGGGTGGAGTTCTTGTCCGAGAGGGTGACCTTGACCTGCTCGATCTCCGAAATGGGCACCCGCTCGGTGAGCCGAACAGTCTGGGGCGCCCGGGTGTGGTTGGCCAGGTAGACCTCCACCTTGAAGGTCTGCTTGCTGTGCTTGAGCAGGGTGGTCTTCTCCCGCTCGCGCACCACGTGGCGCAACACCACCAGCCCGTCCTCGGAGCCCCAGGAGAGCGAGAACCGCTCGCCCGGCGCGACGTAGGCGACCTGTGAGCGGCCGATGAAGCCGCCTTCGCGCACCAGGGACACCGGCCCCGCCAGCAGGGGCAGCGCCGATGGGTTGGCCTGCACCGAACGGAGGAAGACAAAGCGGGCCCTCTCCGGCAGGCAGACCAGGCCGGCCTCTGCGTCGGCCTCCCAGGTCTCGAAGGTGATGCGATGAGGCCGCCCATCCGAGGGGATGTCCACCGGCTCCAGGGCCTGGTAGGTGCGCACCTCGCCGCCGTCGTCCAGGCCCGGCGGCGTGTCGCTCTGCTCCTCGTCCACGGTGCTGGTGCGGGCGATCTCGCGGTCGCGGGAGGTGACCTCGATGACGTCCTTTTCGCGGCGCGTCTTCTCCCGGGTGTCCAGCACGTCGTCGGCCAGCAGGGGGAGCTCGGCGCCCAGGGTGGGCCGATCCGTGGACAGGGACAGGCGCACGCCGGTCCAGTCTTCACCGGTGCGCTGCCAGACCATGCCCGCGGATTGCCAGCAGACCCGGGGAGTGTCGCCCTCCTCCAGGCGAGCGGTGTAGGACGGCCGCCACACGGCGCAGGGCACCTGGTACTCCCAGCTCAGGTCGTAGGTCCCGTCCTGCTCAACTTGCACCTCGGTGATCAGCTCGGCGCTGTACTCCGACACCGGCCGCAACACCTCGCGGCGCTGGTCGTCGAGCCGCTCGTAGCGCAGCGCGCGATCGTCCTGCTCCCATTGATCGTCCAGCAGCTGCCGCTCCAGGTCTGCGCGCCGGGTCGAGATCTGCTCGATCTCCGTGGGCCAGCGCTCGTCGTAGGGCCCCACCACCAGCCGGTCCTGGATCTGGCCTGCGAGGGCCGAGGCGGCCTGGCCCACGAGGTCGCGCTGGTGGAACAGCGCCAGGTCTCGATCCAGCACCTCGCCGTACTCCCCGGCCAGGGTCTCCATCTCGGCGCGCAGCTCGCGCTCCTGTTCGGGGCGGTGAGTGCGCACGACGTAGCGGCGCCGGACCTGGAGGTCCAGCACCCGGGAAGCGTCCCCGCCCTGCTGCGCCTCCAGGCGGCAGCGCAGGGAGCGGTCCGATGCCAGGGGAGTGATCGGCTCCACGTGCAGCAAATGCTGGCCGGCAGACAGCTCCAGCACAGCCTGCCGGGTGACCTGGGCCCGATCCTCCATGACCACCGCCGACGTCACCGGCGCCTCGACCACCGTCTTTTTCTGCTTCTCAATCACGACGGTTACCTCCCTTGAGGACCAGCTTGCTGGGGATGGTGATGCGGTATTCCAGGGTGCACGTCGTCTTCTCTTCCGGCTCCAGGGACAGGGCGAAGAGGCGACCACCGTGGATCACCTGGCCCCGATCCTTCTGGCCGTATGTCGCGGCCTTGGGGGAGACGTTGAGCACCTTGACCTCGATGTCCTCGTCGTAGCTCACCGGCACGCGCTCGATGACCTCGACCTTCACCGCCTCGGCCAGCCGTGAGCGCACGTCGATCTCCACCTTGTGGGTCAGGGCGGTGTCCCCGCCGAACAGCCCGTGGGTCGTCTCGAGGAAGTGGGTGTTGCGGGCCACGACGATGCCAGGCTCCACGCCGAGGTTCACCGTGACGCTCTTGCCGGGCGGCGTGGTGTCCAGGGGGCCGGAGACCACGAAGTCGCCCTCGCGGTAGACCCGCACCGGGCCGGCCAGCAGGGGCAGGCCCAGGGGGTTTTCGAAGCGGGCCATCTGGTAGACGGCGGTGTCAAGCAGCGGCACGCAGCGGAAGACGCGCTGGACCGCGCCCCGGCGCCGCAGCAGGGTCAGCAGGTGGGGCTCGCCGTCGGCGAGCACGCGGCCCGGGCTCTCCATGGGGTAGCGCACGGCGAAGTGGCCGGCCGACTCGTCGATGGACACCCCATAGGCCGGCAGGGCGAAGTCGTCCATGCCGCGTTGCGGGCCGCCCAGCGCCTCGACCAGGGCGTGGGCCGGCAGGCCGCTGAGGGCCGCGGCCGCGCCGGGTGCCACCGCCTCCACCTGCTCGGCCAGGCGCTCGGAGATGCCCGAGGCGCGCAGGTCGCCGCGGCCGTCGCGATCCGGGCCCTGCAGGCGCAGGTTGTCGTAGACCAGGGCCTCGCGACCTGCCGTCAGTCGCGTCTCCCGCGCCTGGCCGCCGCCCCCCGGCGCGTCGGCGGCGAAGAAGCTGGCCGGCGGCAGCGAGGGCTCGGGCCCCTGCGGGGGAGGCGCCGAGGCGCGCCGACCGCCGAAGATGGATTTTTTCATCGGCGCCTCGGGCGCGGCGGCGGACATCGGCGCGGGCGAGCGCATCAGGTCCGGCTGCGGCGCCGTTGGGGTGGTCTGCTCGTCCTCCCACTCCTCGTCGTCGTCCTCGTCGAGCATCATGGTCTCTTCCAGCTCGGACTTGGCGAACTCCTCGGCCATGGCCTCCTCGGACACCGCCGGGAACTCGCCGGTGATGCTCTCCTCGGAGGTCCTGGGCTTGGGCTTGGGGGTCGCGGCAGCGGTGGAGATCAGCCGCTCCACCGCCACGGCGGCCAGCTCGCCCGAGGGGGCCGACGGCGCCTCACCCATGCGCGGCGCTTCGGGCAGGTCGGGCAGGGGCACCGCCGTGGGCTGGGGGACGGGGCAGATGCCGCGGTCGTAGTCATCGAACAGCTCGGCCGTGGAGTCGGGCAGGTCTCGCCAGCCCGAGCGCGACGGCGGCTGGGCCTTGCCGATGCGCCAGGAGTCCAGGCGCGGCAGGTCGGCTGAGCGGGTCAGGTCCGCGGTGGAGAGGCTCAGCTCCACCGCCTCCCAGTCCTCACCGGTGCGCTGGCCCACCCGGGCCTTGAGCACCAGCTCGGCCTCGTCCCCGCCGTCGAAGACCCGCAGCTCGTACTCCGGCACCCAGCGCACGGCGGGCACCATGTAGCTCAGCTCCACCTCCAGGGCGTCGCCGGGGCGCTGGCGCTCCAGCCGCAGGCGGGCCGCCTTGCGCGAGGTGGCCAACGCCTGGGCCTCGGCCTCGCTCTCGGCCTCCAGCCGGTCGTGAGCCTCGTTGATGCGGTCATCCACCTCCCGCAGCTCTCGCTCCAGTCGGCGGATCTGCGATCGGGCCGCCACCATCTGCTCGGTGACGCTGGCGGCCAGGTCCAGCCACGGCCCCACCTGGTGCCGCTCCTTGAAGGCCAGCTCGTCGGGCAGGTCGGTGGCCCGCAGCGACACGGGCTGGAGCCGCTCGAGATAAGTCACCAGCTCCTCGGCCCGGTCTCGGGCCACCGCCAGGTCCACCCGCTGGCGGTCCAGATCGCGCAGGGAGCGGGCCCCCTTCGTGCGCAGCTCGTCCCCGGGGTTGCCCAGGTCCAGCTCCAGGTGCAGGTCGGTGAGCAGCAGGTCGGCGCCGCCGTCTGGCAGGTCCACGCGCACCGACTCGTCGGCCAGCAGCATGGGCAGCCCGGGCAAGCGCACCGTGGCGTCCCCCGCCTCTCCGGCGGGCACGGTGACCGATCGCGTGATCAGGGCGCGGTTGCGGTAGAGCTCCACGCGGGTGATGCGGCTTTGGGTTTGGGTCATGGCGTTTCCTTGGTCAGAATTGCATACGGCCCACCAGCCACCAGCCGTGGGGCCCGGGCGCCACCAGCACGCCGGCCGAGGCCGCGCGCGCGGGCTTGCCGCTGCGAAAGTAGAGGTAAAAGCTCACCGCCGCGGCGGCGGCCATGGTGCCGGCCACCACGTGGCCCCCGATGGAGAGGGCGCGATTGCGGGTGTAGCCGGTCTCGTGCTCGTGGTATTTGGTGGCGGCGTTGTAAGCCACCCAGGCCAACACCTCGGAGGTCACGGCCAGGGTCGCGGCGCCGATGCCGAGGCCCAACCAGAGCTTGTTGTCGGGGAGGGGCGTGTCCTTGTCCGGGCCGGGATCCGTTGGGCTCTCTTTCGGCGCCGGGGCCAACACGGGCTTGGCGGCCAGGGCCGCCTGCACCTTCCGCTCCAGCGCTCTGAGGGAGGCCATGCGCTGCTGCACGGCGGCGTGATCCGGCGGATCGGTCTTCGGGTGGCGGCCGGTCCAGCCGAGGCGGTACCGCTCCCAGTGTCCGAGGGCGGCCTTGAGCGGCGCCTGGGCCTTGCGTGGCTGCTTCAGCCTCAAGTGGCAGCGGGCCATTATGTGGTAGATCCGGGGCCAGGGGGCTCATGCCGCCGGCCGTCTGCAGCAGGGCCAGGGCTGCGGCGGGCTGCTCCTTCAGCAGCCCCTCTGCCCGCCGCACCAGGTCGACGACGGTCTGCAGGCGGGAGAGCTGGTTTTTGACCTCGCCCCGATGGGGTGAGGCCGCCGTCGAGTTCTCCGTGCGCCAGGCCTCGCGGTACTTCTTGTAGTACTCCAGCGCGCGGTCCGCCTGGTCCAGGTTGCGGTAGCTGCGCGCCACCATGATGACCACGCTGGACCGCTGCACCAGCTTCAGCGCCGCCTGGAAGCTGTGCAGGGCCTCCACGTAGCTGCGGTTGCCGTAGTGGGCCTTGCCCTCCATGAAGAGGCGCTTGGCCGCGGCCGCGTCGGCGTGGGCCAGGGCGGGCAGCAGCAGCAGGGCGGCGATGATGGCGGTGCTTCTCAAGGGTGGTCTCATCTTCACTTGGGGCAGCACAGGCTGCCGGCCGTGGGGTTGTCGTTACACCCGCCGAAGTAGTGGTTTGGCTTCGGCTGGATGTAACCGCAGTTCTTCCAGTTGCAGGCGTTGCCCAGGGAGTCGGCGCCGCCGCCGACGCAGACACGCATCGGCATGTCCGGCCAGCACTTGTTGCCCCAGCTCGGGTGGGCGACGCAGTAGTGCTTGGAGCCGCCGTAGCGCAGGACGTCGGCGGTCCAGTAGTTGTACATCGGCGCCTGCAGGCCGTGCTTGGCCACCCACTCGGTGGCTTTGCAGACCCGGTACTTGGCGCCGTTGCAGAGGGTGGCGCGCTTGGGCCACGACACCTTGCCCGCGCAGCCCACCATGCCGCCGCCGAACTTCTGCTCTGCCGATTTCGCGACGCAGCCGCCGGGTGGTGGAGGCTTGACGCACTTGCCGGCCTGGCACTTCTCGCCGGCCTTGCACTTGGTACCGCAGGCGCCGCAGTTTTTGGTGTCCTTGTTGAGTTTCGCGCAGGTGTTGCCGCAGCGCGTGGCGCCCACGGGGCAGCACTTGCCCGAGGCGCAGGCCTCGCTGGCCTTGCACTTGGTACCGCAGGCGCCGCAGTTGTCCACGTCTGCCTTGAGGTTGACGCACTGCTTGGTGCAGTTGGTCCAGCTCTTGATGCAGCACAGCCCCGTCTTGCAGGTCTCCGTGCTCAGGCAGGTGATGCCGCAGTTGCCGCAGTTTTTGTTGTCGCTGGCGGGATCCAGGCAGACCTTGCCGCAGCGGATCTTGCCCTTGGGGCAACTCTGAGGCTTGGTGTCCGGCGGCGGCTTCGGCTTGTCCAGCTTCACGGGCATGTCCTTGCTCACCGCGGTCTGGTCCACGGTGCTGTCAGCCGGGGCCCCGCCGCCGTCGTCCTCCACCGCGGACGAGGGCAGTCCGCTGCTGTTGAAGACGCACCTGCATAAGAGGAGCGCGAGCAGGCCCCCGGGCAGACGCGAGGAGGACGGAGAGCGTGGCGTGCCGGCCATTGCCAGCAAGTGTAGCAAGTCGGCCGAATCCAGTCGACCGTCAGGCCGGCGTCGCGGCGTGTATTACTTGAAGATCAGGTTGATCTCGCTCTCGCCGTCGTAAGTCAGCCGAAAGATTCGGAATTGCCAGGCGTCTGCCACGCCCATGCCGCTGCCGACCCACGAGGTCATGGTGCCATCGTGGGTCGGGCTGCTGCTGTAGGGCTTCCACTGGGGGGGGCAGGGCCTGGTCGAAGCTCAACTCGAAGGTGTACTTGCCCGGCGAGATGGGCGCCTGGTCGTGGCAGCCGATGCCGCAGCTGCAGGTCTGGCCCGAGCGCTGGTACAGGGTGCCGTCCCAGCCCAGGGGCAGGGTCTGCCCCCTGCGGACCTGTACCCACGCCGGCGCCGGGTCGCCCTTGAGCGTTCCCTCGCAGGCCTCACTGCAGTCCGCGCAGGCCACGCCGCCGCGCAGGTCTGCCTGCCACCAGCTGCCCTGCTGATCCTTGATCCGCAGGGGGAGGTAGTTGGCGGGCACGTAGATGCTGTCGTAGACCTGGTTGACCACGCTGACGCGGATGGCCGGCTCCTCTGCTCCACAGGCCGCGGTTGCCAGGCCGGCCAGGACCGTGATCAGGGTGAGCCTCGCTGCCTCGATACCTCGCATGTTCTCCTCCTTGCCGTTTCAGTCCCGAATCAAGCACGTGGCGTGCCACATGGAAGAACGGGGGCGCCATGGCGCTTATTCCGTGATTTCAAACCGTTGCCAGGATCAGCGCCCTTGGCCACCAGGGCACAGTGGGCCATGCTGGGCCAGGAGCGCGCGCAACGTGGCAGATCCTGGCGCCCAGTGAGGAGGTACGGCGAGGAGGCTTGTTTGGGACAAAAATACTGGGCCCCATTCCTGGTGCGATTTATTGCCTGCGCAGGGCCTCGCCTGCGCTACTTTTTGATGGGTGAAGGGAGCAGCACGCGACGAGGTCGGGGGACGCAAGATCAGGCGCCGCCTGTTCATCGGCGGCGCGGGCGCTGCGCTGGTTGGCGGCGCTGCCGGGGTGTGGTCATGGTTTCGAAACCGATGGCATCCGCTGCCTCCCCCGTCAGTCGAAACGGATCACCCTGCCGCGCAGCTCGTGTCATCGGCGCTCAAGCGTCCACGACAGGTCCGCGTCACCCACCCTGGCAAGCAGGTGAGCGAGGGCGCCGGGGTTCGCCTGCGCCGCGTTATCGGCGGGCCGGTGGTGGACTACGTGGACCCCTTCCTGTTGCTCGACGAATTCAAATCGGACAATCCAGACGACTACATCGCCGGATTTCCCTGGCACCCCCACCGGGGCATCGAGACGGTGACCTACATGGTCCGCGGGCAGGTGCGCCACGGCGACAGCCTGGGCAATCGTGGCGTCATCGGCCCCGGCGACATCCAGTGGATGACCGCCGGGCACGGCATCGTCCACGAGGAGATGCCCGGGCAGCGGGAGGGTAAGCTGTGGGGATTCCAACTGTGGGTCAACTTGCCGGCAAAAGACAAGATGTGTAACCCGCGCTACCAGGACTACCAGGCGGACAAGATCCCGCGAGTCAAGCATCGGGACGCTGGAGAGGTGCGTGTGGTGGCGGGCGAGCACGGCGGCGTCAGCGGCCTTGTGAGCGAGATCGCTGCGAGGCCGCTGTACATGGACGTGCGACTGCCGGCGCTGAGCACCTTCCAGCAGCCGATCCCCTCCGGGCACAAAGTAGGCCATGGTCAGCCTCATACTAAGGGTAGACCATCCAGTGCTTGTAGAACTTCGGTGAGACGGTGCCCTTGACCCCGGGCGCGGGGAAGTAGCGCACGTCGGCCAAAAAGTGCACCTCGGCCTTGTAGGGCGTGTAGGCCCAGCCGGAGTAGTAGCCGTAGGGCGGCCAGTAACGCAGCTTCATGGTCTTGCCCGGCGCGAGCTTCTGCAGCTCGTCCGAATAGCCCGCGGGGAAGCTGACGTCCATCTTGTGGATCAACGCCTCCTTGTAATAGGGCGCGCCGTTGTTGTTTTTGGCCGTGTAGTAGGATCTGACCGAGTAGTTGTAGATGTAGACAAAGTTCTTCCAGGGGTATCCCGGCTGGCCGCAGTAGCCGTTGCCCAGGTTCTTGACCTGGATGTCCAGCGCCACCCGCTTCTTGGCCATGTCCCATACGCCCAGGACGTTGGCGATCTCCAGCTCGCAGCGTTTCCAGGCCGGCTGTTTAAACACGGACGTCTTGCTGTATGCGGCCTGGCTGGTCTGGCTGACAGCATCGAGTTCCTCGGCGCCGCAGGCTGTGACGGCCAGGGCCAAAACGACGGTGAGCATCAAGGTGGTGGTCTCGGACTTCATCGGATTCTCCTCGGTTGTGGTTGCTGGCCGGCACCATTGCAGCCCCCGTGCCAGCCGGCCGATGCACCAAGACCCCGTAATTACGGGCGCCACCCGGCCGACCGCGGCGCCGGGTGGGTGTATCTCCCTGATCGGATACACCCCGGGATACAGGGCAGCGGCGGGTGCCCTAGATATCTGTTGAGCAGAAGGGAGGCGGCTGGAATAGTTGTGTTGGAGAGGTGAGCAACGGTGATGATCAACATGAGAGTACTTGCGGCGAGCCTGGCGATGATCATCTGCGGCAGCTCCACGGTAAGGGCCCAGCCTGTACCCGGCGCGCCGCAGCCGCCCCCGCCGCAGAAGAAGCAGACCCCCAGGGAGCGAGCGGGCGCGCTCTACCGTGACGCCAATCGGCTGGTCAAGGAGGGCGTGTAGAAGAAGTGGTCCGGGGCGAAGATGTGCCAGGAGGGGCTGGACAAGTACTACCAGGCGCGGAAGCTCTTCCCGAGCTACAAGATCGACCTCAACATCGGGGCGGCCCTCGACGCCCTGGGGCGCACGGTGGAGGCGGCGGTGTACCACGAGAGGTTCCTCAAAAAGTCTGCCGAGGCGCCAAAAGAGATCACCGAGAGAGCGAAGACGAAGCTGGAGCAGCTGAGGAAGACCCTGGCCGGCGTCACCGTCGAGGCCAACGTCAAGGGGGCCTCGATCCTGCTCAACGGCGAGAAGGTGGGGCAAGTCCCCCTGGCCGGAGCGCACTACCTGAAGCCGGGGACCTACATCCTCACGGTGGAGAGCCCCGGCTACTTCTCCTCCACCAGGCGGCTGGTGCTGGAGTCCGGCAAGAGGCGCGCGGTGACCTTGAACCTGGTCTCGCGGGCGGCTCTGACCCGGGCCATGGAGCGCTGGCAACAGCAGGAGGACAGGCGGCAGACCAGGACGCTGCTGGCCTACAGCACCCTGGGCGTGGGCATCGCGCTGGCCGTCGGCGGCGGCGTACTCTACGGGGTGGGCAACAAGCTGGGCAGCGACGCCCACGAGATCTACGAGAGCACCGACTCCAGCAAGGAGCTGACCCGGAGCAAGGGCGACCTGGACGCGGCGGCGAATCTGCTGGTGGTGGGGCACGTGCTCACCGGCCTGGCGGTGGCCTCGCTGGGGGTCTCCATCTACTCCTTCCTCACCAGGCCCCAAAAGGAGGCCCGGCCTCGTACCCCCGGCGCTGGCCTCGAGCTGGGGTTCGGCGCCTCGGCCACCGGCGGCGGCGGGGTCGTGTCGGCGTTCGGTCGGTTCTGACGCCAGAGCTCTATCGAGCGTGTCGCAGCTCGAAGACGATAAAATCCTGCGCCGTGGTCTTCAGGCCGAACTTTGCCTCACTGGAGAAGGCACCGCCGACGAGCAGCGCCCCCTTTGAGCCCACGGCCACGGCCCGGCCCTCGTCGTTGAGCCCCCCGCCGGTGGAGACACCCCAGAGCGCGCCCGCGGCGCCGTACCTCGCCAGGAAGATGTCCGTGCCGCCCCGGGAGATCAGCGTGTCGGCCCCAAGCACCGGGCCGCTGTAAAACGAGCCCGTGACATAGCAGCCGCCGCTGTGGTCCGCCGCGACGCCACGGCCGGTGTCGACGCCGGGGCTGCCGGCGGACCTGGCCCACCTGAACCTGCCCGCGCTGTCCAGGCTGGCCACGAGGATATCGCCATAGCTGCTCTGCTTCTTGGTCGACTCCAGGGAGTGCTTGCCGAACAGGGCCGGCGCGTAGGCGTTCCAGGAGCGCACGCTGTTGTCGTCGAAGCGCCCGGTGATGTAGCTGTTGCCCGAGTCGTCGGTGTCGACCCCGAAGGCCATATCGTCATAGGCGCCGCCGCCCGCGGTGGCCCAGGCGAACCTGCTCCCCTTGACGTCGTACCTCGCCACGAAGATATCGCGCTTGCCCCGCGACGTGAGGGTCAGCCCGGGCGCCGCGCCGAAGGTGGCGGTCTGCTGAAAGCTCCCCGCGATGTGGACGTTGTCCCGGCTGTCGACGGAGACACCGTGGGCCGTGTCCTCGCCGGGGCCGCCGGCGCCGATGGCCCCCTCGAGCGCGAGGTCTGTGTCCAGCCAGGCGACGAAGATATCGCTCTTGGCGGTGGCGGAGCCCGGCACGACGGTGCCCGCCCCGAAGGGCACGGTCCCCTGGCTGCTGCCGGTGATATAGATCTTGCCCCTGGTATCGAGCGCCACGGCGCGGGCGACGTCCTCGTCCTCGCCGCCTGCGCTGGTGGCCTTGTGGAACGCGCCCGCGCTGGAGAGCCGGGCCACGAAGATATCGCTGCTGCCCCCCTTCCCTCTCGCGGTCAGGACCCTGGCGCCGAAGGTGGCGCTGCCCTGAAAGCTCCCGGCGATGTAGAGGTCACCGTCCTTGCCCAAGACGACGCCGTGGGCCACGTCCTCGCCCGCGCCGCCGACCGCGGCGGCCCACTGCAGCTTGCCATCGCTGTTGAGCATGGCCACGAAGATATCGCGCCCGCCCGCGGACGTGAGCCAGGTGTCGCCGAAGATGGCGACCCCCTGGAAGCTCCCGGTGAAATAGACGTTGTCCTTGCTGTCCACCGCCATGCCGTTGACCGCGGCCTGTGTGATCGGGCTGTCCTCTTTATAGGTAAAGCCATAGCTGTACGGCAGGCAGCCGGACACGTCGAAGGTGCAGTCGCTCTTGCAGGCGGTCACGTCGCCCGAGAGGTACCCCTGGCCCAGGCTGGCGCAGGTCGTCGTCTTGGCGGACGACAGCTCTCCGTCGCACTCCTCCTTGCCGGTGGTCCTGTTGTCCCCGCAGAGGGAGCAGCCGCTGGTGTCGAAGGTGCAGTCGCCCTTGCAGGCCAGCGCCCCGCCGGTGTATGGCGTGCCCACCTCGCTGGGCAGGTCGGTGCACTTCTTGTCGTCGAGGTCCTCCCCGTCGCACCGCTCGATCTTCGTGGCGTCCCTGGTGGGGAAGGCGACGCCGTCCCCGCAGCGCTGCATGCGCTCGTCGTAGGAGACCCACTCGCAGGCGGCCAGCGGCGCGAGCGCGGCCAGCAGCCAGCCCAGGGATATGGCGCGAGACGACCTCATGGCGCGACCAGGTTGCTCACGATCTTGAACAGGACCACGTCGTGCAGCCCCCGGGAGGTGACCAGGGAGTCCCCCGCGCTGGTGACCACGCGGTTGGTGTGGGTGATGCGCCCGAGGACGTGGGCGCCCTGGTCGTCGGCGACGATCTCCTCACCGGAGTTGAAGAACCGCTCCGAGGTGTCCTGTCCGGAGGTGGCGGCGTACCACTGGACCGCGCCCGTGGTGTCGAGCCGGGCCACGAACAGGTCCTTGGCCCTGGCGACCAGCTCCTTTTTGCCATAGGTCGCCGTGCCCTCGAAGGTGCCCGTGACGTAGCAGTTGTTCTTGCCGTCCACCGCGATGCCGTGCCCGTGGTTGAACCAGGTCCCGCCCACCGACCTGGCCCAGCCCACCTTGCCCAGGCTGTCCAGCTTGGCCACCAGGATCCCCTTCCACGACTTGGAGATGATCGTGCTGTCCTGCATGGTGAACTGGCCGTTGAAGTCGCCGACGATGTGGCTCGCGCCCTCTGCGTCGACGACGATGTTGTGGCTCCAGTCGTCGTAGGCTCCCCCCCGGCCCTGGTCCAGATGAACGCGCCGTCGTCGGGGTCGAGCTGGGAGACGAAGATGTCGGTGCCGCCCCGTGACGTGTAGGTGGTGGTGCCGAAGGTGGCGCTGTCCTCGAAGACGCCGGTGAGCTGGAGCCTGTTGTCCTTGGCGTTCCAGGCCAGCCCCCGCCCGATGTCCGTCCACGAGCCGCCGGCCCGCCGGGCCCAGACGAAGCGGCTCTTCTTCGTGGTCGCGCCGCTGTGCACCTTGGCGACGTAGACATCGAGCCCGTCGCCCTCGGAGGTCAGCCTGGTGCCGCCGAAGTGGACGACCCCCATGAAGTAGGAGGAGATGTAGACGTTGTCCGAGGGGTCCACCGCGATGGCGCGGCCGGTGTCCTTGCGATCCGAGCCCGCGGACTCCACCCACTTGAACGCGCCGTTGCCGGTCTCGAGGGCGGCCACGAACACGTCGGTCTCACCTTTTGAAGCGAGGGGACCGAGGCTGCCGAAGTCGGCCTCGGCCGCAAACGACCCCGTGAGGAACAGCGTCTTGCCGTCGGCGCTCAGCGCGACGCCGACCCCCTCGTCGTCCTCGACGCCCCCGGCCCGTTTGGCCCAGAGGAAGACAGCCTCGCTGTTGAGCTTGGCGACGAAGATGTCCTTGCCGCCCCTGGCGGTGAGGGTCTGTTTGCCGAAGTCGGCGGTCCTGGAGAAGACCCCGGTGAGGTAGAGGTTCCCCGCTGCGTCCCGGGTCAGGTCGAGGCCCCGATCGTCCCCGGTGCCCCCGGCCCGGACCACCGAGGAGTAGACGTGGTTGTGGCAGCCGGATTCGTCATACCCCTGGCAGTCTGATCTGCACCTCTGCGTCCCGGAGAGGTACTTCGCCTTGCCCGCCGGGGGTGTCATCGCCGTGCAGCTGGGGTTGGCGCCCGCGCCGTTGCCGTCGCAGGTCTCGCCCTCCTCCTTTTTGCCGTTGCCGCAGAGGTAGCAGCCGGAGAAGTCGAGCTTGCACGTCTTATTGTTACACGCGAGCTTGCCGCCGGTGTACTTGTGGCTCTTGCAGGTGTCCTCGGGCATCCGCTTGCCGTCGCACTGCTCCCCGAGCTCTGTGGTGATCAGGCCGTCCCCGCAGCGCAGGACCCGCTCCTCGTAGGAGACCCAGTCGCAGGCGCCCACAGTACAAGCGACCGACGCCAGGAGCGCCAGAGTCATCGGCCGCGTGGGCGTCGTGTTCAATGACTGCTTCATCAAATGGACATCCGATTGACAGGCGGTCCCCGGGCTGAGAAAGATAACAAAATGTGGAACGTTTCACCATGCTTGTCCGGGTGCCTGCTGCTGCTGCTGCTGCTGGCGGGCTGCCCGGACGAGGGCCAGAGCGCCACAGATTCCGGGGTTGAGGGGGGCTGCCCGGACGTCGTGCCGTGGCCGGTGGACACCCGCCTGGACGCGCCTGTCGCCGCCTCCAAGGACCGGGGCCCCGACCAGCCGCCCGGCCCCGATCTCGTCGGCCCCGGGTGCGTCCTGCCCGTTCAAAAGACGCTGGCGCTCAGCGGCGGCGTGGCCAGCACCACGGGTGAGATTCCGCGGACCCCGACCAACAACCTGGTGACCCTGCCGGCCACGTCCTGCGCCACGGCGAGGGGCGCCGGCTCGGGCTGCGCCGACCTGGGGACGCCGGGGCCGGACCTGGGGACCGGCGCCGCGCCATGGAGCAAGGGCTCGGACCACTTCTACAGGGTGACGCTCAGCGGCGGGACCGCCTACGACGTATACCTCCACCCCGAGGGGGGCCACGACACCGTGGGCTACAACGCCCTGGTGTACGTCTTCGCCGACTGCTCCTGCCCCTGGGCCAGCTGCCTGGGCAAAAAGGACGAGGGCCAGAGCGGCCAGGGCGAAGTCGTCAGCTTCACCCCTGCGACCAGCGGAACCTACTACATCGGCGTGGACAGCCTGTACAAGGCGAGCCACCCCGGCTCCTACGGCAAGTACACCCTCACCGTCATGGAGCGCAATAAACCGGGCAACGACACCTGCGCCGCGGCCCGCCCCCTGGCCCTGGCGACGGGGAGCACCTCCATCCGGGTCCATGGCCACAGCGGCGAGGCGAGCGATACGGCCAGCCTCGACGCCTCGGGATGCACCGGACACGCCACCGCCGGCCCCGACGTCTTCTACTCGCTGGCCATGACCCGGGGCAAGACCTACACCATCGGGCTGGACGGGGTCGGCTTCGACGAGTCGCTCTACCTCTTCACCTCCTGCGGCGACGTGGCCGGTACCTGCGGCGAGGGCATGGGCGCGGATCGGCTGGTGTTCGGCCCCGAGAAGCTCGTCTTCTCCCCGGACAAGGACGGCACCTACATCATCGGCGTCGACGGCAAGGGCAAAAAAGACAGCGGCGCCTTTGCGCTGAAGATCGACGTCCACGCCACGCCGCCCAACGACGCCTGCGCCACCCGGGAGACGCTGTCCTGGAAGGAGGCCAAGGCCACGGCCACGGGGGACAGCAGCAAGGCCACCGACAGGCTGAGCTTCGTCGCGGACACGGGCTGCGCCGGGACCCGGGCCACGGGCCCCGAACTGTTCTACGCCGTGACCCTGGGCGCGGGCAAGACGTACAGGATCAAGGTCACCCCGGGCGCGGGCTACGACCCGGCGATCTACCTCTTCGGCAGCTGCGCGGCGGTGGACACCAGCTGCCTGGGGAGCGCGGACGCCATGCCCGCGGGGGGTACAGAAGAGCTGCGGATCACGCCCAAGGCCCAGGGGACCTACGTGCTGGCGGTGGACTCTGGCAACGGCGCCTCGGGCGACGCGGCCGGCACCTTCGCCGTGGAGATCGTCGAGCTGAGCCCGCCCAAAAACAGCGCCTGCGCCGGCGCCGTGCCGCTGTCGTGGTGCGGCAAGAAGGTCGCGGTCCACGGCGACACGACCCGGGCCGCCGCCGCCGTGGACCTGCCGGCCACCGGCTGCACCGGGGGCGACACCGAAGGCGGGGACCTCTTCTACACAGTGTCTCTGACCGCCAACAAGCGCTACGCGGTGACGGTCCAGCCGTCCGCCGGATACAACGCCGCGCTCTACGTGCTCGCCGGCTGCGACAAGGGCGCCTGCGTGGCCGGCGCCGACAGCGGCTCCGCGGGAGCTGCCGAGACCGTGACCTTCGAGGCCAAAAAGGACGGCGCGCACATCATCGGCGTGGACTCGCGCTACGCCACGGGCGCCGGCCTCGGCGCAGGGACCTTCGTGCTCACCGTCGAGGAGAAGTGATGCGCGCTCCGCACGTGGAACATCGCAGCGTCGCGAGCCCCGACGGCACGCACATCGCCTACCAGGTCTGCGGCCATGGCCCGCCGGTGGTGCTGGCCAACGGCTTCTGCACGCCGTATCACACCTACCGCCACGTCTACCGGCTCTTCGAGCAGGGGTACCGCGTGATCAGCTGGGACTACCGCGGCCTGTTCCGCTCGGGCCGCCCGCGGGACCGCCGCAGCTATGGCTTCCCGCAGCACGTCCAGGACCTGGAGCAGGTGCTGGCCGCGGAGGGGGTGGAGCGCGCGCTGTTCGTCGGCTGGTCCATGGGGGTGGAGGTCCTGCTGGAGTACTACCAGTCTCACCCGGAGCAGTTCGTCGGCTTCGTCGCCCTGGCCGGCACCTGCCGCCGGCCCTACGACACCCTCGGCGACTGGCCGCCGCTGCGCCACATCATGGCGGTGGGCGTGCCGCTGGGCACCCGCGTGGTCTCCCGCCTGGCGCCGCTGATGCATCTGTTTTTGGCCGGGTTCGCCCGCTGGCCCGGCCCGGGGGTCATCGACGGGGCGACGCGGGTGGGCGTGGACCAGCTGGCCGTGCGCGCCCACATCATGGCTCCGCCCCTGGACCTGGACGTGGTCAAGGATCTGATCCTGGACTACGGCAAGCTGGACTGGCGCGCCGTGGCTCGCACCACGCGCTTTCTGGCCGTGCACGACGCCACGGAGATGCTGCCCGGCGTGCAGACGCCGACCCTGGTGGTCACCGGCACGCGGGACTGGATCACGCCGCCGCGCCTGGGGCGGGTGCTGGCGGACAACATCCCCGACGCGGAGATGGTGCTGGTGCAGGGCGCCACGCACTACGCCGCGGTGGAGTTCCCCGAGGTGGTGACGGGCCACATCGGCCGCTTCGTCCGGCGCCTGTCCTACGGCCCGCTGACAGACGCGGAGACCGCCCCGGGTTGATCAGGCGGTCTTGCGGCTCGCCACGCGCTTGCAGCGCCGCAGCATGTAGACCGCCAGCAGAAACAGCGCCAGGCTGACGAACTGCGAGGTGGAGAGCAGCAGCACCGCGCCGCGATCGTCGTCGCGGAAGAACTCGACGATGGCCCGGGTCACGGCCTTGAGGATCACGAACCACCAAAAGATCTCGCCGTCGAACCGCCGCCGGGGGCGGACCCAGTAGTAACAGACGAAGAAGATGCCGAGGTTCAGCAGGGCCGAGTACAGCTGAGTCGGGTGCACGGGCAGCGGGTGCGCGGCGGTGGCCTGCACCAGGCCCGCCTCCAGCTGGTGCTTCCAGACGGCCCCCGGCTTGGGGAAGACCCACCCCAGGGGGCTGTCGGTGACCTTGCCGAAGCAGCAGCCGGTGAGGAAGCAGCCCATGCGCCCCCAGAACAGTCCGAGCGACACGCCGAAGCCGGACAGGTCGGCCAGGCGCCACAGCTGCAGCTTGTGCTTGAGGATATAGTAGAGGGTGAGCAGCATGGCGCCGAGGAAGCCGCCGTAGTAGACCAGCCCGCCCTCCCAGATCTTGAACACTTTGAGGCAGTCCCGGGGCTCGTGGCAGTAGCCCTCGGGCTTGAAGCACTTGAAGAAGTCGCCGCAGTGGGCGTGGAGGGTGCAGGTCGCAGGCATGCCCTCGGTGACGCGGAGCTGCTGCGGGGCGAAACAGTAGTTGATGTACTCCGAGAGCTGCCCGTCGGCCACCACGTGCAGCACCCGGGCGCCGATGATGCTGAAGATGATCACCAGCATGCTCAGATCGAGGAACTTGCCCGAGTCGACACCGGTCCGCGTGGCCTCCCGCCACATCAACAAGATGCCGAAGATGAAGCCCAGGGTGAGCATCGTGAAGTAGGCGGTGAAGGTGAACTTCCCGATGATGGGGAGATCGACCACCCAGAGGATCGGTTGCATTGGCGGGAGTCCGGCTCCGAAGAGAGTGCAGGGTTTTCGAAACGCCGAAAACCTATCAGAAGCCGGGGGGGTTGGCAACGCGCCGGCGGCCGGCTTGCTGCCGCTGGCGGAAGCGCTCGCGCACCTCGAAGGCGAAGTTGTCCAGCACCTCGGGGTCCATGGGATCGCCGTTGAGGGAGAGGGTCAGCGACAGCAGCCCCTCGCGCTCGGCGGCGTGGAAGAACTGGGCCTCGGAGATCTTGTTCGGCATGCACTCCAGCGGGCCGACGCTGACCACGCCGTCGATGCGCCCTTCGCGGTGCTCGTGGACGGGCCCGCCGACGGTGAGCACCGCCTCGCCCTCCAGCTCGCCGCGCAGGTACCCCTCGGCCGCCTGCACCGACTGCCTCACCGTGGTTCGCGGGGGCCAGCCGAAGAGCCGCGCCGCGTCGTTGTAGAGGGCGTCCTGTACGTGCCGCTGCACGCCGTCCTGGGCGCGGGCCGAGAGCCCCCGCTGGTTGCCGACCTGCAGGTTGAGCCAGCTGGTGTATTCCAGCCACTCGTTGAACGGGGCGATGCGACAACGGACGCCGCGCCGCTCCAGCTTCTGGATCACGAAGTCGTTGGCGAAGGAGACGCAGCGCACGTAGATCTCGCCCACCACCAGCACCGACGCCATCTGCGGCGGCTGCGTGCCCACGGCGGCCAGCTCCCGCAGGGCCCCGCGCAGCCAGGCGCGGAGGCCGAACAGCCGCCCCGTGGCCAGCGCCCTCATGGTCTGTGCCGTGGTCAGCGTGCCCCCCGCCGTGCGCTCGAGCAGCGCGTGCAGCTCCCGACGGCGGCGGTGGTAGATGGCGTCGGCCGCGCCCGGGGTCTCCTCGGTGGGGCGCACGAAGTGCAGCGCCTCCAGCAGCAGGTCCTCGGCCATGAACCCGGCGAAGGCCACCAGGAACCAGCCCAGCGGGGTGCCCTCGAAGTAGCCGGTGTCGCCGGGGGACCACATGCGCACGCGGTCCTTCCAGCCCAGGCGCTCCACGGTGATCTTGTGCAGCAGGTTGTAGGCGCCGAAGCGGCAGGGGCCGTTGGAGCGGGGCATGGCCACGCAGAAACTGTCCTCGGAGTCGTCGCGCTCCAGCCGCTCGATGACGTTGCCCAGGGACATGCACAGGGGCACGCACTCCTTGCCCGAGGTGTGACGCCGGCCCACGCGCACGGTCTCGGCGTTGGCCGCCGGCAGCACCTCCGCGCGGATGCCGATGCCGCGCATGCAGGCCGCCATGGCGTCGGAGTCCGGGCCCATGGGCGGGATCAGCAGCACCTCCTGATGGTGGAGCACCTCCGACAGCTCCCGCTGATCCAGCTCCATGCGCCGAAACGAGGTGGGCCGGGGTCGACGCGGCGGGGTCGCGCGATCCTGATGCACGCAGTGCAAATACGCCTCCACGCGGGTGCGGGTGCCGGCGTCGCCGGAGTGGCCGTCGGTCTCGATGATCGTCAGCGGCTTGCCCTCCATGATGTAGCCGTAGAAGTGAGTGACGAAGCTGTCCGGGCCGCAGGAGTAGTTGCTGCAGTAGAGGCTGTAGTGCCCCGGCGTGCGCCGCACCTGGTGCGCCGCCCGCAGGTTGCGCTGGCCGAAGCCCCAGTAAATGCCCTCGAACACCGGCGCGTGGTCGTCCACGGGGTAGCAGTCCACCGGCACCGGTATGGCGCCCTGCTCGCGCATGATGGCCGGTACGTTGGAGTTGAGCACCGTGTTGTAGATGGTGTAGACGCGGCCGAGGATCACCACCGGCACCACGCCCCGCTCCTGGCAGAACGACAGCGCGCGGCGGCCGATCTCCTGGCAGCGAACGTCGAAGCGGGTCTGCACGGCCAGGGCCTGGCGGTGGGCGTCGCGCCAGCCATCGGCGGCCCCCAGCATGCGCGCCAGGCGCTCGCAGCTCTGCAAAAAGGCGCCCGCGTCGAGGTTGCCCTCGTCGATGTCGATGACGGGATCCACCAGGGTGGCGCGGTCCAGGCCGAGGTCCAGCCGCAGCATGTCGGGGCTGGCCTGCACGATGGGGCAGACCGTGGCGTGGGGCTCCTCGCCCGCCCGCGGCAGGCTGCGTAGCATCGGCATCAAGAGGTAGTCGGGCTCGGCGTCGACCATGGCGCTGGCCAGGCCGTGGTACTGCTGCATCGGCGCGCAGAACGGCACGTTGGCCTCCTCGATGCCGCGCTTGAGCGCCCGCTGGTCCGCGCCGGTGTGCACGTCGATGTCGAAGCCCAGCTGGCGCACGAAGGTGGCGAAGAACGGAAAGAGGCTCTTGAGGAAGAACTCGTCGGTCATGGAGACCACGGGCCGGCCG
>PVBE012565436.1_pt1 | contig 41490 bp, 40 predicted proteins | sample 1631181 | NCBI WGS metagenome assembly PVBE01 (sample SAMN08397723, study PRJNA350692) | Marine metagenome, whole genome shotgun sequencing project. | isolation source: water | place: Pacific Ocean | collected 2012-04 | reverse complement strand
TCTCCTGCTTGTGTTTCTTTTATTGGTAGGGCAGTCAATGATCCTCCTCCTTTATCATCATTAAGCTTTGCAGCTCTTTCAAGTAGTCTACTATGTAAATAAAAAACATCTCCAGGATAAGCTTCTCTTCCAGCTGGCCTACGTAACAATAAAGACATCTGTCTGTAAGCCCAAGCATGTTTACTTAAATCATCATAAACAATTAAGACATCTTTTCCTTGATCCATAAAATATTCAGCCATAGCAACACCTGAGTATGGAGCCAAATACTGTAAAGAAGAAGCATCAGAAGCATTTGCTGCTACAACAAATGTATGATCCATAGCACCATGTTCTTTCAAAGTATCAACTACAGCAGCTACTTTTGAAGATTTCTGGCCTATTGCTACATAAACACATATTAAATCTCCATCTTTCTGGTTAATAATACAATCCATTGCAACAGTAGTCTTTCCAGTGTTTCTATCCCCAATAATTAACTCTCTCTGGCCTCGTCCAACTGGAACCAAAGCATCAACAACTTTTACTCCAAATTGAACTGGTTGATCTACAGATTTTCTTGAAACCACATTAGGAGCAATTTTTTCTACTGGATTAGTAGAATCTGATTGAATATCGCCCTGTCCATCTAAAGGTCTTCCAAGAGGGTCTACTACTCTTCCTATTAAATTTTCTCCAACAGGAACTTCAACAATTCTACCAGTAGCTTTAACTTCGTCTCCTTCTTTAATATGAGTATATTCACCAAGAATCACTGCGCCCACACTATCTTCTTCTAAATTTAATGCCAAACCAAGTGTGTCATTGGGAAATTGGAGTAATTCACTATACTTTACATTAGACAATCCATGGATTCTGGCATTTCCATCTCCTGCTTCCACAACAGTTCCTACATCAACAAGTGATAATTCACTTCCGTAATCCTCAATTTGTCTTTTAATTATTGATGATATATCTTGACCTCTTACTGCCATTTCTTATCTCCCATTTAATTATTAATACTAAATATTACTTTTAGAAAAAGAATCTCTCATTTTAAAAAATTCACCTTTGACGCTCATATCTAATACCTGGTCAGGGAATCTAATTAAAATCCCACCTATTATAGATGTATCTATTTCATTAACTCCTATAACTTTTGAACCAGTTAAATCTCCAAGTTTTTTTTCAATTTTTTTCATAAAATCATTCTTCAACTCTATAGCTGAAATAATTTTAGCTCTCTTTATTCCATGAACCTCATCAAACATCTCTAACAATCTATCGTTAATTTCTATTACTAAATCAAACTGTCCACGTTCTATTAACATAAAAACAAAGTTAAGTTGTTTTTTAGAAAAATCAGAACAAAGTTTCTTGATACTATCTTTTTTAATTTTCAATGGAACATGAGGCTCATTCATCAAACTTGAAACATCTTTGTTAAAAGCCAATTCAGTCAAAAATTTTAAGTTTTCACTCCAATTTTCTTCATTGCCATCAGCATCATTTATCTGAAAAATAGCTTCAGCATATCGTCTTGCACTAGGTTCTTTGGCCATAATTATTTAACTTCTTCTTTTAAGACTTTTTCTATCAATTTAGTGTGAGTATTTTCATCAATCTCTTTATCTACAACCTTCTCAGCAACTTCTAATACTAAAGTTGAAAAGTTTTTTCTAAGTTCATTGATAGCTACACGAGTTTCTTTTTCAAGATCACTCTTAGATTTTTCTATAAGACTTTCAATTTCCTCTAAAGCTTTACTTTTCTCTTTATCTTTAAATTCTTCACTGAGTTTTTTTGCCTGATCAATTATCTTCTGGCCCTCTTGCCTAGCAGAAATCAATTCTTTTTCAATCTTCTCTGCAGACGAAGCAGCATTTTCTTTAGCTTTTTCAGCAGCAGAAAGACTTTCCTTAATTCTTTCTGCACGTTCATCAAGCATTTTTATTACTGGTTTATAAAGTAATTTGCTTAATACAAATAAAAGTATCAAAAAACTTAATATCTGAGTAATAAGACCGGGTAAATTTATCCCGAGAGCTTCCATTTAACATCCCTCTCTTTAATTGAGTAGTTAAAAGTAAACCTTTAACTCTCTAAAATTTTTTAAACAGTAGGAATTTTTGAATCCGCTACAAATATTATTATTATTGCTACCACTAAAGCATAAATAGCTATAGCTTCAGCAAACGCAATAGCAAGGATCATATTTTGTTGTATTGGTCCTCTTGCTTCTGGGTTCCTACCCAAAGCCTCCATAGCTTTTCCAGCAAGCATTCCTATTCCTAACCCTGGTCCTATTGCACCTAAACCTATAGCCAACGCAGCAGCTAAAGCGGTAATATTTCCATAAACTAAATCACCCAAGGAAATCCTCCTTTATCCTTAATTGTTTATATTATGTTTTTAGCATATTTTTTTAAGTTTTACACTAGTGTTCGTTGTGATCAGCTATTGCTGAAACTCCAAACACTAAAGTTAACATTGCAAAAATGAAAGCTTGAATTAAACCTACGAACAATTCAAGTCCCATAAAAGGAATTATTCCTATCAAAGGAATAAGAAAAGCCATAGCCACCAACAATACTTCCCCAGCAAACATGTTTCCAAATAAACGGAAAGTAAAACTAATTACTCTAGCAATTTCAGCTATCAGCTCTAAGAATCCTACAAAAAACATTATTGGACTCTTAAAGCTAATAAATTTTGAACCATATCCTTTTATTCCTAAAGCTTGGAAACCCCAAACTTGAACAAAAATCATTGCGACAATAGCTATAGCCAAAGATGTATTCAAATCAGTACTAGCTCCTCTGATAATTGGAAGCAATCTTCCAGAATTATTATCTCCTACTACTGAGGATAATTTATTAGTTTCATCATCTTTTGTTCCTGGAACGATAATTTTTAAAAAACCTTGCCCCTTGAATGGAGTAAGTTTTTCATTACCAATTTCTTCAAGAATTTCATCAGTACAATTCGAAGAATGATGATCTTCATTACCATGATGAGCTTTATCTTCATTATACTCTCCATGATCGAGGTGATGTGACTTATGTTCACATAAAACTTCAGCAGTTTCTACTAACCCAATAGTTCCTACGCCTGGTAAAACTCCCAACCAATTTGAAGTAATCACACATAAAAATATGGTCATTACTAATGGAAGAAATTTCCTACCAGCTTTACTCCCAGAAACCGATTCGACAAGGTTAAGAAAGAACTCAACTATTATTTCCAGAAAATTCTGTAATCTTCCAGGCACGTCTTTTCTATTTCGAGTACCCAAGAAACTAACTAAAATTAATAAAAATATAGCAATCCATAAAGAAAGAGAAGTGTTAGTAACTGAATAATCAGCAAAAATCAGGGGTAACTTGAAAACTGTTTCTGCAGGTAATTGAATATGAGCAACAGGCGATTGAAAAAAACCTCCTCCAGGAACTATAGAACCCAAAGGACCTGCAATTAATGCAACAATGAAAAATATCGCTAAAAGAGAAACTATTAAAATTCTTTTCATACTAAATGTATTTATTGTTAATCATTCATAATCCTTTTTATCATTTTAAAACTTCCAAATCCAGCCAAAATTACTCCTAAAATAATTCCACTTATCACACCTACTGGTTTTATATTTATTAATCCATCTACCCAAACACCTAATAAAGCTAAACCAGATATTGAGATTGCTATAAACCATCCAATACCTGTTAATTGAACTAACAGTTCTATTGTTTTATTTTGATCTTTTGACACAACAATAAAAATTAGATTTTTAATCAAATTTATTATATTTTTAATTCAAAATTTTAGATAACGCTTTGAATGAGTGTTATTTTTTCTGAACAGGACCTTTTCCTAAATCATCAAGATCCAAACTATCTATGAAATCTGAAAAAGCAGATAATTTGTCTAATTCTTTTTGATCTACAGGAACAGTCTTTTCCAGATTTTTATTCTCTTTTTCAGAACCTATAATTATACCTTTTTCATTATCTATTCTTACTCCTGCTTTTTCCAAAACTTCAGGTTGAACAAAAACGGGAACGTTACATCTCACTGCTATTGCTATAGCATCTGAAGGTCTAGAATCAACAGTAAATGAATCTTTTCCTTTTTTAAAAACAATCTTAGAAAAAAAAGTATCATTATCAAGACCAGAAATCACAATATGATCTATTGAAGCTCCTAATTCCTTAATAATTGTAATCATCAAATCATGTGTCAGAGGTCGAGGCACAGTAACATCTTGTAATCTTACTGCTATAGAATCAGCTTCTGCAGGCCCAATCCAAATAGGAAGATACCTATCATTTTCTTTCTGTTTTAGGATTACAACTCTTTGATAATTCGAAAGACTAACCCTAATGCTATCTATAATCATTTCTATCATTTGAGACCTTCTTTCAATAAATAAAACACACAAATATGTTAAACCATAAATAATAAATTTGAAATCTTAAGAAGTTAAATAAACCTTCATTCTATTAGAGAAAAGTTCAGCCTCTTTATAAATTAGACTTAAATAATCTTCTAAATTATTGTAAGAAGATCTTGGGAAAATTATAGCTCTAGAAATTGGAAAGACACATCTTCCATTATGTGTCTTGCTTAAACTTACAGGAACAACCTCTTCAATAACCCCTCCTTGAGTTCCAATCCCAGGAATAAGTAAAGGAATTTCATCATCCAAAGATCTTATTACTTTTATAGGATCAATATTTGTAGCACCTAAAACTAAACCAGCATTATTTTCATGATCATTTTTTCTAACTATATTATAAATATATTCATATAATTTTATCTCTGAACCTTCGGATTTAACTAAAATATCTTGAATTTGAGATGCACTATTATTTGAGCTTCTACAGACTACAAATGCACCTTTCCCATCTATTTCTAAAAAAGGCTTCATGGAATCAAAACCCATATAAGGATTAACAGTTACAACATCAAAACCCCAGGTATTAAACATTGCATCTGAATAAGCTTCAGCAGTTGATCCTATATCTCCTCTTTTACCATCTCCAATTAAAATTAATCCTAAAGACTTCGCATAATCAATTGTTTTCTGCATTTCTTGAAGACCTTTAATACCAGATAATTCATAAAATGCTAACTGGAATTTATACGCACAAACAAAATCTTTGGTTGAATCTATTACCGCACAACCCCATTCATAAAGATCTTTAAACCCTATTTTTTTTATTAACTCATAATTAGGATCTAATCCAACACATAAAATAGTTTTTTTATCATCTATAATAGAATCTAATTTTAAAATCCAACTTAACACAGTTTCTAATTATATTTTTTAAAAAGTATTAGTTTATTTATTGTAATTGATATTACCCCAAGTGCGACAGATATTAATATCAACTTTATAGCGCCTCCATCGTTTCCAGATGAAATACGAGTAAATATTGCTAAAGGAAGAGTTTGTGAAACTCCAGGAATATTCCCTGCAACAATAATAGTTGCACCAAATTCAGCTAAACTTCTAAAGAAACCTATTAAAATTCCTGCAAATAACCCTTTTTTTGCTAAAGGGATCATAATAAATAGAAAAATCTGAGTTTTAGAAAATCCTAGAGTCTGTGAAGATTTAATTAATTCGGGATCTATCCCCTGTATAGACACCCTAAACATATTTACCACTAATGGAAGGGAAACAATTGCTGCCGCCAAAGAAGCAGCAATCCAAGTAAACATTATTGAAGCACCAAAAATTTTCTCCAAAATTAAACCTAATGGAGAAATAGGACTAAATATCCATAAAAGTGCATATCCAATTATTATCGGAGGTACAAGGAGAGGCAGAGAAACAAAAATATCGAGCAAAAATGCAATCCATGATTTTGATTTCTCTAAATAAAGAGCCAAAAATAACCCTAAAATTGTTGTGATAATTGTTGCAAAAAAGGCAATCTTTAGAGAAAGATAAATAATATTAATTTCAGTTATGCTAAAAATCATTGTCTGTCACTCTAAAAACTCAAATCCGAATTTAGAAAAAATTTCTGAAGACTCATCAGAAGTCAAATATTCAAGAAAACTAATAGTTTTCTGATAGTGTGCTTCTTCACCAATCACCGCTACAGGATACTCTACAACTATTGAAGTACTTTCCACATGAAAAATAATTTCAACTAGATCTGAAAGCAAAGCATCAGAAGAATATACTATTCCAATAGGAACATTCCCTGACTCTACTGAAACTAATGTGGCCCGAGCATCTAGGTTAAAGATTAATTGATTTTTAATTGAATCCCATTTTTTATTCTTCTCTATAAACTGCTTCGAATATTTTCCTAAAGGTGCCAGATCTGGATCAGCAATAGAAATTTTGAATCCTGGATTAAAGATTTCTTTCTTAGAAGGGCATTTTATTTTTTTGGAACAAATTATCGTCAAACCATTTTTCAAGAGAACATTCACATCATCCTCTTTAACATATTCCTGTTTAATTAAATCACTTATTGGATCCATTCCTGCAAATATAATAAGGTCTGGATTCGCACCCAATCTTATTTTATTACTTAAAGTATAGGAACCCGCAAAATCAAAATTTACTTGAGCCTTTTGATATTTTTTTGCTATCTCTAAAAGAGGTTCTGATAAAGAAGCAGCAGCAAATACCAAAACATCTTCAGATAAATCTTTTTTACAAGATATTAAAGAAATAGTTAAAAATAAAGTTAAAACCACTAATTTAAAAATATAAGAATGTCTGTTCAAACTAACCTTCCAAGAATATATATTTCCTCTTTTTGCCATACGTGACATAATAAGAACATATTAAAAAAAATACCTTTAATAGAAATGGGAAACCCAAAATACGACTTCTCTTCTTTTTCAGAATTAGATTTCTATAAAAAAGTAAATACTAGACTAATAGAATTAGCAGAAGTAGACAAACTAGCAAAAATTATAGAATTAGGCTGTGGAACTGGCGGAGTCACGGAATTAATTTTAGATAGAGTTAATTCTGCCAAAAACACTGTAATATATGCTATAGATAGTTCTGCTAGTGCAATTTCTTCCTCTTTATCCAGATTAGAATCAAGAAAAGAAGCTATTTTAAAATTTATTCAAACTGAAGCTCAAAATTTACAATCCACAGTAAAAGATCAAGTTGATTCTGTTATCTATTGTAATTCAATTCATTACATAAATAACAAGATGGATATGATTAATCAAATTGGAAAAAGTTTAAAAAGTGGAGGAACATTTGCTTTCAACACTTCTTTTTATTCTGGATCTCATCCTCCAGAAACAGAGATTTTCCTTCGCAAATGGATGTTTAAAACAATCAGACTTTTGAAGCAGAGATATGGAATAATGCCAGTGAAAAAAGGTAAAGTAGAGTCTAGAGTTCAACTAACCCCTGAAAACTATACTGAATTAGTTTTATCAAATGGATTCTACATCAAAGATAAAGAAGTTATCGAAGTAGATGTACCTTTGGATGGTTGGTATCACATTTGTTCATTTCGTGATTGGATAGAAGGTGTTCTTCCTGGTGTTCCTTTATCAAAAGGAAAAGAAATCCTTCAAGAAACTGTCAAGGATCTTTTTGATGAAATGAATATTAAAACATTACAAAGAAATTGGCTTTCAGTAGTAGCTGTAAAAAAATAACTTAAAAAGATACAAACTTTTCTAAAGATTTAACCTCTAAATTAGTACTAACAGAACTTGAATCTACTGCTGCATAAGCAGTATCTAATGATGTAAAACAAGGAATCTTTCTTTCGGTTGCTATTCTTCTTATCTGAAAACCATCCTGCAATGTTTTTCTATCTCCAGTAACTGTATTAATTACTCCAATAATAGATTTATCTTCTATCAAATCTACTGCATTAGGATGGCGACTCAAAACTTTCTCTATTCTTTCAGAAGAAAATCCTAAAGATTCTATCAAATCTGCAGTACCCGGAGTTGCTGCAAACTTATAACCTTTAGAATTAATTAATTTTATCAGTTTCTTGCTACTCAACTTATCTCTATCAGCAATACTGAGAATAAGTTTTCCTTCTGGAGGTAATTGCAATTGAGAAGAAATTAAAGCTTTGGATAAAGCTGATTGAAAATTATTATCTATACCCATTACTTCTCCAGTTGATTTCATTTCAGGACCCAAAAAGGTATCAACTCCAGTAAGTTTAGACATAGAAAAAACAGGTGCTTTAACTGCATAAAAATTCTTATTAGGCATCAATTGATGCCCATAACCTAAATCATCAAGAAAAGTACCATTCATGATTCTTACAGCAATATCTATCATAGGAATTCCAGTAACTTTGGAGATAAATGGAATAGTTCTACTAGATCTTGGATTTAATTCCAATATATATACCTTACTTTTTAGATCCTTCCCTTCCCTTGTTTCAGATCTCTTAATAACAAACTGAATATTCATTAATCCTTTTATACCTAAAGCTATACCAATATCTTTTGTATGTTTCACAATTATATCGATTTCATTTTTTGTTAAATTGATAGGAGGGTAAACAGCAATTGAATCTCCACTATGTACTCCGGCACGTTCTATATGCTCCATTATTCCTGGAATAAGAATATTTTCTCCATCACAAACAGCATCTACTTCTACTTCAATTCCCTCAATATATCTATCAATTAATAAAGAACCTCGGAAATCTTGAAAAAGTGAAGAGTGAGACTCAAAATACCGTTTTAATTCTTCTGTACTCTGAAGGATTTCCATAGACATACCACCTAGCACATAACTAGGTCTCACAACCACAGGAAAGCCTACAGAATTAGCCACATTTATGGCATCAGTTACATTAAAAACTTCTCCTCCGGGAGGTTGAGGTATATTTAAACTTTCAGTTAATTTTTCAAAAGGAATTCTATCTGAAGCATTATCAATTGTTTTAGCACTAGAACCCATAATTGGATTACTAGAATTATCTAAAGAAGTAGCTAAATTTACTGCAGTTTGACCACCAAACTGTACAATAGATTTGGGCTTTTCAAAACCATAACTTTCATTATCAATAATATTTCTTATTGATTCTTCATCTAAAGGTTCGAAGTATAATATTTCAGAAGTATCAAAATCAGTTGAAACAGTTTCAGGATTAGAATTTATCATTATAGATTTTTTATTAATCCTATCTAAGGCCCAAACAGCATGAACAGAACAATAATCAAACTCAATACCTTGACCGATTCTTATAGGTCCACTACCTAATACAATTACTTTATCTTTTTGAATAGGTAATGCTTCATTTTCTGTTTCATAAGTACTATAAAAATAAGGTGTAAAAGCTTCAAATTCAGCAGCGCAAGTATCCACCATTTTATAAGTTGGAATAATCCCAAATTCTATTCTCTTTTTTCTTACTTCTTCAGTAGTTATTTTCAATATTTCAGCTATATCAGAATCAGCAAATCCCATTCTCTTTACTTTCCGTAAAATATTAGAATCAAGAACATTTGAAGACAACTCTTTTTCCATGTTAATAATCTTTAAAAATGAATTAGAGAACCAAGGATCAAATCCTGTTTGTGTAGATAAATCAATTGGCCCCATGCCTTTTCTTAATGCGTTCATCACTCTCCAAATTCTTGAATCTGAAGGAGTTAAGTTGAAATTTTCTCCTAATTCATCAAATTCTGATAACTGTGATTGATTCTTAACATCAAGAGAACGTAATGCTTTCAAAAATGCTGATTCAAAAGTTCTATCTATAGCCATAACCTCTCCAGTTGCTTTCATTTGAGTACCAATAGTACGATCTCCTGACTCAAATTTATCGAATGGCCATCTAGGAATCTTGACTACACAATAATCCAGAGAGGGTTCAAAAGCAGCGGTAGTTTTTTGAGTAACAACATTCGTCATGTCATCTAATTTTTTACCCAAAGCAATTTTTGCAGCAATCCTAGCTATCGGATAGCCAGTTGCTTTTGAGGCAAGTGCTGAAGATCTACTAACTCTAGGATTAACTTCAATAACATAATATCTTTGTTTTCTAATCAGTTTTTCATTATTAGATTCTGATACCCAATAAGGTTCTAGAGCAAATTGAATATTACATCCTCCCTCAATAGATAACGCACGTATAATTTTCAATGAAGCTGATCTAAGAAGTTGGTAGTCTTTATCTGTAAGAGTTTGGCTAGGAGCTACTACTATAGAATCTCCAGTATGTACACCCAATGGATCTATGTTTTCCATATTGCAAATTGTAATTGCATTATCAAATGAATCTCTGATCACTTCGTATTCAACTTCTTTCCAACCTACTAATGATTCCTCAATTAATACTTGGTTTACTCTGCTAGCTTTTAATCCAGAATCAGCAATTGTTTCAAGCATTTCTTGATTTTTTGCTACTCCTCCTCCACTTCCACCAAGAGTATAAGCTGGACGTATCACTACAGGATAACCAATTTTTTCTGCAGCATCTAAAGATTCTTGTATTGAAGAACAAGCAAAACTTTTTGGTACGGGTTCATTAAGCTTGTTCATTAAAATCCTGAATTCATCTCTATCTTCAGCCATTTTTATAGAACTAATTGAAGTACCTAATACTTTCACATTATGTTTCTTCAAAATACCTAATTCATCTAGTTCCATCACTAAATTCAATCCGGTTTGTCCACCTAAGGTACCCAATATACCATCTGGATTTTCTTCAATAATTATTTTCTCGATTATTTCTGGTATTAACGGCTCTATGTAAACCTTGTCTGCGACATCCAAGTCAGTCATGATAGTAGCTGGGTTAGAATTCACTAAAACTACTTCTACGCCTTCTTCTTTTAAAGATTTACAAGCTTGTGTGCCAGCATAATCAAATTCAGCAGCCTGTCCAATAACTATAGGACCAGAGCCAATTATTAAAACTTTTGATATTTCTTTAGTCATATTAATTTTTTATTTTTGTATTAAAATTTTTCATAATAGTTATAAAGTCATCAAATAAATATTCTGAATCTTGAGGACCTGGAGATGCTTCAGAATGATATTGAAGTGTTATCACAGAGTGTTTTTTATTAATTAGGCCAGAAATAGTTTGATCATTTAAGTTAATATGACTAATTTCAATATCATCGTTAAAAGAATCAGCTTTGACAGCATAACCATGATTTTGAGCTGTGGGATAAACTTTTCCTCTAAGTAAATCTTTTACTGGTTGATTACCTCCTCTATGACCAAAATGTAACTTAAAAGTATCAAAACCAAATGCTCTTGCAATAATTTGATGACCTAAACATATACCCATAATTGGCACAGAACCAATAATTTCTTTAGCTACATTCACAACATTTTCTAAACGAGAAGGATCACCAGGACCTGGGGAAAAAATAATTCCATCTGGATTAAAACTTAGAATTGTTTCCTTACTTGAATTCCAAGGTAGTACCGTTATCTTACAATCTCTAGAATCAAGAATCCTCAAAATGTTTCTTTTTACACCAAGATCTATAAGAACAACATTAAATTTTGTTCTGATATTTTTTTCTTGTGGATTAATATAAACATAAGGTTTTTTTGTTGAAACTTCTGATACAAAATCTTTTTCATCATAATCCTCTGCCATATCTAAAATTCTTGATGCTCTTTCTTTATCACTATCAATAGTTATCAATCCTTTCATAACACCTTTATCACGAATTTTTCTAGTTACAGCTCTAGTATCTATTTCAGAAATTGCAGGCACTTTATTATCAATCAAAAATTCACTAAGTGAAGAAGTAGAAAAATTATGAAATGGATAATCACATATCGATCTGACTATAAAACCATTGACTTGAATCTTACTTGATTCATTGAAATATTCATTAATCCCATAATTCCCTATTAAAGGATAAGTAGCTATAAGTATTTGTCCTCCATAAGAAGGATCAGTTAGCATTTCCTGATATCCAGTCATAGAAGTATTAAAAACAACCTCTCCACTAGATTCTTGATTAAAACCTATATTTTCACCATTAAAAATAGATCCATCATCTAAAAACAAAAAAGCAGTTTTATGTTCATTCATTATTTATAACTTCGCCTTTAAATATTGTATAAAGTGGTTTTCCTTTTAAAAAAATACCTTCTTTGTGTGTAGAATATTGATTCAAATAATTCTTACTTTTTGATTTTATTTCAATTGAATCCATATTCCATTTTTGATCACTTATCATAGTAAAATCAGCACAGAATCCTTTCTTTATTTCTCCAATTTTTAACCCTGATATTTTATTGATAATTTGTGCTGGTTTTTCAGACATCTTTTCTATCGCTTTAGCTATTCCTATCTGTGAGGCAACTAATCCAAAAGCATTCTCTAAACCGTTAATCCCCGAAGGAGTTTCACTAAATATATTCATTTTTTCTATGTCTGAATGAGGAGCATGATCAGTGGCTACTACATCAATTATTCCTGCCTTAAGTCCTTCCAAGCATTTCAGTCTATCTTTTTCAGTTCTTAAAGGAGGATTGACTTTAAATTGAGAGTCAAACTTATAAGTTTCAATATAATCTTCAGTATAAAGAATATGATGTGGAGTCACCTCAGATGTGACATTTACTCCATTATTTTTTGCTTCTTTTACTAAATCTACAGATTCTTCACATGATAAATGTTGAAGATGAATCCATCCTCCAGTTTTTTGAGCAATTTCCAAATTCTGTTTCACAGCTCTTATCTCAGCTGATTTAGGTCTTCCTGTAAGTCCTAATCTTGAAGATATTACACCTTCATTCATTACTCCTTCATTCGATAATAAATCATCTTCAGCATGATCCATCAATGGGACTCTACCAGAAAAAAACTTCAGTGCTTTTTCAATCATTGATGACTCTTTTAAATGATCCCCATCATCAGAAAACCCAATACAACCTTTTTCAATCATTGAATTGAATTCTTGAAAATCTAAAAGAGAGTTTCCTTTTCTTTCTTTTGTTAAACAACCAGTGTGTAACAATCTTACTGATAAATCCTTTGATCTTTTATATTGATCCTCAAGGATCTCTGAATTATCAATAGATGGATTTGTATTTGGCATTAAAACTACTGTAGTAAAACCTCCATTTACGGCTGCATCAGAACCAGACTTAAAATCTTCTTTATAAGTAAATCCAGGATCTCTGAAATGAGCATGAAGATCTATAAAACCTGGAGATAAAATATCGCCTTGTCCATCTATCTCTAGAAAATTTTCATAAGAAGAATCTAACCTACTTGGAATCACATCTTCAATTAAAGAATCTTTTATTAAAACATCGAAAAAATTTCCACTAATATTAGAACTATTATCTTTTAATCTAACATTTTTGATTACAGAAAACTTTGATAATGAACTATTCATTTTCACCACTCAAATATTCTTGTAGAACTGCCATTTTCATAAATAAACCGTTATAAACTTGTAATTCTATTAATGATCTTGAATCATTTACTAAACCTATCTCAATCTCTATACCCTGATTGACTGGTCCTGGATGCATTAATTTTGCTTGTCCCAAATTTTCCTTATTTATTTGATAATTAGAAATGTAGTCATTAAAATCAATTTTTTCTGTTACATCTAATCTCTCTTTCTGAATTCTTAGTGCCATCACAACATCTGCATCTTTCAATGCTTCATTCAGATTAGTAGTAACTATTTCTCCATAATTGAAATTATCTTTTGGAAGAAATTCTTCAGGACCACATAATTTGACATCGCATCCCATTTCTATAAAAGTTTGCACTGAAGATCTAGATACTCTGCTATGTAAGATATCTCCTACAATAGTAATTTTAAGACCTTCTAAATATCCATAAGTCTCATTTAAAGTATATAAGTCTCCTAATGCTTGAGTAGGATGAGCATAACTACCATCTCCTGCATTAATTACAGGAACATCAAGATGTTGTTCAGCAAAATGTGCGGCACCACTTACCGAGTGCCTCAAAATCAAACCATCAATAGGCATTGAATTTAAAGTTCTAATAGTATCTAAAAAAGACTCTCCTTTTAATACTGCAGAATGATCTACTTGAAGATGTACAACTTCTGCTCCAAGTATTTTCCCAGCAATCTCAAATGATGTTTTAGTTCTAGTACTAGGCTCAAAAAACACAGTAGTAATAATTTTATCTTTTAAAAACAATTCTCTTTTTTCTTTTTTTAAGGAAATTTTCTTAAAATATTCAGCTCTATCTATTAACCTTCTTATATCTTTTTTATTCAGCTGTCCTGTATCTATTAAACTCATTTTTCCAATATTTGTTTTTGGTTAATGATTACAACTTCATCTTTAGAATCTTCTTCTTCTAAAAAGACTTTAACAACTTCTTCTCTACTAGTAGGAATATTTTTACCAATAAAATCAGGCCTAATTGGTAATTCTCTATGTCCTCTATCAATTAATACAGCTAACTTGACCGCTCTAGGTCTTCCAAAATCCACGATAGCATTCAAACATGCTCTAGTAGTTCGTCCTGTAAACAGTACATCATCTACCAAGATGACAACTTTGTTTTCTAAATCTTCAGAAATTTTGGAGAATTTTGAAGTTTCCTGATTAGTATAATTAACATCATCTCTATAATATTTCGGATCCAATGTTGAAGATTTAATATTTACAGAATAAAGTTGGTTTAATATTTCTACAATTCTATTAGAAATATGAACACCACGAGTTAGAATACCAAGAAGAATTAAGTTATCAAAATCATCATGTTTCTCATATATTTCATGAGAAATTCTTATTAAAGCTTTAGTGACTTGATTAGATGTCATTAAAACTTTTTGGGACAATTCTTCATTTAATAAAGAATTCATTAAAAAACCTTGTAGGAAACAAGGGAGTTTAAAGGCATATATTTTATAAATACCATCAGATTTATCTCCTTGCCAGCCTCACTGGACTGGATTAAAGGTTCAAATTAATTCTCAAGAACTTTAGCATCAAATTTAGGGTTTAGCAATACCATTGAATCTATTCAAAGAAAAATTTGAAACATCTAACTGTAAATCTTTACCTATAATCATCCTAGAAACCAAATTTCCAATAGCTGGACCTAACTTAATACCCTTTCTTCCTGTGACTGTACCAATATATAAACCAGAAATATTAGTTTCAGAAATTACAGGAAGATTATCTTGAGTTACTGGTCTGAGACAAGCAGTTTGTTTAAGAATATTCAGTTCTCTTATCATAGGAAAAATTTTTTCTACTGAATTCAGAATTTCTTCTTTTCCTTTAACAGTAATATTATCATCGAAACCTACTTCTTCCTCAGTAGTCCCTATCCATAGTAATCCATCTTCTTTTTGAGTGAGATAATCTTTGCCCCAAGAAAAAGCCACTTGGTATTTTAGACCTGGGTTTTCAATTCTTAATATTTGCCCTTTTATAGGAATTAAAGGAAGGGATATTCCACTCTTTTCTAATAATGAACTACTCCAAGGTCCTGAAGCTATTAAAAGTACATCAAAAAAAATTTCTTCACCATTTACTTCTACACCTACAACTTTTCCATTTTTTATTGAAATTTTATCTACTTCTCCTAATATATATTCTGAACCCATTTCCAGAGAAGCTTTAAGAAAAAGTTCTGATAATTTGAGAGAATTCACTTCCATATAATCTTCATAATAAACTCCCCCCAAAATTTCTCCTGATACCCTTGAATCAATTTCTCTAATTTCTTTAGAATTTAGCCATCTTGTAGAACTAGAAACTCTATTTGAAAATGTCTTTAATAATGTCTTAAAAAGCATTTGTTCTTTACGTTTAGTTGCCAAAAGAATAATGCTTTTTTTCACATATTCAGGGTTAAAAAAATTTTTCAAATAAGAATCTTGTTCTATTTCGTTATGTAAATCCCATGCAAGTTGATGTAATTCAAAATCAATTGAGTAGGGATTTACATTTGGATTCAATCCACCTTGTGCAAAACCAGAAGCATGAGATGCTACTCCATCTTTCTCAATCACAACTGGATTATATCCAAATTTAGACAAATAATATGCTGATGAAGAGCCTACAATCCCACCACCTATAATACCAATTTTCATTATCAATTAGTCCTTTTGAAAGTTGAAAACTAGAGAGTTATTAACTTGATTAGGATATTCTGCTCTTACAGTAACTCTGTTGGCTACTCCTGTAGAAAGTTGTTTCACTATGATAAATCCTTGTAATTAAATGAATACAAATAATTCTAACAAATAATACTTATAGTTATAAAATAAGATATTTTACTTGTGTTTTTATCTGTAGGAAAACATAATAAACATATAGATTTATTTGCAATCAATTGGAGGAGAAATGAAAGAAAAAATAGGTTTCGTTGGTCTAGGAATTATGGGGAAACCAATGGCATCGAATATGTTAGAAGCAGAATACTCAGTTAATGCATATGATTTAATAAGTGAAAATCTAAGTTCTCTAGCAGAAAAAGGTGCAGGTATTTCCTCATCTCCTAAAGAGGTTGCCGAAAACAGTGATGTAATAATTGTGATGGTGCAAAATTCTCCTCAGTCTGAAAATGCAATTCTTGGTGAAAATGGAATATTGAATGGTGCCACTAAAGGCAATTTAATAATTGACATGAGTTCTATTTCTCCACTTGTCTCACAAAAAATAGCTAAAGAATGTGAGAAGAAAGGTGTAGAGTTTATAGATGCTCCTGTTTCTGGAGGAGAGCCTGGTGCTATAGAAGGAACACTAGCTATAATGGTAGGAGGAAATTCTTCTTCTTTTGAAAGAAGTAAACCCATTTTAGAAATCTTAGGATCTTCTTCAGTACTCTGTGGAGATATAGGGGCTGGAAATTTTACAAAATTAGCAAACCAGATAATAGTTGGAGCAAACATCCATGCTTTATCTGAAGCATTAGTTTTAACTACAAAAGCGGGATTAGACCCTGAAACAGTATTTAATGCTATAAAAGGTGGACTAGCAGGAAGTAATGTAATGAATGCTAAAGCTCCTATGATGTTCAATAGAAATTTTGATCCTGGGTTTAGAATCGAATTACATCTGAAAGACATTACAAATGCCATACAAACTGCTAATGAACTAAATGTCCCTTTGCAAGTAACTGCTAACCTTCATCAAGTACTTACTTCACTTGTTTTGAATGGAAAAGGAAAACTTGATCACTCTGGTATTCTACAGTTTGTTGAAGAGCAATCTACGATAGAAGTTAAAAAATAATCTCTAATTAATTTAAAAGGAATATCAAAATGCTCGAAAGATTTCATGTGCCTGATGACATTGCAATTCGCGTTGATCATCTGAAATTAAAAAATGTAGTAGAAAAAATTTTCCAGAGTAGAGGGATTTCAAACAAAGATTCTAAAATTGCTACAGATGTATTGTTAGCAGCTGATATCAAAGGAGTAGATACTCATGGAGTTTCTAACATGTTACGAAGATATCTACAATATTATGACGACGGAATAGCTAAACCAGATGCTAAATGGAAAATAATTAGAGAAACAGCTTCTTGTGCAACTGTAGATTGTGATGAAGGGTTGGGGCTTATAGTAGCTCCTCAATGTATGGATATTGCTATCGAAAAAGCAAAAAAAACAGGAGTAGGAATGGTATCTATGGGAAATGGAAGACATTTGGGAATGGCTGGCTATCATGCAGCTAAAGCTCTTGAGCATGACATGATTGGAGTATGCATGACTTCTTCTTCTAGTGGTGTTGTCCCAACATTTGCTTCTAAAGCAGTACTAGGTACAAACCCGATTGCATTAGCTGCTCCTGCAAAAGATGAAGTTCCATTTATTTTTGATGCTGCAACAAGTACCATCGCTACAAATAAAATAAGGCTTGCTCAAAGACTAGGGGTTCAATTAGCACCCGGATGGGTAGCTGATAAAAACGGAAACCCAATAATGGAAAATTTCAACTTGAAATCAAGTAACGATCCAGATGAGGAGAGATTACTACAACTACCATTAGGTGCAACAAGAGAATTAGGATCGCATAAAGGTTACTCTCTCGGAGTTGTAGTAGATATTTTAGGATCAATCTTAAACGGAAATCTTGCTGGTCCTCTTAGTAATAATGTTCTACATCAAAATCACTTTGTAGCTGCTTATTCAGTTGAAGCTTTTATAGATATAGACGTCTTTAAAGAACTAATGGATAAATATCTAAAATCATTAAGAGAATTACCTACAGCTCCAGGTCATGAAAGAGTACTGTACGCAGGTTTACCTGAACATGAAGCATCGATAGAAAGACTAGAACGCGGAATACCTCTACATCCAGAAGTAATTAGTTGGTTTGAAAATATATGTTCAGAATTAAAAATAGATTTTGATATTATTAAATAACAATTTTAAATCCTTTCTAATAAATACTTAGAATAAAAAATATGGATAGACATTTTACTTCAACTGTTTTTGTAGTTGACTTACCTAAGAAAGCTATTCTCCTTCATTGGCATGAGAAAGTTTGTGCCTGGCTTCCACCAGGAGGACATATAGAAATAGATGAAGATCCAGTACAAGCTGCAAAAAGAGAAGTATTGGAAGAAACAGGTTTGAAAATCAATATAATTGAACATAAAAAACCCAAAAATATGAAAGAAATTCGCCAAATCGAACCTCCATATACAATTTTGTTAGAAAAAATAAAAGATCCAAAAACAGGACTACATGAACATATAGACATGATTTATTTTGGCCTTAATATTGATGATCGAAATATTCCAAATAACTGGCAGTGGGTCACTAAAGAACAATTAGATAAATCTCTACCTCTTAAAAGAACTGACGGATTGAAATTTTCACCACCCTACGATGTAAAAGTATTAGGAATAGAAGCAATAAATTATGTACTAAAAAATCATAAAAAAATAACGTAAGATGAATTTATGTAAATTTATTACAAGGAGAATTTCATGAGTAGTTCAAAAATGCCTAAAAGAGAATTGGGAAAACACAGGAGTTGGGAAACTACTGAAGGAGCTGCAAGAGCTCCACATAGATCTATGATGAAAGCGATGGGTCTTACGGATAAAGATATCAATGCCCCTTTTGTAGGAATTGCTTCTACTCATAATGAAGTGACTCCATGTAATGCAGGAATTGGACCCTTAGCAGAAGAAGCAAAGAAAGGGGTTTTTGCTGCTAAAGGAACTCCTTTTGTATTTGGGACTATTACCGTTAGTGACGCTATCTCTATGAACACAGTAGGAATGAAAGGTTCATTGGTAAGTAGAGAAGTAATCGCGGATTCTATTGAAACTGTTGTTTTCGCAGAAAGATTTGATGGATTAATAGCCATTGCAGGATGTGACAAAAGCTTACCTGGCTCTATGATGGCAATAGCAAGGCTCAATGTTCCATCTGTATTTGTATATGGAGGTTCGATTCTTCCAGGTAGCTACAAAGGAGAAAACATTCAAATTCAAGATGTTTTTGAGGCAGTAGGAAAACATCAGAAAGGTGATATTGATGATGATGAACTATATCAAATTGAATCAAGAGCTTGCCCAGGACCAGGATCTTGTGGTGGTATGTTTACTGCTAATACTATGTCATCAGTTGGAGAAGCTCTAGGTTTGAGTTTGCCTGGATCTGCATCTGAAGCTGCAGTAGATCAAAGAAAATCTGCTTCTAGTCGTGCTGCTGGAGAAGCAGTTCTCCACTTACTCAGAGAAAACATTAAACCTTCAGATATTCTTACCAAAAAAGCATTTGAAAATGCTGTAACTGTTGTCACTTCTATGGGTGGGTCCACAAATAGTGCTCTTCATCTCCCTGCAATTGCACATGAAATGGGAGTGGAGTTAACTTTAGATGATATACATAATATCTCAATGAGAACCCCACTATTAGCTGACATGAAACCATCTGGTAAATTTTTAATGTATGACTTAGATAAAGTAGGTGGAATTCCACTAGTTATGAAACGACTTCTTGATTTAGGATTAATTCACGGAGATTGTATGACTGTCACAGGAAAAACCGTTGCTGAAAACCTAAGTAATATTCCAGATAATGAAGAAGAAAATACTGTTGTAGTAAAAACAAACTCCCCTCTTAGTAAAACCGGTGGATTAGTAGTGCTTCATGGCAATTTAGCTCCTGATGGAGCAGTATTAAAAGTAGCAGGTCATAATTATGGAAAAAAATGGAAGGGGCCTGCTAAAGTTTTTAATCAGGAAGAAGAATGTATGGAAGCATTAAAAAAACACTCCATTAAAGCAGGCGACTTTATAGTAATAAGATACGAAGGTCCTAAAGGAGGACCAGGGATGAGAGAAATGCTTTCAGTAACTAGTGCAATAGTAGGACAAGGATTAGGAGATAAAATATTTCTTTTGACAGATGGAAGATTTTCTGGTGCATCTCATGGTCCTATGATAGGCCATGTAGGACCTGAAGCAGCAATAGGAGGACCAATAGCAGCAGTGGAAAATGGAGATATGATTGAAATAGATCTTGAAAAATTTGAATTGAATGTAATAATAAATTCCGAAGAAATGACTTCTAGGCTAAAAAACCTAAAATTTCCTGAACCACCTTATTCTAGTGGTGTTTTAGGAAAATATATTAAACTTGTACAGCCAGCATCAAAGGGAGCTTTTACTGGGTAACTACAATTTTCAATCAGAATTCTTAACGAATATAGTCAAGAAAATGATCCAAGAAAATAGAAGGATACTAAAAGAAACTATATATATTATTTGAAAACCTACGAACCCTAAGAGAATAAACGCTATCAACGGTCCCAAAGCAGAACCCAAATCTGCAAAAGTATTAAATCTAGATAGTGTTATAGACCTATTAGATTGACCTGCTAAATATCCACTAATGCTTTCTAAAGAAACATTAGCTCCAACACTAAAACAAAACAATAATGTGAAAGAAATAAACATAAGTTCTAAATTTGAATTAGAGAAAATAAGTAACCCACAACTTAAAATCATCAAGAAAACACAAATATTTACAACAAGTTGCGTACCTTTTTTATCAGCTATCTCTCCTAGAATAACTGATAAAAATAAATCAGCAAACCATCTTATTCCTATCACGATACCAGATAATGTAATAACGTTTATCTGAAAAATTAACAACACTGGATCCTTAACTAATATTTCAGAAATGAATAAAGATATAGTTGCAATTACTAAACCATTAGATATCAAACCTGAAGAAAATCGCAAAAAAAATGCAGATAACAATTTAATTTTCACTTTTTCCATTCCAATTTTTTCAGAATTTATCCCAGTAATAAAAGCTAAGAGAAAACCTTTTTTTCGATTACTTTGTCTCTTAACTTCTAATTTTTCATTAAGTGGGCTTTGGATTAAAAAATTCGGAATAAGAATCGTAATGAACATAATAATTAAACCTGCAACACCAAAAATAAAAAACGTAGTAGAGATATTGGTAATTTGAATTAAAAATACTCCCAAAATCACTGACAATAAACTTCCAGCTCTTATTGCAGAATTAGCAAATCCTAAAAATCGTGCTCTATTATCAGATCCAAATTCGAAAGCAGCTAATTGAGTTCCTAACTTAGTGAATGAGAATGAAGCACCCCAAAATATTCTTGCGATAATTAAAATAATTATTTGATTATTTATCCCATAAGAAATGGTTGTCAAAGAACCAATAAAAATTGCAATAATAAATGGAATTTTAAATCCAAATTTTAAATAAAATTTTGATGCTAAAGAATTAGTAAAAATCCTTATGAACCTATTTACACTTAATGCTATTCCTATCCATAGACCCGCTTTGATCCCCCAATAATCAGTAACTCCAAATTCTTCTGGGTGTAAAGGAAGAATTAAATATATTAGAGAATCTCCTAAAATTACAAATGCTGCGGGTAGTAGAGTGTAAAAAAAAATTCTAGGCAAGAATAATCACCGCCAGACAAGCTTCATAAAATATTTATTTAATCAGAATCTTTTTTAAACCAAGAAAACATTTTAGATTTAGATTTAGATTTTTCTTTTAATTTTAATTTATAATTTCCGTTCCTTAATTCTGGAGGAGCAGTAACATGAGATTTTTTTCCATTGGAATAACCTGAGCTAACTAATCTTTTATTTCTAAAATCTTCTCTATTAGGTTTCTGTTCTGTGTTATTTCTAGTTGATGATCTATAAGAGTTATTATTAACTCTCATGGTTCTTGAAGAAGTTTTACTAGTAATTCTTTGATTAGAATTTCTTAAAGGTTTTTTTGCTACTTTGTTTTCACCTTCAGGAGAAGAATCTTCATCCATTATTTCTTTTTTAGAAAAAGATTGGTTAATTTTCTTAAGTTCAGTTTTTGTCATCCATAAATTATTAAAATATGACTTATTAAATTTAATTACCAAATCAGATATTTTCGAAGACTCAGGAGAAATGTTGGAATCAAAACCAGCTATTTCAACATGCTTACCCAAATCTTTAACAGCTTGAATTGCAGGATAAAAATCACCATCACCACTAACAAGAATTGCCGTATCATATAGATTTTCATATGCACATTTGAGAAGATCTATAGCAATCATCACATCAACACCTTTTTCAACCATAGCTTGACCTCTTTGCTTAACAATACCTAATTTAACTTCCATGTAAGGGGTATCGTAAAGAGAGTTTAAAAATCTTTCTTGTTCGTCAGATTTAATATTCTGACGAATGTTATAATAATAAGTTCTAACTAAGCTTCTGGAACCAGCTAACTTTTCAGAAAATTTTCCAAATCTTAAATCATGTCTAGTTAAGTTCTGAGTCATCACATGGTAGAGATTACTACCATCTATGAATACCATCACACGATCTTTAGTCTTTTCTTTAGTTACTTTAGTCTCTTTAATCTCTTTAGTCTTTTCTTTAGTTACTTTAGTCTTTTCTTTAGTATTTTCTTGGTTTTTTAATTCTCCACTTTTTCTCACCATATTTTCTCCACACTATCTTCTAAGTGTATTCAATCAATTTTAGTAGATTTATTAATTCTTTATCATGTAACACGTAATTACAATTGAATACGGAAACCTTTTAAGGTAAATATTAAGTTAATCTTATAATAACACCATAATTAACAGTATAAAATTAAATGAGGATTTTAAAATGAAATTATCAGTTAAATTTAAGCCACCTTGCTCTATGCCAAATGGTCTCCAATGTATCAACAATGAAATCTTCATAATGGATCAACTCAGTGATAATGTATTCGTGATTGATAAAAAAGGCAACATTATTAGAACAATTAGTACTATAACAGAAAATGGATCAGGAATTACTATTGGTGGAGGTTTTCTATGGACAGCATCTAATGGAAGAACAAAGGCACGTGAATACAGGTCAACAGATACTCACATTAGCTGGATTTATAAACTTGACCTAGATTCTGGTGAAATGATAGATAGATTTCCAACACCAGATGGTGGCGGAATTCATGGAATAGAATGGGATGACGGAAAGATATGGATTACTGCTTTTAACCCAAAAGCTTTAATTCTAGTAGATGCAAATAATTTTAAAGAAATAAAAAAAATCCCGATTAATCAAGAGGTAGCCCATGGTTTAGCTAGAGTAGAAGATGGGATTTGGTGTGCTGATAGGAGAGCCAAAGAAATAATCAAATATGATGTGGATAACGGAAACGAACTAGAAAAAATCAAATTTCCTAAAGATGGACCAGATCCACATGGACTCTCAATAGATAATAAAGGAACTCTATGGTATTGCGATGCGGTACATCCTCCTCCAACAACAAGAGATTTCCCTGAAATCGGAACTATACAAAAATGAAACCTAATTACATCTATGATACTCATCAACATTTTTGGGATTTTAAACTGAGAGATTATGATTGGATGGAAAAAGGTAGCATATTAGAAAAAAACTATCTGCCAGAAAATTTAAAACCTAACATCGATCAAGTAAAAATAGATAAAGTAGTATCTGTTCAAGCACATCAATCATTAGAAGAAACTTTTTGGTTACTTGATTTAGCAGATAAAAATGATTTCATTGCTGGTGTAGTAGGTTGGGTTGATCTAACAAGCAAAGATCTAAATAAAGTTTTAGATAAACTTCAAAAAAACTCTTTTTTTAAGGGAGTAAGACATGTGTGGCATGATGAAGCTGAAGAAAGCTGGATAGTTCAAAAATCCGTTTTAAATGGAATAAAAGAATTATCAAATAGAGGAATCCCCTTTGATTTTTTAGCTAGACCAAATCATTTGCCCTATATCCCTAAGGTTTTTGAAAAGGCACCAAATTTAAAAGGTGTCCTAGACCATATTGGCAAACCTTTGATTGCAGAAGGAATATTCGAACCTTGGGGCAAACTAATTTCAGAAATTTCAACAATTCCTAATTTATTCTGCAAAATATCCGGAATGATCACTGAGGCAAGCAAGAAATGGGAAACTAATGATTTCAATAAATATGTCTATCATATTTTTAATAAATTTGGAGAAGATAGAATCATGTTTGGTAGTGATTGGCCTGTTTGTCTTTTAGCAGGAAAATATAACCAGGTGTTTGCATTACCACTAAAAGTATTAGAAAAAGATCTGACTGAAAACACAAAGAGAAAATTCCTCTCTGATAATGCGAAAAAATTCTATTCTTTATAGTTAGTAATTTAAAAAAATACTAACTAAAACTATCCACGACCTATATAAGGCATCTTTGTAGCCATAATAGTTACGAATTGAACATTAGTATCTAAAGGTAAATTAGACATATAAAGCACTGTTTCTCCTACATGTTTTACGTCATAAGTAGGTTCTACTTTCATTGAACCATCAGCTTGTGCTGTACCTGAAGACATCCTTTCTGTCATATTAGTAGAAGCATTTCCAATATCAATTTGACCACATGCTATATTATATTTCCTTCCATCTAAAGAAATAGATTTAGTTAATCCTGAAACTCCATGTTTAGTTGCAGTATAAGGTGCAGAATCTGGTCTAGGGGTATAAGCAGAAATCGAACCATTATTAATAATTCTTCCTCCCATAGGATCTTGAGATTTCATGATCTTGATAGCTTCTTGAGAACATAAAAACGTACCTGTAAGGTTAGAATCTACAACAGTTTGCCATTGATCATAAGTAAGATCTTCAATAAGAATTTTGGGAGCTCCACCTCCAGCATTATTAAAAAGTACATCTAGCCTACCAAAATCTTCAATAGTTTTAGAGAAAAGATTTTTTACAGATTCTGGATTACCTACATCGGTCTGTACTCCCAACATTTTCAATCCTTCTTTAGTTGCTTCTTTTACTGTTTCATTTAAAACTTCTTCTCTTCTTCCAGCTATAGCAACAGAATAACCATCTTTGGCTAGCGCAAAAGCAGATTCTTTACCAATTCCAGATCCTCCTCCTGTTACTATTGCAACTCTTCCTTCTGATTTAGCCATCTTAACTCTCCTCTATACTATTCAATTATCCTATTAGAAATATTTCATAATTTTATATATGCAATTAAATCAATGATTGGAAAAAAATACTATTTATAATTTTTTAAAAGTTCATAAAAAGCTATCCCTGCAGCCACTGAAGCATTAAGAGAATCTACAGGGCCTTTAATAGGAATTCTGGCAGTGGTATCACAATTCTTCAATACCAACTCTGAAATTCCTTTACCTTCAGAACCTACGACAATTACAGATGGGAAATTCATCTTCACTGAATTTATTTCATTTTTAGAATTATGATCCAACCCTATTACCCAAAAACCCAATTCTTTAAATTTTAATAATGAAGAATTGATATTAGAAACTCTTACAATCTTTAAATGTTCAATTGCTCCAGCAGACGATCTAAGTGATCCTGGGGAAATACCAGCACTGTTTCTTTTGGGTAGCACTAATGCAAAAACTCCCATCGAAAGTGCAGTTCTTGAAATAGCTCCAATATTGTGAGGATCTTGTATGCCATCTAAAACAACTACTACTCTTTGATTATTCTCTTGAAGATCATCCCAAAGTTTTTTTTCTGTGTAGTAGCCAGGAGAAGTTGTGATTGCTATTACACCTTGATGTTTTTTAGTATGGCTTGCCTTATCAAGTTGATTTTTTGTAACAAAATCTATACTTATATCCAGTGTTTTTGCAGTTTTTAGAATTTTTTCTATTTGGGGACCTATTTTTTCAGAATTCGAAATAATAAGTTTTTCAATTCTTGAAGGATTTTTCAATGCTTCTAAAACAGAACGTCTTCCTTCTATTTGAAAATCTCTATTTATTTTTTTATTACGACTAGGCATATATTCATATTAAAAAGTATAATCAAAGAATTATCAAAATATATCAACATTACGTAAAGAATGAACTCAAATGAAAAAGCATTAATCATCCAATAAGCAATAGAAAACAGAAGAACTTATAGAAAATTCTTGGGTGAAAAAGTCCCATCAAAATTAATGAAGACTATTTTAGAATCAGCAAAATGGTCTCCAAATCATAGAAACACTGAGCCTTGGAGATTTATATCAATAAGCAAATCTTCAAAAAAAAGAATTCTAATTTCTGAGGCTGTAAAAAAACTTTCAATTGAAACTTCAAAAAATCCAAATCCAAAAACTAGATTAAATTCAGCAGAAAAATCAAAATTAGAAATCCTTGAAAGTCCAGAATTAATCTATGCTTTTTCTTTACCTGGAGATTCAAATGAAATTACTCAAGAAAATTATGCTTCTACATGTATCTCAATTCAAAACATGGCTCTAGTCAGTTATTTTTTTAACATTTCTATAAGTTGGTCAACTGGTAAACCTACAAAAATTTCAAATCTCAACAAAATACTTGAAATTCCTCATGAATGGAATATTGTTGGTGCTCTTTATATTGGATTTTCAGAGAAACCTATGAATCAAATAAAGGTTTCACGTGAAAATCATTCTGAATATACAACATGTTATTAAAATCAATCAGTATAAACTACTTCTGAATAATCATGTCTTCTAGAGATGGTTTTATAGAAACTGAAAACATCTAAGCTAGCTTCATACGTTTCTTTAGAAATATTGGTTTCTAAAGACCAACAACCAAGTCCTCTATACGTTTGCAATGTAGTCTTAATTACTTCAAATGAAATTTCATCAAAAAATGAACTAATTTTTTCTGCAACTAAATCTAAGTTTTCTGTAAGAACCCATTTTTTAGCTTTTTTAAATGAATCAAGAAAAATTAAGTATGAATTATTATCTAGAAATTCTTTGGTACAACACATGCTACTAAATGCTACAGGACCTATAGTTTCACCTACGGAAAAAACAATTTGGCCATATCCCTCTAGAGATAATTGCTGTGGATATGGTCCTTGAAGATGAATAAAATCAGCATTTCCTTGTTTGAACAATTCAATACTTGAATCTAAAGATTCTGCTTGAATCCAATTAATTTTATCTAAATCAACATCTTCTTTATTCAAAGCAAATCTAAGCATATCAAAAGGCTGTCTTCCCAATTCAGCAATCAAAGAGCACCCTTCTAAATCTTTCCAAGATGTTACCCCCTGTATTTCTTTTGATAATATAAAAAACCCATCTCTTTTGTTAATTTCTGCAAAATGAATGATGTTTATTTTTTTATTTTGTTCCATAAAAGACCAATTTGCAGATACTGCAGCTTGCGCTACATCTACTTCTCCAGATAGAAGATAAGTAGAAACTGTTTCATTTTCAGGAACTATAGAATAATTTGCTTCATATCCATGTTCTTTCAAAAAACCTCCAGCAATTACTCCAATAAGCGGAGAATAAAAAACTGAATGTTTGGATACCATAATATTTAAATTTTTCATTTCATATCTCTAAAAAATACATTAATTCTTTACATGTAAATTAGTCTTATGATCATCATCAAATTGATTTTTTCCTTTACCTGAAGCATTTGATAATTTACAACTTTTAAAATCTTGTTTAGTACGCTCCCAAGCAATTTTTAAATCTTTTGTGTGTCCTCTGAAATGAGGCATTACATATCTAGCAAATAACTCTGCGGAATATTTGCTTTTTTTATCACTTGCCCATTCATGAGTGGTAATCATCATTCCACCTATTCCTCCTGCTTCTTTATTAAGTTTTTCTATAGCTTCAATAGCATCATCAGGAGTTCCTATAATCCAAGATCTCTGATTAGCCACAGAAGCTACTGTAATATCTTGTTCTTTCTGATCAGGAAATGATTTATATCCCTCTCTAGCAGTTTCTGAAATATTAAAAAAATATTCATGAATATCTCTAAAAGCTCCAGATTCTATATCAGCCCATGCCTGCTCTCTAGAATCAGCTAAATACACATAAGTCACTAATTCCCAATTATTTCTATGTATCTTATTTCCTGTTTTTTTAGATGATTCAGACATTACTTCCCATTGTTTAGAAATAGGAACAGAATGTGGCCCAGGAGGAAAAGCCAAAGAAAGGGGAACTAGACCTTTGCTGCCAGCGAATTCTAGTGAACTTTTTGAACCTGAACATGCTATAGCTATAGGAATTTTCGATTGATATGGTTTTAATTGTAGGTACATATCTTTAATATCCCAATATTTCCCTTGATAATTCAATGGGTCATCATTCTCAAATAAATTTGTGATTATTTCCAAAGACTCTTCCATCATAGGTTGCAATTCTTGATAAGGAATCTGAAAAAGTTTTATATCTGTAGGTAAACTACATCTACCAATTCCAAAAATTATTCTCCCTTCAGTTAAATGATCGAGAAATGCAATACGCTCAGCTACATGAAAAGGATGGTGAAAAGGTAAACTAATCATTGAAGTACCTAATTTTATTCTAGAAGTCCTCTGACTCGCAGCTGATAAAAACATTTCAGGGGATGGGATCGTTTCCCATCCTGCAGAATGATGTTCTCCAACCCAAAATTCATCAAAACCTAAATCTTCTGCATAGCTAATCCAATCTAAATCCCTTTTAAAGGAGAGAGAAGGATTTTCGTTTGGAAGATGCAATGGCATCATAAAAAAAGAAAATTTCATCTAATCTCCAGAATTAAATAACATTGATTTAGAAGTATATATGCGATGGTATAAGAAATCACTACAAGGTAGATATTCAGGAAAATTAACCCAAATTATATTAAAATTTAATTAATATACTGATAGGATAATTTTGTATCAACTATTAAAAGTCCATGTTAATTAATAGAAAATTTAAAATAAAAAAATATTTATTCATTTATTTGTCTACTATATTTTTTTTAGTCATTTTCTCTGGATGCAGTACTAATGCAGGAAGCCAAAAAGATCCCATATATATACTTAATGAAGATGGGAATCCTGAAATTTACATTTCATCAACTGACGGTGAATCACAAAAACGTCTTACAAATTCTGATGGAAATGAATATTCTCCCAAATGGTCTCCAGATGGAAATAAAATAGCATTTATTTCTGATCGTAATGAAAAATTACAATTATGGATAATGGATCCAAAAGGTGAAAATGAACAATTGCTAGTTGATCTTATTGGAGAAAACGAACAATCTTTAGTAGATTTACAAAATCCTGAAAAATCAATACTTAAAAAAGCACCAGATTTTTTCTGGGCTCCAGATTCAGAAAGAATTTCTTTCGTGTCTTTTTCTAATAATCAAATTGATTTAAACGTAATTGACCTTTCTACTAAAACAGTTCTTCCTGTAACAAAAAGTCCTGCAACTGAAGAATTAGGTAATTGGTCTTCTGATGGAGAATGGATAGTTTTTACCGTGAAATCGGGCAGTAACAAATTGGGAATTTTTAAAAAGAATCCTCTTGGAGTTGATGAAATAGAATTATCAAATGACGTTGGGACTCAACCAAGATGGTGTCCTAAGGGGATAAAAATTGCATTTATATCTAAAAGAGACGGTTCTGAAGAAATATACACTATGGATAAGAATGGAGAAAATGAAGAAAATATTTCTACTAATGATTCAATAGATGTTGATTTTAGTTGGTCTCCAGATGGTAAACGATTAACTTTTATATCCGAAAGAGATGAAAACCCTGAAGTATACATCACTACTGTAGATGGTCTGGAAAAAGTTAGGCTAACAAGCAATTCAGCTTCAGAATCTAATCCTATATGGTCAGGAGACAGAATTCTTTTTCTCTCCGATTCAGATGGAGATAACGACTTGTATTCTATGAAACCTGATGGAACAGATCAACTTAGAATTACTACTACAGAAGGAGAAGAATCAGAACCAGATTGGTAATTAATTCTTAACCCATCACAATTTCTTCAAGTTCATTAGAAAAAGTTATTTTACCTGGAAAAATTTTCCTCATCTCTTTTAAGCTTTTTATCTGCTCATTCCTTTTATGAATGTTTGGACCTAAATGAGTCAAAACTAGATGTTTTACTTGAGCTTTAGATGCCATCATAGCGGCTCCAATAGTACCACATTGACCTTCATCTTCTCCTACTTCATTCATAATATTTTGGTCATCCCAACACATACATATCATCACATCTGCTTTATAAGATAATTCTTCTACATCTTCACAAGGAGAAGTGTCTCCAGTGTAAACTACACTATGTTTTTTAGAATCAAGACGATATGCTAAAGAATCCAAATATGGCTGTACATGTTTAGCTTCTCGTGAATGTATTTCAAATTTATCAAAAACCTGTGTAGATCTGGGTTGTATATCTTTAGATAATACACTAGGAGGTTTTCTTGGAAGTATACCTCCTCTATTTTGATAAACTTTTTGGCTCAAAGGATGATTTACTCTCGCTTTCCAATCGTAGGAAAAAACTCCTTCAGGTCCTATCAATTGTTCAGTTATTTTTTCAGTGAGATTTGGACCAAACACCTTGAGTTTTTTTTCTTTTCCTGCACCTTGATCCCATCTAGAAAGAAGGAAACAAGGATAATCCACATTATGATCAAAATGATGATGAGAAAAAAATAAAGAGTTTACTTGGGTTGGCAATATCCTTTTTTTAATTAATTTATGGGTAGAATCTGGACCACAGTCAAACATTATAAGTTCATCTTCAATAGATAAAACAACTGAAGATCCAAATCTTTCTCCAGTAGGAGTTGGAGTACCTGCCCCTAAGACAATCAATTTATTCATTTTCACCTCACCATATTAATGATTTTGAATCCTTATTACACTAGAATATAAGAAAAATATATTTTTTATCATTAAAACATATGTCTGAAAATTTACTTGATATAAAAAATCTTCAAATCACTTTCAATACATCTTCAGATGAAAAAGACCTTATAAAGGCAGTATCTGGAATTAATCTACAAATACCTGAAGGAAAAACAATAGGATTAGTTGGAGAAAGTGGCTCAGGTAAAAGTGTGACAGCACTAGCTGCAATGGGATTATTACCTAAAGACAATTGCGAGATTAATGGAGAAATAAATTATCTTGGCACAAATCTATTAAAACTTTCAAATTCTGAATTAAGTATTATCAGAGGCAAAGAAATATCTATGGTTTTTCAAGAACCTATGACTTCCTTAAACCCAGTATTAAATATAGAAAAACAAATAGAAGAAATACTTGAGAAACATCTATCTCTAACCAAAAATCAAATAAAAGATAAAACTATTTCACTATTGAAGATGGTGAGGATTTCTGATCCTGAATCAAGAATAAAAAATTACCCTCATCAATTTAGTGGAGGTCAAAGACAAAGAATCATGATAGCTATGGCTTTGGCTTGTAACCCTAAATTACTTATTGCAGATGAAGCAACAACTGCTCTAGATGTAACAATTCAACTCCAAATACTTGAATTAATAAAAGACCTTACCAATTCAATGGGCACAACACTGTTAATGATTACGCATAATCTTGGAATAATCGCAAGATACGCTCATCAAGTAAATGTGATGAAAGAAGGAAAAATTGTAGAAAGAGGAACTGCATTAAAAATCTATTCTTCTCCCAACCATTCTTATACAAAGAATCTTCTTAAATCAGTTCCAATTATTGATCTAAAAAATAAAAATAAAATTAATAAAAATATAACCAATATAAATGAAACCCCAGTAATATCTGTAAAAAATTTAAATGTAGAATTTCAATTAAGAAATAATTATTTTTTCTCAAAATCTACCAAAACAATTAATGCAGTAAGAGATGTTTCATTTGATATATTTAGAGGTGAAACATTTGGGCTAGTAGGTGAGTCAGGATCAGGAAAAACTACTATAGGAAAATCAATAGTCAATCTAGTGGAACCTAAATCTGGCACAATAGTTTTAAATGGAAAGAAACATAAAAAAACTTTTCAAAATATTAAGATTATTAGAAAAAATGTAGGTATGGTCTTTCAAGATCCATATGGATCTTTAAATCCCAGAATGAGAATTAGAGAAATCATTCTTGAACCAATTCGAGTTCATTACCCTGATTCAGATAATGAAAATAATCTAGTAGTTTCTCTTCTACAAAAGGTAGGGTTACATAGTTCGATGATGTATCGTTATCCTCATGAATTTAGTGGAGGACAAAGACAGAGAATATGTATCGCAAGATCATTGGCTCATAATCCTTCATTACTAATTCTTGATGAACCTTTGTCTGCTTTAGATGTATCTATACAAGCTCAGATAGTTGAACTTCTAAAAAAATTACAACGAGAATCTGGAATCTCTTATCTATTCATTTCTCATGATCTAGCTACTGTTCAGAAATTAAGTCACAAAGTAGCCGTAATGTACTTAGGAAAATTAATTGAATATGGATCAAAAGAATTAATTTATTCAAACCCATTACACCCCTATACTCAAGCTCTATTAGATTCAGTTCCAATTCCTGATCCTTCAATAGAAACAAAAATAAACAGAACAATTATTCAAGGTGAAATTCCTAGTGCAACAAATCCACCATCGGGATGTGTATTTAGAACAAGATGTCCAAACCCTACAAATGATTGCAAAGAAGGAAATACTGAAATGGCGTTGATTGAAATAGAACCAGAACATTGGGTAGATCAATGTTGTGTTAATTGTAAATAATTAGGCTTCGAAGCCCTAAAATTATATAAAGATAAAAAATTACTTCTCAATCAATTTTCTTAATTCTTCAATGCAAGTTTCTTCTACAATTTCAGCAGATCCAGCTGCAAATGGAGTATTACGTGGTTCATAACCTCCCTCCTCATAAGCATCTATCATAGGCAAATACCCTAGTGAACCATTCGAATAACCTGAAAATATAATTTTTATTCCATTTAAATCAGTTTGTTTTATTCCAATCCCTGTTTCTGCAAAAGGTTCTGCAGGAATACTTTGAAAAATCACATCACCAACTCTAAAGGTTTGTATCCATAACTCTACTTTTCCAGATTGAGAAATTTTGGATAAGTTTTTAATAAAATTAGCTCTCTTAGTTTTAGAAACTAAAGATTTTACAAGAGATGTATCACCTGATTCTCTAGCAGCATTAAGATTATCTAAAGATTCTTGATATAATTCTTCTGCTTTTAATAAGTCAGGAAAATCAAGAGAATTTAAATGAATTTTTTTATTGCGAATCTTAATGATGTCACTTGGTTCTCCCAGTGGGATATCTTCATACATTCCTAAATCTGCACCTGAAGGTACAATTTCAATTAATTTTTCTTCCCTGTTGAAAGGATCCAATTGAGTTCTAAGTTTAGAAGCTTCTAAACCCAAGATCTTCCCAGCCTTTCTTGCAATTTCAACATCTCCTAAAAATGTATGAACAGGACCTTGATTTCCTGCAGATCCCTGAAGGAATAAACATAAGCCTCCTATATTCTCTTCTACTGTAAATCGCATATGACCTGGATAATCAGGAGATATCAATTTATTCTCAGGACCCAAAATCGTAGGATGGCAAGCATAATCTACAATTGTAGCAATTGGTTTACCATGAATATCATCAAATCCTATTACTGTTACTTCTCTATCTACTACGCCTTCCCAATTTCTTCCAGTAAAAAAGTTTCCATTATTATCAGATGGTCTTCTATTGATATTTATATCACAATGACCTTTTTTAATTCCTATCCTTGTACGAACAGATTTATTAATAGAATCATTTACTGATTTAAATACAAGCTCAGGTAGAAGTATTTTATATAATTCAACATATTCTTTTCCCCCTTCTAACCATACACCATCTCCTAAAGCTGGCCCTGCATGAGTATGAGATGCTGAGATTCTTATATTTTCCCTTTTAATAGGAAAAAAATTAGTCACTTTATCTCTTATATCATTATCAAGATCATCAGTGATAATACATAAATCTAAATCGATAAAAATTATTTCTTCATTAGTAGTCTCAGATTTCAAATATAACGAAGTACTGTAAAGCGGCATATCAATACCCTCTGCTTTTTCATGAAGCGCAGCACCCCAACCAGCATGTGATATTCCAATAGGTGGCGTAATATCTGCACGGCCAACACCTGCAAGAATCATTCACCCTCCTTTCTTACTATTTTAAAAATAAAAATAGTAAGAATAAAAAATTATTTCTTATTTCTAATATTATAAAAAGTATAGCCAATAACTATAAATAATCCCAATAAAGATAAAGATGCTGTAAAGATTATCAAGCCGTCAAAGCCCCATTTATCAAAAAATATACCTGCTATTACAGGAGCTATTGCGCCTGCAATAGAACCTCCTGTAAATAAAAAAGCAATCGAACTTCCTTCATTCATTTTTCCTGCAGTATCCATTGCATAAGCAGATATTATTGGCATTATTGAAAAAAGCACTGATCCTAAAACTAATAACATGATTATTAAAGAAATTCCTGAATTAACAAATAAAATCATTGCTATCATCAAACTAGTCATTGCAAAACCGAAAATGATAATTGGCAATCTGCCAATTTTATCTGATACAAGTCCAAGAATAGGAGTAAAAACAATTCCAGCTATAGTTAATAAAGCCAGATGAATTCCTATAAAAAATGAAGAATACATCAAATATTCTTTTAGATATATAGCTAAATAGACTGAAAATGACTGATGAGTTGCGCCTCTAAGTGCATGAAGCATTACCATTACGAGAACTCCAGTCTTTTTCAAAGAACTAACTGCATTTTTAAAATAATTTGAAAAATTTACATTTTTAATTTCAGGGTTCATTAATTTCTTGCTATATAACAATAAAATTAAAGAAATTAAGAAACATGGAAGAAAATTAATGAAACATATACTTTTCCAACCTAAACCAGCCCATTTTAATGCTCCCAAACTAATTCCACCCAATAATAACCCTCCAAATAAAGGACCCAAACTATTACCAGCTGAAGCTCCAGAAATATGAACACCTAATGCGTAAGCTTTCTTATCTGGAAATCTATTAGAAAGAATAGAAAAAGCTGGAGCATGCCATAAAGAAGCACCTATAGATAATAATGAGGCTCCTATAAGAATTAAAATGTAATAATTAGCGATGCTTAGAAAAAGAAATCCTATAGACACAAAAAGCATACTAGTCGCAAGCATAATCCCAAGAGTCTTTCTAAAAATATCTGTAATAATACCTGCCGGAATATTTGCAAGACCAGAGAAAACTTGCTGAACTCCCACTAATATTCCAATTTGAAGATTGTTAAGAAACATACCTTCTTTGATATAAGGAATAAGAATATTAAAAGAACTATTAAATATATGTTTTACCGTATGAAATAACGATAAAGTATAAATAAGTAGATCAGACTTAGGAAATGACTTTGAAAAAAATTTTGAAATCAAATTCTTTTAGTCATTAGTCAGGTAATAAACCTCTCAATTCATTTGCAACTGGAGCAGGATCACTTATTTCTTCCATTCTAATAGTCATTCTCGCTCCTATTCCGCTGGATACCACTACACTACCTCTTCCAGTAATTATCTCAAAAAAGCTTCTTGCTTCTTGTATAGATATAATTCTTCCTACTGGAATTTCATTTGTATATAACCATAAGAATTTATACATATGAATTATTCTTCTATCAGTAACTAAATAAGTAATACATAAATTTCTCATATATCTAGTTACGCCTTTGAAAAATAACCAAAAACCAATTAAACCTACTACAAATGCGTAAACATATGGTGATTGAGTTCCTAGTGCTAGAAAAGCTGCAGCACCAAAAAATGGTACAGAAATTAACATTCTAGTATACGCAGGTCTCATAGTTGGATGACGTAATATTAATTCTTTCTCTCCTTCTACTAGCATTGGCATTGGGAAAGAGGCAAGAAAACTTAAAACAAAACCAATAACCAATAAAAATCCACCTATTCCTAGACAAATCCCAGAAGCATATATCGGAATAGCTTCAGGGTTAAGAAGAAATCCATAAGCACCAAAAGCCAAAAAAGGTAATGAAACAACTAAGTTTATTATAAGTTTTCTAGCAAAAGTAATTATACCTTTTAATTCAGTCATTCAATCTATCCTCTAGTATTACTATTTTCTAATAATATAACAATCATAATGTCTATTGCCAATATTCTATTTTAAATTATTTCCCTCTAGCCATTTGTAGCAATGTAGCACCAACTGTAACTACTAAACCAGCCATAGCCAACATCGTTGGGTCTTGCATCATCTCTCCAGGACCACCAGTCTTAAGTGCACCGGCTTTAGGTTTACCAAAGAAACCTCTGTCTTCATCTCCATAAATTTCTTGTCCAAATAACTGCGCAATACCTTCACAACCATTGTTGTGCAATCTTTCAAATTCATCAGGTCTTGGATCTCTAAAATTAAACTGTTCTACTACAGGAGGACCTAGAGTCTGAACCATACAATTATATTGTTCTTCAGATGCTCCTCTAACATAAAATTCACCACCTGGACCACCACCACCATCAGGACCTGGGCCTGTACCACCTCTAGCTGCAGCTTCTTCTCTCATCATCCTCCTCTGCTCTTCCATCATTCTAGCCTGCTGTGCCATCCTCTCTTCCTCATCTCTTCTTTCCATCTCTCTCCTCTCTTCATCCATTCGCATCTGCTCTTCCCTCATATCACGCTCCATCTCCATTTCTTCTCTGCGCGACTCAAGCTCCCTCATCCTTCTTTCATCTTCCAAAGATAACCTATCTTGTTCAGATTTCAATTCTAAAGCTCTCCTCTCTTGCTCCATTTTGTTACGCTGTTCATCTTCTTGCTGTCTTCTGTTTCGCTCCTCATCCTGCCTTCTCCGATCTTCTTCTTCTCTTTGTCGTTCACGCTCACGTTGCTCTTCTTCCATATTTCTCTGCTCATCCATCATCCTGCGCTGCATTTCTTCCTGTTCCTGCATCATCTTTCGACCCTCTTCCATCATCCTGTCATCCATTTGATTTCCGCCACCTTTGCCACCGGGTATAATATCTCTCATTCTATCCATCATGCCTCCGCCTCCTCCACCACCGGGTGCTCGATTACCTCCTCCACCCATTCCCATAAAACCACCACTAGGACCTCCATGACTACCCCATGGACCCCAATCCATATCTTTTATTCTACCCCTGTGCTCACGAACATCTATCATAGCGGGGTTTTCTTTGCTATGAAAATTGAAAACCATTATTTCGCCTTTCTTAGTAACGAAACCGATAGTTTCTGGAGACATTCCAAAACTGGCACTTATTACAGGAATATTTCTAAGATTCTGATCCTGAGTTTTAAGCAAAGGTCCTTTATTACCACCATCAAGGTCAGTCCACATCAAACCTGGTTTTTCTTGATCTTTATAAATTAATGCTGGACCTCTACTGTTAGGAAAAATATCTTCTCCTGGATACCATAAAGGCAATACTTGATTTCCACCACCAGAAGCAGGAGTTCTAAATTCCTGTCTCATATTATCATCAAATGCCCATATATCTCCTTCTCGATCATAAGCAATCATGCTTGCAAAATTGTATCTTCCCCAAGCAGGATTTGTTTCATTTTGAGGAGAATTGGTAATTTCCATGTCTTCTGAAGTGCCTCCATCCCATTCAGGACCAAAAGCATCTTTCCACATTATGTCCCAATTTCTATATTTGTTTGATTGATAAGCAATTCTGTCCCAATCAGACCAGTCTGGTTGCTTTTCATCATGACAACAATGTGTAAGGTTCCATCGATGTTCAGTATCGATTTCCATAATAGTGATATTCCAATCACCTTCATTATTTTGAGCATACGCAACAAAATTACCGTCTGGTGAAATAGAAGGATTAATTTCATCACCAGGTTCATGAGTAATTTCATGTAAATCGCCACCACCAGCATCTGCAACATATAAATTGTAATTATTACCACGAGCATTAGAAGAAAAAACTATTCTACCATCATAATTGGGTCTATATAGAAGTGCAGATTCAACATTGTTTAATTTCTCATCGCTAGCTTTTACTACAATGGAATTGAAACTTCCATGAGAAGACAAGAATACAAACAAGAGTACTATTAAGAATAATTTATTTTTTAACATAACGAATACCTAATTTATCAATATTATTATCTAAAACTTTTAATTTTTTCAACTATTAATTTTTCTTCTTTGGTCCAATAAATCGAATGCAATATCAAAATCACCAGGCAACATGCCTAATCCACCTGCTGGTAAAATTCTATAAATATCTACAACTACACCTGTAACAGTAGAACCTTTTAATAACCCATCGACCCCCTCTCTTGCAGCACTAGCTGCAAACGTTCTAGCCATTTGTTTCAAAACATCTTCACTATAAACTTTATCTCCATCCTCTACTACATAAGCATACCTAGCACCAGCACCAACAACGGCTCCAATGATTATCACACCAGCTACAATTCCCAATGCAACACCTCCAACCTTATCTACCCATCCAAGCAATACTACCTTTAATCCAGCTTTAATACCTTTAGCCAACATTCTAGCAAGTATAAATACAACTACATATATAGCTACATAAGCAATTGCTGTACTTAAAGCTTCACCTTCAACACTATTGGAAATAAGACTTACTAATCTTTCTGAAAATTGCCCACTGATTATACTCGCAACGAATAAGGCAATAACTGTAAGAACCCCTGTTATTAATCCAGATTTATAACCCCAAAATCCACCTACAGCAAATAAAATAATTAAAATCCAATCTAATCCATTCATAATCTTATTTCTCCATATCCCTTTGTTTAATTTCAAAGTTTACAATATTTCTTTATTAATTTAACTAATTAATTTTACAAAATTTAGTTAAATTCAATTAAATAAAATAAATTGTAATTACAAGTATATATAACTCCCTGAATTCTAAAAAGGGGTAATTTCCTGAAGGGTCTAGAAGGATACCATAAAAACAATTACTATTTCCTAAAGATTCCTGAAGAGTCTTAAAGACTACCACCAAAATATTTAAATAATAGTTAAAGGCTATTTATTCTTTCTTATCTTTATTCTTAATTGGGCTTAAAGGTCTCATTGAAACACTTGTAGTCTCCGCAGGCGGTTTCAAATTCATGTCTCTAATCTCAATTGGATACCCTAATTCTTCTGACAATTTCGACAACGATTCTCTAATCATTTCAAATTGTTCCTCATAGGTTATTGAAACTAGTTCGGATTGCACTTTATTCTTCTTTTTCATTTTTACTTCCTAATTTGTTTTATTTATTTTTCTTAACTTCATTCTTCATTGGGTCTGTTAGAAGTTTAGATATATCATCTAGATTGCCCATAACATACACAGCTTCCGTGCTAAGAGGGTCAATTTCTATCACTTTGTTGTAGTCTTCTATAGCTTTTCGATAGTTTTTAAGGTTATGATGGCATGTCCCTCTATTCGAATATGCGGAGGTTGCGACAATAGCTCCCTTAGAAACTCCAGTATCTAGAGGATGATGGGAATAACGGTCTAACCATACTGTGTAGTCTTTTATTGCTTTCCCAAATTCTTTTATTCTTTGATATTCAACTGCCCTGTTGTAGTAAGCATAATTAGAATGATAAGGATTTAAAAGTATTACATTAGTATAGTCTTCTATAGCTTTCTTATATTCACCTATCTTCCCATAACAATAGGCTCTACCTAATAATATTGGGTTACGTTCTAATGCTTTAGTGTAGTCTTCTATCGCTTGCTTATATTCACCTAGAGCCTGTTGAGCAATTGCTTTGTTGAGATATGCAAAAAGATTATTTGGTTGACGTTCTAAAGCTTTAGTGAAGTATCTATTTGCTTCAAAATAGTTGTTTTCTTCTAACAGTAAATTGCCTTTATGACGAAGGTCCTCAAAACTCATATTTTGAAAAAGATATTCTGTTACATTTTTTGTTGCGTCTGACATTTTTTCTCCTTACTACAGATTTATTTTTTGAAGCATGAAGAGAAAGAAATATCTTCGACTCTTTAGCAGAATTTATTAACCGCTCTGCAAGCTGCCTCATCAAATCAGCGGTAAATGGAGATAAAAAAGTCCGCCTGAATAAACAATGCGGACAAAATAAAAATTGCCTCTTTAGCTGTTTGTTTTAAGTGTCCGCAAGCTGACTTTCAAATCAACACTTAATAAAACTATACCATATTAATCTCCTTCACTCCACATAAATATCTGAATTAGATAATATGTAGGAATGAATAGTAACTTCAAAAAAATCATTAATGACTTGGCTTTAAGCCTTAAAAAAGTTGACTCACGTAAACCTGTATATCAAAGCGCTAGAGGACAGAAAAAAATATATCAACCAGGCATAGGACCTCACCCTGAAACGAAAACAATTGAACTTGTTGTTACTGAAATGAAAGAATCTAATCTTGATTTTTATAAGCATACAACAATGGAAAAACCTTACCCAAAAGGAGAAAGAAACCAATGGGATTTTAATAAGAATTTGATATCTGCCGAAACAGGAAGAAAAAAATGTGATTTAGAATTTGTATTAAAAGATGAAACAATATACTCAGAAGTAAAAATGATGAGAATTATGGGAGATAATGGTAAACCAAACGATAACATTTTCACTCATATATTCTCCCCTTACCCTGTCCAAAATAGTGCTCTTACTGATGGGATTAAACTGTTGAATAGTAATTTTGAGGGTTTAAAATCAATCATAATTTATGGATATGATTATGAAAAATTACCCCTAATCAATACGATTGAATTATTTGAATTAATTGGTAAAGAATTTTTTTCATTATCTGAAAGATATTCATCTTCATTTCAAGATTTAGTTCACCCTATTCATCAAAGGGGACAGGTTTTTGGTTGGATAATTACTAAATGAAATTATGAGAAGAACCTTAATAATATCTCTAACACTTTTAACTCTAGTAGGATGTTCTTCTGATGAACAAATTGGTGAAATGATTGCTAATGGTAAATTGTTATATGCTGAAAACTGTGCTAGTTGCCATGGTGGTAGTTTAGAAGGTCAATCAAATTGGAATAAAGATGTTGATAAAGATGGTCATCGGTTAGCTCCACCATTGAATGGGACTGGGCACAGTTGGCATCACTCACCAAATCAACTTTTTCAAATGATCAAGTATGGATTAGATATTATTGATCCAAATTATGAAGGAAAAATGATTGGCAATGAAAATTTAACTGATGAAGAAATTTTATCTA
>PVBE011857699.1_pt1 | contig 41533 bp, 52 predicted proteins | sample 1631181 | NCBI WGS metagenome assembly PVBE01 (sample SAMN08397723, study PRJNA350692) | Marine metagenome, whole genome shotgun sequencing project. | isolation source: water | place: Pacific Ocean | collected 2012-04 | reverse complement strand
GCAGCTATCCAGCCTTACTGCCCGGGACTTTCATCTTCGGCCCGCGGCTGCGGCAACTCAGGAAGGATGTCTGTCTCCGGATCGAAGGCGGCGACGCGGAGAACAGCGTTGCGGACGAGAGCCTCGAGGTCTATCAGTTCCCCGGATGGCACGCCGATTTCGGGCCGCGCATTGCGGGCACCGACGATGATGACGCCGCCGATGCGAGCAAAGATGGCGGTGACATCGACATCAAAGCCGGTAATCACGGCCTCACCCGACCCCACCTCACTCTGGCGGTCGTCCGTGCCGTGGCGAAGGCGGTAGGCGTAGGTCTCGTCGCCAATCAACGGCACGGTCGACACTTCAAAATCGCGTATAAAGGTTATGCTCAGGTCCTCCAGAGGGATGGTGTAGCGAAGGATATCGGACGCCGATGAGCCGGCGAGCGTAGCGAAGGCCTCCCGAGCCGCGCGTTCGTCCTGGCTGGGGTACATGTGGATAGAGACGACCTGGCCGTCGGACTCGACCCAGCCCCGAGCGCCCATCAGATCATCCTCGTAGACATAGTCTTTCCAGGGCGCGTAGCGCTCCGCCGGCACCCCGGCAAGGCGGTACATGAATGCGTGCCCACCGCTCACGAGGGTGGCACTCACCGGGATTTCGCCATCTTCAGGGACAATCAGAGAAAGCGTCGACCACTCGATAGGGAAGTCGCTCGGATCGATCCCTGGGTCGTTGAAACCAGGGTTGCTGTCGCTATTGAAAACCAAGAAGGCCAGAACGAGGACGATTGCGGCGCCGACGGGGAGCACAACCAGATAGGGGAACCACCTAGTGGTGAGTGCGTGCCTCCAGGTGGGGCGGGCGGGAGGGGGATCGCTATTGAGTTCGGACGCTTGTGGCATGGGGGGGGATCGTAGCAATGGGGGCACAGTCGATCGTGCGTAGCGAACGTAAAATTTGATCGCACTAGTCGGAGATCGGCTGAGAAGGGGTGGGCTGCCCCAGGGGTATGTTTGCTCGGAAGTCGGCGTCATAAAGCGTTTGTAAATCTCGTCACAAGTCGGCAAATTCCCTATCGATTCCTGTCTCCAGCACCTTGACAGCGTGATCTGGGGTTTGCAGAATGGCGACGTCGCGTGTGCGGGAAATCACAAACGATCACCGTAAGATGCATACAGGCTGATCGCGGATATACGCCCACCGTCCCGCTGGACTGTTCAGCCAGGGCTGGCGGGGCTTGAAACAAGGAGAACCGTCCATGCCCGTAGCGACCCCCATCAAATGTCCGCGGTGCACCGGCGCGATGCTGGGTGAGTCAGACGCGCACGGCATCTTCGCGACCTGCTTGGCGTGCGGGCATGTGCATGAGTCGAAGGTGATTTCGGTGGAGGAGCTGGCGGAGGAGCAGACGGTGGAGGCGGGCCGGCAGCGTCGTCGGCAGCCGTCGCACGGGAAGCTCCGCCTCTAGAGGCTGAGCCTGATCCGCCTTGGGCGTTGGGTGGCGATCCGCGGCACGTAGAGCGCAACTAGGTCAGAACCCCTTCGCTCGTTCGCTGTCCAACTCGTTCCTCGCCATGGTTGGCTTGAAACAGCGCCCTTGGGGCGCTGTTTTGCGTGCGGCGATCCCTCTTGCCCACTAGGGCGCACGGACGCTGGCTGCCTGAGCGTGGGCGAGGCGGGGGCCGGGTAACCCGGTGATCTTCGGTCACGTCGCCGAAACCCTTGGCGGCGGCTGGGAGGGAGTGTATTCGCTGGGTGGGGGGTCTGAGGCGAGGACGGACGGGGGGCCTAGGACGTTAGGCGGAGCTCTGGGGAGGAACGGGAGGATTAGTTGGCGGTTTGGGGTGAATGCCCATGCGGGCTAGGGTCTTCCCTCATGTCCGGCCTGCCAGTATCGGCTGGAGAATACCTGCGTGGCTGAGAACAACGGAGAAGCGCGGTGGGGCATCCCTTAGTGGCGACCGCTTCGCAAATAGCAAAAAATCGGCGCGTCATGACAGCCTGCCGGCATCATTGGATCCTCTCGTAACCAGAAGCGGACATCGTGCTGGGGCACTGTAAGAAGTGCGACGGCTATCGGGTGTTTCCGGCGCGGCGGGATGACACGGACCGTGGGCACAACCACTTGGGTGCCACAACCGGGGCGGGGATGGCATCCGGGTGGAGCCGGCGGTCGGCGGAACGGAACCACGACGCGTAAAGCGTTCGATCAAAGAATCCGGCGGCAATTGCTCGTCGCAATCCGCCGGAGCTAAAGTGGCGCCCCTCCCCGGGGTGTCCGGACCGAGCAACCACCCGTACCGAGAGCCGGGTAGAAGAGGCGGGTGATCTTGGGCACTGCATACACTGACCCCCAATCCGAACCCGCGCATGGGGCACGAAGCGAACGGTCGGCGGCCAACGGCCAGCGGCTATCGTGCCTTCGAGTCCGCGTCTTGATCGTGGATGACCACGCGGTCCTACGGCAGGCGCTGCGCCTGCTGCTGGAGAGCCACGACGAGATCGATGTCGTAGGCGATGTGGCGGATGGCCGGGAGGCGGCGCGATTGGCGGAAGAGATTCAGCCGGATGTCGTGCTGATGGACGTCATTATGCCGGGCCTGAACGGGCTGGCTGCGACGCGTCAGATCCGCAGGCACTGCCAGAACACCCGCGTGCTGATCCTCTCCGGCTCCGAGGAAGAGGAGCAGATCATCAAGGCCCTGCGGGGCGGCGCCGACGGGTACCTGATCAAGAAATCCGACATTGGCGAGTTACTCCTGGCGATTCAGACCGTGGCACGAGGCAACCACAACTTCTCGTCGTCCCTCTCTGAGCGCCGCCAAGGGAGCGACTTACTGCTGCGGGCCCGCAGCGCCGACAGCAAGTCGGGTTTCGATCGGCCGACGGACCGCGAACGCGAGGTTCTACAACTGATCGCCGAAGGACACTCCAATCAGTCGATCGCTGAGCAGTTGGTGATCAGCGTGAAGACGGTGCAGGCGCACATCACGAGCAAGTTGGGAGCGCGGAACCGGACCGACCTCATCCACTATGCGATCCGCCGGGGGATCATTGGCCTGGACCCTACGCCAAATCTGCGCGCTGGCTAAGTACGCTTGAATAGAGACAATTGTGAGCAGTCCCTTCATCAGCCTCCTCGCGCCGGAAGTCACATCGACGCCGCCCGCCGGATGGCTGGGCACGCAGATTCGGCGGCTGGAACGATTGATCGATCTGCAGCGGGAGCACAGCGCCAATCTGAACCACAGTGGCCGGCGGTTGCTCAACCACGCAATCTTCGTGACCTACGTGGAATGCCGGGACTCGGGGGGGCGCGACATGGCGCTCGCAATCCTCGACGGTGAACGGCTCGAGGTTCGGACCTCGGCCTAGCCGGCACCTGATTCATCCCCTCGCAGCAAACCCCGCCCGGCCCCGCCGGGCGGGTGTCGTTTAAGACGCCCTGCGCTGGCCACGGCGCACCGGACTCGAGACCAACGGGGCCCGGTGGCGGCGGGCGCCTTCCCAGGGAGATGCCCTAGCCCGATTGGGAGTCGGAAGGGACTCACATCGGGAAAGTCCCAATGTGGACGCCCTCCGCTCACGCCAATACTGGACCTCGATGCAATTTCAAAGAGTGCCCCTCAAAGGGCCACCACTGTGAGGCGTTCGCCTCGAGTGGCGAGCCACAGAGGAACGACTGCCGGGAGACCTGCCAGGCATGATTCAGCTCACCAAGTTCGATGGCACGGAGATCTGGCTGAACCCAGACCTCGTGGAGTCCGTGGAGGCGAACCCGGACACGCGGGTGCACATGACGACGGGCGTGCTGCTCATCGTGCAGGAAGACCCGCTGACCGTCGCACAGCGCATTGCGCAGTATCGGCGGTCGTTGTTGCAGGAGCAGCGCGCTCCGGACGGCGCCTTTCAGCTGATCCAGATGGCGGAGGAAAAGTAGGGCATGGATACAGCCACGTTGATGGGCATCATGCTCGGCATCATTGGGGTGATGGGCGGCAACATCATGGAGGGTGGGTCGCCCAGCGCCCTGATCAACATCCCGGGATTCATGATCGTCGTCGTGGGCTCCCTCGGCGCGGGGATCATGGCGGTCCCGCTCTCCACCGTGAAGACGATGCCGAAGCTCTTCGGTAAGGCCTTCAAAGAGCAGCCGGTGGACGCGGCGGCGATCGTCCCCCAGTTCGAGCAGATGGCGGACAAGGCGCGCCGGGAGGGGCTCCTCTCGCTCGAAGAGGAGAGCAGTTCGATCGACGACGAATTCACCCAGAAGGGCTTGCAGCTGATCATCGACGGCACCGATCCGGAAGCGCTCCGCGAGATCATGGAGAACGAGATCGGCTCAATGGAAGAGCGCCACAAGAAGGGGGCCGCCTTCCTGGAAGGGATTGGGGCCTACTCACCCACGCTCGGCGTGTTGGGCGCGATCATGGGGCTGATCTCGGTGTTGGGCCACCTCGACGACCCGAACGCGGACCTCGGCCACGGCATCGCTGTGGCCTTCGTGGCGTCGTTCTACGGCGTCTTCACCGCCAACATTATCTGGCTGCCGCTGGCCAACAAGCTGAAGCTCAAGAGCAAAGCCGAAATCCAGCTGCGCGAGATCGTGATGGAGGGGCTCCTGGCGATCCAGGCCGGCGACAACCCGCGCATCGTGAAGGACAAGTTGCAGGGCTTCTTGGCACCGACCGAACGCAACGCTGAGCCCGCCGCGGCCGGAGCCGCGAGTGAAGCGGACGCGGCGTGAGCAGACGCAAGAAACACGCTGAGGAGGCCCATGACGGCTCGGAGCGCTGGCTGATCACCTTCGCCGACCTGATGACGCTGCTCTTCGCGCTGTTCATCGTGCTCTTCGCCAGCGCGGAGCCAAGCGGCGAGAAGTTCGCCCGCGTCGCGGAACAGATCAGCAGCGCCTTTGATGTGGGGATTCTGGGTGGCGGAGCCGATCAACAGCAATCGCTCTTCGATGGCCAGGGCGGTGGTCTCACGCCCTCTTTCGGGCAGTCGCCTGAAGGGGACTTTCAGATCCTCAGCGAGGACGTCACCACGAAGGCGTTGGAACTTGGAGTGTACGACCAAGTTCAGGTGCAGCTGACCGATGATGGCGTCGTCATTTCGCTCTCGAACAATCTGCTCTTCGGGCCCGCCAGCGCGACAATCACCGAGCGTGCCACGCCGTTCCTCAATCACTTGACCACGACCCTCTCGGAGCTGCCGAATGACATTCGGGTGGAAGGCCACACGGACAGCATTCCCCCCAACACGGACCAATTCCCGACCAACTGGGAGCTCTCCACATCCCGCGCCACCGCCGTGCTCCGCTACCTATCCGAGACCGCGGGCATTGCAGCCGCTCGCATGCATGCCTCTGGATTCGCTGACACGGACCCCGCCGCGAACAACGATCTCCCGGCCGGCCGGGCCCAGAACCGCCGCGCTGATGTGGTGATCCTCTACCCGCAGAACCCAGGCGAAACAGCGACGAGCCGCGCGGCGGAACAATCCGCTATCGATCGGTTCTCCGCTCCCGCCGAGCTCGAAACGGAGGGATAACGTCATGCTCGCCAATCCGAAGGTCAAGAAAGGGGGGATCGCGCTCATTGTGCTCATCTTTGGGTACATGTTCGTGCTCCCCAAGATGCAATCCGCGAACGAGCTGCCGCTGGAGATCCCTGAGCACGCCAACCCGGGCCCCACGTACCACCTGGAGTCCACGGTCTACAACCTCCTCACCCCGCTCGCCCAGCAACCCCGCTATCTCAAGCTGGGGGTCACCTTCGAGTTCGAGACCGAGGATGTGGCGTTCTACTTCCTAGAGGGGGAGGCCTTGGAAGTGGCCCTTGAGCACTTCTCGGAAGAGCTGGGGCCCAAGGTACCGATCATCTCGGACGCCGTAAGCGCCTTGGTGGCAGCGAAGACCTTGGAGGAGATCTCCTCGGTAAATGGGCGGGCAAGTCTCAAGACCGAGTTGCAGACGATCGTCGCGGAGATCGTCGGCGAGCCCCATCTCACCAACATCTTCTTCCCCGAGTACCTCTTCCAGTAGGGCCGACGAACCACCCAGCCACGCACGGGGCGTTCATCGCCCCGAACGCGTTTGACGAAGGTCACGATGTCCGACGGATCCGTCCTCTCACAGCACGAGATTGACAGCCGGCTCCAAGGCGGAGCGAGCGAGCCCGACGCTGATCCGCTCTTGGCGACCGGCTCCAGCTTGGTGCTTCCGAAGACCGTCAAACGGTACGACTTCCGCCGCCCCGACAAGTTCTCCAAGGAGCAGTTGCGCAGCCTCCAGGCGATGCATGAAACGTATGCGCGGCTGGCGTCCACACTGCTGTCCAACCAGATGCGAACCACCGTGGACGTGCCGTCTCGTCCATCGAGCAGGGCCTGTACGAGGAGTACGTGGGACAGGTGGCCTCGCCAGCCTTCGTGAACATCGTGCGGATGACGCCACTGGAGGGGTCCATTCTGATCGAGTTCGGACAGAATCTGGGATTCGTGCTGATCGACCGGCTGCTCGGTGGCACCGGATCCTTGCTGGAGCGCTCACACGATGTCAGCGACGTGGATCTGCAGCTTCTCCGCAATATGGGCGGAATGCTGGCCCAGGCCGTCAGCGAGGCCTGGGAGAACCTGACCGAGGTGGAACCCACGATCGCCGAGATCCACCAGGACATCCAGCTGGCCGCCCTGGCGCCGTCCTCGGAAGTCGTGATCATGGTGTTCCTGGAAGTCACCGTCCTCGATGTGGTGGCGGGGTTGAGCGTCTGCACCCCGTTCAACGTCCTGGAACCGGTGCTCCCCCGGCTCGCCGCTCAGGTCTGGGCGGAAAGCAGTCACGTGTCCGCGGCATCAAGCCGCGCGGGGCTGCGTGAGCAACTGGCGCGGACGCCCACCACGATCGGCGCCGAGTTGGGGAACGCCGAGGTTCGGGCGGCGGAGATCGCCGGACTCCAGATCGGCGACGTGATTCGACTCGAACAGCGCACGACCCGATCCATCGCGGTGTCTGTGGATCACGTGCGGAAGTGGTACGGCCGGCCCGGCCTCGTGGACGGACACATCGCGGTGGAGTTGGAGCGCTGGGCGCCCGAGGAACTCCCCTCGATCGAAGTTGAAGAAGCAGAGGGCGCACCCGCGCCGAGCAGTGAAGCGATCGTCTCCGGCACTCCGTCCCAACCCGGCGTAAACATGCCGCTTTCCGTGGACGCCGCGAACGACGCCGTACAACGCATGTTCCCCGGAAGCGAGGTACCCGATGCCGCTTGAGGATTTCACAGAAAACGCCGCACTCCAGGATTTCGCGGGGCAGGTCCATGAGGTCACCCCCGTGGTGATCGACAGCGTGCTGGGAAAACATATTGAGGTCGTCAGCGCGGGACTTCGGCCCACGAGCGACGCCGACATGGAAGAGAGCTTCGGTGGTCTGCGACACGGGGCCGTGGAGTTCCGCATCGCGGTGGCCGATGTCGAAGCGCATCTGATGACGCTGCTGCTGACGACACCCGTGCTCTCGGCGCTGACCGGCGAGGAGCTTGACGACGCCAGCTTAGAAGGAGACGCCGCCCAAGACGTCCTGGATCAGTTGCGCCGCTCGGCCACGGAATTCATCGATCTCCTGACGCTCATGCTCTTCACGGATTCGCCGCTGCGCGCCGAAATGACCGTCTCCGACGTTCGCATCGACTCGCTAGACGAGTCCGTGGGCATGATTCTGGACACGGCGGCGGGCGCGCCGCTCTATCGGCTGGATGTGGACCTCAGCATTGGCGATACAGAGTCGCTGAGTCTGACCTTGTTGGTGCCGGAGACCCTTTTGACCGGCCTTGCCGCCGGGCTCGATCCCGAGGCCGCTGCGGCGGAGGCCGCCCCAGCCGCTGCGGCCGCTCCGGCCGCCGCGGAGCCGACCCCGCTTGAGTCCGTCGCGGCGAGCGAGCCTATCGAGGCTCCGACGCCTCTCGACCTCCCGGACGACCCTCCGGTCATGGTCGAACCGTTGGAATTCCCCTCGCTGCGTGCGGGAACCGAACCCGGAGAGGGCCAAGGACAGCCCTTGGAGCTCCTGCGTGACATCTCGATGCGGGTCAGCGTGGAGCTGGGGCGCGCGAAACTCACCGTGCAAGAAATCCTCGCCCTCGGCCCAGGCTCCGTCGTGGAGCTCGACAAACTGGCCGGGGAGGCGGTGGACATCCTGGTCAACGACCGCCTCATTGCCCGTGGCGAGGTGGTGATGGTGGATGAGAACTTCGGCGTGCGGGTGACAGAAATTCTGACGCCCGGCTCCGTGTCCAGCTTGCGACCGGTGGCCTAGCCCCGTGCCACAACCGTCCTCCACAACGCCGCGCCGGCGCACGCCTTGGGTTCTGGGTGGCGTCGCCATCCTGGGACTCTTTCTCGTCGTCGGGTCCATGGCCTGGGGAGCGTCGACTGGGAACACGGAATCGCTGTTCGCGGACACCCCCAGCGGCGATGAGCTGGCGGAGCTGGGTCGTTTCGAGCCGCAGCCGGTCGGTGGGACTGGGACCACAGAGACCGCGGTCGAAGAGACCGGCGCCGACGACGCGACGGCATCCGACTCGAGCCCAGGTGTCGAAACAGCGGATGCCGCTCCGGCGACCGAGGGCCCCAGTGAAGACGCAGATGCGATCAGTGGTGGCGGGGCGGATGAGGCGGCTCCGGGGGACACCAGCGTTTCGGAGACGCCCGAGGCGGGCCAGGAATCGAGCCCTCAACAGGGCACCGAAGCGCCCGAAGAAGAGCCCGTTGTCAGCTTCCTTGATGACGGCGTGGACACAAACGCGGACTCCACCACTCCAACTATCGGCGGAAATGTTTCAGGCTTTAGTAGCGGAGACATCTTTGGTTTGCTCTGGCGACTCGCGTTGGTGGTCGCAATCATCTGGGCCTCCATCTACGTGCTGCGCCGATTCGCGACTCGCAGCCAGAAGGTGCAAAGCGAGTCGGGCGCGCTCAAGGTCTTGGAGACCGTGGGGCTGGCCAGCGATCGCTTGGTCTACCTCTTGGAAGCGGGCGACCGAGTCCTGGTGGTGGGCAGCACGCCGAACCACATTGCGCTGCTGGCGGAGCTCGACGATCCCGACATTGTGTCGTCGTTGCGGCATGACGCGGATCGCACCAGTCCCCGCGTCGCGACGCTGGGCGGCATGATGCGGGACTTCGGCGGGACGGTGTCACGTTTCCGCAGCGCGCCGGAACGCACGGCCGCGCCCGCTGGCGACTTCGCCGGCGATGACCTCACACCGATCATGCAACAACTCCTCCGCGCCCAATCCGCGGTGGAGGCCAGCGCCGCCAACCTCCCGCAAGAGCCCGACCTCGATGAGGCACGGCGGGAAGCGGAGTGAGCCGATGGTCATCATCCGCAACCGGGGCCGCGGCACTCGCCCGGCTCACACCGCGAGGCAAAGGGCAGATGGTGGGACGCGCGCGCCTGCTGGGGCGACGCGCATTTCCGCGTCGCCCCATGTTTCTGCGCGGCTGGAGCAAGAAGTGGTCGGTCCTGGTACTCCTTGCCGCTGCTCTGCTGCTGAGCAACTGCGCGGAAGCGGGCTTGGACCTGACGGGCGCGGCGGAGGGCGACGCCGCCGACGAGGGGGTCGCGGGGGTGGGATCGATTCAGTTGCTGGGGCTGCTAACGGTGATGGCGCTGGCGCCCGCGTTCCTGATCATGGTGACGTCGTTCACGCGGATCATCGTGGTCTTGTCGCTGGTGCGAAACGCGATTGGGGTACCCCAGCTACCGCCGAACCAGGTCCTCTTGGCCTAGCGCTGTTTCTCTCCTTTTTCGTGATGGCACCAACCTTCAAAGAGGTCAACGAGACGGCGCTGCAGCCGTTCTTCAAAGGCGAGCTCACGCAGGGCGAGGCCTTCGACATCGGCCAGGGGCCGCTCCGCGATTTCATGTTCAAGCAGACGCGGGAACAAGATCTCGGCCTCTTCGTGGATCTGAGCGGCATGGTGCGCCCGGCGACGCCGGACGATGTGCCCACCCATGTGCTGATTCCGGCCTTCATCATCTCCGAACTCAAGACCGCTTTCTCCATGGGGTTTATCGCCTTTGTGCCGTTCCTGGTGATCGACATCGTCGTCAGCAGCGCGCTGCTCTCGATGGGAATGATGATGCTGCCGCCTGTCGTGATCTCGCTCCCGTTCAAGATCCTGCTCTTCGTCTTGGTCGATGGCTGGTTCCTGATCGTGGGGTCGTTAGTGGGCAGTTTCAATTGAGTACATCAACGACACGTCAATGGGTGATCGATGCCGGCGGATCTCAGTTCGGCAGTGAAGGACACGGGTCCGCGAGCGAAAGGCACAGGTATGTCGCAGGAATTCATCATCGCCTTGGGGAGAGACGCCGTGACCACAGCGTTGTTGGTCGCGGCGCCCATCTTGGGCTTCAGCCTGATCACGGGGCTGCTGGTCTCAATCTTCCAGGCGGTCACTCAGATCAACGAGGTGACGCTGACCTTCGTCCCGAAGATCCTCGCGGTCTTCATGGCCCTGGCGCTGTTCGGCCCGTGGAGCATGAACATCATGCTCTCGTTCGCCGAGCGGTTACTGGGCAACTTGAGCATGGCGACCTAGCCGGGGAGGGGCGTGAGCAAGAGATGCACATCCAGCGGACAAGGGAGAACTAGGACGCGATGGAGTTCGGCCTGACCGACCCTCTCGTGGTGACGTATGCGTTGATCGTCGTGCGCTTGAGCACGGCGCTCGTCGTGATGCCGATGTGCGGCGCCACGGGCGTGCCGCCGCACACGAAGATCGGCCTGGCGCTGTTCATGGGGCTGGTGCTAGTCCCGTTGCAAGAGCCGATCGACCTGCCGCCTGGGATGGGACCGATCATCGCGGTCGCGATCCGCGAGGGACTGATCGGCTTCGCGATGGGCTTCGCGGTGACGCTGGTGTTCCAAAGCATGGAAGTGGCGGGGAGCTTCGTTGGCGTGCAGATGGGGCTGGGACTGGGCCAGGTCTTCGACCCGATGACCGGAGCAGGCTCGAACGAGCTGCGCCGCTTCTACCAGGTGCTGGCGACGCTGATCTTCTTCCTGGTCAACGCCCACCATCAGGTGATTGCGGGCCTGTTCGGGACCTTCGACATCCTCCCGCTGAACACGTTCTCCGGCGATGAGCTGAATATCACGGCCATGATCCAGATCTCCGCGCAGATGTTCATTTCGGCGGTCCAGATCGCCTTGCCAATCGTCGCCGCGCTGTTCATGACGGATGTCGCGCTGGCGGTGATCGCCCGAACGATGCCGCAGCTCAACGTCCTGATCGTGGGGATGCCCGTGAAGATCGCGGTCGGCCTGCTGATGTTGATGACGGCGCTGCCGGCGACGACGCGGTGATGTCGTTCACGTTCGGCGGGATCTTGAATGACTTCTCGGCGCTGCTGACGCCCGAAACGGCGCAGAGGTAGACATGGCCGAAGAAAAGACCAAAGAAGCGACGCCGAAAAAGCGCGAAGACGCCCGGAAAAAGGGACAGGTGGCGCGCAGCCAAGACCTGAGCGGGGTCCTGGTGCTGCTGGGCGCGATCTTGCTGTTGCGCTTCTTCGGCGGCGGCATGGTGGCCGGGATGTCGGACTTCATGGCGGGATCGTTTACGCGGCTTGGGGATATTGACCTCAATGCCCACAACGCCCTGGGCAGCGATGAGGACCTGATGCTGATAACGATCAAGATCCTTCTGCCGCTGTTGCTGGGATTGGTGGTGTTCGCGATCGGGGCGACGGTGCTACAGACGGGGCCGATGTTCAGTACCCAGGCGCTCAAGCCCCAGCTGAGCCGGATCAACCCGCTGAAGGGGACGAAACGCATTCTGAGCCGGGACTCGCTGGTGTCGTTGGTGCGGCAGGTGGGGAAGTTGGTCATAGTCGGAGCCGTCTTGGCATTGGTCCTGCAAGGACGGCTGGAGGAACTCAGCGCGCTGTCCTTCAACTCCCCGGGGGCGGGGGCTTCGCGCTTCGCTTCGTACGTGTTTGAGATCGTGCTGTACGGGACGGGCGCCCTGCTCTTCTTGGGGCTCGCTGACTTCTTCTGGCAGCGCAAGAGCCACGCGCGCCAGTTGAAGATGTCGGAAAAGGAGGTCCGCGACGAGCTCAAGCAGCAAGAGGGCGACCCGCATCTGAAGGGCCGCCAGCGGGAGCTGCGGCGCGACTTCTTCAACCGCATGATGGCCAGCGTGCCGGAGGCGACGGTCGTCGTGACGAATCCCACCCACGTGGCCGTGGCACTGAAGTATGACCCCCTGGAGAATGACGCGCCGATCGTGATCGCGAAGGGCAAGCAGCTCACCGCCCAGCGCATCAAGGCGATCGCCGTGCAAAACGGAATCCCGCTTTGGGAAGACAAGCCGCTGGCCCGAACGCTGTACGCCATGGCTTCGGTGGGGAAGCCGGTGCCCGCCGATCTCTTCCAAGCCGTGGCCGAGGTGCTGGCCTTCATCTTCCGGGTTCGCGCGGGGATGCCGGCGCAAGCGCCCGGCCCGCATACCGATCTGAGTCCGACCCCACAGCTCTCCGCTGAAGCGATGGAGGCGTAGCGATGGCGGCACAGACGCCCACCACCGCGAGCGGATCCGGGTTCTCTCAGTTGCTTCGCAACCGGGATGTGCTACTGGCCTTCGGCGTGATGCTGGTGGTGGGGATGATGATCATCCCCATGCCGGCAATGATGCTGGACTTGCTCTTGGTCGTGAACATCGCCTTGGCGGTGATGATTCTGCTGGTGAGCTTGTTCGCCAAGGAGCCGCTGGACTTCGCGGTCTTCCCTTCCATCCTGCTGATCGTGACGCTGTTTCGGCTGGCACTGAATGTCAGCAGTACGCGCCTCATCTTGATCGATGGCGACGCGGGGGCGGTGATTGGGTCGTTCGGGACGTTCGTCGTTGGCGGCAACATCGTCGTTGGGCTGATCATCTTCCTGATCCTGTTGATCATTCAGTTCCTGGTGATCACCAATGGAGCAGGCCGGGTAGCGGAGGTGGGGGCGCGGTTCACGTTGGACGCAATGCCCGGCAAGCAGATGGCGATTGACGCCGACCTCAACGCCGGGATCATCACGGACGATGTCGCGCGCCGCCGCCGAGAGCGCATCTCCGAAGAAGCGGACTTCTACGGCGCAATGGATGGCGCCAGCAAGTTCGTGCGCGGCGACGCCATCGCGGGCTTGATCATCGTGGCGATCAACCTCTTCGCAGGAGTGGCGAGTTAGTCCGCGTCGATCTCCCGACGGCCGCAGTGACGGGGCGGGTCGACGTCGGCGCGACGGCTGAATCGGTCGCACTTTCCGGCGATAGGGCGCTCCTCGCGGTGGCCGCGCGGGATGCGGGACGGGTCGCGCTGATCGACGCCGTGGACCTCACGCTGCGCTGGACGACCCGACTACCCGACGGACCGGTGCGGGTCGCCTTCGCGGGCGATCAAGTCTTGGCGTCTCTGGCGCTGTCCGGCTCTCTCGCCTTCCTCGACAGCAAGACCGGCCGCCTGACCGGCGTCATTCCGATCGGCGCGCTGCCGGATGGCATCGCCGTCGATTCCGACCGATCCCTGGCCTACGTCGCCGCTGTCGGCGACGATATGGTGGCGGTGGTCGACACGGAGCGTCGTCGGGTTGTCGGCCAACGGCCCGCCGGCGATGGCCCCAGCGGCGTGCTCCTGGTGAACCGCTAGGCACGATCCCGCGCGAACCAAGACATCTCGCGGCCGAGTCACCGCCCAGCGTACGCCCCGCCCCGGCTGTTATTCTGGAAGTCTGGAATCGAGATCCTCGGAGGAGGGAGTGGGCGGACGTGGCCATTCGGGAGTACAAGAAGGCCCAAAAGTGCGAGCAAGGTGGGCGATTTCGCTCCTGCCGCAAGGCGCTGGCCGGGCAGTGTCAGTACTGCGCGCGGGGGTTCTGCGACAACCACGGCCAACGCTTCGGACAGCATGATGAGGTCTGCCAGCGTCAGGCCTGCCAGGCCAAGAAGCTGGACCTCGAGAACTATCTGCGGTTCAAGCTTGACTCGACCGCGCGGAACGACACGAATCGTTGCGGCATCGCGATCTGCGACACGGAACCACACACGAATTGCGAACGCTGCGAATCGCACTTCTGCCTGGAGCACCTACGACAGCATCTCGTGGAGGTGATTCACGGCGTGGAGCGAGCACCGGAGATTCTGCGCCTCTGCGAGTACTGTGTGGAGCGGATCCCGCTCTGGGAGCGGGTCTAGCTTTTGCTCCCTGCCGTCAGCTCGACGCCCGCTGCCAGATCTCGATGATCTCCTCGTCGAAGGGGAAGACGGGGGGTGGCAGGTGGCTGCCATCGAAGAATCGGACATCGTCGGCTTCGCTTCCCGGCGCCAAGGTTCCGCCCGTGGGAGATCCACCGAAGACGATGAATACCACGGGGTCGCCCGCACGGGAAAACACTCCGAGCAAACCGTCGAGCGCCACTTCCAAACCGGTCTCTTCCCGTACCTCGCGGACGGCGGCATCACGCACGTCCTCCCCCTGATCGACGAAGCCGCTGGGAAACGCCCAAGCGCCCATCCGCGGATCGTGATTGCGCTTGGTGTACAGCAAGCGCCCCTGGGGATCCGTGACGAGAACCCCCACGGCCACCTTGGGATCAAGGAAGTGGATGTAGCCGCAGTCCGGGCAGGCCAGCCGCTCGCCGTGATAGGTCGACCGCATCGTCAGCGCCGCGGCGCAGTGAGGGCAGTAGCGATGCTCGCGCAGTCCGGCTGGAGGAGACATGACGGTTCAGTGCTAGAACGGTAGAACGACGCGGCGGAAGCGCTCGTGGAAGCGGTTCTCCTCATCCTTCCAGCGCTCCCGCACCATCTCACCGAATGCCTCGCCGCGGTCACCGAACTGCGACTCGTGACGCACGAGAGCCTCGATCTTCTGATCGATGACGTCCGTGATATCGATGGAGTAGTTGGGCTCGTTGGTACCCCAGAAGTAGACCTCCCGCACGTGGTGCGTTTCCAGCCCATCGTCCAGATGCTCGGGAAAGTTCAGGTGATCGCGCGCGGTGGGGTAGACCGCATCGGTGGCCATCTCGCCCGTGTTGCGATGGTCGCGGTGGTTGACCGCTCCCGAGTACTCGGCCTCCTCGCCCTCGATCCGGCGAAAGGGGGTGCGATGGATGATCTCAGGCGTGTGGGTGAACACCGCATGGGGCTTGAGGCGGCGGATCTCACGCACAATCTGCCCCAGCACGGCCCGGTCATAGTCCAGCTCCCCGTCCTCGCCCCCTAAGAATGTGCATGACTTCACGCCGAGCACGCCGGCGGCGTTGCGTTGTTCCTGCTCACGCATCGGCACCAACCGGTCGCGCGTCATGTCGCGATCCCCGGTGCCCTTGGCGCCGTTGGTGCAGAGGAGATAGTGGAACTCCCACCCTTGGGCGGAGTACAACGCGGCCGTACCCCCGGCGCCAAAATCCGGATCGTCAGGATGCGCCGCGATAACCAGCGCGATCCGCGACTGCGACTCTTCCGCCATCAGGATGCCCCCTTCAGCCGCGATGCCGGTCGCGGCTCCATCTCCGTGCCTCGGTTGTGAGAGCAGGGTCGTGAGTGCAGACAGTGTAGAGAGGGAGCGACACTGGGACTCCGCGATTGGCCCAGTGGACGCAGCGCGGCGGCGGGTCAGTGAAGAGCGGTTGACATAGATGCTAGTTACGGTCGATAGTGCGATAGATTTGGTAGAACACGTGTTCCAGAGGTGGACAACTGTGCACAGTGTGGACAGGCACACCCTGGACTTGCCCGAGGTACAAAGCGCGAGGTAAACCAGCGCCGTCTCGAGACAGAGGGGACCTAGATGAAGAAGCTTTCCGAGAAGCAGGACCGCATGCTCTCGTTCCTTCGGGACTTTCTGGACGAGCACGACTACCCCCCGAGCATCCGTGACATCCAGGCCGGGTGCGGCATCTCTTCCACCTCCGTCGTGGACTACAACCTGAAGGCGCTGGAGAGCCAGGGGCGCATCCGGCGCGATCGTGAGATCTCCCGCGGCATCGTTCTTCTCGATGAGCACGGCCAGGAGGCTAATTCGCGGAGCGTTGCAGACGCCACCGGCACGGTGCTGCAGCTCAGCATTCTCGGCACCATCGCCGCCGGACAGCCCTTGCCGATCCCCACGGATGAGGGGCTCACCACGCGCGATACGGACGAGACGATCGCCGTGACGCCGGATGTGCTCAACGGTCGCCATCCCGACACGCTCTACGCATTGCGCGTGAAGGGCACCTCGATGATCGATGCGTTGATCAACGACGGCGACCTCGTGGTAATGGAGCCGGTCAACACGGTGCGCGATGGAGAGATGGCCGCCGTCTACCTCAAGGAAGAGAACGAAGTCACCCTGAAGAAATTCTACCGCGAGGGCAAGCGTGTCCGGCTTCAGCCCATGAATCAGACCATGGACCCGATCTACACCGCAGCCAACAACGTTGAGGTACAAGGGCGAGTCGTCACGGCGATCCGGTCTCTCTGACCCCACACACTCCAACCTTCGCGATGTCAGAAGCTCGTCGGGCCGGCGCCAAGCCGGCCCGTATTCCGTCCACGGCTACACAGCTCCTTGACCGTCCGGGCCCGCCTGCGACGTAGGCTAGCGGCAGCGGCTGGGCCGGTGCGCCGCCATGAACAGCGACCGCTCGGATCCCAGGAAGGGAAGTCATGCCACTGCTGGAGCTCGACGATCTCTCAGTCGAGTACCGCCTCAAGGAGGGGCGGTGAAGGCCGTCCGCAACGTCACTTTGGGCTTGGAACCGGGCGAGATCACAGCGTTGGTCGGCGAGAGCGGCGCGGGCAAGACCACCGCGGGGCTCAGTATTCTGGGCATCCTGCCGCGACAGGGAGTGATCACCGGAGGACACATCCGCTTCGAAGGCCAGGACTTGGAGTCGCTGCGGGGGGAGGCGCTGCATGCCATCCGCGGCGACAGCATCTCCATGATCTTCCAAGATCCCGTCGCCGGGCTGAATCCCATCGTGGAGGTAGGCCAGCAGGTGGAGGAGGTGGTCTCCAGCCACCGGGAGATCAGCAAACGGGAAGCCCGCCAATTGGCTCTGGAGGCGCTGGCCGCCATGCGTCTGCCGGACCCGGATCGCATTGCGCGATCGTTCCCCGGCGAACTCTCCGGCGGCATGTGCCAGCGAATCATGATCGCGATTGCGACCGTCCTCAACCCCAAGGTCCTCATCGCGGACGAACCCACGGCCGCATTGGATGTGACCGTCCAAGCCCAGATCCTGGACGAATTGGAACGGCCGCGGCGCGAGCGTGGGACGGCGATTCTCTTCATCACCCACGACATGGGGATCGTGGCGCAAGTCGCGGACAGAGTCACGGTGATGTATGCGGGCGCGGTTGCTGAAGCCGCCGACGTCCAAACGATCTTCAAGAACCCGCGGCACCCATACACCTGGGCACTCCTGGACACGCTGCCTCGGCTGGACGTTCGCCGTGACCGGCGCCTCGTCCAGATCCCCGGGGCGCCACCGGACCTGATCCACTGGGATGGCCGTTGTGCGTTCCTTGAGCGGTGCCCCAAGGCCCTGACGATCTGCCGCACAGACGAGGAGCCCCCGTTGCTCGCGGCGCCAAATGGGCAGCCGGGACATCGGCTCGCGTGCTACAACCCGGTCACGCTGGAGGCCGTCTAACCCGCCCCCACCAAGTCGGCCACCAGGATCTCAACCGCGAGGTCCTGGTTCATCCCGCCCGGGCGACCTTGCCAATAGTTCTGGATCGCCTCGTCCGCGGCGAGGATCCGGGCCAGCGCCGCGTCAGCGGCGGCCTGATCGAAGCGCTGCGCTTGCGCTACGGCCCGCTTCGCAACGAACGGATGCACGCCGAGCGCGGACTGCACTTCCGGCTCCCCACCCCTCGCGTCCAACACTTCGCGCGCGACCGCGATCATGCGGAACTGTCGGGCCAACATGGTGATGAAGCGTCGTGCCTCCGCACCATCGCTCCGCAGAGCCTCAAGGGCTTGAAAGGCCCGCTTCGAGCGCCCTTCCGCCACGGCATCGACGAACTGGAAGATGTTCCCCTCCATGCTCACGGCCACGAGTGACTCCACGACCGTCTCGTCAACGGCATCCGCGCCGGCGTAGACACGTAATTTCTCGAGCTCGCCGGCCAGCGCCCAGAGGTCCCGCCCCACGCGCTGTGCCAAGAGACGCTCCGCCCCTGGCGTCAGATGCACCCCCAATGCCCGCGCGCGACTCTGGATCCAGGGAACCAGATCACGATCGCTGACTTTGGGGAAGGCCCGTGTCTCGCCCCCCGCGCCGGCAACGGCGTCCCGCAACACGCTGTTCTTGGGAAGGTCATCGTCGATGAGGACGAGGACTGTCGTAGGGGGGACTTCGGCGAGCAGGTCGGGGAACTGGTCCCACTCCCCCGCCGCGCGGCGGCGGCCACCCTTGAAACGGCCACCCAATCCGTCCACGCGAACGAGACGGTAGTCGGCCAAGAATGGCACGGTGAGCGCGGCCGCCCGCAATTCGGACAAGCTCGTCTTCGGCCCATCCAAGATGAGGGTGTTGGTCTTCAGTGCACCGTCACGATCGTGCGTCGCACGGATCGCCTCATATGCCTCATGGCGCGCGTGCGTGTTTTCGCCTTCCAGCAGCACGATCATGAACGCAGCCTAGCGCCTCATCGGGGCGAAGCTAGGTGTCGGACAGCAGGAAGCAGGCACGCGGTACGGTCGACCGCGTCGCCGACGCTTCCCGACTACCCGTCGCTCTTCCAGATCTTTGCCTGGCCCTGCATCATTCCGGCCAGCGAAAACACCTCCACCCGCCAGGGGGTGAGCTTCAGAATGCCCAGCTCTGCATCCGCTGCGCCGCCTGGGAAGAAGGTGGCGGGGTCGTAGCCGTAGGGCTCGGGGAAAGACTTGAACAGCTCCCAGACGCGCTCCTTCTCCGCAACGTCGTCCACCCACTCCGTACGGCATTCGGCATAAGCCTGGTTCGCAACCGGGCTGAGGCCTTCCGCGTCCACATAGGCGCAGGACACGTACGGCGTCTGATCCAAGTGCTTACTCTTGAACGACGACCGCCCGGTGACGACCCAACCCGTCGAGCCTTCCCAAATCGGATGCACGATCCGCGCACGGGGCCGCCCTTTGCGATCGACGGTGGTCATGGCCGGCCAGATGACCTTCTGGACCACGCCATCGAATTCCTCTTGCAACTCCGCGAACGACGCGACTTCTGGCATCTGGACACTCCCTCTTCTCGGAGCAACCTTGGGTTGCTTCCTGGACTAGCCTTCACACTTGGACGATCGTCCAAGGATGATAGCCGTCCGCCGGAGCTAGGATTTGTTTCCCACCTGACGCACCGTCATGATGGCACCGTCACGATAGCGCTGGGCAGCATGGCACGGGGCACCCATGACCAACGACACCTGGAATCCAAGCCAGTACGACCGCTTCCGCGACGAACGGAGCCAGCCTTTCTATGACCTGGCGGCGCTCGTGATCCCGAAGCCGGGCCTGCGGGTGCTGGACTTGGGATGCGGTTCCGGACGCCTCACGGCCTGGCTGCACGAACATCTGAACGCGGCCGAAACCACGGGCGTCGACTCGTCTCCATCGATGCTCACCGATTCCGCGGATTACGCGGATGCGACAACGGGGATCGGGTTCGTCGAGGCGGACATCAGCGATTACGTCCCCGACATCCAGTTCGACCTGGTCTTCAGCAACGCCGCGCTGCAATGGCTGCCAGACCATCCCGCGCTGTTCGAACGAATCGCTGGGTGGGTCGCCCCCGGCGGTCAGTTCGCTGTGCAGATGCCCGCGAACTTCGGGCATCCCTCGCACAGGACTGCGGCGGAGTTGGCGGCGGATCCGCCTTTCGTGGAGGCCCTCGACGGATGGGTGCGCGTGGACCCCGTCGCCGCGCCGGAGGATTACTCAGTTCTCCTCGCAACCTTGGGCTTTCGCGCCAGCGACGCCCGACCCTCCCCCCAGGTCCGGCAGCAGATCTACCTGCATGAACTCGAGCGATCGCTGGATGTTCTGCAATGGGTGAAGGGCAGCTTGCTCACGGCCTATGAACGCCGGATGCCCGCCGCTCTGTTCGCCACGTTCCTTGAGCGCTACGGGCAACGCCTCCTCGAAGACCTTGGCGAACAGTCGCCGTACCTCTACCCGTTCAAGCGCGTCTTGCTCTGGGGCCAGCGAGGTGCCTAGCCCGCCGGCTCGCCGCTACTCGCGGGTCACCATTCCGCGGCGAATCGCTTCCACCGCAAGTTTCGTTCGATTCTGAACATTCCACTTGATCATCACGTTGGCGAGGTGGCGCTTCACCGCGGCCACGGAGACCTCTAGTTCGTCCGCGATGTCCATGTTTGTCTGACCGGTCGCCGCGAGCTTCACGATCTCAATCTCTCGGTGGGTCAGCTCTCTACGATCCATTGCTGAACTATATCCGTCGCCTACGCCATTTGCCTCGCCCGAAAGGCTCAGCCGAACGGTGTAGTTTGGATGGATCCCAATGGGAGATCTCCCCACTCATCGACAGACGCTCCCCGAGTTCCAGATGAAGCCCCCGTCGCTCAGGGTTCTCGCCGTCTCTACGGATCTCTCCTCATCCCACAGCGCAGGGGCGGAGGACATAGGTAGGACATCCAACTTCCTGCCGTAGAGCGAACGCGAACGCATCGCCCGCCGGTGGCCGCCCGACCGGTGCGGGCCGAGGTATCGCCGTTGCGGCCATTGTCGATGGCGAGGCACTCGAAGTTCGGCGCGCGGCACTCCGCGAAGGACACCACCCTTCCTTGCGGTCAGGCCAGCACGCGCGCTGATCGAGCAAGTCGAGGGTGGTCCACGCCCGTCCCGTTGCCGAACGACGAACTCCGGGCCCCGCGCTAGCCTCCGCTTCAGCGAAAGGCCAAGTCCATGAGCAAACTCACCGACGACCCGCGTATCGACCCCCGCCTCAAGGCCGTCTTCGGCGAAATGCCCACTGCGGTCTCAGTGGATGTGGCGAGCCGGGCAGAGATGCTCGCGACCATGAATAGCGCGGAGGCAACGGCCGCCCGCTCGGCAATGACCGGGTTCATGGAGCAGTGCGATACCGAGGAGATCGCGCCCTCAGCGGGGCTCTCCGTCACCACGCACAAGTTCACCTCCGACCCGGATGGCAACACGGTCCAGATCCAGCTCATCCGACCTGAGTCGGACCAGCCGCTGCCCCGCGTTTACTACATCCACGGCGGCGGCATGCAGATCATGTCCTGCTACGACGGCAACTACCGCGCCTGGGGCAAGATCATTGCCCAAAATGGCGTGGCCGTAGCCATGGTCGACTTCCGCAACTCGATCGTGCCTTCCTCCGCCCCGGAGGTCGCTCCCTACCCAGCGGGTTTGAACGACTGCGTCTCAGGTCTGAAGTGGGTGTCCGCCAATGCCGCCGAACTCGGCATCGATGCTAGGAAGTCGCTCTTCGCCTGGTTCGCCTGTTCGACCTGTCGCGCCCGGCCGAGTGGTCCGCTGACGAAGCGACCGACAAACCAGTAGCCGAACAGGATCACGGCGGCGGCAACCGCCGTGATGATCAGGATGGTCCGTTTCAGATCGGAAATCTTATCGTCGGACTCGGCCTGGAAGAGCGCGACGGCAACGTTGCTCTCCGTCAGGAGTGTGGCATTGCTGGCCGCCAACACGACCAAGGCGCCGGAGAAGACGGGGTTCAGAACCGGCTCGGTTCGCGCGATCTGGACCTGTTCGTAGATCGGCTGCCAGATCGATTGCACCGTCAGCAACTGGCTCCGCAACTCGCCCTCAGCGGCGGGAATGGCACGCTCGCTGCTGCCGTCGATCAGGTCCCGAAGGGTTCCATCGAACTCGGCGGCGGTGGCGGCCATCGGCTCTCGCGACGACTCGTCACCGTTTCCGACGGCAAAGGCCTCCTTGCTCAGCTTCTGCGAAAGCATGCGCTGGCGACCGGCGATGTCGACCACTGTCGTGGCTTCCTCGCCGCTGATCGCGTAGAGCCCCACAGCCGTATCCATCTCCACGAGTAGAGCCTCGTTGTTGGCCAGCACATGATCGAGCGCATTGGCGAACTCCACGTTCTGGACTGGCTCAGTCTGGACAGTCGCCACGGCCGCGGCGACTGGTTCCCAGATGTTCTCGATCGTGAGCAAGTGCACCGCCACCGTTGGAGAGGCGGCGGGAATATCGCGCGCGGCGTCGCCAGCCCGCAGATCGGTGAGCGTCGTGTCGAACTCACCCACGGTGGAGGCGATGGTGAGCCGCGCGGCCTCGTCGCCATTGGCGATAGCCAGCGCTTCCTTCGTCATCTTCTAGGAGAGCATCCGTTGTCGGCCGGCGACATTGATGACGCCGCCGTCTGCCTCTTGATTCGAGATGAAGCTGAAGACGACCACCAGGTTGAAGATGAAGAGCCCCATAAAGAGGAGACAGGCGACTGCCATCTGTCCGCCGACGCTCCCCCGAACCCAGTTCACAACTCGCATCCGGCCTGCCCTTCCCGATGACCCCGAGTGGCGCCCCCGCGTTTCCCCGGACCATCTCTGCCCCGGCGGTGCGTGCAATCTCACCATGCTGTCCAGCGGCATGATTTAAGTCGGGGCGGGAGTGTCGAATCGTTAGGCTCGCCCGAACTGATTGTCGGGTTCCCTTATGGGGGCACCGCATCGGGATTCCCCTCACCACGCGGCGCGGAATGACCTACGGGGCATCGCGTCACGGGAACATCTGGGGCACGGCCGGACGCGATCCCAGACGGGGAGCCAGGCGACGAGATCTGGCAAGCCCGGCAGCCAGGCATAGGTGCCGGTCCGCCGATCGCGTACTGGGCCGATCGCTCAGAAGCAACCGGACTCGCCGACTCTGAGCGAAAGCCCGCGCATCATCCGCCGCTCAGCGCGTAGTTGAGGCTTGGATCCCAGAGCATGAATCCACTCGCTCCAGCCTCGCGCGCGCCACGAATCTGCGCGAACACCTCGCTTGGCCCGTATCGCAAGCCTTCTGTTCCATAGTCCGTGAAGTCCTGGAGCCAGGGGCGGATCCGCATTGTGGACCATGCTTCAGCGCGGTCCACCGCCATCGCCGTCGTGTGCGAAACGACCGCGCCGGGATGCGCGGCGGGATACGCCCACCCGAGTGAGCCCAGCGGCCAGGTGCTCGGATAGAGCATCGGAGCGTAGTAGTCGAGATACGGCGCCAGATCTTCCAGCACCTGGCCGATCCCACCATCCTCCTGGATCACCGTGGTCACGCCGAAGGTGGCAAAGCTCAGTGCCGCCCCGTGGCGATGAAGCCTCGCGGAGGCGGTCGCGGCGAACTCGGTGATCGCGGCGGATCGCTCTGAGCCGCTCTTTTCGTCGCGCAACGCCAACGCTGAATTGCCGGGGAACCGCACGTAGTCGAACTGCACTTCGTCGAATACCGCTGCCGCGCGCTCGCCGATCGCAAGGTTATACGCCTGCGCCCACGGGCTGGACGGATCCGCCCACGCGTACGTCCCGTCATCGAGCACGCCACCGTGGGCCGTCCGGATCGCGTCATCGGGAAACGCCAGAACGAAGCGCCGGTCCAGGAACGTCACCACGCGCGCGATCCGATACACCCCCAGCTCCTGCAGCTCATCGAGGAAGCGCTCCACGTCCGTCCCGGGATCGACGACAGCGCCCAAGCTGCGGACGGCGTCGGTGGCGACAAGCGGAAGCACCCCACCGCCCTCCTCCTTGATGTCGACCACGAGAGCGTTGATCTTGCCGTCACGGGCAAGCTGGACAGCCCAGGCGAGTGAGTTCGGATCCCACTGCTGCTCATAGGGGAGGTAAATCGCACGGGCCACGAACGTCGTCAGCGCCAGCACATCTCCGTCTCGAAGCGAGTGATCGCGAAGCACATGGTAGCCCGCCGCGACGACATGCACCGTCGGGGTGTCCGGGATCGCCGACAGCGTGAACCAACCGTCGGCGTCGGTCTGCACCGTCTCTTCGCCCGCGCTGACGAAGGCCTGGGAGACCGGCAGCCCCGTCCCCTCGGCGACCACCCGACCACCGATGCTGCTCGGGATCGCCGCCGCTCGTGGTACCGGGAGCGGGGAAGGGGGCGCGGGCAGCAGAGCCAACGGCGGACTTCCCGCTGGCTGGCGAACCGGCACGTCCGCGCCGCCCACGGCCCCGCCGGGCGCGGGCGGAAGATCGGCGGCGGTCGGCGGAACGTCGGAGAGACGGCTCAACCCGCTGGTCGCTGCGACGGAAGTGACGTTGGCGAACAGACGCGCTGCCACGACCATCGCCAGAAGCAGGAGAAGCAGCAGAGAACCGATCGCCGGGCCCCGTGGCAGTTCAGTCGAGGGCGCCATTCTTCATTATCGGCACGCCGACATTCGCTCCGGAGGTCCCCTAAATCCGCGCGACGGGAAGGCATCCAGGGCATCTGAATCCCCCCCCCTTCCGTCGGAAGGGGAGGGGATTCAGGCTGATACCCATCGTCGATCGACCTCAGAGTCACGCCACCGAATGTACTGTCCTCGTCACTCCGCGTCGGCTCGAGGGGAGGGTTTCCGCCTATCCACCCAGCCTACCGATCAGAACGATCTGGCGAGACTGCTGGCCTTGTCCGTCGACGCCATTGTGGCCGCGGACGCGGACCATCTGATCGTCGCGTTCAATCGCGGGGCGGAAACCATCTTTGGATACGCCGCCAACGAGGTCCTGGGCGCCCCGCTCTCAATGCTCCTGCCAGAACGATTTCGCAAGCAGCATGAAGATCACCTGCGCCGGTTCGCCACGGCCGGGGAGAGCTCCCAGATGATGGGCGATCGGCGCGAGATCTGGGGGCGGCGCAAGACCGGCGAGGAATTTCCCGCCGAAGCATCGATCGCCGTCGCCATCTCCGATGCCGAATCTGGACCGCAGTTCAGCGTGGTTCTTCGAGAGATCTCGGAGCGGCGCGCCTTGGAAGAGGCCGTGCGTTCGTCCGAGCAGCGGCTGCGCCGTGCGCTCGATGGGGCAGCCGACGCGGCGGACATCCTCGATCACCGTGGGCGCTACGTGTATGCGAACGATGCAAGCCGGGCCCTCCAGGGACGTGAGTTGGCGGAGATCCTGGGCCACCACTCGTCCGAGTTTGTGGACCTCAGCTGGGCGGAGGTCGCGGAGCCGGTCGAAGAAGGCTCGCGCACGTACCGCACCCGCCTGAAGCGCAAGGGTGGCGCACAGGTGCCGGTCGAAATTCGGGTGACCAACCTTGGTGACGGAACCCACCTCGCGCTGACGCGTGACATGACGAACTGGGTCCGCACGGAGAATGCGCTGCGGGCGAGCGAAACACGACTGGCGCGCGTGCAACAGATCGCCCAGCTCGGCAGCATCGAATGGGTCCCGGCGACGGAGACGATGATCTGGTCGCCCGAACTCTGGGCGATCCTCGGGCTTGAATCCACGGAACACTCTGCCTCTGTGCGTCTCTACAAGACGCTGGTTCACCCCGACGACCGCGCGAAGCGGCTGGAGGACCAGACGCGCGACCTGGCCGCGGGTGCCCCTCAACCTGGCGGCGGTACCGGATCGTGCGGCCGGACGGAGCCATACGTCTGGTGGAGAACTCATCTGAGGTGGAGTATGCGTCGTCGGGAGAGGTGATCAGGATCGTGTCGGTCGTACAGGACGTGTCGGAACGCGTCGCGGCTGAGGAGGAACTGCGGGCACAGTCGGCGGTGTTGAGCAATCTGCTGGCACATGCGCCGCTGATCTTAATCGCCCTCGACCGTGAAGGAGTGTTCACGATGCACGAGGGCGCCGGCTTGGATGGCATCAGCCGGGATCAGGGCGAGTTCGTGGGCCAGTGCCTCTGGGATGCGGAGCCGGAGCGACAGGTCCGCTTGCGGCGCGTCTTCGCGGGAGAAACGGTGCATGAGCTGGTCGAGGTGCGCGGACGCCAACTCGATGCGTACTACCGGCCGGTCCTGGATGACGCGGGCCGTGTCGCCGGAGCGGTGGGAGTGTCGGTGGATGTCACGGAGCTCATGACCTTGGAGGCGGAACTGCGGCAGTCGCAGAAGATAGAGGTCGTGGGGCAGCTAGCCGGGGGCATCACCCACGACTTCAACAACCTGTTGCAGGTCATCGGCGGCTACGCCCAGATCCTGCGGGATGGGATCCCCAGCGACGGCGCGCAACAGGCCGATCTCGCACAGATCCTGGCGGCAGAAGAGACGGCGGCCGCGTTGACCCAGCAGCTGTTGACCTTCAGCCGACGGCAGCCCCGCGAGCCGATCGTGATCGATCCCAACACCCTCCTGCGCGATATCGAAGGGCTCCTGCGCCCACTTGTGCGGGAGAACGTGCAGCTCGTCCTGAACTACGCGGCCCAAGGCGACCAGGTCCTCGTAGACCGCGCCCAGATGCAGACCGTGATCCTGAACCTGGTGGCCAACGCCGTAGATGCGATGCCACACGGCGGCACCCTGACGGTGGGGACGCAATCCGTCGATCTCGGAGAGTTCTCTGCCCCCCCTAGTCGACCTCCCGCCTGGCCGCTACATCGGGCTGCGGGTGGACGACACGGGCGAGGGCATCGCACCCGAGGTCCAGGCACGAATTTTCGAGCCTTTCTTGACAACCAAGGAGCTGGGACGCGGCGCGGGGCTGGGCTGGGCGACCGCCTACGGCATCGTGGAGGAGAGCCAAGGCGTGATCCACGTTGAGAGCGAACTGGGCGAGGGGACCCGCTTCCTGGTCTTCCTGCCGGAGACATCCCAGACTCGCGCTTCATCCCCCTCGCTGACGCTGAACAAAGACATGACAGGCACCGAGACAATCCTGTTGGTCGAAGATGACGAGGCCGTTCGCGCACTGCTCGTCCGGCAACTGGAGGAACTCGGGTACCGGGTCTTGGACGCAGCGAACGGCGAGGCGGCCCTCGCGTTGGATGATCAGGTGGATGGACATATCGATGTACTTCTGTCCGATATCGTGATGCCAGGGATGCGCGGACCCGAACTCGCGCGCGCCCTCAAGGCCCGCCACCCTCAATTGGCGGTCCTCCTGATGTCCGGCTACGCCGATCTCCGTGTGGCGGCGGGCGAACTGCCCGATGTCGCGGTGGAATACCTGCAGAAACCCATCGGTCGAGGGGTGTTGGCGGGGGCCCTGCGACAAGCGCTCGTAGGAAGTGAGTCCCTGAGCGAGGGGAGCTCTTGAGCTCCTCCCCGGCTGCGCCGTAATCCCTGGGTTCCTATGCCACCGGAGGCAGCAGCCGCAACTCATGGAACCGACGAAACCACTTGCGCACGGCGTCCTCAGAATCCATGCAGTCATGGAAGCCCGCCTGGCGGAGCCGAATCGTGCTCGAATGCCCGCCGATGGAGCCCGGTGCCCCATCCCGGGTGGGATACCGGGCTCCATCGGCCAGCTCCATCGAACCGCCAACCACCGCCATGAGATCCTCCGGCGCGGCGAGGTCGTACTTGCGCACGATCGCCGCCCAGGCCTCGGCTTGTTTCGGTAGTTCGGTCGTGAACAAGGAGGGTTGGGGAGGACCCATCTCCATGCCCATCTCCTCGGCGATCACCGGATATAGGTCGGCCAGGGTCACGACATCGCCGTTCGAGACATTGAAGATCTCGTTGCGCGCCCCGCTGGCCGTCGCCGCCCACTTCAGAACCCGGGCCAGCAGGTCCGAGTCGACCAACTCGGTGGGCCCACGCTCCGAGCCACCTGGGTAGACCAGAGGCAGACCGGCCTCTTTGCGCAACGCGGCGTAGACCCCGATGACCAGCAGGATGTTGAGATTGCTGCCGATCGCATCACCCAGGATTAAGACCGGCCGCAGCACGGTCCAGCTCCAAGCCTGACCGACTTGTTTCTGGCGCAGGTAGTCCTCCTGCAGGAAGTAGAAGTTGTCGTGGACGACCCGCGGTGAGCGCTCGCGGTAGGTGAAGCCCACGTCGATCCCGGCCACGCCCCCGTAGGCCTTCGTGCCCTGCATCAGCGAGATCTGCTGCAGATTCGTGGCGACACGCAGCAACGGCTCGCAGAGATTCTCCAGCATGGTCTGGTTGAGCTGCATGCGCTCTCGGTCCCGCCACCCCGCCACGAGGTTGGTTGGGTCCTCGTTCACCGCGCCGTAAACCAAGTGGGTCACGTCGGACATCTCACCGAACACTTCCGCGCTGCGAGCCTGATCGAGCAAGTCCACCGGCACATGGTGGGCGCGGCCCGGCGAATGAGGGGCACGACGCGAGACGCCGACGACCTCCCAGTCCAGGTCGTGTTCGAACTCTCGAAGCGCGGCATGGCCGACCAAACCCGATGCCCCCGCGATGAGGACTTTCTTCTATGAGGGAGAAGGCACATCGGCTCCTTTCGCGACAGCCGGGACATCGTCCAGGCCCTAGGGCATCAGGGCGGTTGGGATCGAGCCGAACCGCTGAGGGAGTCGGTGGCGGCTTCGCTACGAGTGCAAGCCCTCGATATCTTCTCGGCGCAGCGCCGCACCTCTCCCCGCCAACTCGCCTGACCGCTGCTGCGTCGCTTCGTACAGCGCGTCGGCGCGTGCGTCATCCGGGTGTGTTTTCACCCAGGCGTCGTCCAGGAAGCGGCTCCCCTTCTCAACGTAGCTGGGCCGGAAGACCCGGGCAGCGGCGTTGCACTCGTCCTGGGTCAACTTGCCTCGTGTCGTGGTGTACTTCGCGGTCTTCGGCGGAAGCGTCGTGCTGCCCCCCCGGATCGGGCCCACGCTCGACGTCCACTCGTCGTCGTTCAGCACCGAGTATGGGATCGTACTGAACAGCTCCGCGGGCTCAGCCGCCCACTTGCTCATTCGGTAGTCATCGGTCCGCTGGGAGGGCAGTGTGATCAGTCCTACCAACTCCGCGATCGCGGAGTTCCCGTATTCGTCGTTGTGCAGCGGCCGGAACCGTTGCGCCCGCTCCTCGATCAAGAACCAGTCGTCCTGCTCATAGACACCGGCGAAGTGCGCCAGATCGCGTGGCACGCTGGAATAGACCAAGAGCCCGGCATCGATCATCTGGTCCCGGCTCCACGAGGCCATGGTCCGCCACAGCTCTCCCGTCGCCGTCACCATTTGCTCCCGCACGTGATGCAGGTAGTCCGCCAGCTCCCCGGCCGATTCCATGTGCACGGGGATGTAGCCGTCGGACAGGTAGTCCGAGGTGTACAGGCCCACGGCCACCATGTTGGCGGAGTCGTAGCTGGGCTCCGCCTCGAAGCTGCCCCAATCGTCGACGATGTTGAAGTGCGTGTCCTTCATGATCACGGGCATCGTGAGGTTGTTGTGCTCGATCTCTCCGGCGACGCCATCGAGCCAAGGGAAGTCGCCTTCCGCCAGATCGACGAAGTCCCGCACCAGCATCTCCCGGTCGTCCCCGACGCGGTACGGACCGGAGTTGTGGAGCCCCAGCCGGCACTCCGCGTTCTTCAGGAACGCGTAAGACGACGCCGTTGAGAGAAAGGCCGCGGCCGCCGTGTGCAACTTGTCGCCGGGTTGAGTCCCGATCGCGTCCGCGTGCAGCACCTGCACGGTTCGTTCGGGCAGGATCTGCGCCCGGTTGTTGCTATCGGTCGCCAGCACGTGTGCGTGGTTGCGGTGATACGACAAATTGAGCCGCTCGCAAAAGTCCATCACGAACATCACGTCGTCGAGCGCGTCGGTGGCCCGCAGCATGCCCATGTCGATCATGAACTGGCGGGCTCCCAGGTAGAACTGGGAGGTCAAGCTCGTGGTCAAGAGATTGACGTAGCTCGACACCTCGCGCGCGCGGTCGCCGATCTCCTCGGCGGGCATCGCCGCGTCGATCTTCCGGAGCAGCTCCGGGTAGCGGTACCAGGCGTTGTAGTACGACAGCGCGATATAGGGATTCACGGGGAACAGCTTCGACTCCTGGACCGTGCGGGTCGTGCACTGCCAGTAGAACGAATCGCTCACGCGGCGAATCCAGGCGTTCGTTTGGAGCAGGTCGGCATACGAGTGTTGCGTTGGCATGGGATCCCCTCAGCTCGTCTTGATCATGCGGGGCCGGTCCCCCTGCGCGTCCGCGGCGTCGGCGTACGCATTGGTGGCGGCCTTCGCATATTCCACAAGCACCTGGTCCCCCTCCTGCACGCCATCTAACTCCGCCGCCATCAGACAGGGGATGCCGTACTCCCGAGTGAGAATGGCGAGGTGCGAGCGCACCGTGCCTCCCATGCAGACCACGCCATCGAAGAACTCCAGAATGGGGACGGTCAACGTGCCCCCCGAATCATCGATGATCGCGATCGTGCCCTCCGGCACGCCCTCTTCCATCATGGTCATCACCGTGTCGATCGTGGAAATGAAACGGGCCGTGCCACTGATGTCCGCCTCAGCTTGGAAGACGTTGTCACCTACGCCAACAATCGGACGTCCCGACTCATCGAGAGGCTGCTTCCCTGAGTCCCCGACGGTGGCCAGTGGCTTGTACTTGTCCGGCTCTTCCTGGGCGGAGACCAGCGCGGAGACATCGAAGCGGTAGCCGGTCGCCAGCAGGTCCGCCTCCAGTTTCTCGAAGTCGGCGCGCGTCAGCTCCAGCGCCGGGTCCTGGACCGCCTCTTCCCAGGTCAATCCGCTGGCCGCGAAGCGCTCGGCGACGAGCTTGCGGATGGCCGCGTGATAGAACTGCACTGTCGGTGTCGACGCCTCGGACCCCCATTTGTCCAGGTCGATACGCTCTGCGGCCATGCTGACTCCCTTCGCTCCGATTCCGGTCCCCGGGAACGGAAGGTAACGCACCCGCCGCGAAAGGGTCCATCCCGCCATGCGCTTGTAGACTTCGCGGATGGACGAAGACGACGGCTACTTCGACAAACCCGTGGCCGCGCGCTACGACGCCTCCTCGGCGGAAATGTTCGACGCGTCGATCGTGGACCCGACTGTCGATTGTCTCCTCGAGATCGCTGGGGGCGGCCGGGCGCTGGAGTTCGGCATCGGAACCGGCCGCATCGCGCTCCCGCTCGCCCAGCGCGGAGTCCGCGTGCACGGCATCGATCTCTCGAACGCGATGGTCCAACAGCTCCGCGCAAAGCCCGGCGGCGAAGAGATCGGCGTCACGATCGGCGACTTCGCCACGACCACCGTCGACGGGTCGTTCTCGCTTGCCTACTTGGTCTTCAACACAATTAGCAACCTGACCACCCAGGCGGCACAGGTGGCATGTTTCCGCAACGTGGCGGCGCACCTTGAGCCCGGCGGCAGCTTCGTCATCGAGCTCTTCGTGCCTGAGCTGCAACGGCTCCCCCCGGGTGAGACGATAACCGCATTCCGGATCGGCGAGACCCGCTGGGGTTTCGACGAGTTCGATGTCGCCGCGCAGGGGCTCACGTCCCATCACTTCTAGATCGTCGACGGACAGGTCGAGCGCCTCTCGACTCCTCACCGTTACGCCTGGCCGGCGGAGCTCGATCTGATGGCGCAGCTGGCGGGGATGCGCCTGCGCGAACGCTGGGGCGGCTGGAAGCGGGAGCCGTTCACGAGCGACAGCCGCAAACACGTGTCGGTCTGGGAGAAGCCCACGGTCTAGGTCGTGTCCGATCCAACCCCTCGCCGCCCGAAATCTGTGGGCCGTGGGAACGCCGCACGTCCGTCCGCTAGTCTCGACCGTACCGGCTACCCAACGAACAGGAGTCTCCCTCCGTGGACTACGAACACATCCTCTACGAACCCGACAGCGACGACCCGAGAATCGTACGCATCACACTCAACCGACCCGAGAAGCTGAATGCCCTCAGCCCAGGACTCCTCCGGGAGCTCTTCGCCGCCCGCGATCACTTCGACGACGACCCCAGCGCCGTCTGTCTCATCATGAAAGGATCGGGGCGCGCCTTCTCCTCCGGCTATGACTTGGGCAGCGCCCAGGTCGAGCCCGGCGCCGTGGCCGCCGCCCCCAACATCGATACCATCCGGCGCACCATGAACTGGACGGTGGAGGAGTACATCAAGCTCTGGAACCTCCGCAAACCCACCATCGCCCAGATCCATGGCTACTGCCTCAGCGGCGGTACCGAACTCTCTTCTATGTGCGACTTCATCGTCGCGGCGGAGAACACGCAGATTGGGCACATCGCAGGTCGCTACCAGGGCACGCTCCGCACCAACTCGCTCTGGCCCTGGACCATCGGCATGCGGCGCAGCAAGGAGATCCTGATGACCGGCGATCTCATTGATGGACGCCGGGCCGCCGAATGGGGCATGGTCAATCAAGCCGTGCCCGCTGATGAGCTGGACGATGCGGCGACCGATCTCGCCCGCCGCATCGTCCGCATCCCGCTCCCGATCCTCACGCTCCACAAGCACAGCGTGAACCGCTGGTTCGAGACGCAAGGCATCTACGCGGCCCTGCGCTCCGCCGTGGACTTCGACGCCATGGGCACCTTCACGGGCGTCGGCGAGGAGTTCCGCCAGATCGTGCAGGAGAAGGGCCTGAAAGAGGCACTGCGCTGGCGCGACGCGCCCTGGGCCGACTTCCAGCCCCTCCGCCCCACCGAAAACTAATCGGGCCGCGCGGAAGCCTCTACGCGGTTCGCTTCAGCGGAACAACATGGCTTGGCGCGGTGCTGGCGACTGTCGGCACAGGCGGGGGTGCTGAACGTGGCGGCACCTTCTTCTTCTCGGAGGCTGGGGCCGTCGTGCTCCGGGCCAGGCGATAGACGACGGCGCCGGTGAGGGGAACGGCGGTGAGTAGGTAGAGCCACTGGACGACAGCGCTGCCACTGTCGGAACCCGCGGCGACGCCGTGCACCAGAGCCAGCACCCAGGCGGCGTAGGCGATCCGATGGGCCACCCGCCAGGTCGCCGTCCCGAGAGATTGACGTCGAGCGAAAGCCAGCGTGGCGCCCACCATCATCCAGGCCGCGAGCGATCCGGCGAAAACCGCGGCCGGGCGAAACGTGGCCGCATCGACGCCAACGACGTTGAGCAAGCTAAAGCCGACCACGCGATCGGCGAGCAGAGCGCCGAGGTGCAGTGCGAGGAGGCCGAAGGCGATCACGGTCATCCCTCGGTGCAAGCGAACAATGTCTGCCTTGGCAAGCCGGGAAGCGAGCCACGCAGGGCGATCGTGAGACCAAACGCCATCGAGAGCGTCAGCGCGCCATAGGTGAGCAGACCCGCACTGCGAGCGATGTACCAACCGATCGGCTCGGGCGCGACGCGTGCGGTGACGAATGACACGCCCAGCAAAGATGCAGCGGCCACCACCCAGACGAGCGGCATTAGACGGCGCATGCCAGCACCTCCTCCCTGAACGCGGAATCCGCCCGGAACTCCCCGGTAGTCGTGGTCCAGGCGCAGACCGATTCAGGCAGCCAAGAGCGGATCCGCGGGGCGAACGCCGCCCCACGTAGAACCAAGGCCTTGGCCGCCACCTCCGCGAGCAACGTGTTTCGGGCCCAGACAGTCGCTTCCAGCACGTCTGAAGAGGCGGGCTCGCCCGTCAGGGGATCGATCAGGTGATGCGCGGTTTTATCGTTGTGCGTCCAGGCTCGGCGAAGCACCGAGGATGTGGCGATGCCGCCCCCCCGAAGCTGCGCGATGCATCTCCGGTCCGGGGGCGCCGCCGCGAGAGCAACATGCCAAGGGCCGCCGTCCCGAGTATCGCCAAAGACTCCGATGTCGCCGCCAGCGTCAATCAGCGCTCCGTCCGCGAACGAACGCAACCGCTCCAACCCGCGATCGACCGCCCACCCTTTGCCGGTCCCTCCAAAATCGAGGTCGGCCCATGGTGTTCGCGCCACCGGATCGAGCCGCGCCCCCGGCGGCGAGCCCATCTCCCCGGATTGACCCAGGTCCCCGGATTGGTATGAACTCACGTAGCCGGCCCGCTCCAGCATCGGTCGCACACAGGGCGTGACCAATCCGTCGGTGAGCTGCTCAACCTCTCGGGCACTGGCGTAGAGAGCGGCCAACAGGGGGGTCGGGCGGCGCCTCTCTCCGCGTGCGAGTTGATTGAGGTCCGAATCGGCGCGGAAACGGCTCGCCGCCACTTCCACCGCTTCAAACCACTCGCGCATGAGCGCGACGCATGTCGCTGTCTGCGAAGCCGGCGCGATCACCAGCCGTATGGTGGTCCCCAAAGCAGCGAAGGAATTCTGTGCGCGGCGGACCCTAGGAAGCGCGAGTCGTCGCATCGGTTGTCTCCGGGACGAGCAGCACAATGGGCTCGCCGCTACGAACAGGGGCGGCTTCTGGGACGGCTTCCACGGCCGTCGTCGAGGAAGCCGGCGGGGCGGTCGTCTGGGCCGCGGGAGGCGGAGAGGAATCGATCACCGGCGAGACAGCATCCCCTGACGTCGCGGGAGTCGCGGCGCCTGCGGCACCCGATACCGAAGTCAGCGAGCCTTGGACAACCTTCTGGTTGATGCTCTCGCTCTCGCCGATGAAGCCCGCCTCCTTGGCGGCTTGCTCCAGACTGCTCAAGTACGACGCCATCTGGGGCTCGGCCGGCGGGGCTGGGGTCGCCGGTGAAACATCGTCCACCAGAACGTTGATCTGTGGCAGCTCGGGATCCGGGGGCCCTCCCGCCATCACGCCCACCAGGCCAACGAGGGTTACTCCTGCCGCCAGTGCCGCGGTCACCGCCAGAGGCGGTCCTGAGTCTTTGGAGGTCACGTCGCGCTCCGATCTGAACGAAGGGACTAGTCGTGTTCCTCTTCGTCGTCCTCGTCCGGTTCCTCTTCGTGGTCCTCGTCGTGGCTATCTCTGTCGTCCTCTTCGTGGTCCTCGTCATGAGATTCTTCGTGTTCCTGTTCCACAGAGACACTGGCGTGAATCTCTCCGCCCTTGATCACGGCTTTGAACTCCACCTCCACCTCGCCTCGTTGAAACTCGACCTTCGCTTCAGCATCCCCCGCCTCCGACTCTTTGACCCGCCAGTCCGCGGCGGGCGCGACTGCGACGATGCGAAGCCCAGAGTCATCGAGAGCCAGCGTGACCAACCCCGCATCGCCCACCTGGTAGGTCGTTTCGCCCAGGGTCGCTTCGATCGCGGCGGTCGTCGGCGCGAGTTCTTCTCCGCCGTCATCGTCACTGCGCGAAGTCAGGATGTCGCTGCTGCTGGCGCTGGTCTGCGCGGCGGGCGTGGCGCCAACCGCGCCACTCGTGGACGCGGTCGCCGTGCCGTTCGTCGCCTCACTGGTCGATGAGGGGGCGGTGCTGACGCTCGCTGTCTCTGTGGAACGGTCCGTGTCGACCGCGGAATCTCCGTCGCTACCGGCGGATTCAGCGCTGATCTGATCGACCAGGGAAGAATCGACGATCTCCAGGCCACCACTGGCGGTGCGGCGTAGATTGATGACTTGCGGCGTCTCCGCGTCGCCGCCGAATCCGAACAGTCCCTGTGTGGCGCCCACCACGCCTATCGTCGCCAACAAAAGCGCCACGACCGATACGGACATGAACGCTGCCCAATTCTTTGACATCACTGCCCTCCTCTAGCTCGTCTGCACTCATGGTGGTGGGCGAACGTGGGATTCAGATGAGGCGCAGGGAGGGATTGGGCGCGGAATTCCCATCTTCACATCATCGAGATGCGCGATGATGTGAGGAATGCACATTCTGGTGGTCGAAGACGACATCAAACTCGGCCGGCTCCTGGCCCGCGTACTGGGGGAGGAAGGGCATGTCGTGGAGTGGGCCAAGGACGGCGATGAGGCCGACGCCCGGCTGGCGGCGGATAGCTACGACCTCGCGGTCCTCGATGTGATGCTGCCGGGGATCGACGGCTTCGAGTTGGCCCGCCGCGCTCGGGCACGATCGATTCGGGTGCCAATCCTCATGCTGACGGCGCGCGGGGCCGTGACGGACCGTGTCCGAGGCCTGGACTCCGGAGCAGATGACTACTTGGTGAAGCCGTTCATGATGGCGGAGTTTCTCGCCCGCGTGCGTGCCTTGGCCCGACGCCCGGCCGTCGCCGCGGAAGAGGTGCTCCGCGTCGGCGCCATCGAAATGGATACGCGCATCCGCGGGGTCCGCGTTGCCGGGACCGCCGTCGATCTAACGGCGAAGGAGTACGCGCTGCTTGAGCTCTTCCTCCGCAATCCTGGCGCGATACTCTCGCGGGCCCAGATTCTTGATCGCGTTTGGTCGTTTGACTACGACGGCCAGTCCAATGTCGTGGAGACATACATTCGCTACCTGCGCAAGAAACTCGGGACCACGCGAGAGATGCTGCAAACCGTGCGAGGCATGGGCTATCGCCTCGACGCGGGGCCATAGAGATGAATCCGCACTCCCTCTGGCAACGGCCTCGGATCGGGCTGGTCCTCGGTGCTCGTCTGCGTCTCACCCTCTGGTACGGGGGGTTCTTGATCGTCTTGCTGGGAACTCTTGGAGCAGTCGTCTTCTTCCTCATGAGTGACCGCCTCGATCGCCAGATCGATTCGACACTGCGCGACGACGCAATGGCACTCGCCCCACGCTTGGCTGAGCTCGCCAGCGGCGGCTTTGAGGAGCCGACCGTGGTGCTGGATTTCGCCCCACTCCTCGGGCCACTCCCCGCCGACGAGGATCCGCTGGAAGAGCTTGCCGAACAGGATCGATTCCCCACCCACCAGCTTCTGATTGACCCCAACGGATTAGTGCGCGAGAGCACGTTGGGCATTCCGGCCCGCCCAGTCGCTGCTGGTATCGGCGTAGCAGCGAACCGCGGCAGCGACTTGCGGACGGCGGAAGTCGCGGGAACACGCGTCCGGGTCTACACGGTGGAGGTGCAGCTTGACGGCGAACCCATCGGCTTCGTCCAATCGTTCCGATCGCTTCACGATCGGAACGACACTTTGTCAGACCTGAGACGCGTCTTCATCGTCGCCGCCGTCGTGGCCGCCCTGGGGGCAGTTGGAATCGGACTCTGGCTATCGGGGCGCGCGTTGGCGCCGATCCGGCGGAATCTCCTCGCCCAGGAGCAGTTCGTGGCCGACGCTTCGCATGAACTCCGCACGCCGATCAGTATCGTGCAGACCAGCGCCGAACTGCTTCTCCGCCACCCCGATCGACCGATCGGAGAGGAACTCGACGTTCTCGAGGGAATCGTTGAGGAGACGGCCCGGATGACCACTCTCGTTCACGATCTCCTCGATCTCAGCAGCGTCGACCAGTTGCCGCTCCAACTGTCAGCATGCGATCTCAGTGAGATCGCGACCGAGACCGTTCGCACGATGGAGAGCGCCGCGGCACAGGTCGGAATCACGCTCAGACAGAACACCGCCCCACAGCTGCGGGTGAATGGTGATGCAGCCGCTCTCGGCCAGGTCGTGCGAGCGCTCGTCGACAATGCAATCAAGTACGGCGGTCCGGGCAGCGAGATCGTGGTCACGGCTCAACGCGAAGGTGGCGACGCTCTCCTTGTCGTCGCCGACGACGGGCCGGGGATCGCCGCGGAGGATCAAGAGCGGATCTTCGAGCGCTTTGCCCGCGTGGACAAGGCCCGCTCCCGCGGGCTTGGGGGAAGTGGACTGGGACTCGCGATCGCGCGGGCGATCGTAGAGAAACACCACGGCAGCCTCGGCCTGGAATCGGCTCCGGGCGCTGGGACCGTCTTCACCGTGCGTCTGCGCAGTCTTCGCTAGCGGCCGATTCAAAGCGCACCGTGACGGCCTTGTGGTCCGAGCACCGATCAAGATCAACTCGATGTCACGGTCTCGGTCAGCTAGACTCTGCCAACGTCCTGCACCTGCGGGGCCCATCGCTCGTGACTGCCGGTCCTTGGGGGGACAGCGTGAACGATTTCGATTCGATCCTCTCGGATATGATTCTCGACGCCGCGCCGGATGGCATCCTCGTGGTCGATGGCGATGGCGCCATTCAGCGAGTGAACGCAGCGTTGAGCCTGCTCTTCGGATACTCGCGGGAAGAGCTGCTCGGCGCTCACGTGGAGATCCTGATCCCCCTGACCGGGCATTCGGCCCACGAGCAGCTTCGCGCGGTCTGTCTGGCTGCGCCCGCCATTCGACCCATGGGCATCGGCCAGGAACTGACGGGGCGCCGGCGCGATGGGACGGAGTTCCCCATGGAAATCAGCCTCTCACCCGCCCAGACGAGTCAGGGAGCCATGGTCATCGCCTGCGTTCGTGACGTCACGGAACATCGCCGACTCCAGGCGGAGCGCTCCCGCCACGAGGCGCGCGACCATGTACGCAATTTCCGCGACCAGGTCCGCATGGACCTGCACGATGACGTCCTCCAAGACATGATCGGCCTGGCGCTCCACCTGCAGGCCAGTACGACGAGCGGTTCTCAGGAAGCCGATGTGCTAGTTCCGCGCATGGCCAGCGCGGCGGAGGAACTCCGCGCCATCAGTCGCCGGCTACGACGCTACATGCGCGACTTACAATCTCCGTTGCCGGTGGACGGCTTACCCGCTTCGTTCGTGGGGCTGCGTCACGAGTTGGAAGCTGAGGGCCTCGCAGTCGATCTGTCCCTTCCCTCCCACTTACCACCTGTCGCCGACGACGTCGCGGTAGGGCTCTTCCACGTTGCCCAGGAAGCATCGACGAATATCCGGCGCCATGCCGACGCGCAGTCGGTCTGGCTGTCGCTCCAAGCCCAGTCTCAACGGCTTCATCTTGAGGTCCGCGACGATGGCGTCGGATTTGAAACGAGCGCTGCGACGCGCGCGGATCACTTCGGTCTGCGCAACATGCGGGATCGGGCCGCCGCACTGGGCGGGGATCTGCACATCGAGAGTCAGATCGGCTCGGGCACCCGGGTCATCGCCAACGTGCCGCTCGCCCCGCCCTGAACCTATCAACGCCGAATGCCCAATCGTTGAGGGATGCCCACAGCTCGTTCTCGTGCGCCGCCAGCGGCCCCGGCGCCTCTCGGCGCCCGATCGACGTCGTCCTGCGCTAGTATTCGGAGCAGGACCCGATGGATCGGACTGGAGGACACACCATGAGTCAGGAACGCTCAGAAGAGGTCATGCGTCGCTACCTCACCGAGGTCGTCGCCCAAGGGAAGCTCGAGCTGATCCCGGAGCTCGCCGCCGAGGACATGTTCGACCACACGCAAGCCACCCAGGGGCGGGAGGGCCTCGTAGCTCACGTCACGGGCTTCCGCTCGGCCATTCCGGACCTTGAGCTTGACCTCGAGCGGATCATTGCTTCGGACGACGGCGTCGTCGGTCTCTGGACCTGGCACGGGACGCCGGCGCGTGAGTTCTTTGGCGTGCCGGCCACAGGCGTGAAGGTGTCCTGCAAAGTCGCGAGTGTGTTCCAGATCAAGGACGGCATGCTCTCGGACTACGTCGTCTACGCCGACGCGCTGGGCACCGTCAAGCAAATGGGCGCGGAAGTCGCGCTCCCCGAAGGCGCCCGCTCCTAGTGGCGCCAAGATGAACCGCGCCCGCTCCTAGTCGCGCGAAGACGACCCTCGCCCGCTGCCTGTTCAGCGCACGATCGTGGGCACACGACGAATCCGCCCCACGGAGGCTGCGGAGATGAGCTGGCGTGCGACGGTACGCGAACTCCGCGAGGAAGCCTTCGCGATAGCTCTCGCGGCGCGCGACCCGCGCGTCGGGTGACTCGCACGTGGGGTCCTGCTGCTCACGGTGGCCTACGCGCTCAGCCCTCTCGACTTGATCCCGGACTTCGTGCCCGTGATCGGCTACCTGGCGGACCTGCTGGTGCATCCCGATCATCCTGCCGCGGCCGATCTGCTGCTGGCATCGGCGGTCGAGATGGCTCGTGCGCATGACGTTCCCGGTCTGCAGACGTGGCTCGCGCAGCGCCACCCGTACTGGGATGCCCTTCGTCGCCACGGGTTCCTCCGGACTGGCCTGGATACCGGCTGCTACTACATCCCGAAGTATGCACATCACGCGGTTGCGCGGGTGCTGGATGACCCGCAGGCGTTGATCCACATCACGCCCGCCGACGCCGATTGGGTCTAGCGTCCAAGCCGCATACTCGCTCGGCAGCGAGAGAGCGCGACCCAAGCACACGGCGTCCACCCAAGGGTCGTGCCCCAAGCACCCGGCCTTGCCGAGATATTGCCCACGATCCAGGTACTCCGGCGGCCCCGATGCGGCCGAGCGTAAGCGTCAGATCGATCTTCCGCCGAACGCGGCGGCAGGGCTTGAGACAACACAGCCCCTCCCGGTGCATAATGCGCGGGCACACCCCCAACGCGAAATGGAGACCCCACGATGAAGGCAGCAAGGCTCAACGCTGGCGCCCTGGAGATCCAGGACCTTCCCACCCCCACCCCTGGCGACGAGCAAGCGCTCATTCGCATGAGCTCGGCTGGCGTCTGCCACTCGGACCTGCACATCGTGCGCGGTGACTGGGCCGGCGTGCCCGACACTATGCCGATCGGTCACGAAGGCATTGGCATCGTCGAGGCGCTCGGGCCCGGCGCCGACAAGTACATCGCCGTCGGCGACCGCGTGATCCTCGGCCTGGGCGGCAGCGGCGGCGGCTTCTGGTGCGGCGCCTGCGAGTACTGCCTGCGCGGCGAGCCGCGTCACTGCGCGCAGACGAAGGGCATCATGGGCACCTTCGCCGAGGAGTTCTGCGTCTGGGCCAAATCGCTCGTGACGTTGCCCGACAGCGTCGCCGACGAGGAGGTGCCGCTCGCCTGCGCCGGGCTCACGGCCTACGGCGCCGTGAAGAAGCTCCTCAAGCACCACATCCTGCCCGGCCGTGCCATCGCGATCGTCGGCGCCGCCGGCGGACTTGGCCACTACGCCGTCCAGATCGCCAGCGCCTTCGGCTATAAGGTGATCGGCGTCGACGTCGGCGAGGACCGGCTGAAGTTCATCGAGTCGCTGGGCGCAGACCGCGCGATCAGCGCCGAGGATGCAGTCGAGGCGGTGCAGGAGTTCGGCGGCGTCGACGCGAGTCTCGTGTTCGCGGCCAAGCTGCCCGGCTTCGATCTCGGTCTGCAGATGCTGCGACGCGGCGGCCTCTTCGTCGCGGTCGGCCTGCCCGCGACGAGCGAGGGGAACCTCGAGCTCAATCCCTTCGAGTTCTTCCAGCGCGATCCGACGCTGATCTACTCGGCCGTCGGCACCGTGCAGGACATGCGCGAGCTCGTCGACATGGCCGCGGCGGGCCAGGTGAAGAGTCACATCGGCCGCACCGGCTCGCTCGCCGAGCTGGGCGACATCTTCGACGACCTCGAGGCCGGCAAGTATGTCGGCCGCGGGGTGATCACGATGCGCAGCTAGTGGAGGCGCCCTCCGGTTCCGAATCCGCAAGCCTCGCGTGCCGCCGGTGCGGGCACACGCGCACGTTTCCGAACGCCTCCGCAGTGCGGCGCAAAACAACCAGCTCGGAGCGGTCGCTACCGTCGCGCCCCTCACGCCCGGACTCCGCGACTGCAGGCCAGCAGCCACCATCGCATCCCCACGATCCCGCCATCGTGAGACCGTCTCAGCGCAGCGATCGGAAACTGGCGCGAACCTCGTTCACGAACGTCTCGGGTTGCTCGAAGGCCGCGAAGTGCCCTCCCTTGTCGCGACCCACAAGGGAAACCCTTCAGAAGTCT
>PVBE010525998.1_pt1 | contig 41567 bp, 28 predicted proteins | sample 1631181 | NCBI WGS metagenome assembly PVBE01 (sample SAMN08397723, study PRJNA350692) | Marine metagenome, whole genome shotgun sequencing project. | isolation source: water | place: Pacific Ocean | collected 2012-04 | reverse complement strand
TCCTCGAACACCTACGAGCGCATGCTCGTTCGTACGGCTACGGCGGACCCGGCGCTCGCCGAGGCCGGCGCCCCTGCGTTGGCGCTCATGGTCGACGGCCTGCTCGTGGCCGAGGATCCGCGGATCAATCCGCACCTCGCCTACTCGAACATCGGCGAGAATGGGTTCGCGATTGCCGACGTGAGCGCCGAGGAGTTCGCAATGACCTTCTACGGCACCGACCAGCGCACCGCCTCGGACGATCTGCCCGATGACGAGATCGACGCGGCGTTCGCCGAGACGCGGTTCCGTGTGCCGACCGGCACGTCGGATCTGCACATGGAGATCGACGGCGTCTGGAATCGGTGGGATCCGGAGAGCGGTTGGGTGGAGGCCTGACACCTTCGCGGTGATATGCTCGCTCCCGCGCGAGGTGCCCATGCGTCCGGACAACCTGCTGCGAGCTCTCACCCTCCTCGGCCTCTTCGTCTTCGTCTCTTGCGACGGCGGCGGTGAGGCTGACCCTACGGATGTCTCCGGCGACTCGGCCCTCGACGACGGAGGAACGGACACTCTGTCCGATGGCTCCGGCATGGGCGATGGGCCGGAACCCCCGCCCGAGACCGTGGCCGAGTGCTTCGCGGACATCATGTCCGAGGAGCTCGGGGGGCCGGACTACGACCAGTTCGATCCGTCCGTCGGTTCGCACTGCTTCGGCACGAACCACCAGGATATCCAGGGGGTGCAGAAGGTCGTCTTCCTCGGGGACTCGGTCACCGTGGGAACGCCGCCGACCCTGCCGGAGCACTACTACCGATCGCGGATGGTCGAGGCGCTGGAGGAGCGGTTCGGCGAGCTGGAGGTGGGTCTGTTCGCCGAGTTCGGGGCGCGCACGGACGACCTGCTCCTGCCGTCGAACCAGCAGCTCCTGATGGCTTTCCCGGAGCCGGAGCCGCTGACCACCCTCGTCGTGATGACCGTCGGCGGCAACGACATCTTCCGCTGGGCGGAGACCTATGCCGACAACGGCTCGATCGAGGAGATCGAGACGATGGCCGACGAGGCGATCCGGCTGATGCGCGATGCCGTTCACTGGCTGGTCGACGATCCGGAACGGTTCCCGAACGGCGTGTTCGTCATTTTCTCGAACATCTTCGAGTACACCGACGCGACCGGCGACACCGCTTCCTGCGCCCTCGCCGAGGGCATCGGGCTCGGTGAGCCATGGCCCGAGGGCCGGGGGCCGGTGATCCGCTTCAACGAGTCGTTCATGGAGATCGCCGTCGAGACGGGCACCGACATGATCTTCATGCTCGAGCATTTCTGCGGCCACGGCTTCCACAACGACGACCCGGCTTCGCAATGCTACCGGGGTCCCGACACCGAGCGGTGGTTCGACTTCACCTGCATCCACCCGACCCCGGAAGGACACCAGGAGGTCGCGGACATGTTCATGGCGGTCGTCGATGAGTGACCCGACCAGGAGGCAGGTGCCTCGGTGGTCCGTGGTGTTGTTCACGGCCCTGCTCGCCGGGGCGTGTGGTGGCGACTCGTCGCCCATCGCGGCGGGCGAGGGCGCCGTGGAACGGGAGTGTCGTGACGGTCTCGACAACGACGGCGACGGCCTCGTCGATTGCGAGGAGCCAGTCTGCGACTGTTCGCCGCCCAGTGGGGCCGCGGACGTGACCGATGCGACGGCGGGCGATGTTCCCGATGCCGGCCCGACCGACTCCGCTGGCGCCGACGCAGATGTCGACTTCGAGGTCGACTTCGACGTCGATCCAGACGTTGCGCCTGCCGACGGGTCTGGCGACGCATCGGCCGACGACGCAGAAGACCCGGATGCCAGCGTCGATCCGGATGCCGGCGAGACCGGAGTGGATCTGTCCGACGACACACCGGACGGCGGGAGCGGGCCGACGCCGATCCGCAGCTGTTCGACGATCGTGGAGCACCTGGCGCCCGGCGCCGCGGAGGTGCAGCTCGCCGGACCGTTCACCGAGTGGGACACGGCCCCGATCACCCTCGAAGCGCTGGGCGACGGCCGTTTCCGGACCTCGCTGAGCCTCCCGCCGGGCGAGCACCCCTACAAGTTCATCGTCGACGGCACCTGGGACTGGCAGGACATGTCCGAGGCGCCGCCGCCGGTCGACTTCCTCACGCACTGGGTCGGCGGGAGCGAGAACCGAAACCTGGTCGTGGGCGACTGCCAGGTGCCGCTCCTGGAGGTGGTGTCGGCGGAGTCCGACGCGTCCGGTGTCCGTGCCGCGCTGCGTTTCGTTCGGGGAGCCGATGGCTCGCCGCTCGATCCGGCGAGCGTTCGGGTTCGGGTCGGCTCGGTCGACGTGACGCCCGAGATCGACCTCTCGGCGGGACTGATCACGGTCGACGCCCCGGATCTCCGATCGGGCAAACACTCGATTTGGGTGTGGGCGTCGGACGAGGCCGGACGCCCGGTCGAGGAAGAGCCGCTCTACCTGCCCCTCTGGGTCGAAGACGCCCCTTTCGTCTGGCAAGACGCGACGATGTACTTCGTGTTCACAGACCGCTTTCGCGACTCGGACGCAGGGGCCGCCGAACCGATCGCGGTGCCGGTGCCCGGCGTGCCGACGATCGCCAACTACCAGGGCGGCGACTTCCGGGGAGTGACCGACGCGATCGAGGAGGGCTACTTCGACGCTCTGGGCGTGAACCTGCTCTGGCTGAGCCCGGTGCAGGAGAACCCCGACGGCGACTACATCGCGGTCGACCGTGAACACGACTTCAGCGGATTTCACGGCTACTGGCCAAGCCACGCACGGCAGATCGAGTTCCGGTGGGGGGACGTCGGCGGCGACTCCGCGACCCGGCTCCATGAGCTGATCGGCGCGGCCCACGACCGGGGCATCCGGGTGCTCTTCGACGTGCCGCTGAACCACGTCCACCAGGACCACGAGTACGTCGACCGCTTCCCGGAGTGGTTCCGAGCGGAGCCGTGCACCTGCACCTCGGATCCCGGGCCGTGCAACTGGGACACGAACCCGATCTACTGCTGGTTCATCGACTACCTGCCCGACCTGGACTTCAAGAACCACGCGATCGTCGAGCAGGTCGGCGAAGACCTGGAGTGGCTGGTCTCGACGTTCGATGTCGACGCCCTGCGCATCGATGCGGCGAAACACATGGACCACGTGATCATGCGTCGCATCGCGCTGCGACTGAACGAGCGCATCGACGCCCGGGGGGGGGCTCCGCTCTACCTGGTCGGCGAGACGTTCACCCACGTCGACGGTCACGGCCTGATCATGGACTACGTCTCCGACAGCGAGCTGGACGGTCAGTTCGACTTCCCGTTGCTCTGGCCGATCCGCGACGCCTTCGCGTACGGCGGCAGCTTTCGCGACCTGGCGGATCGTCGCCGCATCGGCGAGGAACGCTACGGCGCGTTCTACACGTGGATGAGCCCCTTCCTCGGTAACCACGACATCCCGCGGTTTTCGGCGCTCCTCTTCGAGGGAGGCGCCGGCATCGATCCCTGGGCCGACATCCCCGACCCGATGGAGGCCGGGCTGAACGACGGCACGTGGAACTCGATCAACCGCATGAGTCTCGCGTTTCTATTCGTGCTGACTCAGCCCGGGATTCCGCTGATCTACTACGGCGACGAGATCGGGCTCTACGGCGGCGGCGACCCGGACAATCGGCGCCCGATGCGGTGGGGAGACCTGAGCGAAGCCCAGGAGATTCTGCTCGACCGTGTCCGCGCCGTCGGGCGTGCGCGCGCCGACCACGCCGCGCTTCGCCGGGGACGCTTCCACGAGCTCTGGGCAGACGGCGACGTGCTGATCTACGCCCGGGTTCACGGTGACGAGGTGGCGATCGTGGCCATGAACAAGGGCGAGGGGGGCTCTCGAAACGTGCCGATTCCGGCCGATCTCGGGCTCGAAGCTCGACGGCTCGCGGATGTGCTCGGCGGTTCGGTCGACGTCCGGGTCAGCGGTGGGAACGCGACCTTCACGCTGGCAGACTGGCAGTACGCGATCCTCGTCCCGGTCGCTGATCCATGACGCCGGCCGAAGCCTACGCCCTCGGCTACGACACCGCGGCCCCGGGCTTCTTCTTCGACGGCATGGAGATGATCGCCGCGGTCAGCCCGGCCTGCGGTGGCATCGACCGCCTCCGGGGGGGCGTGGAGCTCCTCTTCACGGAACGAGACCCGGTCTCGGACCAGCTGGGTCGCGTGGTTGCGGCGATGTCGGCGCTCTTCGGGGTCCCGTTCGAGACGCCGACGACGGTGGACGACTATCGGCACCTGATGACGGCCGGGGTCTTCGAGGTGGTCAACCGTTGGTCCTACATCGACGACATCAAGACGGTGAATCAGCTCCAGGCGTGGTTCTACGCCGGCTTCGGCCTCGGCCGCGCGGAGACGGCGATCAAGGGGCTGCGACTCTTCGAACGGCTCTACGAGATCGTCGGCTCCGGTACGGTGCTCGACACGATGCCGGAACGTCTCCGTCGACTCGCGGCCGAGGCCGCCAAGCAGCTCGAAGTCGCCGGGGACGAAGCGGACCTCACGTCGGTGCGACCGCTTCTGCACGCCGCCGCCGACCGCGCGAAACACGCGTCGGTGCTCGCCCAGCGGTCACCGGAGACCATCGGGTGGAGCGCCGAGCTCCGGGCCGACCTCGAATTCCTCACCGACGCCAGGCGGAAGCTCGACCTCGATGTCGCGCGTTGACCTCGCTCGCGAGGGTCTCGGAGGCCCGGATTTCCGGGGGTGGAGTCCGGGGTTCCGGCAGGGCGGTCATGCCTGCTATCCTGTGTCCGCATCAGGTCCACGTTCGAGCCAGCACTTGCCTTCGACCCCGATCCGCATCGAAACGGCGAACCCGTGTCAGTCGCCGTGCGTCGCGTCACCTCGTGGAGACCACCGGTGAACTCGAAGGAGTTCCTGAAGAACGAGCGGCTGCTGGCGAAACGCTACGGCGTGCGGAAGACCGACGTGCTCTTTCAGATGGTGCGCTGTGAGAAGTGCGCGTCGGAGGCGCTCCTTCGGAGCCGGTTCGCGCGGCACGACTTCGGGTCGGTCGAGGCGATCGAGCAGCAGATCCTGCTGGCGGTCTCCCGCGATGTCGACGCGGCGTGCGGGAGTTGCGAGATTCGCCCGCTGAAGGGCGATGGCTCTCGGCACGTGTTCCTGACGTTCAGTGAACGCCAGCAGGCGCACCTGGCCGTGACGCTCAAGATGCGGCGGGAGGACGACGGTCGCACACGGGTCACCCGGCGGGTCTGGTTCGTTCCTCTCGACGGTGCCGCGTCCGACATTGATCCCGAAGATGGGCGCCTGGACGACTTCTGGGCCGATGCGCGCATTCGGCGTTGTGCGCTCGAACCCGACGCCGAGTCGGCGGCGGCCGCACTCGAAGGGCTCGCCGAGAAACAACCGCGCGACCCGATCCTGTTTCGGGAGCTGGGCCACGCTCTGCTCGAGGCCGGCCGAACCGGTCGTGCGCTCGGCGCGTGGGAGATGTCGCTGGGTATCGACAATCGGCAGCCGGACGTGCTCCGGCAGGCGGGCCGCCTCTACTTCTCGTTCGGCCGTTCCGGCGACGCCACCGATCATCTCGTGCGCGCGTACGACATCTCCGGAGACGCCGTGCTGTTGCCCGAGATCATCCGCGCGGCCTATCGGTCTCGTCGGCTCGGCGCGCTCGCTGCTTCCGCCGAGGAGTTCCTGGTCGTGGAGCCGGAGAGCGTGCTCGCCCGCAAGGGGCTGGCGGCGACCCTGTCGGTGACCGACGTCGGCGCCATGCGGGATGCGTGGGCGGCGCTCCGCGATGCCTCCCAGGCTGCGGGGGAGCGTCGCACCGAGGCCGTCGCCCGGTTCTGGGCCCGGGCACTCGATCTGCCGCTCCCCGATTGGCAGGCCGACCAGACTCTCGCCGACTACCGTGGCGCCTTGTGCGACGAGCTGCGGGGCCTCGACATCGAGGTCGACGACGCACCCGACCCCCTGGAGTGGGGCGAGGCATCGATCCCGATCGACCTCGAAGTGATGACGCCAGGCGGCGACCGCTACTTCGTGTGCTTGTGCGACCACGTGCCGACGGCGGTCACGGATCACAAGTGGAAGGCAGCGATACGTGCTTCTGCGGACGACCCGCGTCGCTCTCCGGTGTCGCTGCTTCCGCTCTCCCGGCAACCGATGAGTTACGGCGTGATGCGGTACGCGAGCGGCGCGCCCGACGCCGCGCTGGATCTGGACGCCGACGCCGATACGACGATGTCGGTGAACGACGAGAACACGTCGGCTTTCGTCGTCGCCGCGGAACGGCACTTTGGACGCAACCTGGATTTCTCGCTGGCCTCGTTGAAAGAGGTCGACGCGATTCTGAGCGCCTTTCACGACGACGGATTCGGCGAGATGACCTTCGCGATGCAGTGCCAGGCTGCGGCCTACGTCGGCGACGTCGTCTCGGGGTTGGTCGAAGACTCTCGGTGGGAAGATGGGGAAGCGCCGATGGACCCGCGCATCTTCCGCCTCGGAACCGGTGAGGAGTTGAACCTGGTGAGCAAGGTGGGCAAGGCCGTGAGAAACGGCTCGGAAGACGCGGTCGCGCACTTCGTGCAGGTCGTCGTGCACCATCTATTGGAACGATGAGCGTCGAACGATCGTCGGCGGTCGATGCCGCTCACGTGCGCGACGGATGGGTCGTCCTGACGATCTATCAGTTCGAGAGCTGGGAGCCGGTCGACGATCGCGTCGAGGAGCTGCGTCAGAAGCTGGACACGTACGAGGAGTTCGTCGGAGACCCCCGCTTTCAGATGCACTTTCACCGGTTGCCCGCTCGAGTCGAGCTCGTGTCGAGCGACGAGCCGCCTGCCGTGGTGCTCGAGACCTGCGCGTCACGTGGCGTCGTCGTGAACGCGGGTGCTCCACCTACATAGATGCGGGGCGACCTTGGTGGTCGCCCCGCGCATCCCCCCAGTTGCTAGGCACGCTGACGGGGTGTGACCGTCAGAAGATGAAAATCGCGATCCGCGACCATACACAGAAAGACCAACACAGAAAAGGGCACATTGCGTCACCCGCAGACACCAAAAAGACACACCCACAGACCCTCCGAACAGATTTGCGGCAATTCCGCTGTCCTTTTCAGAACAGGTAGCCTGGCGATGAACCGCTGACTGCCGCACGGACACCGTCATGAACCAACATCTCGTCGGAAGCACGCGCGTCGGCCTCGTCCAGGGGGACATCACGACCCAGGTGGTCGACGCGATCGTGAACGCGGCCAATGCCGGGCTCGCCGGCGGTGGCGGCGTCGACGGCGCCATTCACGCCGCAGGCGGCCCTTCGATCCTCGCGGAATGTCGGGAGATCGTCGCCGAGATCGGGCCGTGTCATGCCGGAGGGGCGATCATCACCGGCGCGGGGACGCTCTCCGCGAAGCACGTGATCCACGCCGTCGGACCCGGCTACCGCGACGGCCAACACGGCGAGAACGTGAAACTCGAGCGAGCGTACGTCACCAGCATGGACCTCGCCCGAGAGGCTGGTGCACGCACGGTTGCCTTCCCGTCGATCGGAACCGGCGCGTATCGTTTCCCCATCGCCGAGGCCGCGCTGATCGCGCTCAACACCCTCTTCCGCACCGTGAGGGCCAACCCGGAAGCCTTCGACGAGGTTCGCATGGTGCTCTTCAGCGACACGGATTTCGAGGTCTACGCGGAGGCCTTCGACAAGGTCGTACGAACCATGCTCGGAACCTGAGGTCCATCGACGGTGGCATCGGAGTTGCACCATTGTTGCACCATCAGCCCCGGACGAGCTCGGACTCGGCCGGTCGCCGCCGAGGTCTTCCTCCCCGCGAACGCGCGCCACGCCCGGGCGACCGGGTCGCCGACGGGGCCCGGTCACGATCTCTCGCGCTCAGGTAGAAGTCAGATGTTCCAGCCCAGCGTCAGGATTCTGAGCCCCGTCGTCCTCCTCGCGCTCCTGGTCGCGTGCAACGAGCGCGCGGATTTCGCCGGCGTCTCGGACGTGATCCCGATCACCGAAGACGCCTCGTCGGACACCTCGATTCCGGACGTCGGAATGCCGCTGGACGCCGGCCCCCCGCCGGACACCGGCCCCCCGCCGGACACCGGCCATGACGCCACCGACGATCCGGACCCCGACACCGGCTCCGACGCTCCGGCTCCGGACGTCGGCGTCGATGCGGCCGACGTGGGTTGCGACGGGCCGAACCCGGCCGGCTGTGCACCCGGCGATTGTCCGGAAGGCGAGCGGTGCGAGGTCAGGGCCGGAGACTGCCGTCCATCGGCTTGCAGCTGCGACCCCGCGGGAGGATGGATCTGCACGGGGGATTGCGGCGGTGGAGTCTGCGTCGGCGTTCCGTCGTGCAGAGAGGCCGAAGACTGTCCGGCCGGCGAGGTCTGCGTCGACGGTGCGTGCGAACCCGGGGGCTGCCCTCGCGTGTGGGAGCCCGTCTGTGGCACCGACGGAATCACCTACTCGAACGAGTGCATGGCCGACCTCGCACGCGTCCCAATCGCTCATCGGGGGGAGTGTGACGAGCTCAGCTGTCGCATCGACGAGGAGTGCCCACCGCCGTCCTACTGCGAGGACGGCGCGTGTCAGGAGTGTCCCGATGTCGACTGCGCCGGCTGCCCGCCGGGAACCCGAGAGAGACTCCGCAACGGGTGTTTCCTGTGCGAGTGCGAGGCCGTCGACGAGTGTGAACGAGATGAAGAGTGCGACCCCGGTGCGACCTGCGCACCGCGCGAATGTCGTCGAGATTGCGATCCGTCAGCGCCCGGCTGCTGCGTCGGTCGTCGTTGCGTGTCAGAACCCGACCCATGCGAGGGACCCAATCCGGCAGGGTGCAGCGCAGAGGGGTGTCCCGAGGGCGAGGTGTGCGAACGACCGTCGGGGATCTGTGCGCCTTCGTTCTGCGCCTGCGACCCGCTCGTAGGCTGGGTCTGCAGCGCCGACTGCGGTGGGGGCGGCCGTTGCGCGCCGGGAGTCGCCTGCGAAGAGGATGGTGACTGCGACCGAGGACGCTGCGTCGGTGGGCGTTGCACGTCACCGCCGGATTGTCGCGCCGATGTCGAGTGCCCCCGTTGGTCGATCTGCGAAGAAGGCGAATGCCTGCGCCCGGATTGCGACGACGAGTGGCAACCGGTCTGCGGCTTCGACGATCGCACCTACGCGAATCGCTGCCTGGCGCGGGCGGCGCACGTGGCCGTCGCCTTCGAGGGGGAGTGCGAAGACGTCCCCGATCGCTGCGAAATCGACGACGACTGCCCCATCGGGACGCGGTGCGTCTCGGGGGCGTGCACGCCGGTCGATTGCAGCGGCTTCGTCGACCCCGTCTGCGGCACAGACGGCGTGACCTACCCGAACGAGTGCTTCGCCTCGCTGGCTCACGCACTTCCGTTCACCGATGGCCCGTGCCTCGGTTGCTTCGGAGACGACGGGTGTCCGGACGACATGGAGTGCAACGCCGCGGACGAGTGTCTGCCGCCGCCAGACTGCCCGGGATGCGACGTCTGCTGGGGTTGGTGCGTGTCGACCGAGTGAACCGGTCGTTCACCGAGTGAAGTCGCGGTTCAGGCGCTCTCTCGCGTGCGCTCTTCGATGATCTCCAGCGCGCGTTCGACCTTGATGTTCCGCTCGTCGATCATGGTCTGGGCGACGACGTCGACGTCATCGCCACAGGCCCCGGCGGTGGCCGCGACCGATCGGGCGTGCAGCGACATGTGCCCGCGCTGAATGCCGGTCGAGGCGAGAGCCTTCAAGGCGGCGAGGTTCTGTGCGAGCCCGACCGCGCCCATCACGCATGCGAGCTCTGACGCCGATCCGACGTCGAGAATCGACAGGAGAAGCTCGACCGTCGGATGCAGCCGGATCGGCCCCCCGACCGTTCCCACGGCCATCGGCATGTCGATCTCGCCGCAGAGTGCGCCGCTGTCGTCACGCCACCACCGCGTCAGCGGCCCGTACTGGCCGGAGAGGGCGGCGAAAGCGTGGGCACCAGCTTCGATGGCGCGCCAGTCCTGACCGGTGGCCACCGCGACTGCGTCGACGCCGTTCATCACGCCCTTGTTGTGCGTCGCCGCCCGATACGGGTCGGCCGCGGCGAACTCCGACGCGGTGACGATCCCGTCGGAGATGGTGTCCCCATCGTAGCCGTGCCACGCCATCTGCGCTGCGGGGACCCGGCAGCGGGCGCGTACACGCCGTCGATCGGTCAGGTTGGAGAGGATCCGCAGGTAGACCCGACCCCCGGTGAGGCTCTCGATCTCGGCGGCGAGACCTTCACACATCGTGTTGACGAGGTTGGCCCCCATCGCGTCGCACGTGTCGACGTAGACGTGTACGACGAGCATCTCGTTATACCGGCTCGTGCCGTCGCGCAGGATCCGGGCGTCGAGATCGACCGCTCCGCCGCCGCGTCGCCGCATGCCGGGCTCGAGCTCGTCGGCCATCGCCAGCAGGCGGTCGCGGGCCTCGAGCACGGCGTCTCGGGCGCTGTCGATGTCGGCGGCGCCGATCACCTGGATCTGGCCGGTCATGATCGAGCCGTCGGCCTCCGCCTCGAAGCCGCCGCCGGTGCGAACGATGCGGGCCGCATGGCTGACCGCGGCGACGATCGACGGCTCCTCGACGACCATCGGCACGACGTAGTCGCGACCGTTGACGACGAAATTCATGCCGAGCCCGATCGGCAGCTCGAAGCAGCCGACCACGTTCTCGATCATCTTGTCCGCGGTGCCGAAAGGCAGCAGCGCGCCGCTCGCGGCCAGCAGAGCCGCCTGGTCGGTGTCGATGAATCCCGCTTCCACCAGGGCGTCGAGGCGCTCGTGGCGCGCCAAGCGGTAGAACCCGGAGATACGGGAGCTGCGGGGAGGACGCGTTGGGATCCGGTCGTGCATCGGGATGCTCAGGCGGAGTCAACCCGCCGGTAGATGGCTCTGTAGAACGCCAACGGCCTCCAGAGCAAGAGGAATCCTGTCGAAACCCGCCAACGCCGCGACTTGTTCCAGGCGAGCGACATCGGCATCGTCGTCGCCGAACGCGACAACGATGTCGCCACCACCGGCGCCCGAGGGCTTGGCGACCCAGCCGGCCGCCTCCCCGGCGCGGATGCAGGCCTCGACCGCGTCGTCGACGATCGGAATCCCCGCCGTAGCGCCGAGCTCCCGCTCGAGAGCGAGGTATCGCCGGACGGCCGAGAGCCATGCTGACGTGTCCCCGCGTGAGAGCGCGCCGATGCCATCTGTCGCGACCGCTCCCATCTGTGCGATCAGAGTGTCTCCGGCGCCCGTTCGACGCCACTCGGTGAAGCGGCGCGTCAGGGCGCGGGTGTTGGCCGGCCGCCGGGTCGCCAGGATCGCCCACCGGAGCGATCGCGGCGGCACGACCGGCGTCGGGGCGGTGCCGGGCGAGAAGGCCACCAGCCCGCCGTGCAGCGACGCGAGGACGTCTCCTCCGGAGCCCGAGCCACCCTGGAACTGCCGATGCGCTTGCAGCGCCATCGTCGCGACGACCTCCGCCGGAGCGTCCGGCGCCAACGCCGAAACGAGGCCCGCGGCCACAGCGCCACTCGATCCGAGCCCCAACTTCGCTCCACCGTCGGGGGCGACGGCGTTCAGCGCGCTGCTGTCGGCGGAGACGTCGAGCGCACGCTGCGGCGCCCGGCCGGCGGCCGAGAGGGTTCGGACCACCGCAGCGACCAGCGCGGCGTTCGGAGACGGCGGATCCGGGAGCATCCGACCATCGCGATCCCAGAGCACCAGGGCGGGCACGCCGCTCGTGGGCGCCGAGAACGACACCTGCTGATCAGAGCGGGGCCGCGTGTGTACCTCGACGTGGGCGTCGACCGCGGCGACGAGGGCCCGCGCGCCTTCGAGGACCGCGTACTCCCCGATCCAGAAGACCTTTCCCGGGGCCTGAATCACCCGCACGCGACCACCCGTGCCGGCCCGGCGGGCTTCGCGACCAGCACCCGGGTCACACCGGCGACGGCGGCGAGGGCCTCCGAGATCTCGGTCACGTGGCTCGTCGTCGTGAACGCCTTCACGTGCGGGCCGGCGTCGACGGTGGAGAAGACGGGAGTGCCGGCCGAACGCAGCGAGCGGACCCGGTGAAGTACATCGACGGTGGCGCCCCGCCAGTAGAGCACGGCGGGCACGGCCGCGATCGCGCTGGCGTGCATCTGCATGGCGCTCGCCTCGGCAACCACGGCGAGCGCGTCGAAGTCGCGTCCGCGGATTGCGGCTTCGGCGGCCTCCATCGCCGGGGCGACCGTGTCGATCCAGGCCGCGTAGTAGGGCGACGTCTCCTGCGTTCGGTTCATTCCGACCGTCGATGCGACGTCTTTGGGTCCGGCCTCGGTGACCGCGATCACGACCCGCAGGTCCCAGTGATCGACGTCTGCGACCGGGACGGCGAAGCTGTCGGTGCCGTCGTCGCGTATCCCGGCGTTCATCCGAACAAAGCCGCCGAGAACGCTGCGGGCTGCCGAGCCGGAGCCTCGCCTGGCGAGGACGGAGAGCTGTTCGGTGTCCAGTGCCAGGCCGGCGGCCTCGGTGGCGGCGACTGCGAGGGCGGCAAAGCCGCTCGACGAAGACGCGAGCCCGGCCGCTGTCGGGAAGTCGTTGGCGCTCACCACCTCTGCGCCCCCGAGGTCCGGGACCAGCGCGCGCACCAGGTCGAGGAACGCCGACACCCGTCGCGTGGCCGTCGCATCGGCGGTCTCGCCGTCGAGGACCAGTCGGTCACCCGGCTCGCCCCAACGGACCGTCGTTCGGGTCCGTACCGGTCCGAGCGTCAGGCTCACACTCCCCGCGGCCGGCAGATTGAGCGCATGGTCTCGCTTGCCCCAATACTTCACGAGCGCGATGTTCGGATGCGCGACCGCGGTGGCTTCACCCATGATGGTTCCCTCCGGCGACGGTCGCGACGAACGCGCCGGGGCCAAGCGCGGCCGCGATCTCGTCGGCACCTTCGGCCGCTGCCAGCGCCACGATCGCTCCTCCTCCACCCGCCCCCGTGAGCTTCGCGCCCAGCGCACCCGCGTTCCGGGCACGGTGGCAGGCGGCGTCGAGGCCCGGCGTGGAGACGCCGAGCGCGGCCAGGAGTCCGTGGTTGATGTCCATCAGCTCGCCGACGGCCTCGATGTCGCCGTCACGGATACACGCCGCCGCCCGGTCGACGACCCGCCCGATCGCGGCCAGGAGCTCGAGACCCGGGTGATGGTCGACGCGCCGCGCGACTCCGCGGACCATCGCGCCCGTGTCGGCGCCCGGCTCCACTGGTGCGACGACGAGCGACAACGTCTCGGCGGCGGATAGCGGGTCGACGATCGGGGGTGTCCCTCGGCGGAAGCGGATCAGCCCGCCACGCATCGCCACGGTGTGGTCGAGACCCGACGGATTCCCGTGGAACACGCGCTCCGACGCGAGCGCAGCCGCGGCGACGAGCTCCTCGTCCGCCAAGTCGTTCGCGACGGAGAGCGCGGCTCGGGCGACGGCGACTGCCAGGGCCGCGCTCGACCCGAGTCCGGCGCCCGGCGGGATCGACGGCGACACCTCGAACCGCCCGCGCCGCGCCTCTGCGGGCAGCGTACCGGCCAGCGCCTCGATGGCGCGTCCCACGCGTGAGCCGTCGCCGGCGCGGACGTCGAGGTCCCAGGCCGGGACGACGAGCCGCAGCTCGTCCGCGTCGTGGCGCGTCGCGACGACGCCACGGTCGAGACCGGCGGCGATCGCCGGCTCGCCGTGCACCACGGCGTGCTCTCCGAAGAGCAGGACCTTTCCGCTCGCGAACGCCATCGGGGTTGCGCAATGCCGTGGAACAACGAGACCGGGCGCGAAGTGGCCGCGCCGACCCGCGGGCCCGGGAGCCCCCCGCGGGAGCCAGCCGAGCACGGGACTTCACGCCGGCAGCACTAGCCGGGTTGACCGGCGTCGGTCAATCCGCCGGGAACTCGGTTGTGAAGACGTTGGAGAAGCGCCCGGACACGACACTGTCGTCGGGCAGCACGAAGGCCCCCATTCCGAGCACGAATGCGCGGTCGCCGAGGTCGTCCATGACGCGGAACCGGACGGGCACGTCGAAGGGAACGCCGTCGACACCGAAGCAGAGCTCCACCGTCAGCTCGAAGAAGCCGGTCTCCGGGTCGGGCTCGATGTGCGGTTCGATCACGAAGTTCGAGAACGACGGTCCGTAGGCATCGCTCTGGAAGGACCAGACCGCCAGGGTCTCGGACGTGCTGCCCAGGAACTCGTAGATCGCCACATCGTATGGCCCGCCGGCCGGACAGAGCGAACCGGGGTCGCCCGTCGAGGTGTAGTCCTCGACGACTTCGCTCAGGGCGACGTCGATCACCGCGGGCTCGCTGCCCACCTCCAGGCAGGTGCCGACGCCAGGCGTCCCTTCGCCGTAGACGCAGGCAAGGCCGCCGACGAAATCGCAGAGGTCGACGAAGGCGGTGGCGTCACACTCCGCGCGTCGTCGTCCGTAATGCACGGCCTCGACGTCCAGCTCGTAGGCCCCGCCGAGCGCGTCCGCGTCGTAACCCTCGACGACGATGTAGACCGTCTGACCGGCCACGGCGTCGAGGTACAGACCCGACTGCAGGTTGCCGGCCGCCAGATCGTTGCTGCAGCCCAGCTCGGTGCCCGCTGGATCACACGTGTCGAGGAGCGACAACACGGTGTCGACGTCGTCGGTCGATCCGGGACCGTCGGTCCAGATCAGGTAGAGCCCGCTGGTGGGGGGGATGAATCGGTAGACGACCTCGGGTCCGCCGGTGCCGGCGGCGCAGCTGCCGTCGAAGGTGTCACCGGCCGTGAGCGGGAACGTCCCGGCGTGAGTCCAATGGTCGTCGGCGACCGCGTGGTCGGCGAGCGCGATCGGAGTCAGGCCTCCCACGCACTCCGGCGGGCAGGCGTCGCACTCACCGCCGCAGTCGACGCCGGTCTCCGCACCGTTCCAGATGCCGTCGTCACAGGCAGCCGCCGCGCAGAGATCGCCGTCGCAGACGAAGGTGTCGCAGTCGCTGGGGTCGCTGCAGCTGTCGCCGACACCGCACGGCTCGCATTCGAGCCCACCGCAGTCGATATCGCTCTCTCCCCCGTTGAGCACACCGTCGTCGCAGGTCGGCGCGGCGCACACGTCGTCGGTGCAGACCCCGCTCGCGCAGTCGGTCCCCCCGTCGCAGGCGCCGCCGTCGTCGCACGGTTCGCATTCGGGTCCGCCGCAGTCGATATCGGTCTCGTCGGCGTTGGCGACGCCGTCGTCGCAATCACCGCCGGTGCAGAAGCCCGCGGAACAGTCCCCGCTCACGCAGTCCGACGGAGCCAGGCACGACAGGCCGCCGACGCACGGTTCGCATTCGGGTCCGCCGCAGTCGACATCGGTCTCGTCGCCGTTGTCGAGACCGTCGTCGCACGCCGGGAGGGCGCACACGCCCTCGATGCAAGTGCCGCTCGTGCAATCGTCGCCGATCAGGCAGTCGTCGCCGACGTCACACAGTTCGCAATCGAGGCCGCCGCAGTCGACATCGGTCTCGTCGCCGTTGTCGACGCCGTCGTCGCAGGTCGCGACGGAGCAGCTGCCCCCGTCACAGACGCCGCTGTCGCAATCGTCGGCTTCTCCACAGATCGCGCCATCGGGGCAGGGATCGCAATCCAATCCGCCGCAATCCAGGTCGGACTCGCCGCCGTTCGTGACGCCGTCGTCGCAGGCGGGGACCCGACAGATCGTGGCGCGGCACACGCCGCTGTCGCAGTCGTCGCCGCCGATGCAGAGGAAGCCGGGCGTGCATCGAACGCAGGTCGGTCCGCCGCAGTCGATGTCCGACTCGTCGCCGTTGTGCACTTCGTCGCTACAGCCGGGCGCCGCGCAGGTCCCTTCGTCGCAGACATGGTCCGCGCAGTCCTCGTCGAATCCGCATAAGAGGCCCGCCGCGCAGGGTGCGCAGAGCCCGGCACAATCGAGGTCGGTCTCGCCACCGTTGGTCACGCCGTCGTCGCAGGCCGGAGCTCGGCACGTCCCCTCGTCGCATACGCCGCTGCTGCAGTCGCCCGCCTCGACGCAATCGGCCCCGGGATCACAGGGTTCGCAATCCGGCCCGCCGCAGTCGATGTCGGTCTCGCCACCGTTCAGGGACAGGTCGTCGCAGCCCGGCTCCGCGCAGATGTTGTCGAGGCAGATGCCGCCATCGCAGTCGTCGGTGTCCAGACAGGCGCTTCCGAACGGGCAGCTCGCACACTCGCTCCCGCCGCAGTCGATGTCGGTCTCGTCCCCATTCGTGACCGCGTCGTGGCAGCTCGGAGAGGCGCACTCGCCGTCCAGGCACACGAGCGAGGTGCAGTCGCTCGGCTCGACGCAATCGGCCCTGGGGTCGCAGGGTCCACAATCCGGCCCGCCGCAGTCGACGCCGGTCTCTTCTCCGTTGGGGAGATCGTCTTCGCAGGTCGCCACGAGACAGAACCCCTCGTCGCAGCCGAGGCTCGCGCAATCGGCGTCCTCGATGCACGCGAGTTCGTCGTCGCATGGGTCGCAGTCGAGTCCGCCGCAGTCGAAGTCCGTCTCCGCGCCGTTCATCACGCCGTCGTCGCAGGCCGGAGCCTGGCAGATCTCCTCCTCGCAGTTCTGGCTGATGCAGTCTTCGTCGACCAGACAGGCGCGCTCGTCGTCGCAGGGGCGGCACGGTCCGCCGCAGTCGACGTCGGTCTCGCCCTCGCTCAGTTCGTCGTCGACACAGCTGCTGTCGACGCAGAGCAGCGCGTCGCAGATTCCGCTCGCACAGTCGTCGTCGATCAGGCAAGCCGCACCGCCGGTGCAGAGCGGGCAGATCGTGCCGCCGCAGTCGATGTCCGACTCGTCCTGGTTGAGGATTCCGTCTCCGCACGTCGCGTCTCCCTCGGTGATGCAGGCGGCCACGCCGGTCGAGTCGTCGCAGACCATACCGAGGGTCGCGCAGTTGTCGCCGACGATGAGGTCGCCGCAGCCGTCGGCTCCTTCGATGCAGTCATCGATGATGGTTCCGCGGCATCGGGACTGACCGACAGTGCACTCGTCGGTGCAGGCGACCGCGTCGGTGTCGGCGTCGGGAGTATCCTCGGCGTCGATGACCTCCTCGAGATCCGGCTCGAGGTCGGCGGCACCGTCGTCTTCCGTGTCGGTGTCGACGTCCCCCCGGGTGTCGTCGACGTCGTCGTCGGTGCCGTCGTCATCGGTGCCGCCCGAGTCGAGGTCCGGGAACGAGAAGTCCGGGCTCGGGTCGGTGGTCTCATCGCCGGAGCTGCACCCGGTGGCGACGAGCAGTGCGATGGTGAACGAGAGGAGTCTCGAGGATCGTGAGATCATGGCGGCGTTGGCTGCGTTGTTCCCGGCCGACGAAACGGGCGGGCAGGTCGAGGGAGATCCGGCCCGGGGATCCTAGCGGAGTTGCCGAGTCCGAGATAGAAAACGCCGGCCGGAAAAGCGGCGCGGTTTCCGAGAGTTGCTCGCGTGTTTGCCAGCCGCCGGCCGCAGCGCTGCTCGGGTCCCGCAAAGAGGGTGGCACCCGCATCGTGCCGCGGTTCCGTCGCCGCCGTGACGCCACGCCGTGAACCGATCCGGTCGGGTCCGAACGGGTCGGTCGAACCGACCGAGCGGCCCTCGCCCTCGAGCAGCTCGGTCGGTCGACGTCGCGACTACGCGGCGGAACTGTCGATCCGGGATACCAGCAGCCCCATGGACCCGTAACACCGCAGGTTGCGGTGTTGGACATACATGCGCCTACGGAGCCGCTTATATAGGATGCGTGTTTCTCAAGCGTCGGAAATCACAGGGCAATACATCCAGCCCCAGGGGATCGCAACCGAGATTGCGACCCGCACATCGGCTTTCAGCAAGCGCTTATCGATGTGATTGGCGTAGGTCGCAGCGCTGCCGATCGACCACGGCCGGCCGGGCCCGAGCGCCGCGCAGTCGGGCGCTCACCAGGATGGCGCCTGCAGCTCGAAACGGAGCTCCTCGACCAGGCACCGATCCTCGTCGAGGAGCCGGACCGTCCACGGACCGATCTGCTCGAGGGCGAGGGGTTGCTCGGTCCAGGTTCGCCAGCGCGACCCGGCCCCGGCTTCCATCGTCTGCAGGAACGAGTACCCGGTGTCCGTCTGTTGCCAGTAGATGGTGAGCGGCTGCGCGACGCCGGTCGAGTTGTGCACGTCGACGAAGATGTAGATCGGTTGGCCGTTGGCCAGGAACGGGCCCTCGGTACCGCGTGGTTCGCGGCGGTGTATCTCGGTCGCGACCGACCCGCGGTTGAGCCGAACCCGGCACACGTCGCCCTGGTCGGCTCGGGCCAACGGCGCCCACGCGTCGGCGGGCGCGACCGCCGTGCCTTCCGCCGCGGCACCGTCGCCGGACCCCTCGGCCCCCGGGGAGCCCGCGCCTGATCCGTCTGCGGCGCTCGAACCAGACCCGTCCGGGTCGTCCGCGCCGGATCCGTCTGCAGCAGCCGCGTCGTCGTCGCTGATGGGAGCCGCACCGGGATCCGCGTCGCCCGAGGCTTCCGGGTCCGCTGATGCCGCGGCGGGGTTGCCGGCTTGGGCCGAGGGGGCGTTCCGCACCCCGTCGTCGTGGGCATCGTCGTTGGCCGCCAGGGCAGCGCGCGAAGAGGCATCCCTGCCGAAATCGGCACGAGCAACGGTCGCGACGATGAGCGTCGCGGCGCTCAGTGCCGTGACGAGCAGGAATGTCCGGGTTGCGTCGTCAGCGTCCATCGGAAGTGGCGAAGGTCGCGATCCGGCAGGGGATCTTGCCGTTTCTCACGTCGATGTGATGGAGGGGGGAGTCGCCGAATGCGCGCGTGATCAACGCCTGGGGGGCGATCAGGGTCACGTGGTGCCCGGGGTGAGCTCGCATCGCGGCGCCGAACCGATCGTACAGTTTCCCGAGCATCGGGTCATCGGAGGCGAGGCGCTCTCCGTAGGGGGGGTTCAGAACGAAGGTCCCGCCTCCGAGCAAGGGGCCGATCTCCCGGGCGTCCGCCTTGCGGATCATGATCCGGTCGCCGACGCCAGCGTTGTGGGCATTGGCTCGGGCGGCCATCACTGCGCTCCCGTCGATGTCGCTGGCCATTATCGGCGCCCTGATGGAGCGGCACTTCGAGGCCGCGTCCTCTCTCAATGCCGCCCACCGTGTCTCGATCGCCCCGAATGCGGGCCAGCGCTGGAAGCCGAACTCCCGCTCGAGGCCCGGTGCCCGGTTGGCGGCGATGAGCGCTGCCTCGATCGCCAACGTGCCGCTGCCGCACATCGGATCGTGGATGGGCCCGCTCCCGGCCCAGCCGGACATCAGGATCATCGTGGCGGCGAGGGTCTCCTTCAGGGGGGCTTCGACGTCGCGCTTTCGGTAGCCCCGCTGGTTCAGCGGCGCGCCGTTGACCTCGAGGTAGAAGCGGGCTCGACCATCGCGAACGTGCACGACCATGGTGACGTCCGGGCGCTTCGTGTCGACGTCGGGGCGGCGCCCGTGCACGTCGCGCATCGCGTCGACGATCGCGTCCTTGGTCTTCAGCGCCGTGAAGCCCGAGTGGCGGAGGTGAGGATCGGAGGTGCGCGCGAAGACCGCGATCGATGCCTTCGGGTGGTACCAGTCGGTGAGGGGCAGCGCGCGCACGGCATCGTAGAGCTGGTCGGGTCCGCGCACGCGTGACTCTCCGAGCGACATCAGGATGCGGCCCGCCGTCCGCAGCCACAGACACGCCCGCATTCCGTCCGTGATCCGTCCGTCGAAGCGGACGCCGCCCGGCACGGTCGCCACGCCTCCGAAGCCCAGGGACACGAGCTCGTCCCGAAGCACCTCTTCGGTGCCGCGGGCGGCCGTCGCCAGGAACCGCCGCGGAGCCTCGGGATCGATCTCGGTTGGCGGCTGCCCCCCGCCGCGTGGCGACGGCGCCCCCTGTCGGCGATTCGAGCCCAGGCGTCCAGACTGGTTCGCCGCACGCCCTCGCGGCGGCTTGCCGCGTCTCTTTCGTCCTTGCCCGGAGCCGCTCACCGGAGGTTCCGCCAGGTCATCGTCGTGCCGTTCATCGAGGAGAACACGGGGCCGTTCGAGGGGTCACCCGCGTCCCGGCCGACTCACCAGAAGTTCCACCAGGTCATCATCGCGCCGACCATCCAGAAGAACGCGCCGCCGAAGACCCATGGGACGAGCCAGCCAAGAAACATGGCCGCCCACTCCCAGGCTGCGCGCTTGCGCGCCTGACACGCGGAGTCGGCCGAGTGGTACGAGCGCAGCGTACTCGATGCAGTCGCAGCAGTCATCGCTTGCCTCCTCGCTTGCGCGCGGGCTGCACGATGCGTTCGTGCTCCGCGTCGCAGATGAACTCCGGGGGCCGGGTCTCCGGCTGGAACCAGGCCATGTCGCCCGCCGCCATCTCGACGCCCGTGCGGGCACAGCTCATCGGTCGTTGGAGCTTCAACGACGACCAGACGGCTCGATTCTCCGGCGGAGCCAGCAGAATCTCCAACGCCGCCTCGCAGACGACGACTGACGGCCGCCCGTCCTCGCGCACGCCCAGGTGGGCGTCCGCGCCCGGCTCGAGCATCTCGCTGGTCAGCGCGCAGCGGGTCTGTCGGTTCACCTTGATCGCCTGCCACCCGACCACGGCGGCCGAGAGCTCCCGCGCCAACCCGTTGGTCGCGCCCGAGCCCTCCTCGGCGATCCGCTTGAAGTCGTTCACGTCGAGGACCACGTCGTTGACCAGGTGCTCGACGTTCCCGGAGAGGTTCCCCAGCAGGTTGACCGTGCGCTCCAACACGCCACGGACGAGCTGGGACACGGGGACGTCGAGACGCTCGGCCTGCTCCCGCAGCTCGCGGTCGAGATCCTCGGGAATCCGGGTGTTGAGAACGCGGTCCTTGCGGCGGTGTCGGGTCATGGCGGAACCTCTGTTGTCACACAGCACAGACGCGAATGTAACACAAATGTGCTACGCGTCAACCGCGGCGTGATCCTTTGTGTGACAGAACCGGCGTGAATAGCGCCCGACCCGAAGCCGTCGCCTTCGAGACGCGGCCGCGCTATGACCCGCGTCGTCCCGGAACGCCGCCCGTTCGCGGGGGTCGACACCGTGGACGACCGCCCCCTCCGAAGCGAAGACCGACATGAGACCCTCCTCGATTTCGCACGCTGCGGTGGCCCTCGCCGCTGTCTTCGTCGTCGCTTGCGGCGGACGGCAAACCCCCGCCCCGCCCGACGCCGTCGAAGATCCGATCGTGCTCTACGAGGCGATGCTCGACAGGCTGGAGACGCTGGACACCACCCGCATGCGGGCGGTGCTGGAGTATTACGGCGAAGGCGGGCGCGCACGGGTGCGCCAGGTGGTCCTCGCCGGCAAGCCGGATCGGTTGCGCATCGAGACGCTGAGCCCGTTCGACACCACGCTGAACGTGTTCATCGTCGGTGATGGCATGCTCGTGTACTACGACCTGCAGAGTGGCGAGTACGTCTCGGGCGCTTCGACCCGCGAGAACGTCGCCCGATTCGTTCCCTTCTGGATGACCGCGGAGGATCTCGTTCGCGTGCTCCTGGGCGGTCCCCCATTGGACGCCGCGAGCGGAGACCTCGACGATTTCGTGCTCGCCTGGGATCGCCGCGAAGGAGCCTATCGACTCACCGTGCCCCTCGCCGACGGTGGGGCACTCGATCTGCTCGTCGCCCACGAGACATGGACGCTGGCCGGTGCGGAGCTGCGAGACGCCGCTGGCGACGCGCTCTTCGAGCTCCGCGCCGGGAACTTCGAGACGGTCGAGCTGGCCGAGGGGGCCACGACGATGCCGACGAGGCTGCGCTTCGTGATGCCGTCCGAGCGTGTCGACATCTCGCTCGACATCGAGCGGGTGGAGCTGAACGTGGACCTCCCGGACGCATTGTTCCGACTCGAGCCGCCCCCGGGGGCGACGCGATCGGAACTCTGAGCGCTACCCCGGGGGCAGCGGCCCGCTCTCCCGAACTTGCCCACCGTCGCTGGGCGCGGGTATTCTGAGAGGTGCTGACCATCCCAGCGAACCGGGTTTGCGACCCGGAACGCGTGGCCAAAGGCGAACGCCGAGTGTTGACCGACAACCGCATTCGCAAGACGCTGATCGCCGCCGGAATGGCGGATGCCGCAGAAGTGTCTGCGCTCGTGGCGACCGCATCGAGGGCGGGCCGGAGCCTCTATCGCGAGGTGATCCTGACCGGCCGGGTGGCCGAGGAGCAGTTGGTCGCCCACCTGGCGGCGGAGCTGGGGATTCCGAGCGTGTCGCTGAGCGGATTCGCCAACAAGCCGGAGCTCGCGGCGCTGGTGCCGGTAGACCTCGTGCGGACGCACCGCGCGCTTCCGGTCGGTCTGAAGATGGTCGACGGCGTGGAGACGCTCTACGTGGCGGTCGAGGATCCGCTCGACGTCGAGGCGCTCGAGGCGCTCGGACAGATTGTGCCGCACCCCGTGATTCCGCTTCTGGCGGGCCCGGTGGATCTCGACGCCGCGATCGCTCGTTGTACCAGCACTGCGCCCCCGCCCGCTCCGCATGACGACTTGTTCGCGGAGGTGTTGGAGAACCTCGACGAGCACGCCCAATCGGACATGTTGTCGGCGCTCAGTCTCCTCGACGACATCCCGCGAAACCGCCACGAGGTGGTGACGTCGCCTTCCGGGTTCCAAGAGGCCGAAGGCGCCGCCGCCCCCGGTGCAGCGGTCGACGACCCTGCGGACGGTCTGGTCGAGGACACAGACAGACCGCGACTCGCGTTGGGCGGGAGGTCGAACGACGTGCCGACTACGAAGGTCACGCCGCCGGGTGGGCTCGATGCCCAGAAGGCGCTGGCGGCGATGGGGAACGACGAGGGGGAGACGACCGGTCTGGGCAAGCCGGCAGCTTCGTCGAGCCCTCCGAGCTTCCAGCGGGTTACGCCCGACTCGGTCGTGGTGGATCGCTGGGCGACGGTGCCCCCGGATGTCTTCACTCGCGCCCTTGCGCACGCCCTCGTGGACGCCGGGGTCGTCACGCCCTCGGCCGTCGATGCCGCCATCCGGAAGTTGAGCGGCCGACGGTCGTGAGCATCCTCGACCGGCTCTCGGCCCGCCTGGGCGAGCTGATCGACGATGTTCGGCTTCCCGAACGGGTCTCTCGCACCCTGGACGAAGCCGAGCGATCGCTGGCGGCGGGAGACGCCGATGCCGCGCTCGCCCGGATTGCGGACGTCGACCGCGAACGGCCGGGGGTCTGGCGGGCCGAGGTCGTCGCGGGGCTCGCCCACGAGGCGCGCGGCGAGCTCGACGCCGCAGCGCGCCGCCTCGACGCCGCGGCGCGCATCCGCGACGATACGGTCGTGCTGGTCGCCCTCGGGCGCGTCGCCACGTCGCTCGGCGACCTGCGTACCGCTCGCGACCAGCTGGAGCGCGTGCTGGAGCGCCGCCTCGACGAGACGTCGCGCCTGGAGATCCTGCTCGCCCTCGCCACGCTGAACGAGCGCATCGGCCCTCGTTCACGCGCGGTTCCGGTCCTTCGTCAGGCGTCGCGTCTGCGGCCGCTCGACGGCGGGCTTGCCCTTCGTTTCGCCGCCGCCCTGGAGTCCGAGTCCGACCACGATGGCGCGATCGCCGCGCTGGATCCCCTGCTCGACGTCGACCCTCCGGCGCTCGACGTGTTCATCGAAGCGGCGCGCTTGTTGCGCTCCCGGGCAGAGGAGGGTGACGCAGGCGCCGCGGAGTCGCTTTACGGCCGCGTGCTCGAGCGGTCCGCAGACAATCCGGACGCCCTGGAGGGGCTGGCCGCAATCTACGCGCGGCAGTCACGGGTGGCGGACGCGCTGCCGCTCTTCCAGCAGGCGCTGCTCACGGCGCCGATCGGCACTCACGGCCGGCTTCATCGCCAGGTGGGCGAGTGTTATCGAGCGTCGGGCCAGCACGTGAGGGCGCTCGACGCCTTCCGCGCTGCGGTCGCCTTGGACCCGGCCGACATCTCGGCGCATACCGCCGTCGCAGCGCTCGCATTGACGGCTGGCGACGCGCGCGAGGCAGCAGACGCCGCGGAGGCGGCGCTCGCACTCGACGCGTCGTCGCGGCGCGCCCGCGCCTTGTTGGGGCGCGCGCTCATCGGTCTCGGCCAGGTCGACGAAGCACGGCCCCTGCTCTCGTCGTTGCGGGCCGCCAGGATGGACGTCGAGGTGCTGCACGCGATCGGCGAGCTGGCGCTGCGGACCGACGACGCAATCGAGGCGATCGCCCTCCTCGGCGAGGCCGCAGTCCGCCAACCAGACCGTGCGGGTGTCCAGGAGCTGTTGAAGGAGGCGTACCGCTCTCTCTCTCCGCGTCTCCCGCCCCTCGACGCCGACAATGCCGACGATCCGGCGGCGCTGGCTCCGTTCCTGGACGCACTCAGCGAAGCGGTCGCCTCGCATCCTCTGCTCACCGATCTGATTCCGCGTGCGACCGCGCTGCGACAGCATCTCGACACGCCGCTCACGATCGCTGTGCTCGGTGAATTCAACGCGGGGAAGTCGACCTTGATCAACGCGTTCGTGGCCGAGGACATGGTGGTCACGGGCGTGTTGCCGACGACCTCACACGTGAACGTCGTGCGTTATGGACCGCGCAAGGTCGCGCGGTGGACCCGCCTCGACGGCAGCGTGTCGGAGATTCCCTACGACGAGGCGGCGCGGCTGGTGAAGGAGGCGCCGGAGTCGATCGAGGAGCTGGAGTTCTGCTTCCCTCATCCGGACCTGCGCAGCGTGCACTTCTGGGACACGCCCGGATTCAACGCACCGGACACCACGCACGAGGCGCGCGCGCGCGCCGCGCTGGAGACAGCGGACGCGGTCGTCTGGATGCTCGACGCCAACCAGGCTTTGTCGTGGACGGAGTTCGAGCGCCTCGCCGAGATCCCGTCGCGCTCGGAGAAGCTGCTCGTCGTGCTGAACAAGGTCGACCGGATCGGCGACGACGACGACGCGCGGGCGGCGATCGAGGAGCACGTGGGCCGCCACCTGGAGTCGAGACACGGAGGGATCTTCTGGCTCTCCGCACTGCGCGCCCTCGAGTCCCGTCGTCCGGGCGCGACGGCACCGGCGGAGCCGTCGGGTTGGGAGGCGTTCGAGGACGCGCTGCGGCGGCAGGTCTTCGAGCGCGCCGGCCACCTCAAGGCGCTCGAGGTCGTGAAGGGGCTACTGGGACTCCTGGCGGAGGCGATGGACCGGACCGAGGGGAGGCGGGCGGCGGTCCGCTCGGCGATCGGATCGGTCGGCGACCGACGGCAGGCGCTGCTGGCCCAGGCGGCGCGCTGGCCGGACGAGGTGTCGACGGAGGTGTGCACGACGTTGAATCGCGCGCTGCAAGACGTTCGGTCCCGCGCTGCTGCTGCGGTCGGACAGCTCGCCTCGCCGGGGGCTGGGCTTTTCGGTCGGCGCACGTTGGCGCCGGACGATCGGGGTCTGGTGTTGTCGCGCCTGCTCGACCGCGCGGAGACAGCGCATGCGGAGGCCGCTGCGAACATCCTCGATCGGGCGGACCGTGTCGACCGGGATCTCGTCGCGCTGGTCGAGACGACGGCGACGATGTTCGGGCCTCCGGACTCGCGCACCCTGCGCCGTCGGTTGGAGGCATATCTGGCCGAGACAACGGCCCTGCGCGGCCTGCTCTTCGAGCGCATGACCGGCGCCCCGTGTGCGGTCTCCCGCGCGTTCGCGCGGGAGTTCGGAGATCGGGTGGTCGACGCGCTCGCTGCAGAGGGGCTGAAGACCGAGACCGAGCGCGTGGCGCTCCTGCATCGCCTGGTCCCGTCGGCGGGGGAGGAGATCGGCCGGCACGTCGACGAATGGGGCGCGGAATATCTCGCCGCGTCCGCGCGCTTGTGTGACCACGTGGAGCGCGATCTCGACATCCTTGCGCTTGACCTGGAGCATCGTATCATGCGCCCCTTCTCGGGGGTCCGGAGGTCGCTCGCTTCCGATCCCGCGCCCGAAGCAGAAGCCCACGAATCGTGAAGCTCCGCACAAAGATCGCGCTCGGACTGGTCGTTGCGTTCGCATTGACAATGGCGTGCAAGTCCGGCGAGGACGACTCTGCCCCCGCTGTCGACGTCGACGTGGGTACTGCATCGGTCGACGGGACCGCGGCACCAACCACCGCCCTGGGTCCGTCGCCCACGGAGACGCCTCCGACCAACACGGCGCCCGTGAGTCCGCAGATCGAAGTGCTCGGCGGTCGGGATCGACGTCCGGAGACCGAGGCCAGCCGCGAGCTCGCGGCGCGCCTGGGTCTGGCCCCACCGGATCCGCTCTTCGTGTCCGATCTGCTCACCCGGTCCGACGTACGCGAGCTCACGGGCTACGGCGGTGACCTGTTGGAGACGAGCCTCGAGGGCATCGCTCCGGGTCCGGACTACAACGCGATCCGCATCCAGGCCGCTGGCGGATACGGGTTCGCGCTGCAGGTATGGCAGTTCGACGAGGTGCGCCAGCTGAGCAACCAGTTCCGGCGTCTTCGCGAGACGTACTTCGACTCGCAGCTCGATCCTGCCGGCGTGGCCAACGAGTCGTTTGCCGCGGAATTCCAGGGTCTTCGCCACTACGCGTTCCTGCATCGCGCCGCGAAGAGCATGGCGGTCGTGACCTGCGAGACCCGGTACTGCGACGTCACGCAGATCCGGGCGCTCGCCCAGCGGGTCGCCAACCGGTGTTGATGGTCCGTTCCGCCCCGGGGGGGGGGGGGCGGAATCGCGCGCTTCGGGGCGATACGATACCCGAGGAGCCGACCATGTTCGCCGCGCGTTTGCGTGCGGCGACTTGCCGTGGAATAATTGCCGCTGCCGCCATCGGACTGGTCGTGTCGCCGGCGACGGGACGGCGACGTCCGTCCGCCCCGAGCGCCTTAGATGCAGGTGACGAGCAAACCGGGCTTCACTCCTCGACGTTTCGGCAAATACCTGTTGCTGGAACGGATCGGTCGCGGGGGCATGGCGGAGGTCTTTCGTGCGCGAACGTTCGGAGCGGCCGGGTTCGTCAAGGAATGCGCGATCAAGAAGATCCTGGCGAACCTGTTGGACGACGACCACTTCGTTCGGATGTTCGTCGACGAAGCGAAGCTCACGGCGTACCTGACGCACGCGAACATCGTTCAGATCTTCGACCTGGGTGATATCGACGGGCACCTCTTCATCGCGATGGAGTACGTGCAGGGTAAAGACCTGCTCGACCTCCTCGCCCGCTCCGCCCGACGCGGGATCCGGATTCCTCCCGAGCTCGCGCTCCTGGTCACGATGGAGATGCTCAAGGGCCTCGACTATGCGCACCGCGCGAACGACGCCCGCGGCAAGGCGATGAACATCGTCCACCGCGACGTGTCTCCGTCGAACATCCTCCTCTCCTACGACGGCCAGGTGAAGGTCGGCGACTTCGGCATCGCGAAGTCGCAGATGCAGACCAGTCACACCGAGATCGGAACCCAGAAGGGGAAGACGGGCTACATGAGCCCGGAGCAGGTGACGGGCGACCGCATCGACCACCGCTCTGATCTCTTCGCGGCGTCCGTCATCCTCTTCGAGATGCTGACGATGATCCGCCTCTTCAAGGCGGCCAACGATCTCGACGTGATGTTGAAGATCCGTGATGCCGACGTCGAAGCGGATCTGACGCGGGCTCGCCGCATCTCGCCCGGGCTCGCGGACATCATCCGCCGCGGCCTGGCGAAAGACCCGCGTGAGCGTTTCCAGACCGGCGCCGAGTACTATGAGGAGCTCCGGGACTTCACCCACGAAAGCAAGCTCAAAGCGAGCTCCGGCGCGCTCGCGGCGTTCATGCGCCAGATCTTCGCCGACCGCATCGAGTCGGAAGCCGAGCGGCGGCTGAACGACCCGGTGGGCAGCGGCGGGTTCGAAGCCGTTCCACACCGCGACGAAGCGCGTTTCCGGTTCAAGGACGACGACGGCGTGATCCACGGGCCGATGGTGCCCCGCATGATGGAGGAGCTCCTCGGTTCGCGCGCGCCCCATCCCGACGAGCGGATCTCCGCCGACGGAGGGCCGTGGAACTCGGTCGACGAGTACACGGAGTTCGCCGACGCGGCCCGGCCCAAGACCGAGGATGCCCGGATACCGGTTCCGCAAGATGACTCCGGGATGGGCACCGACGGAGCCGACTGGGAGTCGTTGGCGGCAGTCAATCCCGGGGCGCGGCGTCGTCGTCCGAAGACGGGTCCCGCCTCGCGCGTCTCATCGGCGCCGCGGTCCGTCATCGAGTCCCCCCGACCAACGGTCACCCCGACCACCGTCGGAACGCCGGTGGGGCGCATCAAGCCGATCGCGATCCACTACGCGAAGATCACGGCCAACTACGACGTCGAGGAGCACGATCACTCGGCGAAGGCGCTCGAGCAGCGGCGTGCCGACGCCAAGGCGGACCCGTCGTCACCGGTGTTGGAGGGGGAACTGGCCGACGTCAGTCCATTCCGGATTCTCCACCGGATCTACTTCGCCCACCTCACCGGACGCCTGCGGTTGAAGGCCAACGGCGTGCAGAAGGACGTCTACTTCCGCGACGGTGGACTCGTGGCGGTCGACAGCGATCGGCCCGAAGACGATCTCGGTGCCCTCTTGCTCGCGAAGTCCGTGATCTCCGATGAGCAGCTCGCCTCCGCGCGAGATGCCGCGTCGTCGGCTGACGTGCAGCTCGGAGAGGCGGTGGTCGCGCTCGGCTTCTGCGCCCCCCACGAGGTCTTCCACTACATGCAGGAGCAGCTGCGGGAGAATCTCTTTGACGCCCTCTTCTGGAGTGAGGGGCGTTGGGGGTGGTGGTCCGGCGCGGAGTTCCCCGAGGACCCTCTGCCCCTGCACCTCGATCTGGCCGAGCTGATCACGCAGGGAGTGCAGGAGCGGTGTGCGCGCAAGTACCTGCGCGCGTTCTACAAACCGCGACGTCGCGACAAGCTCGCCCAGGTGGTTCCGAGCGAGCGGCTGCACGAATATCAGCTGTCGTCGCGCGCGATGCGCGTCGTCGGGAGTGTCGACCGCTTCGATCACGTCTCGGAGATCGTTCGCGTCTTCGCCGATCGCTACGGCTGGCGGGAGATCGACATCTACCGGACACTCTACCTGCTCACCGAGCTGGGTGTCGTTCGATTCGCCGAGGATCCCGAGGTGGCCCTACCCGGGCGAACGTCCGCGGGCGATCAGAATGACTGGTCGATGCCGTAGGTGAGCACCGGGCCGCGGAAGTTCCGGAGCGGAAACCCGAGATCGACCACGCGGACGCGGGTGCCGAACTGGGGGATCACCAGCCGAGCACCGAGGCCGAGCGACGGGTAGAAGTCCACCTGCTCGCCCTCGCTCCAGACGGCTCCACCGTCATAGAAGACGACCATACCGAGCCGAGCGAGCAGGATCCGGAGCGGCTCAGAGCGCCACTCGACGTTGGTCACGAACGAGCGGTCGCCCTTCGCGAATCCGCTGGCATATCCCCGCAGGCCGGTGTCGGAGCCGAGCGACAGCAGGGTGTTCGCGTCGTTCTGAAACACGGTCGATGCGGTCACGCGAGCCACGAAACGCCCGGCGACCCAGCGCGGAGTCACGAAACGCATCGACCCGGCGAGCCCGAGGTCCGAGGGTCCCTCGTCATCGACGCGCATCGACGGCTCGAACCCCGCATGCACGAAGGCGTCTTCGCCGATAGGCAACCGGTAGCTGGCGCCGGCGCTGAGTCGAACGAAGCGGGTGCTGGCGCCGAGTCCGGGTTCGGACGCCTGGGCTCCGGCGGTCAACGTATGTCCCCGCTGGAGCTCCTCGGACACCCCGTAGGTCTCGTAGTTCGGCAGTCGGAAGTGCCGATTCTCGAACCAGGTCCAGCGAACGACCGGGCCGACGGCACGCTCGGAGCGAGGGAGCCGTTCGTCCTCGTAGGTAGCCACGGCCTCGTCGGAGAGCGAGTCGTCGCGTGGCACCGGTTCGGCGTTGCGCGCAGAGACATAGAGCGCGAAGGTCAGGTTGTGCTTGACCGACAGTCCGAACGAGCGGGTTGCGGCAGCTTCGGCCGACCCGAAGGTCGAACGGTAGCGTTCGGGAACCTCCTCGTCGCCGACCAGGAAGGTGTCCAGGGTTTCGTCGGTGTACAGTCGCTGGATTCTGTCGCTGTATTGACCGGCCACCGCCCAACTCCAGCGCACGGTGGAGTCGTAGAGCGGTCGGGCGACCCGAAGGTAGTTGGTCGAGCCCTCGAAACCGCCGATCTCCCGGTCGAAGATCTGCTTCGTCTGTGCGGTCACCGAGATGCGGGACCCGGCGAATCTGCGACTGACGTAGGTCGGACCGAAGTCCCAAGAGCCACGGCCCCGGTGGAAGTCGAGCGAGATCGAGTCGTTGGTTCCGAAGAGGTTCGACTCGACGCCGGAGAGGTAGAGGTCGTGGAGAGTGCGGTTGTTGCCCTCGATGACGAACGCCAGCGAGAGGCTCCAGACGTCTCGGGTGATGACGACCACGTCGACGCACTCCGGGTCGGCGGAGGTGACCGGGACGACGGCGTTCACCGAGTAGACGAAGGGGTCGCGGAGCGCGCGCTCGGCGTCCTGGTACTCCTGGGTCGTGAACTCCTCGCCGACCTCCAGCGTGATCGCCCGCCGGATGGTGCGCTCGCGGCTGGTGCGATGGAGGACGTTGAAGACGGTCGGGAGTGCGTCCTCCGGCAGGAAGATCGGGTACGCCATCACGTCGATGGTGCAGACGACCCGGTTCCAGGGGTCGTGCTCCGGGGTCCTCCCGAGTGTCGTGAGCGCCTGTTCGACCATCCGAACCTCGAGATCCTCGAGCTCGATGTAGGGAGAGCCAGCGGGGATCGTCTCCGAGTCGAGGATCACCGGTTCGGGCGCCACCGGTACGGTGTCGGCTTCGGTGTCGTCGCCCTGGTCACCGGCCGGGCTAGCGTCGTCGCCCTGGCCGCCGGTCGGGCTGGTGTCGTCGCTCTGGTCGCCGGTTGGGTCTTCTTCTTCGCGGTGTGTCTCGACGACCTCCGAGTCCTCGGCGCCGAGCTCCGCACCGGGCGCACCCAGGGCGAGCGAGGGCGCGACGCCCGGAACGAAGAGCGTGAGGATGGTGACGACGAGCGTCGCCAGCTCAGTCCGGCCCGATCTCATCAGCCAGGGCGTCTCGGACCGCGGTGGACACGGCAAGGCGGTCGATCTTCCCGCAGAGCCGGATTGCGTTGACGAGCGCACGGGTGGGCGAGCCGCGTTCGGTCACGACGACCGTCCGCTCGAACCCGAGGAGCGGGGCGCCGCCGTAGTTCTCCCAATCGGCGAGCACCCGGAGCCGCCGCATGCCCGCACCCAGCATCGACACGCCGAGGCGCCACGTGAATCGCTCGCGCGCCTTGGTCAGGAGCTGCTCTCCCGTCTCCGCGACTCCCTCGAGCGTGCGGATGACGATGTTGCCGGAGAAGCCGTCGGTCACGACGACATCGGCGTCGCCGACCGGGATCTGATCCGCGCTGATCAGGCCGAGATACGACAGCGGGCGGTTTCCCGCCGAGAGCGCACGGTCGGCGTCGCGGAGGGGCGCCGGGGCGTCTCGAGCGGAGCGCGTATTCGAGAGGATCGCGACCCGCGGGTCCGGGTTCGCCGTGATCGCGCGGGCGTAGGCGGCGCCCATCACGGCGAACTGGACGAGGTTCGCGGCCGAGCAGTGGACAGAGGCGCCGACGTCGAGCAGCAACGCGAAGGGGTCCCGGTGGGCTCCGTGGAAGCGCAGCGTCGGGTAGACGGCGGCGAGAGCAGCCCGGTCGGCTCCCGGCGTGGAGGGCAGGAGTTCGTGTGCGGTGCGGACGATGACGCCGGCATTGCCCGCGGAGACGAAATCGGCCGTGCGGTCGTCGGCGACGAAGGCGAGTCCGGCGCGGATGGCAGCCTCTCTCGCGGCGAGGCGCTCATCGCCGTCGCCCATAGACGCCCCGGGCGCGTGGAGCACGCGGAGCCGCTCCGCGTCGTGGGCGCTACTGCGCAAGACCTCGGTGAGATCGGACTCGTCCCCGACGACGACGACCTGTCGGCCGAGGTCGAGGCTGGCGATGGCGGCGGCCTCGACGGCGGCGCGTCCATTTTCGGCACCCGCGGTGCCGTCGACCACGACCGTGTGCTCGATGGCGTCGGTCACGCGGGTTCGGGTTCGCGCTCGTCGATGCCGATCGCGATCTGCGCACCGGTGGCGCCATCGACGAGCCTCCGGCTGACCGGCTCGACGACCATCTCTCGGAACAATCGCTCGATCCGTCGTGCATCATCGAGCTCTGCGACGCGTTCCCGCAGCTCGTGTAGCGTCTCTTCGCCGACGACGAGGTCGATGTCGTACTCGTTGCGCAACGCATCGCGGAAGTGGTCGAGCCGGCGCCGTAGCAATTGTTCGCCGAGGTCGCCGGACGGCGTGCGCAGGGTGTCGAAGACGACGGTCTCGACGGGATACCCGCGCAAACGCTCGGCGAGCTCCGGCAAGGCCCGTGCGAAGGTGCCGCTGTCGTGCTCCCCGCGCTCGCGCCCGAATCCGATGTTGCCCTTTGCCTGCAGATCCACGTCGACGGTCAGTACGAAGATCGCGTGGGTGGCGTCGGCCCTGAGGCCCCGCGTGTCGGCGATTTCGCCCTCGCGGAAGAGGCGGATCAGGCGTTCCTGAACCCGCTGGTGGGCGAGGTCGAAATCCTTGAGCAACACGACGCGGCTCGGGCTGCGTCGAAGGGGTGCGACGAGCGCATCCTCGTCCTGGTAGCCGACGTATCCGGGGGGCGAGCCGATGAGGCGCGAGATCGAGTGGGACTCGGAGAAGTCGCCGAGGTCGAGCTGGAGCAATGCCCGGTCGGAGCCGTAGATCTCCTCTGCCATCCCGCGGGCCAGATCGAGCTTGCCGACGCCAGACGGGCCGGCGAAGAGGAAGACGTTCTGGGGTTGCTTGCGTCCGGCCGCGTGCAGGCGTCCCGCGACGAGGGCGCGGGCGACCTGCATGATGGTGCGGTCCTGGCCGACGACGTGCTCGCCGAGCCGATCTTCGAGGCCGACCCACCAGCCGAGGTTGCCGCGGGCGACCCGGTCGAGTGGGGCACCGGTCTTGAGTGAGATCTGCCGCGCGACGTCGAGCCGCGCGACGACCCGCTTCGAGGGGGTCCCGGCTGCTTCGCCCTCCTCGACATTCTCCGGACCGCGGGACATCGAGAGCTCCGACGACACGGCGATGGTCGCGTCCATGAGGAGCTTCTTCGCCTTGTCCGGCAGGGACTGCTCCGGCATGAAGCGCACCGACAGCTCGATCGCGGCGTCGAGTGCGTCGGGGGTGACGGGAACCTCGTATTCCCGCTCGTAGCGAGGAGCGAGGTCGGCGAGGATCGTGCGAGTGAGGTCGGGGGTGAGCTCGGCGATCTCGATGCGCTCGAAGCGCCGCTTCAGCGCGGGATCCTCTTCGATCCAGCGCCGGTACTCGGCTTCGGTGGTCGCGCCGACGACGGCGATCTTCCCGGAGGCGAGCGCCGCCTTGAAGTGATTCGGGATCTCAGCGGGCTGGCCGGAGCTGGACCGCGGCGCGAAGACGGAGTGGGCCTCGTCGATGAAGAGGATCACGTCGCGCTCGCACTCGGCGAGCAGTCCCTGGATGCGGGCCTCGAGCTCGCCACGATAGGACGTGCCGCCCACGAGGCTGGCGCCGTTGACCTCGACCACGCGCATGTCAGCGAGCCGGGAGGGGACGCGACCGTCGGCGATGCGCTGGGCGAGGGCCATGGCAAGGGCGGTCTTTCCGACGCCGGCCTCGCCGGTGAGCAGCGGGTTTCGCTGTTCGCTCCGCAGCAGCACGTTGACGATCCGCTGCAGCTCCGACTCGCGACCGAGCACAGTCGCCAGGCGCCCGGCGCGGGCCTCCGCGGTGAGGTCGAGGCCGAGCGTGTCGAGTGTCGGCGTGTCTTGCGAGGTGCTCTTGATGGCCCGCTCGCCACCGAGGACGGAGACCCTGAGGTCGCGCCCCTCTCGCCCGCGGCGTTCGACGATCCGGCGGACGTGCGGGACGAGGCCCAACGACGTGATCAGGTCGAGGCTCGTGCCGCCGTCGGCGAGGAAGGACTCCAGCACCTCTGTTTCGCCGATCAGCTGTCCCGCCCCTTCGGCGCCGCGCGCGGCCGACACGAGCATGCGCACGAGTCGTGGGGTGAGGGTCTGTCGGCTCAGGGGGAATTCCGGTTGGGCGGACGAGTGCTGACCGACGATCGACAGGAGGTCGTCGTGCAGTTTCCGGGGCCGAACGCCGGCGTTGTCACACGCCTCGGCGAGGAGCCCTCGGGCCGTACAGAGGGCCGCCATCATCTGGGGCGTGCCGAGGAAGGCCAGGCCGGTGTGCGCGCTGAGGCGCATCGCCTTGACCATGATCAGCCACATCTCGGGCGTGAACGACGGACGCCGCACCGAGCCGTCGGACTCGAAGAGGAACTCTCCGCCGGGCACCGCGAGCTGCCGGATGGCCCAGCGAACCGACGCGCTCTCCTGCAGCTCTGTGCGCCACCGGATCACGCGGACGAGGTCCGCTTCGGAGACCTGCTCGCGTTCGCTCTCGATGGCCCACTCGAGGCCGTCGTTGAGGATGCCCGTGAAGCCGAGTGAGAAAAGGTCGACGTGCAGGCGGGGTGGCGTGCTGTTGTCGCGCTCGACGCGTCGAGCGAGCGCCTGGAGCTGCTCGACGACCGACTGCTCGTCGCCGCGGGCGGCGCCGGCGACGGACCGCACGAGCTGGTCGTGGCCGCGCTCTACGAGGATCGCGAGCAGGTCGATCGGAAGGAAGACCGACCGGTCGACCTCGACCAGCCACTCCACGCACCGGTCCAGGACCGCGAGGGCGTCGTCGGTGAATCGCGAGCGGTCGAGATTTCCATCGTCCCGGAAGAGGGACGAGATGTCCTTGGGGGAATGGGACATCGAAAGCCCAGAGCAGGGGGGAGCGGCGCGCTGCCAACGGACAGGATAGACGAATTGTGCCCGAAGGCGCGAATTCAGTCGAAGGGCTTCGTGTCCGGCGGCGTTCGCGAGGCTGTCCTGGAGGGCTCTCGCCGATCGGAGAACGGCACGCGTCCGGCGCTATCGAGTGCGCAGAATACCATCGTGCCGGCCACCACGGCGACGGGGATCAGCATGAAATTCACGAACGGGATCCAGAGCAGAAACTGGATTCCGACGCCGAGGCCGAACAAGGCAGGGAGCTCGCGACGGAGCAGCGAGACCTTCTCGCGCCATCTGAACCGCCGGCGAGACTGCGGATAGTCGGTGAACTGCAGGGCGAGCATGCACGCGGTGGCGACGAACGCCGTGACCGCGCTGGCGATCGAGCCGATGGCCGGGATGAGGTGCAGCGCGACGACCGGTACCATCAATACGAGGTAGAGCACGAGGTTGAGGATCTCGTGGGACAGGCCGATCGCCGCATCGCGGGCCGCGGCACCGACTCCCATCGGGGTCGTCGGGGCCGGGCCGCGGAAGATCTCCTCGACCCGCCCCGACAGGCGGTCGTTGAAAGGAGCCATCACGATGGCAGCGAGCATCACGGTGAGAACGAACGCCAGCATCACGGTGGCGATCGCGAGCACGACGGCGAGCGCCCACCAGAGGGCTTCCAACGCCGCGCGCTCGGGTGGCTGCCAGATCAACGCCGTGAGCTCGTCGACGTGAGTCACGCCCCACCACGCCAGCGCGGCGAAGACGATCGTGTTCAACAGGCCGCCGAGGACGGTGAACTTCCACATCCGCGGACGACCGAGCAGGAAGCCGAGGGCGAAGAGGGGGGCGAAGAACCCGACACGGAACTCGGCCCACCGACCGCGCCGTCGTTCGAACTCCGGTCCGGCGGGCCTGCTCTCGACCCGCGGCCGCGCTGCGCTCTGTTCTTCCCTGGTCACGTGCACCTGCGTGGGAAGCTGCTGCTGCTCATGGTGCCCAGCACAGCCGAAAAGCGCAGGTTTTCCTAGATTGATGGCAAGAAATCGGCTAGCACCCGTCTCCCTCGATCAACTGCCCCCCTGCGGACGGAAATGACCACCGAGAGCATCTCCGAAGATCTCCGCCGAGCGGTCAAGCTCTTCAATCGCTGGCAATTCCAAGAAGCGTACGAAGCCTTCGTCGCCCTGGCCGAAGAGGCCGACGGCCGAGATCGCGCGTTTCTGGATGGGCTGTCTCAGCTCTCGGCCGGGTTCTATCGGATCTGGCACAAGGGCGGCGAGGCCAACGCGATGGTCAGCTACCTGGTCAAGGGCATCGAGATCCTCAAACCCTTCGCCCGGGGTGGCGCTCTCGGCATCGAGATGGAGGGCATCGACGCCCGCCTCGCCGAGTGTCTCGAAGAGGCGATGCAGTGGCGCCGCGGGGACGAGGAGATCTTCAACCGGGACATCATCCCGCGCTTGGAGTTCATCTCCGGCCCCGTCGATGACTGACGGAGGAATCCGGACCCGTCGCGGCGTTGCATAACCCGGGGGGCTGAGCTATTGCCGCGGCCATCGTTCTCGCCTCTGCGGTGGCTATCATGCCCGTCGGTTTCGATGCTCCTGAGCTCCCTGCCGAGCTCGTGCGTGACCTCATCGAGCAGCGTGCCCGCATCGGTGCGGACATTGTTCGCCTGACTTCGCTCGCCGGTTGCGGCCACCCCGGTGGCAGCCTGTCGACACTCGACGCGCTGGTCGTGCTCTACGGGTGCGCGAATCTCGATCCCGAGGCCCCGCACGCGCCCGACCGCGACCGCGTCATCGTGTCGCACGGTCACGTCTCACCGGCGGTCTACGGGACCCTCGCCGAGTTCGGATACTTCGACATCAAAGACGCCTACCGCGGGTTCCGGGTCGCCGGCAGCGTGTTCGGCGGTCATGTCGAGAGTGTCGTGCCCGGGGTCGAGTGGAATACCGGCAACCTGGGCCAGGGACTCTCGGCGGGCTGCGGCTTCGCCTTCGGTGCCCGGACCCGCCGGAAGAGCAGCCGGGTCTTCGTGCTCATGGGAGACGGCGAGCAGCAGAAGGGGCAGGTCTCCGAGGCGCGTCGCTTCGCACGCAAGTACGGCCTGACCAACCTCGTCGCCATCGTCGACGTCAACGGGTTGCAGATCGGCGGATCCACGGACGCGGTCATGCCGGTGGACCTCGAGGCCGTCTGGGCCGCCGACGGTTGGAACGTGCTCGTCGTCGATGGGCACGACATGCAGGCGCTCTATGGGGCATTGCATGCCGCCGCCACCGGCGACGTGGCTGATCCGAACGCTCCGACCGTACTCCTGGCGCGTACGGTCATGGGCAAGGGGGTCCCGGAGATCGAGAACAACGCGAAATACCACGGCCAGGTGTTGCCCGCCGAGATGGCGGCACGCGCACTCGCCGGGTTCGGGCAACCGGACGACCTCGCAATCCTGGCCGCGGACCGGGCGGCCAACCCCTGCCAGCGTCCGCACACCGTCATCGTCGACCGCGAGGTCCGGTTGGACCGCGGGTCACCGCGCACCTACGACGCCGGCCTGGTCACCGACTGTCGCAGCGCCTACGGCAAGGCGCTCGAGGACCTCGGGCGGCTCAACGCCGACGACCCCGCCGCCTGGCCGATCGTGGGCATCTCGTGCGACCTCGAGGGGTCGGTCAAGATGAACGGCTTCCACGCCGCCTGCCCCGACCGATTCCTGGAGACCGGCATCATGGAGCACCACGCTGCGGTGCTCGCCGGCGCGCTCTCCAAGGACGGCATCGTGCCCTTCTACAGCACGTTCGGCATGTTCGCGATGGTCGAGGGCTACAACCAGCAGCGCCTCAACGACCAGAACGCCGCGGGCCCGAAGGTGGTGGCGACCCACTGCGGGATCGACGTTGGTGAAGACGGACCGACCCACCAGTGCATCGACTACGTGGGGCTCTACCGGAACTTGTTCGGCTTCGAGATCTTCGTCCCCGCCGATGCCAACGAGTGCGACCGGATCATCCGAGACGTCGCCGGTCGATACGGCCCGGTCGTGGTCGCGATGGGGCGGTCGAAGCTGCCGACGATCGGCACCCGGGATGGGGCGCCGGCCCTCGGCGGCGAGCACGTGTTCACGCCAGGCCGTTGGGCCGAGCTCCGGCCGGGCAACGATGCGGTCGTGTTCGCCTGCGGCGCGACGGTGTACCGCGCGGTCGAGGCGTCGGATCGGCTGGCGGACGAGGGGTTCCATCTGCGCGTGGTCAACGCGTCGAGCCTGCAGCCGTTCGACCGGGAGGCGATCGTCGCGGCGGCCCGCAGCGTGGGCCAGTTGCTGACCTACGAGGACCACAACGTCCGCACGGGTCTCGGCGCGATCGTCGCCGAGGTGTTGGCCGAGGAGGGCCTCGCCGTCCGCTTCCGACGACTGGGCGTATCGCGCTACGCGTCGAGTGGACCGCCGGACGCTCTCTTCGCAGAGCAGGGCCTCGCGGTCACCGACCTGATGGCAGCTGCACGAGCGCTCGACTGACCGCGCGGCGGCGCGCAGGCGTCGCCGCACCGGGTCAGCGCATGCAGATGGGGCGCTCGCCGTCGCGGATCGGGCGGCACGTATACCCGGACGGGCAGAAGTCCGGGTCGGTGTCGTCGCAGTAGGTCGTGCAGTAGTCGGCGCCGACGCCAGTGAGGCAGATATTGCTGCGGCACTGGTCCGGTTCCGTGCAGTGGTCGCCCATGCGCGTGCAGGCTCGGAACTCGCTCTCACTGCCGGCGTAGATGCCGCACACGTGATCGTCGCGGCAGTCTGCTCGCTCGTCGCAGGTCCACGTGCAGATCCCGTCTTCGGGCGCGCGCAGAACGCAGAAGTTGCCCACGCATCCGGCGCCGTTCGTACACGGCGCGCCCCAGTCGTCGATCGCGCACAGCGGGGTCGCCCCGAACTCTCGGCTGCAGAACATCTGCCGCGCGGCGTCCGGCGGGTTGCAGTCTGACCACACGCTACACTCGTCGCTGCAGACGCGCACGCCGAGGTCGGTGATGCGAAGGCACTCGCCACTGCAGCATTCGCCGTCGGACAGGCAGTCGGTACCGACCGGATTCGGCTCGCGCCCTTCGCACTCGGGCGGCGGGCAGCCGTCGGGTCCGGGGACGATCGCGCCGACGCAGTCGACCGCCTCTTCGCCAACGCACGTCCACTCGCCGTCCTCGCACTCGCCGCACGGGTCGCCCGGAGTCGCGGTCAGTGTGTCGCATCCCCCACACCCGTTGGCGCGGTCTGGCCCCGCGTCGCCGACGCAGGTGAATACCTCGGGGGACTCACACTCCCAGATCCCTGTGTCGCAGGTCCCGCAGATCTCACCGGGAGTGCCGGGCAATCGGGCGCATCCCCCGCAGGCGTTGAGCGCCTCTTCGCCGAGATCGCCGGCGCACAGCGTCGCGTTCGGCCCTTCGCACACGGTGGTGCCCGAGCCGCAGGTGCCGCAGCGGTCGCCCGGTCCGTCGTCCAGCAGCTCGCAACCGCCGCACCGATTCAGGGCGTCCTCGCCCAGGTCGCCGTCGCAGACGAGCGCGTCGGCACCGTCGCAGGCCCAGATCCCTGTGTCGCACTCCCCGCATCGTTCACCGGGGACGTTGCGCAGGAATTCACAGCCCCCGCACTCGTTGCGGGCCAGTGGTCCCAGGTCGGCGACACAGGTCTGCTCCCCCTCTGCGCAGGCCATCGTGCCCGAGCCACACGTTCCACACGGATCGCCGTCCAGCACGCCGCACTCGCCGCAGCCGTTCGGACCGAGCAGCTCGACCTCGCAGCCGTCGACACCGTCGAGGTTGCAGTCCGTGAACCCTTCGGTGCAGTCGAGCACGAGACACGCGCTCTCCTCGCAGACCACGTCGGCGTGAACGGCGACGCAGGCGTGCTCACATGCTCCGCAGTGCGCGGGATCCGTGGTCAGCTCGAACCCCTCGTCGACCTCGTCGTCGCAGTCGTCGTCTCGCTCGTTGCACAGCTCCTCCGCGCCGGGAAACACCGTGACGGCCTCGTCGTCGCAGTCATCGCCGCCGCAGACCTCGCGGGCCACGAACCCGTCTTCGTCTTCGTCCCCACATCCGGCACACGCGCCGGCGCTCGGCGCGCAGACGGTCCGTTCGTCGTCGAGGGTGACGCAGGCGAATCCGGTTCGGCAGCGGCCGTCCGGGCCGCATGGCGGGGCGCAGAACCGGCCGTCGTCGGAGTCATCGCACGCGGCGCCCCGACCGCAGTCCTCGTCGCCGTCGCAAGGCACGCACGTGGGGCCGTCGAGGCACGCGCCCGGCGTCTCGTCACCATCGGTCGTGAACTCGACACACTCGGCCGGGGCCAGACAGATCGTGTCACAGGGGGCGGCGCAAAGCGTGCCGACCGCCCCCGGGACGCAGAGCCCACCGGCGCACTCCTCGTCGGACGCACACCCGCAGCCCTCGCCTTCGCAAGGTGGGTCGCCGTCCGCTCCGTCGTCGCCGTCGAGTCCGCCGTCGGTGTCGGGCTCGGCGTCTGCCGGCACGTCGTCGCCCGCGTCTGCGCCGTTGCTGGTCGTCGTGTCGTCAGGAGCGGTGTCGTCGGGCGTGGTGTCGTCGGGCGTGGTGTCGTCGGGCGTGGTGTCGTCGGGCTCCACGTCATCGGGGGCCGCAGCGTCGTCGGTTTCCGCATCGTCGACATCATCGGCGTCCGGCACTCCGCCGACATCGAGCGATCCGCCGCCCTCGGCCGCCCCGCCCAGGTCGATCGGAGCGATCTCCTCGACGGTGTCGCCGACGTCGGGAATGCCGACGAGCGGGCCGTCTCCGTCGCCGCCGCAGGCGCCGAGAAGACAGACGAGCGTTATCGGAATCAGGTAGCGCACCCCACGGAGCGTCGTGAGACGGCGGAGGCGTGTCAAGTCGAAAGGGCAGCCGCGCCTCACCGAGCTCCTGCCCGAGGGGGTCCCGTCGGCGTTCGGGGGCGGCTGGTGCACCAGCTTGGCCAGGTCCATCGGCGACGCCTGCGGCGACGGGGGCCGCTCGCTCTCCTTGTGCGTTTGCTCCCACCCGCTCAGACCGCCGTCGACGTCGTTCTCAAACTCGGATCGGGGAATGTCGTACTGGTTGGTGCTCGGGTTGAAAAACCACTGGCTGTTGGGGCGGTCCGCCTCCTGCGCGTTCCACAGTTTGAGCATCTCCCACGGGTCGTACGGGCGCCCTTGCGGCGTCTTGTACACCCACTCGCCCGGGACAAACTCGCGCAGCGAGATCAAGCATCTCTTCTGATCCTCGTTGTCCGCGTTCCACTTCACGACGCTGACGGCGAGCCCGTCGGCGCCCCTTTGCCGCTTGGGTGGCTCGAGGACCTCCTGGCCGTACTTCGCAATCGGCCCCGTGGGCGGGCCGAGGCTGAGCGCGCCCAGGCTGGGGAGACGCGCCATCCGTTTGCACAGTAGACGCGGCGGGACGTCCGCGTTATCGATCGCGCGCGAATGGGCGGCAAAAAACTCCGGGGCCGGAGTGAGTCCTGAAAAGCAGGAGTTCTAGGACTAGAAATGTACTAGATCCGCGCGTCTAGTCAGTTTCTAGTACTCATACCTTGGCCAAGCCTTGGCCACCATGGCCATGTGG
>PVBE010879246.1_pt1 | contig 41572 bp, 23 predicted proteins | sample 1631181 | NCBI WGS metagenome assembly PVBE01 (sample SAMN08397723, study PRJNA350692) | Marine metagenome, whole genome shotgun sequencing project. | isolation source: water | place: Pacific Ocean | collected 2012-04 | reverse complement strand
GCCCGCGAGGTCCAGCTCCTCGTCGATGCCCCGGATGCCCGCCGCGATGGTGGCGGCAAACGCCAGGTACGGGTTGGCATCCGCGCCGGGCACGCGATTCTCGACACGCAAGCCCTTGCCATGCCCAACCACGCGGTAACCGCAGGTCCGGTTGTCGTGAGCCCAGACCAACCGCGTCGGCGCCCATGAGCCGGGCTGATAGCGCTTGTACGAGTTCACCGTCGGCGCGTAGAGATAGGTCAGCTCCCGGCCGTACTTGAGTTGCCCGCCGAGGAATTGGCGAAACAGCGTGGTCGGCCCCTCCTGATCCGGGTCCCAGAACAGGCTCTCTCCCTCCGCCGCGTCCCACAGGCTGCTGTGGATGTGGAAACTGTTGCCCGCTTGCTCCGCGTTCCACTTGGCCATGAACGTGATCGCGCGCTCCTGCTGGTCGGCGATCTCCTTGGCGCCCATCTTGTAGATCACGTGCCGGTCGGCCATCCCCATGGCATCGGTGTAAGCCAGGTTCACCTCGTGCTGCCCCTTGCCCCACTCGCCCTTGCTGCATTCCACGGTGATCCCGGCGGCGCTCATCTCATTGCGCAGGCGCCTGAGGACGTCTTCATCCCTGCCGGGCTGGAGGATGTGGTAGTCGACGAGGTACTGGGATGCCTGTGTCGGGTCGCGGAACCCAGTGTCGGTGAGGGCGCGGTAGGTATCGTTGAACAGGAAGAACTCGAGTTCAGAGCCCATGTACGCCGACATCCCGCGCTCAGCCAGAGCCTCGAGCTGCTTGGCAAGCACTCGCCGCGGCGACTCCTCGACGGGCGAGCCGTCCTCGTGGGTCAGATCACACAGCGCGATAGCCGCGCCCTCAACCCATGGCGTCGGCCGGAGGGTCTGAAGATCGATCGTGCCCTGGAAATCACCGTACCCCTGCTCCCAGCTCGCGAGCTTGAAGCCCGGCATCGGCTCCATTTCGAGGTCGACGGTCAGCAGATAGTTGCAGGACGCCATCCCCGAGTCGACGATCGTCGACGCGAAGTGATCGCGCGTCATCCGCTTGCCGAGCAGCCGCCCGTAGGCGTCCGGGAAAGCCACAATAACCGTGTCAATATCGCCCGTGGCGAACCACTCCGGTTGCCACGATTCAGACCTGGTCGCGTCGCTCATATCAGCGCCTCACTCGTCGGGTACGGAGACGAAAACGTTCTTGACCTCCGTGTAGAGCCGCATGGCCTCCACGCCGAGATCGCGCCCAAAGCCGCTTCGTTTGAAGCCGCCGAAGGGCGCCTCGATGTGCACGCTGCTGTTCGTGTTGACGCTTAGCACGCCGCTCTCAACGCCGCGGGCGACGCGGAGCGAGCGGGCCACGTCCTTCGTCCATATTGATGCCGAGAGGCCGTAATCGGTGTCATTCGCCAGCGAGATCGCCTCGGCTTCGTTCTCGAACGGAATGACGCACGCGACCGGGCCGAAGATCTCCTCCTGACACGCGCGCGCGCCGCTCGGCAAGCCGTCGATGATCGTGGGCGACAGGTAGTAGCCCTCATCAATCGGGCGATCGCCGCCACAGACGACCCGCCCGCCCTCGCTCTTCGCCAGGGCGATATATCCCTCAACCCGTTCCCGCTGACCGGCCGACACCATCGGACCGATCATCGTGGCATCGTCGAGCGGATCGCCGATCTCTATCGCTTTCGCAGACTCCACGAACGCCTCAATGAACGCATCGTAGACCGACGCCTCCACCAGCACGCGGCTCCGCGCGCAGCAATCCTGACCCGTGTTGGCGAAGACAGCCATTGGCGCCGCCTCGGCCGCCGCCTCCACGTCCGCGTCGGCGAACACGATGTTCGGGTTCTTTCCACCGAGTTCGAGCGACACGCGCTTGATGTCATCGGCGGCGAGTTTCAGAATCCGCGCGCCCGTCGTCGTCTCGCCGGTGAAAGCGATTTTGCGGACCAACGGGTGAGAGACGAGTGCGTCGCCGATCTCAGAGCCCCGCCCCGGCATGACCTGGAGAATCCCCGGCGGGACGCCGGCCTCCATGGCGAGACGCCCGAGTTCGAGGGCGGTGACAGGCGTCAGACTCGCCGGCTTGAGAATGACCGCGTTCCCTGTCGCGAGAGCGGGCCCGACTTTCCAGCACGCCATCGGGAACGGGAAGTTCCACGGGACAATCGCCGCGACCACGCCAATCGGCATCCGGAGCGTGTAGTCAAACCCCTGCGAGGAGACCGGAACCGTGCTGCCGCCGAACTGGCGGATGGCCCCGGCGTAGAACTCCATGCAACTCGCGCCCGCGAGGATCTCGCCGCGCGAGTCGCTCATGGGCTTGCCCACATTCCGCGATTCGAGGACTGCCAGGTCCTCGGCATTCTCGCGGATCAGTTCGGCGAGCCGCAGTAGCACCTTCGAGCGATCCCCGGCCGGGCACGTGCTCCACTCGTTCTCCCGGAACGCCCTCGCCGCGGCTTGAACGGTCTCCTCAAGCTCGTCGGCGCCGGCCGCCGGCAGGCTGTGCCACTCCTGCTCGGTTGCGGGCTCGATCAGATTCAGCCGTCCGCCCGAGGCCTCCGTCCGCCACTGTCCATCAATCAACAATGCGTCTGGCAATCTCGACATCACCAAGCCTCCTCGTAAAGACGCAACATATCGGCCGCCGTACAAGACCGCGGGTTGGTCAGATGGCACCCATCTTCCATCGCCTTGGTGGCGAGTTCGGGCAGGGCGTCTCGAGGGACGCCCAGATCGCGGAGGCGCTGCGTGATGCCAATCGACCGGTTGAACTCATAGAGAGCGTCGGCCACCTGCGCCGCCGGATCGTCGCTCGGGCGCAAGCCGAGCGCGCAGGCGACCCGCTCGTACTGGGAGCTGTCTTCCTCGCCGTTGAACCGCACCGTGACCGGCAGCGTGATCGCGTTCCCAAGACCGTGGTGCGCGCCGAACTCGCTGGACAGCGGATGCGAGAGGGAGTGCGCGACGCCAAGGTCCTTCTGAAACGCCACCGCCCCCATCGACGCCGCGAGGAGCATCATCCCTCGGGCCTCCAGGTCGGTGCCATCGGCAACCGCGCGAGGCAGAAAGTCACGGCAGATCCGGATGCCCTCGAGCGCGATCGCATCACACATCGGATGAAAGACGGGGCAGACGAATGCCTCCATCGAGTGCGTCATCGCGTCCATGCCCGTGGCGGCTGTAAGGTGGGCGGGCAGGCCGACGGTCAGTTCCGCGTCGAGAATCGCCATGTCGGCGAGCAGCGGCGGGCCGCCGACAACGTGCTTGCGGCCGAGCGATGGCACGGTGATAACGCTGCTGCGCCCCACCTCGCTGCCCGTGCCGGCCGTGGTCGGGATCGCGCAGAATGGGGCGAGCGGGCCCTCGATATCGGCGACGGAGATGTCGATGAGGGGAGAGTCCGGGACAGCCACGCGCAGACGCGCGGCCTTGGCAACATCGAGCCCGCTTCCGCCGCCAAGTCCGATCACGCCGTCGCACCCGCTCTCCAAATACGCTGCGAACGCGCCCTCGAGATCCGCCTCGGTGGGGTTGGGGTGGACTCCGGTGAACGTTGCCTGCGAGCCGCCAAACGCGTCTTCGATGGCATCTTGGGCGAGCCGGAACGCGTCCGTCCGCGCGAGCCCTTCATCGGTGACAAGCAGTGGCCGCGCCACGCCCGTCATGTCGGCAAACTCGCCCACGCACGAGCGAGCGCCTGGACCAAACCGCATTTGCGTCGGGAAACTGAAGTTGGTGATCTCTGCCACAACGGGCCTCCGCTTGGTGTCTTTCACAACCTTCGATTCGGGACCGTAGCCTGCCCGTTCCTTCACCCATCACTGCCGACCTGCCCTCAACCCGAGAGTCCCGACGGCCGCGGGCGCGCGTTCGCAGTCGCTACGGCATTAGCCTGTCGGCGACCGCCTTCTCGCCGTAGGTCTGCTGGATGTCGTGCTGGTAGTTCTGTTCGTCTACCCGCGGGTGGGCCTGCACGAAGTACTCGCCCGTCTCCGGGTCGATGAACACCTGGGCAAACTGGCCGTCATGCGCGTGCGATGCGCCCATCTGGTGGTACGTCACGCCGCCTTGGGTCTTGTAGAGCGACTTGTGCTTGTGCCCCTCGAAGACGCCCACAATCTGGTCGGCGTAGCGCTCGAATATCGTCTCGAAGAAGTTGCCCGCCGGCCAGAACTTGCGGTTGTCGGAATCGATCCACTGCTGGCAATCCTCCTGCTGAAACCCCAACGCCTGGTGGATGAAGACCACGGTTGGTCTGTCGGTTTGAGCCAGGTCCTGCGTTAGCCACTCCTGCTCCCGCCCGAAGTCATCGGCGAACGCCGCGGCGGCCAGGGAGATCCATCCATCGAGAACGCAAATGTGGAACCCGTGGACATCGAAGCTATACCAACGCTCCTGCATGTCCCACGCGCTCAGCAACCCCTCCCAGGTGAGCAGTTTGTAGACCTCAATCGGGATGCACTCGTGGTTTCCGATGACGTAGTAGTGCGGGGCCTTCAACTCGCCGACGGCCGCCTCATAGCGCTCTGCATCCGCTTGCACCTCGTGGTCTTCGCCCCCGCTGACGTTATCCCCGAGAGACATCACGAAGTCGGGCTGAATCGTCAGGGCATTGATGCGTTCCACGATCTGCGGCAGGTACACGAGGCTGCCGGTGCGAGTGTGGGCGTCCGGAATCACAACGAAGTTCAACACGCGGTCATCAGGCGCATCCTGGGCGCGACCGTTAACACACCCGACCATCGTGATCGCACCCGCCAACAGCCATAATTCCATTCTCATGTGAGCCTCCCGCCTTCGAATTGGAAACCGGGGATTACAGAGCCCCCGCCGAACGGATGCGGCGCCTACTCGAACACAATCCACCCTCGGCTCAGCGGATCCGCGTGGGCGGCGATGCTCGGGAACCAGGCGGAGATCTCAGGATCGTCGCCCTGCACGTTGCGGATGAAGTCCATCATCAACAGCGGATGGTCACTTGGATCGCAGCCGAACTCCCTCAAGGGCAGGCGCGTCTCGGCGGTCCAACGCCCATCCTCGACCGTAGCCGCCCACTCGCAGTCGAAGTTCCGGCTCAGAGCCTCCGCGTAGCTCTCCGTGTCGACCTTCTTCCAGTGATCGAAGAACGCTCCACGCGCGTTGATGATGAACTGCACGTAGGGCGTCTCCGCCATCTCCGGGTTGATGAACATCTCCACCGAATCATCATGCCACGTGTTGCCGTCGCGAGGCGCCGATTCGGTCTTCAGGTTGGTCGTGTCCTGCTCGCACTCGAGCGCCACGAACAGATTCGCCCCATCATGGACCAGTCGCACGCGAGTGGCATGGTCGGCAGGAGCGCTCTCGCCATACTTAATGAAGTCGCCCAGCACATCGGCGTCCTTCCACGCGTCGTCATCGATCACCCCGTCGACCGTGGGAGCCGTCGGCGTCCTCACCACGGTTGCGACCTTCAGAGCCATGCCGCGGATCCGACTGACCGACAGTCTGTACGAATCAGAGCCTGCCGTGCCGAAGGTCTCGGTCACGCGGGCATCAATGGCGCTGCGGACCGCCACGGCATCGACCGACCCGCCCTGCCGCGCGCGCTCGATCTCGGCGTTGGCGAGGTGGGCCGCGCACCAGCGGCTGGCGTTGGTGACGGCGCCGGCTTTCAGGCGCGCGAACCAGCGCTGGGTATCGTGGTAGGCGATGCGATCGTCCCCAACCTTGCCTTTGACGAAGGCATCGATGTCAGCCACCGTTGAGCGGTCGGCGGCCTCGCGCATGGCGGCGGCGATGTCCGCAATGTCGCCACCTTCGTCGATCAGCTCCTGCACGTTGCCGCTGGCGTGGTAGTTGCCGGCTAGCAGCAGCGTTATGTCCCAGGTCTTGCGGAAGAAGTGGATCCGGTCCTTGACCAGGGCGTCCTTGGCGAGGCGGGCGGCCTGATCCAGGTAGCCGGTGCATTCCTCGAGTATATGACTCGGGAAGATCCCGAACTGGGCGGGATCGCCGGCCAGGCGGTAGGCCCAGTGCCCCGTGCCCTTCTGCTCCTCACGCCACGCCCGCTCGCAGCGAGCAAAGTAAGCCTTCATCGGCCCGGCCGCTTCGCGAAACATCCGCTCGTTCCACTCATCCGTCAGGGCATCCACGTCCACATCGGGGTCCCAGAGAATGCGAGACATCACGTACAGCTTGTGCCCGTCCAGACCCCAGTTCGGGTAGACCTCCGCGTAGAAGCCCCGCACGCCATGATCGACGGCGTGTTGGATGGCTCCCTGGAACAGGTGGTTGTAGATGCGCGGAACCGCGAACCCCATCCCGTAAGCGTAGTCGTAGATGCCCATCTGGCTCGTCGAGCGCGACCACCGGTTCAGCATCTGCTGGTCCTGCCGCTTGAACCTATGGTCCCAGTAGTCCGCGCGGTTGCTGGTGAAGTATGGGATGATGTTTCGGTGTAGCTTCATCCCGACAGGGGGCAGGATTGCGGCTGAGTAAGCCAGACAGCCCAGCATCTTGTCGGGGTGGTCCTGCTCGAGGTTCTCCGCGACGCGGTTGAGCCACGTGTAGTACAGGTGCGACTTGTCGCCCGAGAAGCCGTGCCAAGTCGGCATGGGGCGGTCAACTGTCTTGCAGGTGGCGCACTCACAGTAGCCCGCGCCGTCGTTTATGCCGTAGGAGAAGGACTCGAGACTCGAGTTCGCCGCGAAGGCCTCGCGGGCCGCGTCGGCGGCGACTTGCACGGTGCCCGGATCGGTCATGCACGGTTGCCAGCTATGGTCGTCCTTGCCGGGGCGGTAACGCTTCTCACCGTGGATTGGGAAGTACTCCGGGTGCTCATCGAAGTACTTGTCCGCCGGGAAGATATTCAGCAGGTTGTGGTGGAAGGCATACCGGCCATGGATGCGCTGTCGGAGGCTCCAGGCGCCGCCATAGTGCGCGCCACTCCACAGTCGGGACAGGATCGCTGGGCTGTAGACGTGCTTGCCGGAGGGCACGACGATCGTGTCGCGAGTCGGAACGTCCTCCCCGAGCGGGCCGGGGATGAGCCACCGCACGCCAACGTAGTCCTCCAGGAACTGACACGCGGCCCAGTAGGTAGACCATGGCTGCGGACCTGCCAGCATCACCCGGTCTTCCTCGACGACCACCATGTACGCATCGCGGTCAAGCCCGCGCAGATCCGCGCGGAGGGCGCGCTCAACGGCCCGGCACTGGCCGACGTAGATCGGAAGCTTGCCTTCGGGATCGAAGTCGCGCTCGGAGACCACGTCGAAGTCCTGCCCCGTGGACGTCTTTAGGTAAGCCGCCAGGTCCTGGTAGGCCGTGACGCCCTCGCCACTGGCATTTCGGCCGTAGACGATGACAGCCTTCTGCCCACCGTCAAGGACGGGGAAATCGGCCGCCAGACACGGCGCCGTCAGAACGACCACCAGCAAGCAATAGGTAAGCGCGCGCATTTACGTCCTCCTTACGGCGAGCTGCCGGGTGTCCTCACTCTTCCATCGGCCACAGTCGATACAGAAGCACGGCCACGTCGCCCGGGAACTCCGCCTCCGAGCCGATGGAGAACTCGACGGTGTTCTCGCCGGGCTTGAGCCACAGAGCCTTCCCATCCACCTCGATCGACTTCCCCGGCTCCATGCCGACGGGCCAGAACGTCGCGCCGGCGGGTCCCTCGTGAGTGACCGCCTGCCCGTGCTCCAGACTCACGGGGAAAACGATGCGCTCGCCGTTAACAACAAGAGCGGGGTCACGCAGCGTGGGCGCGGTCGCCAGGCCCGTGAGGGCCTTCACGTCATCAAACCGCACCTCGACCGACGCGTCCTGCTCGAGGCTGTTGAAGTAGAAGAGCAGATACTCCACCCGCGATGCGTCAAACCCCTCCTCCGGCAGCGCGAACGTCCGCAGCGACCAGCCGGTGAAGTTGATGGGGGCAATGTAGTCGGCATGCCCACCCGCCGTGTCACGGAGCTGTATGCGCACGCTCTGCTCCTTGGCATCACCATGGATCCACAGCCCGATGCCGCGATACTCGCTGAGGTCAAGCGGCGTGTCGAACCGGCGGCCGATACCCGACCACCCACCATAGCCGCCCGCGTTCTCGGCCGCGTACGTCAGGCACTGGTCGCCCGCCTTCGCGTCGCCGGATGGGGCGAAGCTCTGCGTGACGCCGCGCCTTGCCGGGCCAGTATCTGTGAGCACTTTCTCGGCGCCGAGCACGTACTTCTCGTACTCGTTATCCCCACCGAGCTGATACAGGCCCGCGTCATCAAAGGTCTCGATGGTCAGAGCGCCCGGGTCGTTGTAGCCAGAGTATGAGACGTCGCGCTTCCCGCGCACGATCTCAACGCCCAACTGGCACGGCTCCGCCAGGTCGTTGGTGATCGTCCAGGCGTTCTGCCCGCCATCCAACACGTCCACGGTGCGCGGCTCCTCGTAGGCGGCTCTGTATAGATCCCAGCCATCGTCGGCACTGCCAAACAGCCTGAAGTCCTTGCCCGGCTCTTGCAGCCTGTCTCTGATCGCCTCGGAGAAGTAGTCCGTCTCTCGGCACTGCTCGTAACGGCTGAGCATCTCAAACGTCGGTCGGGCGAGAGGCAGCGCCTCGAGCGATGCCCGCGAGCACTCGATGGAGATAGACGCGTTGATCCCCAACGCCTTCGCGCGAACGTACTCGATCTGATCGGGACGGACGTCCTTGAACATGTAGTACCAGCCGATGTCAGACCGCGTGAAGTTCGCCCGCTGACCGAGAATGCCGGGCCACCGATCGTCGAGGTAGCCCTTGATGTCGCCATGACCATCGGCAGACGCGCTGCGGGGCGTGAGGTGCCACAACATGTCAGAACCCGTGCCCGTGCTGGTCTGGTAGAGCACGTCCTTGTCGAACTTCTGGTAGTGCTTGAGGTGCATCGTGTTGAGGTAGTACCAGCGGTCGAGGTAGACGTCCTGGATGCCGTCGCTGGCATCGAAGTAGACCATGTCGAGGTCGCACTCGTTGACGAAATCGGCGAAGTTCTGAGTGAGTTCATCGGCTAACGTGCTGTCAGCATCCACCAGGAAGAAACCCCACATCGCCAGGAGATGCTTCGCCTCCGCGCCGACGGGATGCGCGCCGGCAGTGGTGCCGAGAGCGCCACGCTGACAGCCCACAAACCGAAACGGCGGCCCTGCTTCCACATCACTGTAGCGGATGATCTCATCGCCGAGGCGCAGATAGTGCCCAGGAAATGCCTTCGTGCGCACGGCCCTGGGCGGAGTGCGCTCCGGCTGTCCCGCGAGCGTAATGGTTGTCGCCGTTTCGTCCACAGCCTCTGCTAGCGGCGGGCATGGCACGAACGCCAGCCGATCATCCGGAGTGGGCGTGACGTATGGGTCGTTGGCCGAGATCGACGGGCCGAAGACATGCACGCCCGCGTCCAGCCCCGCCGCGTGGATCTTGTCGACGGCGCGCTTCACGCTCTCGATGCCGTCAGGGAAGTTCGTCGTGTTGATGTCGTAGTGACCGTGGTTAGCCAGGAAGTCGTTCTTCAGCATGATGATCGTGCCGAAGCCGCCGAGTTTCGCGTACTCGATCAGCGTGTCGATGTCGGCCTCTTTGACACCCGTCCCGAACAGGTACGATTCGTACGCGCGATCCGAGAACCGAGCCCACTGACCATCCAGCATCGGACTGGGGAGGCCATTCGCCCGCTCTGCGTCCATGATGGCGGCATTAAAGGCGTCTCGCGGCGCGCCGATCAGCGCGAACCCGGCCCCGACCATCCCGTGAAGCCGAGTGCATCCCGCGCGCAGGCTGCGGACCTTGGCGCCGCGCGACGCAGCCAGGTTCCGCGTGTTGGCGGTCGTGCCGAACAGGCACGCGCCGAACGCCTCGTCATAGGTCGCGTTGAAGGCCGGGGCGATCGTGTCCAAGGCCTGGATTGGGAACTCGATAGTCAATGAGTCGACATCATCAGGCGCGACCGAGAGCACCTCAAACAGGAAATGCGTTCCGCGCGAGGCGACGCGGAGCGACACCGTGACATCCGGATCGATGAACTCGGCGTTGAGGGTATCCCCATCGAGGCTGAGACGATGCAAGGGCACCGCGATCCCCTGGCGCTCAATCGCGAGCAGGGCAAAGGGAGCGTCCGCGCTGGCGTAGTCTTGGCCGGATGCCTTGGAGCGGAACTCCTTGACGACTCCACCACCCGATATCGTGACCGTGACGTGGTCGTTCTCCAGGCTGATGTCAGGCCCCAACTCCGCAACCTCGGGTCGCGCGAGCGGAGTGATCTGAACGTCATCGATGTCCACCGACATCCCGTTGCTCGCGTACAGGGCCAGGGCGCTTCGGAGGTAGCCATCTCCGCCGGGCTGGTAATATCCCGCGAACCTCCGCCACTCGTTCCCGGCCGACGTGCCGTGCAGAACGGATTGCCCGCCGATCGGCGCGTCCTCGTAGTACTCATAGAAGTGGCCCATCACCGGGCCGCCGCGCACCCAGACGGAGACCTCGTACCATTGACCGGCTTGAAGGCCGGCGCACACCTGGTAAAGGTGGCTGTGGCCCCCCTGCGGCGCGGTGATCCGAGCGCACTGCCCCCCGGAATGGGGGGCGTCGGTGGAGATCGCAAGCTCACCGGTATAGGCGGGGTTCAGCGTCCAGCCCTCGGGGATTTCGCCCGGCTCGCCCACTCGCCAGCCGCTGAAGAGCCCCTCGGCGTCGACCGTCGCGGCCACCGAAAACTCGAAACCTGGGTTCAACATGAGATTGCCCTGCTGCGTCAGCGCGGGCGTGCCAATCAGAGCGACAAGCAACACGCAGCCTCCGTAGCGTGGCATGCGCGCGTGTCCTGGCGAGTAGCGTGTCATCCGAGCCTCCCTAACGTGGCCCTCAGTCGGGCCCTGTGCCAAGCCGTTCCTCCACCGTGGCCGGTTATCCTGGTAAGCCGATGGGATGCAGTGTATCGGTGTCTGCGGACAGGCGTGCAGGTTCATGGCGTCCACGCGCCCAAATCTCGCGGAGAATGGGTGTCTGGTCAACGACCGAAGCACGGGAGCCCACCTGATGACACGGTGCTGCCCAAGGGTCGGCTATGTGGCGGCGACGCTGCTGATACTCGTCTCGACCTGCCTCGCGGGAGAGAACGACTGGCCCGCGTGGCGTCAGAACACCGCGCTGACGGGTCACACGCCTCTCAAGGGCGACATGACTTCAGCCCCGCGCGTGGCGTGGACATTCCCTCTGACCGGCATGAAAGGCCTGCTGGTGATGGAGCCGGGCCAGCCGGGCGTCCGCGCCGCCGACCGGCGCTCCGGGCAGTTCGGCGACGATTACCTCTCGCAGGCCTCCGAGCAATGGGGCATGCAACCACACGTCTACTCGCTCCCAAACGGCGAGCGGCTCGTCCTCACCGAGACGGCCGAGAAGCGCTGCGGCCGCATCCACCCCGGGCTTCCCGAGCCCCAGCAGGTGGTGATGACCGGCAAAGCCGCCGACGCGCGAATCCGTCTTTACGCGTGGGACACCCCGGACGGGCAGAAACGAGAAGTGTGGTCCTCGCCCGCCGGCAAGGTCGCGCACGAACGGTGGAACATCTGCTTCGGCGACATCGACGCGGACGGTGTTGAGGAGATCATCGCGGCGGGCCACGGCGGGGTGATGTGCTACGATCCTCGCGACGGCACGCTCGAGTCAGAACTTCACTACGGGCACCGAAGCCGGGGATTCGTCGGGGTCGCTGACATCGACGATGACGGGGCGGTAGAGTTCCTGGACATCGGGCTCTTCCAGATCGGGATCGAGGTCTGCGACTACCAGGACGGTGAACTCAAGCTCCTGTGGGGCGACAAGATCGAACTCGATATCTTCGCGCATCCGCGGATGATCAACACGCCGTTCGATGCCCTGTGCGACCTCCAGGGCGATGGCCAGATGTACGTTGTCTACAACATGTACAATGACGAGACCGACCGGCAATGGCACCTGATCGTCCGCGACGCAATCTCGGGCGAGGTCCGGTGGGATATTCCGCGCTTCTTCCTCAACGATTCGGTCGATCTCGATGGCGACGGCGTCCGCGAGCTGGTGGGCATCCACACGGAGGGGCGCTTCTGTCAGGGCTTCGGCCCGGCGTCCATCGCGCATCTGGGGCCAAGCGGGTTGGAGGAGCTGTGGACGCATCCGGAGGCGCGTTGGCCTCTGAGACAGGTGCTGGATATGCCGCGCGATCGCAGCACGTTCCGGTCCGCCGGCGGCCACGTGCAGGTCTGCCAGGGCGACCTCGACGGCGATGGGCGGACGGAGCTGCTGTTCAGCGAGATGCAGAAGGGTGGAAGCGGCCGCGAAGTGTTCGGCGTAGTCGGCCCGGACGCCGATGGCGGATACGAGACGGGCTGGACGGTGTCGGCGCCCGCCGGCACGCGCAATGCCGTGCAGGCCATCGCGGATATCGACGACGACGGCGCCGACGAGGTGCTCCTTGAGTGGCGCGCCAACGGCCGCGGGGCGCTCCGCGCCCTCGGCAACGGCGCGCGGCCGAGGATCGTCAGCCACCAGCCGCTGATGCCCCGCCTTGGCCCGCCCATCGCCGCCGATCTCCACGGACGAGGCCGATTGAGCGTGCTGGCCACCTCCGCGGTCGACGAAGTTGTAGCCATCGCGCCCCCGACCGCATCGAAGCCCAGCGCCGGGCCGCGCGAGCTGTGGCGGCATCCGGGGCGCGGCACGAACCGCACGAACAGCCTGGCCGCCGCCGACCTCGACGGCGATGGCGAGTGCGAGGTCCCGGTCGTCGGAGAATCACCGACCGGGCAGGCCAGGATCAGCGCTCTCGACGGCGACGGAAAGACCATCTGGCACCGGGACTTCGATGAAGTCCATGGACAACGCTACATCTTCCGGATGGGCGGCATCAGCCACCTGTTCACCGGCCGTCTGACCGATCCGGGCCGCAGCGACGTCTACGTCTCCCTCCTGCGCAGCATCATGCACAGCGACATCGGCATCGCCCTCCGAGGCACGGACGGCGCGCTGCTATGGCGCCGCGACAAGGCCAGCAACATGGGCTACGCGGGAAGCGGGCTGGCGTTCGCCGATCCGGATGGCGACGGGTTGGACGACATCTTTTGCGGTTACCCGATCTGCTACTGGAGGGCCGACGGCACGACGGGCGAGGTCCTGTTCTTCAACAATCCGGGAGATGTGCTGCCCGGCTGGCCGGCCTACGCGGTGCCCGTCGTCACCGACTTCGACGGAGATGGCGAGGCGGAGGCGTTCTTCCCCTCCCAATACACGTGGGGGTTGCTGGATATAGACGGCGCGCACATCTGGAACCTCGAGGAGGGCGATCTGCCCAGCGGCCTGATGCCCGGTATCGGCGACGTGGATGGGGATGGCAAACTCGAGATCGGCGCCCCGTTCCGTGACGGTTTTCGCTGCTACGACGCGGCAACGGGCGAGTTAAGGTGGAAGATCGCCGTGCCGGGCGGACCGTATGCCGGCATCCTTTCGGCGGATGTGGACGGCGACGGAAGCGACGAGTTCCTCTTCGCCGCCGGACAGAGAGTCGTCGCGGTCGGCGCGAGCGGGGGAAGTGGACGGATCGTCTGGGAGGCGGAGTTCCCCGCGCGCGTGAGCGAGCCGAGCTTCGCCGACGTTGACGGCGACGGGCTGGGCGAGGTGCTGCTCACTTGCGCTGATGGGAATCTGTACTGCCTGGGATCGGCGGAATAGGAGACATAGCGATGCCAAACGCCAGACGCGAGTTCCTGGACCAGTGGGGTGACCATGGTGATGCTGTCATCGTGGACACGCCCAAGCCCTGGCGGCTGGTCCTCTGGGAGGCCGCGCAGTACGTCCCAAGTTGGGACCTCGGCGGCGACGTGTGGTTCACGCCCGAATGGTTCGAGACAGCCTCCGCCGAGGACCATCAGTGCTACGAGCCGATCATGGACAAGGAATGCCGCTACACTCGCGCGGGCATCGTCGAGGGTGGACCGGCTCGGGCTCGGGTCGAGTGGAGCTACGCGCTCTGCGACAACCGATACCGGGTGTTCAACGGCAATTCCACGGCGGACGAACAGTACGCGGTCTACCCGGATGGGATCGCAGTGCGCCGGCTGACGGGCTGGCCCGGTGATGAATCCGCCCACGGCCTCAATCCGGTCTACTGGGAAGTCGGCGAGTTCATCCTCATCACCGGTCCTGGCGTGGGTCCCGACCAGGCCTTGGAGCCAACGTGCTTCACGTTCATGAACACCTCCGGCGACGAGATCCGCTGCGAGTGGCCCGAGATGTTCGGGCAGGACCCGTCGGGCGTTCCGCCCCTATGCGTGTCTCATCCGGAGATCGTCGAATGGGACGCCTACATCGGCGTGGTCCATCTCAAGGACAGGCCAAACGTGTTCATCGCAGTGCCGCATGATCCCAAGCTCTTTCCCTACGCGGCGTGTTCCACGTGCGGGGCGCCCCACCCGGAGTTCAAGCCCTTCCCCGGTGGTCGTAGCTACGCCCACTGGCCCGCCAACCCAACCACCGACTTTGTCGGCTGGACTCAAGCCACGCCCGAGGATACCGTTGCCCGCCCCTCCCACACCAGCTTCGTGACCTTCGGCTACAGCTACGGCGGCGAGACGCCTCGGCGGGGCAGCTCGTGGGTATACCTGACCGGGGCCATCGAGGGAGATGATCTTGGCCCGCTACGCGATACCGTTCGCGGCTGGCTCAACCCCGGTACTGTGAGGACGAACCACCTCTGGAATGGCTTCGCGTACTCGGAGCGGGCCCACAAGATCCTAAGGCTGAGCGATGAGCCATACCAAATCAGGATCGAGACGGACGGGCCGATCGTCCGCCCCGTCTTCGGCTTCGACACGGCCTTCCGCGTGGCCGAGGTCCGGCGCGGCGAGGCGGCGTTGCCGCCGGACGCATACCGGTGGCATACGTACCAGGGCGAGACGGTCCTCTGGCTCGATATACAAGCGGAGAAGCAACTCGACGTGGAGGTGGTACCGGAATGAACGCACCCGAGCGCGCGATTGACGTGCCATGCCGTTACTACCGCGTCTACACAGACGAGGACGTCCCTTGCGTCGAGCCAAACTTCGGCTTCGTGGAGCGCGCGCTCAGCGTTCCCGTGGAGCAAGCGGCGCTCGTGCTGGTAGATGTCTGGAGCACCCATTACATCGATAGCTGGCTCGCCCGCGCGGCCGAGATCACCAAGACCAAGATCGTTCCACTCGTCGCCTCGGCCAGGGAAGCGGGGCTGACGGTGATCCACGCGCCATCGCCGTCCATCGTCGAGAAGCGCGGCTATCAGACCGCCAAACCGGAACTCGCGGTCTCTGAGCCTCAGACCGATGACTGGCCGCCTCCTGCGTTCCGTGGAATCTATCGCGGCGGCGAGCACGCCGCCTTCGGACGCATGTCCGAGCCGCGCCTGCCGGCCGTATACGAGCGCTACGAGGTAGAACTCGACATCGCCGAGGAAGTGCGGCCCGTTGCGGATGATCTGGTGATCTCCACCGGCCCCGAGCTGCACGCGGTGCTGCGAGAGCGCGGGATCCTGCACATCTTCTACGCGGGCTTCTGCGCCAACTGGTGCCTGATCGGGCGAGACTACGGGATCCTGGCGATGAACGAACGCGGCTACAACATCATCCTCGTGCGAGACGCGACGACGGGGATCGAATCCCACGACACGGTCGACGCGCTCACCGCCACCGAGATGACCATCCGAGAGATCGAAACGAAGAACGCGTGGTCGGCGACCACCGAGGCGGTGGTCGCCGCCTGCGAACGCGCTAGGTGACCAGCCGCCGGAACGGTTCTTTGCGAATGTCGCATTCGAGGGCGTCGTCGACCGAGCCGGCGTCCAGAGCGCCCCGGATCACCCCGAATGCCTCCGCCGCGGTGTCGCCGGTTCGTTGGATGTCCTCATCCGTATGGGCAAGACAGGGCCTGAAAACGGTGTGGCAGTGCACGCCCCGCTTGGCCATCTCCTGGATGAAGAGCGTGTTGACCTTGGGCCGGAGGGACTCGTCCGGGAGCGCCAAGTGTAGGTAGGGACTCGCAAAGACGCCTTTGCACTCGCCGCTCAGCCCGGCCCGAGTGATGGCCTGGTTGAGGGCGGCCCGCAGCGCTTCGCCGATGCTGTGGAATCGGCGGGCCGAGTCTCGCTTCTTCAACTCGCGGATGGTAGTGAGCGCCGCGGCAAGGCCGATGTTGTCGCTCCAATACGAGCTGGAGATGAACATCCGGCCGGCGCTCTCCATGACCGCCCGCGAGCCGACAACAGCCCCCATCGCATACCCGTTGCTGATCGACTTGGCGAGGACGGTCATGTCGGGCGTCACGCCCAGATACTCCTGGGCACACCCGGGCGAGACACGGAATCCGCAGGAGACCTCATCGAAAATGAGCGTGACGTCGTGAGCGCGCGTTAGCTCCTGGACGCCCTCCAGGTAGCCCGGCTCGGGCAGATCCGACCGCATTGGCTCCATCATGACGCAGGCCAGGTCGCCCCGATGCTCCTCAAGGAGATCGCTCAGCATGTCGAGGTTGCCATAGCTGAAGGGGATAGCCGTGCCGGCGAGAATCTCGGGTACGCCGATCGGCTCGATGCCCGCGAACGGGTATTCGCCGCTCTCGGGATCGCAGAGGTAGTTCGCCGACTGATACCAGTCATGCCAACCGTGATATCCACAGAACAGGACCTTGTCGCGCCCGGTCCCGCCTCTCGCGATTCGGATCGCGGCGGCACACGCATCTCCCCCACCCTTGGTGTAGCGCACCATCTCGGCGCTGGGAATCGTCTCCACGAGTTCCTCAGCCAGTTCCAACTCAAGCGGGCTGTTGACCGAGTAGAGGCTGCCCCGATCCACCTGCTGCTTGACCGCCGCGTCAACCACGTCGTCGGCATGCCCGAGGATGATAGCGGTGAACGCGCAAACCCAATCGAGGTACTCGTTGCCATCCACATCCACGAAATGGGCGCCCTTCGCCTTCTCCGCGTAGACTGGGCTGATCCCGCTGGCGAACTGGCTGGCCCTGCGGCTGATGAGCTGCGTCCGGCCGGGGATGAGGTCCTCGGCCCTCTCGTAGATCTCCATCGATCGCCGCACAGAATGGTGCGTGGGCATCTCAGGACCTCGCTTTCCAGTTGAAGGTCATCATTGCGCTCCGCCACGCTCTCTACCGATCTCCGCCTCCCGCTCCTCCACGTATCGTCTCAGTTCCGCCAGCCGGTCATCGGGGACCTGCGGCGTGTGGCTGGCGATGAGATCCTCGGCGCGGGCGTGCGCGAGATCGAGCGCCAGATCATCATCCTTGCCCGGCGCGAAGACGGGGAGCAGGTCGCTCTCGTAGTGCTCATCCGTCCGCATGTGCTTAAGGGTCAGGTCGTCCATCAAGTAGTTCCCGCCCGGCCCTTGCGCCGCGATGGACTGGACCGACAGCTTCTCGTCGGTGACATCGACCCCGGCCCGGTAGCGATGGATGCGCTCAACCAACTCATAGTGGAGCACAATCTGCTCCGCGCTCATGCCCGATGCATTCGCGTTGGATCCCAGCCCCGCGATGACCGTCGCGGACGTCAGCACCGAGTATGCGGCGCCAAGCGCTGTCTCCACGCCGTTCTGGTAGTCGAATTTCGAGACGTGCGTCGCGAACGTCCCGCCGAACCACGGAATCTTGTGGTAGTCCTCGGCGATCTCGATGTACGCGAGGTGCAGGATGTCCTTGATGGGCCCCGTGTAGCTGAAGCCTCCCGACGCCATCTCCATCGGGTGCGCTCCCGCCGCGTAGAACATCGGCGCGCCCGGGGCCAGCGTCTGATGTGCCGTTACGAAGAAAGCGTTCTCAGCCTCGCAGAGCGCGAGCGTGCCCGCCAGCGAATACGGCGACGTGCCGCCCGCGATCGGGCACGGACCGCAACGCATGACCACGCCATGGTCGAGGAAGTAGCGAAGCATCGTGGCCGCCCCGTCAGGGAACACCAACGGGCTGACCGTGGCGACATACCCCTGAAGGATCGGGTTGTCGCTCAGGCTGCCGCCGGCCATGATCTCAGACATCTCCACCCAGAGCCTGGCTGTCTCCATGTTGCTCGGAGCCGCGCAATAGCTGGCCGCTTGGTTGGCCATGAACGTCTCGAGACCCCTGATCTCCGAGAACTCGTCCGGCACGTCCGACAGCGCGTGCTCCATCTTGTACATGCTGTCCACCAGCGGGAGCGCGTCTCCGAGCTTGGCATGTCGCTCGATGTCGGCCAGCCTCGGTGGGCGCGGGCCTTCCTGGTAATCCACGATGATCGGGTCGAGGATGAGCGACCCGTAGTAGCGGCTGTCACCATGGCAGTGGAGTTCTTTGCCGTTGACGCACTTGAGGACGGGTTCTCGCCCCACGGAGGCGTATGACTCTCGCGCCAGCTCCCTCGGAATCCGCACGATCCCCGAGCCATCGTCCACCTCGCATCCACGCTTCCTCAGATCATCCCGAAGCCGGGCATTATCGCACCGGATGCCCACCCGCTCGGCAACCTCGAGGCCGGCGTGGTGGATCTTCTCAGCATCGCCCTCCGACAGGACCTGAGTCCTGAGTCTCAGCATCGACAATCCTCCCGCGGTCGCGTGCGGCGTTTAGAAGCGCAAGTCGCGCATCTGGTCGACGTAGTACTTGTAGTCCTCGAGGGGAACCCCCGGCGTGATGAAGTGGTCCGGCATCGGCACGAAACCGCCGTCCTTCATCAGCGGCACGCGGCGTTCGATTTCGGCGTCGATGGCCTCGCGGCCCTTCTCAAGCTCGAGCTTGTCGATGCCGCCGATGATGCGGAGTTCCTTCCCGTAGCGCTTGCGCAGCGCCATTGGGTCGGCCTGCCAGGTGCCGATCTCTATAGGGAACTGCACGTTGACGCCCGCCTCGAGCCAGTCCGCCAGCAAGGGCTCGACGTAACCATCCGTGTCGATGCCAAGCAGCGTCACGCCATGCTCCTCCAGTCTGTCGCGCATCTTCCGGTAGCCGGGCGCGACGCACCGGTTGAAGATGTCGGGACTCACCAGCGGCCCGTTCTTGCCACAGATGTCCTCCCAGCCAAAGCCCATGATGGGCTTCACGTTCATCTTGGGCAGCACGTGGTCGATGCCCCAGCAGCTCAGCTCGGCGAGCGTATCGACCATGTCGGCGAAACAGTCCGGATCGTCGTACATGAGGTACGACATGTTGACGACGCCCATCCAGTTGCGTATCCAACCCATCATGGACGCGCAGCCCACGACGATGGGGAGGTCGGACTGCTCGACGTGCGCGATGTGGGCATCGAGATTCTCGGGGATCCGGGCGGGATCGGGCTGGAGGCGCTTCTTGAATTCGGCCCAGTCCCGCGCGGTCTTGAGCGTGTGGTCGATGTAGTGCGGTATGCAGCTCTTGTGCTTCCAGTCCTGCTGCACCACGCCATAGGCATCGCGGAATATCCGGTACTCGTCCGTGTCCTCAAGCGTCTCCGTCTCAAAGACCGGGAAGAGATCCAAGTTGACGCCCACGTGGGTATACATGGGGCCAGCATCAAGGTACTCGTTGAGATTCGTGCCCTCCGGCAGGCCCTCATCCGCCCAACGTTTCAGCGTTTCATCCCAAGCCGCCCAGTGGATCGCGGGCACTCGGTCGAACTCACCGTAGAACAGAATCTCCTGCCACAACTCGCGAGTGGTCATGTTGCATCTCCCTCAGTTTACGTCTTGCTGAACCCCACGTGGCCCGCCGTGATGCCTCCGTCGACCACCAGCACCGAGCCCGTGCAGAACGACGCCTCGTCGGAGGCCAGGAACAGCGCCGCGTTGGCGATCTCAACCGGCTTGCCGACCCGCCGCAGGGGGTACAGCTTCGAAATATCATCCAACACGCCGGGGTTGGCCGCCTTCATCGGGTCCCAGTTTTCCGTATCCGTAGTTCCCGGACAGACGGCGTTGACCCGGATGCTGTGCTTCCCGTATTCCGTTGCCAGGGAGCGGGTCATGCTAACGATCGCTCCCTTGGCCGCCGTGTAAAGGTGTTCCGGGCCAAAGCCCATGAGGGCATTGATCGATGAGATGTTCACCACGCTACCGGACGCCTGCTCGATCATGGATGGCAGCACCGCCCGCGTGCAGTTCCAGGCGCCTCTCAGCGCGACCTCGATGGTCATCCACGATCCGCTGTGGACTACCTCGGGGGCACAGATCGCGTTGTTGACTAGGATATCGATGCGGCCTAGCTCCCCTAGCGTGAACTCCGCCAACGCCTGCACCTGGTCCTCCCGCGTCACGTCGCACTCGCACAGGTATGCAGTCTGCTGCCGCGAGCGGATCGCGTCAACGACCTCCTGCCCCTGTGCTCCGTCGATCTCCGCGACAACAATGGCCGCGCCCTCGTCGGCGAACCGATCGGCGATCGCGCGCCCGATCCCTCTCCCGCCCCCCGTGACGATCGCGACCTTCTGCTCAAGACGCATTGTGAATGTCCCTCCCCTCGATAGACGAGCCCATCCTGCGTTGGTGTTCGGGGCCTCTCCGCATCGCGCGGATTCGCGCCGGGCGTCTCGCTCGTTCGCCGTGATGCGGCGAGCTGCTCTCGCAGGTACTCGTCAGACCGGAAGTCGACGTCCATCCCTACCTACACCGCCTATGTCTCCCAAGTGCTTTGCAGGCGGCCAGAGCTCCCCAGCTTCGACCGGCGCGCTGAGGTCAGAGGGGTGAGGCGTGGTGCTCATCTGTCCATTTCAGCAAGTAGTTGATCATCGACAGGACGGCATCCGCTTCGTGCCAGGGAATCGCCACATCGTGGTGCGAGTATCTGTTCCGGAAGACACCATAGAGCCCAGCGGAGAGGTCTCGGAGGGCCTGCAGTTCGCCGGGATCAGTCGATGAGGCCAGGACGCCCTTCTGGCCGAACACTGCGTTGACGAGGCCCGTCCCGTCGAGGTCGTCCGGGAGTCCAAAGGTGTGGACGAGGCGAGACTTCAACACAACGAACGCCTTCCGCACCGCGGAATCGCACTCGCCTCGCACAACCAGTTCCGAGACCGCATCCGCCAATTCCCCATCGCAGTGGACGTTGCTGGCGCACCAGTCGCGAAAGCGCTCCTCGAGTGCCGGAAGGTCATGCTGACAGATGTCCTCGATGTCCCCCTGACACAGCTTCGGGTGCCCCTCGCCGAGCCGCGTCTGCATCCAGCCCAAGTGGCGCCGCAGATTCGTGCATCCGCGGATCTCGTGCGGAAGCACTTCCTCGAGACGACGACACAGGGCGTTCAGATTCTCGGCATCCTGCAGGAGTTCCTCGGCAGGACTCTCTGCCCTGAACTTGCTCCGCAGGTTCTCGGCATAGGCCTTTGTCCTCGTGAACTCGTCCCGCACTCGGTACTCATACAGGATCATTGGTGGCTACCTCGCTCTGAGCTGGCTTGGCCTCGAAACAACCGTTGGGGAGCGCCTATCCACTCTCACGAAGTTGTGGCAGGCATGCACCGTCAGCTCCTGCTCCGATGAGAGCGCGTCGAGCATCAGGTTCAGGCCGATGTTGTCGTTGGCATCGTGGGGCACCTCGACGAGATTCACCCCGCACCGCGTCGCCACCTCGACATATTCCGCCGTCGGCGACACGATGAACGCCGTGTCCACCTTCTCCGCCCCGCATCCCAGCTCAAAGATATCCAGTCTCGGCCGCCATCCGGCTCCGGTCGGATCGTAGATGGTCCCCATCGGCCGGCTGGCGTCGCCAGTAAGCAACTGCGTCTTGGCGTAGGGCGACGCTTGCACCTCCGGCTCCGCGTTGTAAGCATCCACGAATTGCCCGACCGTCGCCCCCTCGGCCATTTTCTGTCTCAGCGCGCGGTGGCAGAGGTCGGCGGGCGTGTGGATGGTCATGAGGGGCAGATCGAGGTGTCGGGCGAAGTGCGGCGTGACCTCTCGCCATTGCCTCCCCAGGTCGCCCTTCCAGTCCTCCACAAGCTGGCAGCCTCGCTCTGTGTCGGCCCCCACCTCCGCCAGCGAACTCTTGTGGATATCCACAATGTCGAAGTAGTAGAAGCGCTCGCGGTTGATGCACGAGACGTGATGGCTGATGACGAGATCGACAGGCTTGCCCATCTGCCTCATCGCGGCGGCCATGAGCAGTTCCGGCCCGTGAATCTCGATCCCGAGCAGCACCGAGGTCACCTCCGCGTCGAGCGGACCGTTGATGATCCGCGTGTCGCCGTATGGGTTCTCGAGGCGAGCGAGATCGAATCCGGCTTGCTCTTCCGCACCGAGCGCATCGCATTCCCGCCGCGATCCGGCAAGCTGCTCTCGCAGGCACTCGTCTGACCGGAAGTCGACATCCATCCCCACTTGCACGGCCTTGCGGTAGAGCTGTTCAACGGTCATCACTGACCTCCCAGGTCGGCGCGAAATGTCTGGGGGGAGATTGTCCATACCGGGCGACGGGTCCTGCCGCTCCCCGTGCCGGGCGCGGATCTGGAGGGATGGGGCCACGCGACAGCCAAGAGGACGCCGTCGCTCAGCGGCTCGCGAGGCGGCACGGGGCCCATCTCTGATCGGAGGCCGATCATGATCGCGAAGCTCTGGGTCGAGGAGCAGGACGGTGTCAGGCGCCGCCGGTTCCCCATCACCGGTGGCGTTGCGCTGCCGGCCGGGCGCGTGGGCGAGGCAACCAACCTCGTGCTCACCGACGCCGAGGGCCAGCCCACGCCTCTGCAGGCCCGAGCGTTGACGCGCTGGGGTGATGGATCGGTGCGATGGGTGCTGCTGGATTTCCAGGCGGATCTGACGCCCAATGAAGCCCGGCTCTTCACCCTCGCTCACGGCGAACCCGAGCCCCTTCCTCCTCTCACGATTGACGGGATGATTGACGGCGAGCCACTTCCACGTGTTTCAAGTTGCCCCGGTGTCTCGAAGTCATTCATACGAGTGATCGACGCCGACGGCAACGAGTGGGCGGCGCGAGAGGCGTGCCCCACGGTCGTCGAGGAGTGTAACGCGCTGCGCGCCACGGTCCGCACGAGTGGAGCCGTGGCGCCGTCCGCGGGCGCCCAAGGTATCCACTGGGAGGCCCGCACGGAGTTCTTCCTCGGTCACGGGTGGACCCGCACCCGCTTCACCTACATCGCCGACGCCGGCGACGAGGACATCCGCCTGACCCAACTCAGCGTCGTGGCAAGCGTCGACGCCATCGACGAGCCGGTATACTGCTTCGCCGGTTCGCTGGCGCCTTGGAATGTCGAGACCGAGCCCCTCTCCTCCCCGGAACCCGGCTACATCATCCAAACCGACGCGAACGACTCGCGCGTGGTCGCCGCTAGTGGCAAGACGCTCCGGGAGCAGTCGCTGAAGAACCGCGGCTACGTCGGCGTCGGGAGTGACGACGCCGGGCTGGCGCTAGGTCTGAGCGACATGTGGCAGTCGTACCCGAAGGCTCTTCGCGTGGGCCCGGCAACCATTGAGGCCGCGCTGTGGCCCAAAGAATGCGAGGCGGAGTTCGTTCTGCACCCAGGCATGGCCCGCACGCACTCGCTCTTTATCACCCCATACCAATCGGCCGAGTCACTCGACGAGTTCATGACCACGATCAACACGCCGATGCTGCCGCGGATGTCGGTCGACGACTGGAACGAGACGGGCGTCCCCCCGCCGCTGCTCTCTCCGGATGATAGCCCCGTGCCCTTCACGGAGGAGATGACCAAGGCCCTGTTCACCGGCTTCACCACCTTCAGCACCCGCGCGAACAGCGGCGTGTGGGGTCTCGGAGAGCTGAATTGGGGAGACTTCCGAGCTGAGAGCTACGAAGCTCGACAAGTCACCGAGACCTACGGTGAGGGAGTCGTGTGGGGCAACCTGGAGGCCCAAGTCCCGATGGGATTCCTCGTCCAGTACACGCGGACCGGCCGCGTGGAATACCTCCTCCACGGCCTGGCATGCGCGCGGCACGAGGCGGACGTCGACACTATCCACGACTCCGCTGATCCCCACCTCATCGGCGGCCAGCACGGGCACAGCGTGGGTCACGGGACCGGGAGTGTCGGCACGAGCCACGAATGGACAAGCGGAATAGCGCTCGCATACTTGCTGACCGGCGATGGGCGGCTGCGAGCCGTGTTGGAGGAGACAGGCAATCACTTGGTCCACATCGCTGGCAGCGCCGAACTCGGCGCGTTCGAGAACCGATCGGGAGGGTGGTTGCTCATCGCCCTGTGCGCCCTCCACGAGGCCCTGGACGCGCCCCGATATCTCGAAGCCGCGGCGCGCGTCCTACGAGGCATCCGCAAATGGATCGACGACGGATCCACGACACTGCTCCCCCCGGCCCAGCACGTCCATTCGCCCGTGCATCTCTTCATAGCCCTGACGGGCGTGGCGGACTACTACCGACTGACCCACGACGAGGCGGCGAAGCAGACGCTTCTCGTGGGCGGACAGCAGGCCCTGGAGAGGGGGCGCAACGAGGCGGGGTTCTTCTTCATCGCCGACGGCCAGGCATACCGCAACACTGGCCCATGGCCCACGTGTCACAGCCTCCCTGTTCTAAGCGCGCTCTACGAGATCACCGGCGACAGGAAGTGGATCGAGGTCGGCGTTCATCAGGCCCGCCTGTTGCTACGCCTCATGGAGGCCCGAACGCGCTGGGACAAAGAGGACAACTGGGCGCAGGGCGGGATCTACCTCACCTACGCCTTCTCATTCTTCCACGCTGCCCGCCGCCTGGGCTTGCTGGAGGACATATAGCCGCCTCGCCCGAGCATCAGCCTATGGCCGCAGTCTGCCATGCCTCTCGGCCATCTCATCGGCGGTCAGCGGCCGATCGTGGAGTTTGACCTCATCAAGCAGGCCGATGAAGTGGGCCGTGCCGGGCGAGTAGCTCCCGATGCAGACCGTCCCTCCGGACGGCTGGATGGCCCCCAGTCGCTCCAGTTCGCCAACCAGCTCGCCGTTCACGAACAGCCGCAGCATCTCATTGTCGTAAGTGCCCGCAACGTGCGTCCATTCGCCCAGAGGCAAGGGCTCGGGCGCGCGGAGCGAGTGGCTCCAGTTCCCGAGCGGCAGTTGCCAGGTGAGACGCCCCGCGGTCAATCCCAGGCGATAGCCGGTATTCGCCCTGCCGACCGTGTTGAGCATCCAGCGGTCGGTCTGATCGGGCGTGTCCGTCTTCATCCACATCTCAACCGTGATTCCACTCAGCGGGAACATCAGCGGGTGAGCCCCGAGCGAGGCCGACCCTCCGCGGCACTCGAAGGCTTGCCCCACCAGCCCCTCCGCGGACGCGTAGTCCTGCTTGATCGCGTCGAAGTCGCCGCCCGACGAATCCTCCACAAGGTAATCGTCGCCCTTGTCGAAGCTCCAGTGGGCGATCAGGTTGTCAACGACCTCATGCTCTCTCGGGCGGCCGACGCCGAGGATCTCGCGCTCCCGACGGTAGACCCGGTCCGGCGTCTCGAGGCCGACATCCGATGGCGTGACGTGCTCGCAGGGCTCGGACGTCTGGCAGAAAACGTCGCGAATCGCGTCAACGAACCCGAAACCGTAACCGGAGCAGGGCTCGAGGTAGTGGCCCTCTCCGAATTCGTTCCAGTTGTCGAAGGCCACGATCCGCTTGTCCAAGCCATTGCCGGGCGTCTCCTCGAGAAGCTTGCGGGCCTTCAGGCAAGCCTCGCGGAAGTTCTCGGGCGAGGCTTCGGCCTGGTACCTGCTCGTCTGCCCCCCGTGCCACGGTCGCGGGTCCCACCCCATCATCACCGTGGGGATATCGGGGAGGGCTCCAATGGCTTTCTTGCCGCGCCAGATCTTCTCTTGCCCCAGGGAGCACTCCCGGTGATCGAGCGTGGGGATCCCCTCCACGTCGAACTCCCGCTCCGCGTCGGTCTCGCCCCAGACGGCGTAGGCCGAGCTGGCGTCCCAGCCCTCTTCGGCCATCTGGTTGAGCAACGCCTCGTTCGCCGTCGAGACGCAGCCGACGATGTAGAGGCCGTCGAAACCGTGCCGCTTCAGCTCGTCGCGCATCTCGTCTAGCAACTCGCGCGTCGGGCCGGAGCCTCCGACTTCCGGACTGAGGCGCTCAGGCCGCCAGACATAGAGCAGCGGCTTGTTGTCGATCACCACATACGACGGGTGGGTGAAGTAGTTCTCAATCCAGTAAGGCAGCAGGTTCTCCATCATGTCGTCGCGCGATTCGATGCCCTTCGCGCAGCCATTCTCCCACATGATGGTGAACCTGAACTGGTCGAGGTACTTGGCGTTGAGCAGGCCGTCGTGGATCGCGTACCCGAGGTTCTGGGTGATCTCTGGGCTGAAGTCTTTGCGGTACCAGCAGTAGATGAAGCCCTGGATTCCGTGCTCGAGGGCATACTTGATCTGCCAGTCGGCGACCTCCGGCGTGCCCTCATCGTACCAACCGATCGCCGGCTTGCGCTCAGGCCACGGCTCGATCCGCTGCCAACCGTAGTGCGTGCCTTGCTTCCACAGCGGGCAGTAATGCATCAGCGTCAGGTAGTCGGGCTCAACCGGCTCCGGGCGCGGCACGTATGAGGCTTTGGCCTGCCTGGCCGGCGGCTCGAAAACGACCGGGAGTTCCCGTCTCTCGATCTGGGCCCCGTTGACCGATAGAGCCAGCTCGCAGGTCCGTGGGCCAGGACCATCGGCGCGGACGGTCCACTCGATGCTACGCGTGCCGCCGTAGGCCAGCGACGGGACTGACTTGCGCCGCTTGCCGAGCACCCGGACGCCCTCGGGCGCCCGCAGCGTGGCCTCGATGTCGGAGGCCTCGGCGGCCAGGTTCCTGAGCACGGCGATGACTTGCTCGTCGCGCCCCGAGCGCATGACGGCCCTGCCCGGAGCGAGGCTGCGCACGTAGACGAACGGCTTGCCGCGCGGCTTGTCTGACAGCCAGAGGCCCTCGATCGTCGCGCTGCTCGGATCCGAGCCGGGCAGCGAGAGACCCAGCAATCTCAGCTTGCCGCGCCACATGGGGTGGGTTAGCATGTTCACGATCGACGTGCGTTGCGTGGGGGTCACGGGAATCATGGCCGTGCCGGAGCCGACCTCCGTCACGAAGATCAGCTCGGCATACTCAGCCGTGGGCGAGCTGATGTCCAGCGACACGTACGGTTGCCCGGAGATGCGCGCATCCAGCGCCGGGTTCACCAGCATCGCCGCGCCGTCCGGGAAGCCGACCGATACGCCCTCGCCCTCGACAGCCATCGTCGCGCCGAACTCCGTCCGCCAGTCGGCCCAACCGGATTCGGTCGTGAACTCAAGCGAATCGCTTCGCTCCTCCGCGGGGATGCCCTCTACCAGGGACTCGATCCGGCGCAGCCGCACCACGCCCGGGTTGTGCAGCTTCAGGTCCTCCACGCGCCCGTCCAGCTTCCCGATCACCAGCGGATTCTCGGTCGGCTTGGGCATGCCCACGCGCGGAACCGAGTGGCGCTCGCCGTCGACCTCCAGGTACGATTCCGTGCCCGTCCAGCCGGCCACGACGTGGTACCACGTGCCGGCCTCGGGCACGATCGAGCGGACGCACGGCTCCCAGCCCTCGAAGTGCACGAAGAAGCTGAACGTCCCCCCCTCGGCGTCGGCATCGACCCGGAGCTGATACTCGTCGTCCTTAACCGCGATGATCTGGTAGCCCTGCGGGTCCTCATCGAAGTAGACCCAGCAGTCGATCCTCAGCCCCGGCGCGAGTTGCAAATCGCCCTCGTCGGGGGCGGAGACGGTCTGCCACTCCAGCCGGAGGGCCTCGCCGTCTCGACCCTCGGCGAAGGTCGCCGCCGCAAACCCCTCGCCGGCCACGCAATCGTGGCCTCGCCCGGACGCGTCCGCGAGGCTGCCATCGAACGGCCAGTGCGCGAGCAGGAACTCATTACGTTCCTGACAGTGCCCCGCCGATATCGAGCCGATCGCCACCAATCCCAGCACAAGAATGGCCTTCACGTCGTAGTCCCTCCCGGACCCGTCGGATCAGGAGATCCGACCTACGGGGGCATTAGAGCCGCCTCCGGCGTCTACCTCAGACTGAAGCTCTGGTTTACGGTCTCGCCGCTCATGACATCGGTCACGCGCAGATTCCACTTGCCCACGGGATCATTCTCGGCCATGCGGAAGCTGAAGCGCGCTTCGCCTCCGGGCGCGGCAACATTGCGCTTCATGAACCAGCGGGCCTCGCCTTCGGGTGGGAGAACCTCCACGTGAAGGACGTGGTGCCCAGCCTCCGCCGATGTCTGAACTCGAATGTCGGCCACCAGGTCCGTCCCTCCCTGAACTCGGGAGGGGCACTCCACTTTGAGCCCGGTGATCTTGTAGGGATAATGACCGTAGACTTCCGTCCCGGCATTGGGGATGGCGCAGCTTACGCGGTCGGTCTCGCCCAAATACGTGCCCTCCCGCAGGTCGTAGACATGCCCCTGCGCAGGGAAGACGAACTCCTGCTGCTTCGTGTCGGTGCTCCGGCGATAGTCGCGGGTGATGCCGTAGACGCTCATGTCACCCCTGGCGAAGTGCATCGCCTCCCGGCCGGGGGTAGCCACGGCGTCACCACAGCCTAGAATCGGCGCGACGCCCAGCTCCTCGAGAAGCGCAGACATCCTCTCGCGCTGGGGCCCATCCTTGTCATCGAAGGTGCCCTCGAAACGCGCGAGATCACTGCCGCCCATGGCCGCGAAGGGCGGCTCCTCTCGGGGCGTCCCCAACTCGTCATACTCCGCGGGCACGATGTCGGTGATGACAGTTCCGCCCCGCTCGACGAAGTCGTTTATCTTCGCCACCGTGCCGTCCGACATCGCCTCGATGTGAGGGAGAACGAGGACCTTGTACGAATCAAGCTTGCCCTCGGCTATCTGTTCGGGCGCCACGAAGTCATACTGGAACAGCAGCTCCTCCAGCATGTGGCGCGCGCCCTCGCGGCTATGGAAGTAATCGTGGTAGGGGCTCCCGGCGAGGAGGTCCTTGTCTCGCTCCTCGGTGCCTCTGCACCAGGAGACAAGCATGCTCGGCTGGGAGTAGAGGATGGCGATATCGCGCTTCGCCCAGTCGTACTCGAGGAAGACTTTGCCGAGCCCCGTCATAAGTTCGGAAAGCCCGCCATCCTTCAGCAGTTGCCCTCGCTGTGACAGGCCGAATCCAGGCATGCTGACCAGATTCCAGGTCACCTCGCCGGGGTCTTCCCCTGCCGTGGCGAAGTAAGAAAGCCCACCGAAACGATGGAGCGCAAACCACCAGGGCTTGAACTGCGATGCGTCCCTCGAGAAGCCGTAGCCGATGAATCCCCACACCCTCATGTCGGGCCGGAAGCTGCGATACAGCTCCGAGAAGTTCTTGACGGGATCATTCGAGATGACGTCGGTGTATTCGTTGGCGAACCCGAAGCCCGCCTGGGTCAGGAGCTTCCAGTAGTCATTGCCATTCAGCGCGCGCTGACCGAAGGAGTTCTCCATGGAGATGGGAGCATCCGGGTTCCCGGCATGGTAGGTGTCAATCACCAACCGGAAGGCCTCGACCCACGTGTCGACCATGTAGTTTCGCCACTCGACGAACTCGGCGAAGTTCTCCCTCTGGCGCGCGTCCTCGGTTGTGACGAGATCTAGCTCCTCGAAGCTCCCATAGTCCGTCGAGCATCGCTGATTGAAGCGGTCGATGGACCCGTACTTCTCGCTCATCCGCTCTCGGTAGACCTTGAGACTCTCCGGATGGGCGTCGACCTCGACGAAATCCCAACGCGGCGAAGACTCCGGCTCATCAACGACCTGGACGGCGTAAGGGCCATACTTGCGGTCCGTCTCCGCACGCGTCCCGGCCTTGTCGGCAATCTCTGCCAGCACCTTTGGATCCCGCAGGCTCGGTTTCCGAATGTGCTCTTCCTTCGGGACGCTCGCCCAGAATTCCCCGCACCCCAGGTTCGTGGTGCTACCCAGACCATCGTTGAAACTCAGTTCATGCCAGGTCTGGTTCTTGGCCCGAACTCCTATGGTCTCCAGAGCGCGGTTGATGAAGGGCGCCGCGTCCGGATTCGTGCATCCTTCAGGCCATGCGGTAACGTTGAAGTCGGTCAAAAGCCTGCGGCCGTCGCGGTCGGGAAGGTAGACGGCGAAACGCCGGCGATCGAGTTCCGCGCCATCCGCTCGGAGAGTGACCCACAGGCGAGCCAGGTTGGTGTAGACGGGCTCGAGGGGAACCTTGAACGCAACGGTCTCGGCGGCGGCGGTCTCTCCTGACCCGAGAATGCGGCCGGAGAAGTCCTCGAGTGCCCAGCCAAGCGTCATCGATTCCTCAGCATCGACCAGCGTCGCGGAAAACTCCCCTTGCTCGACCCCGGTGTAGAACTCTTGCGCACTCTCAAGCTTGGCGATCCTCGGTCCATCGTGGTTGACCACATGTGCGGAGTAGTCCAGCACGCCGCCATCGCCGTCCTTCAGCCAGAGCGCCAGCACGTGATCGCCGGAGAGCACCAGCGGGGGCAGGACAATCTCCGCGCTCATGTCCTCGGTTTGAGCCTTGCCCTCCGAGACCAGTTTGCCGTTCTTGTCAGCGAGGTGCCACGCGAGTTCCGCCGGCTGGGCCTCCCCGGCAAGGCGGACTTGGGCCTTCCCGCCGGCGACCTCAATCCCCTCAATCGAAGACGGGACCCGGTCCGCCGTGTAGTAGAGCATGCGGGCCAGCCACGCCCGAGAGTAACGTTTGTGGGGGAACGTGATGGATGTCAGCATCTCGTTTGGCGGGCGGACCTGAAGCTCCCAGGCTCCCGTTCCCGCGACGACAATCCTGCCCTCGCCGGATTTGGCTTCCAGGATCTCCCCGATTGGAGTGCCCTCTGGGTAGAGCGCCCAGGGCATGCCCCGCTTGAGGTAGTGATCCGCGGGCACGGGGTTCGCTTCATGCTCGCTGATCAGCTTGAAGCGGCCATCCCTCTCGGGCTCCAACGAGCCGATGAGGAATCCCGCGCCCTCCTCAACGTTAGCGAAGACTGTTTTGGCCAGTTCCTCCCCTATTCTGCCGACTGCCACTCGTCCGAGAATGTAGAGATCGTACTCGCCTTTCTCAAGCCTCTCCTCGACGACCTTGGGGTCTCCCTCCACATAGTACGTATCCTGGTTCCAGCCCGTCGTGAGCAGGATGTCGGCCTCAAGGTCGAGACCCGCGAACACCTCTTCCAGCTCTCTGGAGGTGTAGAGCCGATACGCGATGGCCAGCACGCGCAATTTGCGATCGGCGCCCCGCGATCCATAGAAGTTGGGCGGAATGGGAAGCTCCGTGCCCGCCACCCTCTTGGTCAAGCCCGTGCGGGTGTACCTGCGGATGGAGAGGGGCGACAGTTTCCCCTCAAAGAGGTGAATCGAGGCGAACTCAACGCCATCCGTTTCCGTCCTCGGCCCGAGGCGGTAGAAGTACAGCGCCTTGGTGTCTTTGACCGCCGTGAAGGTCGCGTAGTAGTAGCGGAAGTTGGTTGTCAGAGGACAGTTCCACAGCACCGGGCCGGATGATCCGTCCTTGAAGCCCTGGTGGACGCCGACGGCACACTCACCAAACCGGCGCGCTTTGAGCCGGACGGTGTAGGTCGCCCCCGGGGTGAGGTCGACATTCTGCCTGACGACGACATAGGTATTGCCCTTGCCCGCGACGATCCACTCGCCAGACATCGCCATCGTCTCGCGGCGTTGCACCTCTCCGCTATCCCAGTAGTCACTGCTCCAGCCAACGGGACGATCATTCGCGGCGACGTCGAACTCAGGATTCTCGAGCAGATTCTTGTAGGGCGATTCGTTGACAATCACCTGCGGCTGCGATAGCTCCCGCGTCACGACTCCCGTGGACCACACCTCGGGGACATGGAAATCCGCGATCTCCAAGAGAGAGAATGAGCTATAGCCGGCCGTATGCTCAGCCGCGCCGCCGGGGGCTGCCCAGTCGTTCCGACAGATGTTGAATCGGATCTCCTGACCTTCTCCCGGCGCTGCCATCTCCATGTCGGCGAGGGGCACTGCCAGCTCAGCAGTCCAGGAATCACCATCCGAAGACGTCTTGACCTCGATCAGAGGGCTCCATTTGCTCTTCATCCTGCCGGTGTAGATCTCGCCGATCACCGAGACGGCTATCTGGTAGTAGGTCTCCCCCTCGGGATCCGGCTGAACGAAGATCTCATAGCTCTCGGCGCTGAACACGCCTGTCTTGCGGGACATCAGCTCCGGGTTGGACTCGGACGCCTTCAGACCAATGTAGAGCCGCGTATCGTCAAACAGAATGCGGACCTCTGACTGGTCACGCGCGAGGGCCAGGCTCCCCGGAACCGTGAAGCCGGTCAGCGTGTCGGCCTGTTTCCAGCACGGGTCGCCAAGGTCGCCGTCGATCACCGGCGCTTCAGATGCAAAGCGAATCCGGGGCGCGGGATGACCAGCGTCATCCTGTACGTGCCCTGCCACAGCCAGCATCAACAGCCCGAATGTCCACGCGGTCCTCATGAGCTTAATCCTCCGATGCGGAATCCTCGCCCGTGGCAGTTTGCCTCGGCGGGCCATCAATCCTGCCAAGCGGCCATTGCCGTTGCCTCGGGTCTCGCCACGCGCGGCGCGGAAGCCGAGGCCTCGAAGGGTGTCCGACGCCGGCAAGCGAACCAGTGGACCATCTCCCCAGGAGAGGTGTCTCGGTGACCCAACTGATACTCGGCCTCTGTGTCGCCTTGTTGCTTGCAGGCTCTTCGGCAAGCGTGGGCCAAGGGGACATCTCGCCTCCCGAGGTGTTCCTGCAAGGCCACGATGAGCACTCGGTGGTCAGGTACTCCAACCCCGTGCAGTTCCCGGATGGCACGTTGGTCCGCTACAGCGTCGACGGCGACTCGGACCAACTCGTCTCGCACGTCTCCGAGGACGGAGGGCGCGCGTGGAAGCCACTGAAGGTCGAGTGCAGTCTCCTCCCGCAGACGTACATGGTGCTGCCCTTGCTGGCCCATGACGGCGAGGTGCACCTGATCTCCATGGTGGGGCGCGGCGAGGGCGAGATCGCCGTCACGCGCTTCATCGATGTCTACCACCAGCGCACCACGGACCTGCGGGCGACATGGGAGGAGCCAGGCCTCATTTACGCGGGCTACTGCGGGGCGCTCCTGGACTTCAAGCAACTGACCAGCGGCCGGTTGGTGGTCCCCTTCGCCTGGTGGGTGCCGAAACGCCCCGTGGCCCCGCCCATCGGCGCCAACCTGTGTACGGTCTTCTACTCGGATGACGGCGGCGCGACCTGGCTGAAGTCCCCCAGCGACCTGTCCAGCCCGTGCTACCCCGACTTCGTCGGCAACAACTACGGCGCCGACGAGCCTTGCCTCATCGAACTCAAGGACGGGCGCCTGTGGATGCTGATGCGCACGCAGACCGGGTTCCTGTACGAGTCCTTCTCGACCGATCAGGGCCAGACGTGGTCGGCTGCCCAACCCTCCCGGTTCGTCTCATCGAGTTCACCGGCGATGCTGTGGCGAATGCCGGACGAGCGGATCATCCTGCTGTGGAACAGCTGCGAGAGTTCCCCGGCCCACGAGGGCGCGGGCGTCTACGTCAACCGCGACGCGCTGCATGTCGCCGTGTCTGACGATGAGGGAGTCACCTGGCGAGGGTTCCGCGAAGTCTACCGCGACCCGATGGAGAACGAGACGCCGCCGGATTCCGACCGAGGCACCGCGTACCCGACGCCGCCGGTCTTCGCCGACGGGCGCATGGTGTTCCTCACGGGCCAGGGCGAGGGTCGGCGGAATCTCATCAGCGTCGACCCCCGCTGGATAACGCTGACCCACCATGAGGACGATTTCTCCGGCGGGCTCGGCCAGTGGATCGCGTTCAAGGCTATCGGCCCCGCCGAGCACTGGCGGCGAGCCCGCGTGCCAGGCCCACGGCTGACCGACCACCCATCGAGGGCGGGAGCCAAGGTGCTCCGCCTGCGCAAGCCCGATGAACATGACCCCGACGGGGCGGCCTGGAACTTCCCTAACGGCTCCAAGGGTACGCTGACGCTCCGGGTTATGCTGAACGAGGGCTTCGGCGGCGGAAGCATCGCGTTGACCGACCGGTCGTTCCGGCCCACCGACACCACCAGCGACAGGCTGGCGGTATTCGGCCTGCGGATCGGCCCCGACGGCCTCGCGCTCGCGACGGGGAGATGGCACGCTCTCACCCTCGCCTGGGACCTGGCTGCCGGCACGTGCAACGTGAGCGTCGATGGCGAGGTCGCGTTGACGCTCGAGCAGCTCAACCCCACCGGCAACGGCGTCAGCTACCTGCACCTGCGATCGACGGCCATGGCGGTGGACGAGGCCGGCTTCCTCGTCGAGTCGGTATCAGTCGACATTGACAGCGCGTTTGCCCCAAAACGCACACCCGAGCAGAACCAGGCGCTGCTTGACCGGTATCTGCCTTCAAACTACACCGCCCCTCCGGAGCGCAAGCAGAATGCCGAGCGCGATCTGAAGCTCTACTGAAGGCGCTGCCTGCGATGCCAGGACTTGAGGCGCCAGGCGGAGAAGGCCCCCACATCCCGTCGAGAGGTCAACGCCATGCACGACTGGCCGCTGCTGCTGCCGCTCTGCTTGCTACTGACGATGTCCAGCGCCCTGGCCGATGACGCCGACGAGACCTTCGGCTGCGAGGCTAACCCGACGGGCAACCCAATCGGCGGCGGCGAGGGCTACACCGACATCCTGACGACGGGCGACTTCGTCGTCACCACTGCCGACGAACTTCTCGCCGCCCTGAAGCAGGCGCAAGCGGGCCAGATCGTCTTCGTCCCGGACGAAGTCGAGATCGACCTCACCGGCCATCGCAACATCGCCCTTCCCGACGGCGTGACGCTCGCCGGCACCCGCGGGCTGGACAGGTCGCCCGGCGCCCGAATCTTCACCACGCTTCGCCAAAGCCACACGCTCATGCGCACCGCGGGTGACGAGGTGCGGATCACCGGCCTCCGCTTCGAGGGGGCTTGCGCAACGACCGAGCTAGTCGCCGATCACTCCTCGTTTCTCTCGGTCGGGCACTACGGGACGGAGGTCGACAACTGCGAGGTCTCCGCGTTCAACGTGAACGGGATCAGCGTGAGCGCGGACGCGATCGACGTGCAGATCCACCACAACAACATCCACCACTGCCAGCGGTCGGGCTACGGCTACGGCGTCGTCGTCGGTTCCAGTGACGCGCATATCATCGCCAACATATTCGACTACTGCCGACACCACATCGCCGCCAGCGGCGCTCCCGGCTGCGGCTACGAGGCGGCCTGGAATCTCGTCGGCCCAAACGCCTCCAGCCACCACTTCGACATGCACGGCGGGAGCGACCGAGGCGACCGCACCAACATCGCGGGCGACTGGATGGACATCCACCACAACACGTTCCAGAGCGCGCACGCGCATGTCGTCATTCGCGGCGTCCCCTGCCAGGGCGTCGACGTCCACCACAACTGGTTCGCCCGACCGGCCGCGCAGTCTGTCAGCAGCGGCGGGAACACTCGCGTCTACCAAAATGTGCATGGTCCCGACCGGACCTTGGAGGAGTGAGCGATGCGACCGGAGATGCTCGTGATCGCCAGCCTCGTAATTGCCGCCTCAGCCCTGGACGCCGCCGGCCAGGCGCTCGACAGCCTTGGCGATCCACTCCCCGATGGCGCGACTCAACGTCTCGGCACCTTGCGCCTGAGCTACGGTTCGGTTGGCGGCTTGGCGTACCTCGACGATGCCCGCGCCGCCATCCTGACGGGCGGCGACATCGACATCTGGGACCTAACCGTTGGTGAGCGCAAGTCCCGCACGAAGGTCTCTGACTCAAGCCTCACCAGCGTCCAGTTGCGCGCGGACGGCCAAGTGCTCCTCGTCGCCGATTCCGCCGGGACGGTACGCGAGCTAAGCGCCGCCGACCTGACAGAAATCCGCGCGTGGGAGACGGGAATATCCAGTCTCCGGCGCGCGCGCTACTCTCCTGATGAATCACGCGTGCTGACGGCGGGCGGAGTGCCTCCGGTCATGAAGGAGTGGCACCAGGCCACCGGCGACATGCTCGTGGAAATCCACAGCGAGATGGCGACCACCCGCTGCGGGGCGATCTATGGGCCGGATGGCAAGACCGCCATCCTCGGCGGCGGGTACGGACACCTCCTGGAGCACTGGGACCTGGGGACAGGCGACCTGATCCACAAGTGGTACACCGTCTACGAGACCAAGGATCTCGCCTTGTCCCCGGACGGAAAGTCGGTCGTGGCAGGCGTCGAGACTCACGCGGCCGAGTGGGATCTTGCCACCTATGAGATGCGGCACAAATACGCCCACGCCCCGGCCGACGGGGGCCGTGTCTTCTCCGTCGCCTACGCGCCGAATACGAACGAGGTGCTCTGCGGGGCGCGCGACGGGCTGATCTATCGGTGGAACCGAGAAACCGGCGAGCTGGCCTTCCGCTGGACGCCGCATCAGGGCCCCATCTACCAACTCGCCGTGTCGCCCGACAAGACGCGCGTCCTGAGCTTCGGCAGCGGGCAGATCGTTGAGAGCGACATCCAGACGGGCGCGTCGCGCCTCCCCTGGGACCGGCACGGTGGCTCCGTCGAGGCCGTCGCATTTCTCCCGTCCGGCGACCGCATCGTCAGCGCCTCCTCGGATGAGAGCCTTCGCATATGGGATCTCGCGACGGGCAAGTCCGCCCTCCGCATTCCCGGCTGCACGCTCGGAGCCTATGCGGTGGACGTCTCGCCTGATGGCGAGCGCGTCGCCGCCGGCTGCAAGGACGGCGTCATCCGCGTGTTCTCCCTCTCCGATGGCGCGCCCATCCGCGAGTTGAAGGGCCACCTCGGCTTTGTCCGCTCGACCGCCTACACGTCGGACGGATCGCAGCTCCTCAGCACGGCCGATGACGGCTCCGTAGGCGTCTGGGGACCCGATTCCGTCGAACCGACCGCCCGCCTTGAGGGACACCGGGGCGGCGTCCTCGCAGTCGCCTCTTCCCCCGGCCGTCAACTGGCGTTGAGCGGCGGCCGGGACGGCAAGGTCGTCATCTGGGACCTGGCAACCAGGGAACTCCTCCGGCGCTTGGATGGTCATCGCGGATGGGTCCAGGCAGCTGCCGCCTCAGCCGACCGTGCCGTCACCGGCGACCGCGCCGGGCACGTCCTCTCGTGGGATGTCAGCTCCGGCGAACTGCTCTCGGAGATGCGCCATCCGGGCGCCGTCAACGCCCTCGCGCTCTCGCCTGACGCCAAGACCGCCTACTCCGCCGGCGAATCCGGGGCGGTTCTCTGCTGGGATCTGGATCAGGGGAAGCAAATCGCTGAACTCGAAGGCCATGGCCACGCCATCCACGGCCTCGCGCTATCGCCCAGCGGCGACCGGCTCGTGACGGGCTCGGCGGATACGACGTTACTCGTGTGGGATCTGCCCGCACGATGAAGGGAGTCGCGCCAGACCATGCGCTACCGCAAGCTTGGGAGATCCGGCGTCGAGGTCAGCGAGATCGGCCTGGGCACGGAGTATCTGAAGGACGTGCCACGTGAGACCACGCTGTCCGTGATCCGTGAAGCCGTCGATCGCGGCGTGAACTACATCGACATGTTCTACGCGCACCCAGAGATGCGCGACCGCTGCGGCGAGGCTCTGGAGGGTCGTTGGGATGATATTCTGTTCGCCGGACACCTCGGTGGCGGGCTCCGCGAAGGCGAGCACAGCAGGATACGCGACCTCGATGAATGCGAGGAGTATTTCGCCGACCTTCTTCGCCGACTGCGGACGGACTGCATCGGCGTCTGCATGATCCACCATATCGACGAAGAGGCCGAATTCGACGGGGTTTTCGAGCCGCTGGCCGAGCTGGCGCAGCGCTACCAGCGCGAGGGCAAGGCGCGCCTCATCGGTCTAAGCACGCACAAGGTGCCGGTCGCCCTCAAAGCCGTCGAGAGCGGCGTGCTTGACTTGCTGATGTTCCCCATCAACGTCGCCGGCAATGCCATGCCCGGTAGGACGCAGTTCCTCGCCACCTGCGAAAGCCATGGAGTGGGCCTCGTCGCGATGAAGGTCTACGCCGGCGGGAGATTGCTGCAGGATCCGAAGGCCATCGAGGTCCACAGCATGGTGTCCGGATGGAAGAGCATGGAGAAGAGCCTCGCTGATCCCATCACGCCGACTCAGTGCCTCAGCTACACGCTAGCGCAGATCGGCGTCTGCACCACGGTCCCAGGTCCGGCAAGCATGGAGGAACTGGACGGGACGTGCCAATACCTGAGCGCGACCGATGAGGAGAAGGACTTCTCGTCAGTTGTATCGGCCTTTGAGGAGTACCACGAGGGCGACTGCGTCTACTGCAACCACTGCCTGCCCTGTCCCGCCGAGATTGATGTGGGCCGGACCATGCGGCTTCTCGACAGCGCCGCGTACGGAGTGTCGGACGAGCGCCGAGCCGCCTATGACGCGCTTCCCGCCCAAGCATCGGACTGCACTGAATGTGGCCTGTGCGTTGAGCGATGCCCGTTTGGCGTAGACGTGCCGCCGAAGATGCGCCAAGCCGCCGAGCTGTTCGAGACGGGCTCCTGATCACGTCTCGGAGCGAGGGAACGGCGAACAGAGCCATGGCCTCACTCCCCCTGATGACTGCCGAGCACGCCTCGCGGGCGACCGTCGCCATGCTGCTGCTCGCAACCACCGGCGCCGCGCGCGCGGCGGATGAAGACCTCACGATTGTCCGCGTGACTGCCAGCCAGAATCCCCGCGTCCACCACATGCTCCTCACGCTCGACGACGATATCAGCCGAGGCTGGTCCGTCCAAGGGGACGGCCATTGGATCTGCTACGAGTTAGACCGGCCGACGCGGCTTGAGCAGATCTCTCTGGCATGGGCCGCGGGCGATGAGCGCGTGTACCGCTTCGATGTTCTCACGTCGCTCGACGGACAGGAATGGACAACGTCCTTCACCGGAGTAAGCAGCGGCACGACGAGTGACCTGGAGACGCACGCGTTCGAGCCCGTTGATACCAGGTTCGTGAAGATCGTCGGCCACGGCAGCGACAAGAACCAGTGGGTGAACCTGATGGAGATCAAGATTGACGGCGCCCGATACGCGTGGCCGGATCCGGAGATGGACCGATTCGATCCGCCGGAAGGCGAGGCCGGCGAACCGTTCATCTACGCCGTGAGCGCGCGCCCCAGCCCGCGCGATACGCTGCCTCACAACGCGATCGACGGGAACGCCGCCACAGGATGGTCTGCCCAGGAGAATGGTCAGTGGCTGACCGCCCATCTGAGCGAGGTGACGGAGATCGACTCGGTGGCGATCACGTGGGAATGCGCCTGCGCAGTGCCCTTCGCAGTGAGGGTGTCGGCCGATGGCTCAGCCTGGACGACGGTCTACGAAGGCACAAGCCAAGGTGCGGCCGGCGAGCAGGAGGCACATCGCTTCGAACCGACGTCCGCCCGATACGCGCGCTTTGTCGTCAAGGGCAGCACGCCTCAGCACTGGCACCGTATCGCCGATCTGCGAATCGGCGACCTGCCCTACCGACCGACTCCGCAGGCCCAATGGTGGACGCGGCGTTGGGACTCGGGTCCGCCGAGTGAGGCGCGCGTCGAGGCCGTCGCCCTCGCGTATGGAGACATTGCGCGAGCGCATCTCGCGACGCTCATCGCCAGGGGAACGGACCGCTATGGCTCGGTGCAGGCGCCGATCTGGGTGCTGAATCTGGATCTGGACACCCTCGACTGCTTCCCTCGGTACAACGATGCCCTAATCGAGAAGGCGGCCATCGCGGTGACCTACAGCTCGACCGCGCCCTACGGCGTCGGTCATCGAGCAATCCGTGGCTCTCAGCGCGAGTCGGGGTGCTCAAATCTGTACGTCGACCAACCAACGATCCGCGCGGCGCTACTGAACGAGGCGCTGACGGGCGGCAGTGCCTCCACGCCGGCCGTCGAGGCTTACGTTCGCTGGTGGTTCGACAACCTGCTGGACGACGAGAGGGGCCTGCTGGAATGGGGCGTCCACACGTCGTATGACGTGCATGCGGATCACCTGAAACACGGCGACGGCTACCAGCACGAGGTGCTGGGGATTCTGCCGATGTGGCCACTGCTCACGCGCGTGGAGTCAGAGCGCGCGCCGGCCTACATGGAGCGGCTGTGGTACTGGCATACCGACCCGGAGACAGGGATCGTGGATCGTCACGCAACGCGCGGGAAGGGCCTGGACTTCGCGATGGCCGCCGGCGAGGTCATCCTCGCGTCCGCCGTGCTACACGCTCGCGACGTCGACGGCCCGTGGCTCGACCGGGCCCTGCAAGTGGCGCATGCCCACTGGGACACCAGAGACCCGGATACCGACCTCGTCGTCAACACGCCTCACGGGGGGACGGGCGAGCGGTTCGACAACCTCTACAGCGACACCACCGTCACGGGCTTCTGGGCCAACCGCGTCCTGATCGCCGGCCGGATCACGGGGTGCGAAGAACTCACCGAGATGGCGCGTCAGACGCTCCGCGCGTGGGCGAAGCACGGCTGGGACGAGGAGGCGCGGATGCCGTGGGCCTCGCTTCGGCCCGACGGTACGCCTAACACCAAGCCGCGTGACTACGAGGGCACCACCTACGACAAGTTCGACCCGAGCGGACACTGGGATCTCTGGAAAGACTACGTCTACGGTTTCGAGGCGCCCTTCGCGACGTTGATGACCTATGCCGCCGCGGCGGAGTGGCTCGACGATCCCGTGCTGGAGGCGCACGCCGTCCGTCTGGGCGAGTGCTACCGAGCGCATCTCCCCGCCAACGGCCGCCTCGGCACGTTCGCGGCCAACTACGGTCAGCTCGCGAGCTTCTTCCTGGCCATGGGGCGGATCACCGGAGACACGAGCTACCGCAAGACTGCGAAGCGCGTGGCCGACGAGGCCGTCAGTCACCTGTGGACAGGCCGGATGCTGCGTGGCTTCGCCGGGCGGGAGCACTACACGGCCATCGAGGGGCCGGGCTACCTGGCACAGGCGTTGCTGGAACTGGGAGCAGATCCGACTCAACTTGCCGAGGCGCAGCAAGACCCGTTTCTATGGAACTTCTGAGGGCGCGCGTCGCGAGCCAGGCATGGGCGGCTCCGTGAAGAGATCCCATGGGATCTCAGAGTAGTTGAACGTCGACGTGACTTGAGCGATCGACCCGATCGTCGGCCCGCCAATGCCGGTCATATAACTGCCATTGCCCCCGCCATGGCCCTGCGCCCGACCGATCAGACGCTTGCCCTCCCAGATGCCTCCCGTCGCGACCAGCAACCCGAATCGAGCGAGGTCCTTCGCGCCCATGATGACCCACTGCCCACCGACGACGGCGTTCCCGTTGATCTCGTACGGTGGGTCGAGGAACAGACCGTAGCCGGGCATCCTCGGGTACGCATCCGTGTTGTCGTGCATGGTCTTCCCCAGCGTCCACTCCCAATCATCCGGTTCGATGCCCATGTGGCTGAAGAGTGGACTGGCTCGCGTGTGTGGTGAGACCGGTCGCATCGATGAGTCTTTGCGCGAATACCGAGAGGCGATCAAGTGGGGCTCCACCTAGGACCACGAAAGGCTCGGGGCCACCTTGGCGTGGAAGGGTCAGTTGGACGAG